>OJZA01000014.1_pt1 | contig 100417 bp, 88 predicted proteins | sample 1614311 | NCBI WGS metagenome assembly OJZA01 (sample SAMN04436923, study PRJEB24849) | human gut metagenome | biome: human gut; feature: NICU; material: stool | host: Homo sapiens | place: USA: Saint Louis, MO | collected 2012-05-20
TGAGCCAGCCCGTCCGGTTGGCGAGCTGAAAACGGCTTAAGGAGTCACAATGGAAAAGGTTGTCATTGTTGATGCGATTCGCACCCCAATGGGCCGTTCAAAAGGCGGCGCGTTCCGTAACGTGCGTGCGGAAGACCTCTCCGCGCACCTGATGCGTAGCCTGCTGGCGCGTAACCCGGCGCTGGATCCGGCTGCGCTGGACGATATCTACTGGGGCTGCGTGCAGCAGACCCTGGAGCAAGGCTTCAACATCGCCCGTAACGCGTCGCTGCTGGCGGAGATCCCGCATTCGGTTCCGGCCGTCACCGTCAACCGCCTGTGCGGTTCGTCAATGCAGGCGCTGCACGACGCGGCGCGTATGATCATGACCGGCGATGCGCAGGCTTGCCTTGTGGGCGGCGTCGAGCACATGGGTCACGTGCCGATGAGCCACGGGGTCGACTTCCATCCCGGCATGAGCCGCAACGTGGCGAAAGCTGCGGGGATGATGGGCCTGACCGCCGAGATGCTCTCCCGCCTGCACGGCATCAGCCGCGAAATGCAGGATGCCTTTGCCGCGCGCTCTCACGCTCGCGCCTGGGCCGCCACGCAGTCCGGTGCCTTTAAGAACGAGATCATCCCGACCGGCGGCCACGATGCAGACGGCGTTCTGAAGCAGTTCAGCTACGATGAAGTCATTCGCCCGGAAACCACCGTCGAAGCGCTTTCCACCCTGCGTCCGGCGTTTGACCCCGTCACCGGTACGGTCACGGCAGGGACCTCGTCGGCGTTGTCCGACGGCGCCGCCGCGATGCTGGTGATGAGCGAAAGTCGCGCCCGCGAGCTGGGGTTAACGCCTCGCGCCCGCGTGCGTTCGATGGCGGTCGTGGGCTGCGATCCGTCGATCATGGGCTACGGCCCGGTTCCGGCTTCAAAGCTGGCGCTGAAAAAAGCGGGCTTAACCGCCAGCGACATCGATCTCTTTGAGATGAACGAAGCGTTCGCCGCGCAGATCCTGCCGTGCATTAAAGATCTGGGGCTGATGGAGCAGATCGACGAGAAGATTAACCTCAACGGCGGCGCGATCGCCCTCGGACACCCGCTGGGCTGTTCCGGGGCGCGTATCAGCACGACGCTGATCAACCTGATGGAACGCAAAGATGCCCAGTTTGGTCTGGCAACGATGTGTATCGGTCTGGGTCAGGGTATCGCGACGGTGTTTGAGAGAGTGTAAGGCTATAACGTAGGCCCGATAAGCATCGCGCCATCGGGCTTTTGCCGGGAGGCGCTGCGCTTTCCCGGCCTACGAGAGGTACCTCGCCGCCAGTTGTGTCACTGGCGAAGAGAGACAGTTTAGTTGCCGTTCTTCCCGCCTGTCAGGGGCGGGTTTTTTATTTAAATGAAGGCAAACGCATCGCCAAAGAGGCGGTCTTCACGCGCATCACGTTCGTTACAGAACAGATCGCGGGCGATTTTCGCCATCTCGAAACGTCCTGCAATATAGATGTCATGTCCTGCCAGCGTACCGTGATCCTGCAGCACCGCCGTCAGTACCGTACCGCTACGCCCGCGCCAGCCCTCTTCCGGCTGCTCAACCACCGGCTCAATGCGCAGGTTAGGATGGGTGACGCTCAGCGCTTCCAGTTCAGACAGGTCATACAGGTGTTTCTCTTCACGGCCACCCCAGTAGATCGTGATATCACGGTCAGGGTTACGCGCCAGGGCGGTCAGCAGAATGGAGCGCACGTAGGAGAAGCCTGTACCACCGGCAATCAGGATCAGCGGACGGTCTTCATCATCGCGCAGCCACGCATCACCGTGCGGAATATCCACCACTATCTCGCGCTCTTTAAGAATGCGGTCCATGACGGCCATCGCATACAGGTTAAGCTCTGACGCACCAATATGAAGCTCAATAAATTCCTGCTCCGCTGGCGTTGAGGCCATAGAGAAAGGACGCTTATCACGCTCATCCATCACGACCATCAGATACTGACCCGCGCGGAAAGAGAATGGCGCTTCTGGCACTAAACGGACGCGATATACGGTGTCGGTGATGGCATCTACCGAGGTCACTTTACAGCTTAAGGTTGTCATTCGCTCTCTCTGTCGGGAAGTCTATAGGGCTTAACGGTCAGTTCAGGGTTTACCGTTATTCATTATGGCCAGTTCGTCCCAGATCGCATCAATGCGCGCGGTCACAGCAGGATCTTTTTTGATCGGGCGACCCCATTCACGATCGGTTTCGCCAGGCCATTTATTTGTGGCATCCAGTCCCATTTTTGAGCCAAGGCCGGAAACCGGCGAGGCAAAATCCAGGTAATCTATCGGCGTGTTTTCGACTAACACCGTATCGCGCGCCGGGTCCATTCGCGTAGTAATGGCCCAGATTACGTCATTCCAGTCGCGGGCGTTAACGTCATCATCGCAGACAATAACAAATTTGGTATACATAAACTGGCGCAGGAAAGACCACACGCCCATCATCACGCGTTTCGCGTGACCAGGATACTGCTTCTTCATCGTGACGACCGCCAGGCGATACGAGCATCCTTCAGGCGGCAGATAAAAATCAACAATTTCCGGGAACTGCTTTTGCAGGATCGGCACAAACACTTCATTCAGCGCCACGCCCAGTACTGCCGGTTCATCCGGTGGACGCCCGGTATACGTGGAGTGATAAATCGCATCTTCACGCTGCGTAATGTGCGTCACGGTGAACACCGGGAAGTTATCCACTTCGTTGTAATAGCCGGTGTGGTCGCCGTAAGGGCCTTCTGGCGCCAGTTCACCCTGCTCAATGTAACCTTCCAGCACAATTTCTGCACTGGCCGGAACTTCGAGATCGTTAGAGATACACTTCACGACTTCCGTTTTCGTTCCGCGCAGCAGGCCTGCAAAGGCATATTCCGAGAGCGTATCCGGTACGGGCGTGACGGCTCCCAGAATGGTGGCCGGATCGGCGCCCAGCGCGACAGACACCGGGAAGCGTTCACCCGGGCGCGCTGCACACCACTCCTGAAAATCGAGCGCGCCGCCGCGATGCGACAGCCAGCGCATGATGAGCTTATTCTTGCCAATCAACTGCTGGCGGTAAATACCAAGATTCTGGCGCTCTTTGTGCGGACCGCGCGTGACGGTCAGTCCCCAGGTGATCAGCGGCGCGGCATCTTCCGGCCAGCACTGCATGATAGGGATTTTAGTCAAATCAACCGCATCGCCTTCCAGCACCTTCTGCTGGCAGGGCGCGCCGCGCAGGCGTTTGGTGGGCATGTTTAGCACCTGCTTAAACTGCGGCAGCTTGTCGAACAGATCGCGGAAGCCTTTCGGCGGCTCCGGCTCTTTCAGGAAGGCCAGCAGCTTACCGACTTCACGCAGGGCCGTGACGTCTTCCTGCCCCATCCCCAGTGCGACGCGACGCGGTGTACCAAACAGGTTGCACAGCACCGGCATGGCGTACCCTTTCGGATTTTCAAACAGTAATGCGGGGCCACCGGCACGCAGGGTGCGGTCAGCAATTTCTGTCATCTCCAGATAAGGATCGACAGGAAGTGTTATACGTTTGAGTTCACCCTGCTTTTCCAGCAGCGTCAGGAAGTCGCGGAGATCGTGGTATTTCATGCAGTTAATCATGGCCTCTCTGTAAGCGCTTCATTATACGGCGTAAGACTGCTTGATGCTGTAATTTTGTTAAATTAGCGTGAAGTTATGCGTTCTGTCCCATTTTCGCCCATTATAATCAACTTAGCGATCCCGCCAGGGTTTTGATATGCTTGCGCCCCGAACTAAGGGAAAGAGTGATTATGCAGGCCTGGTATTTACTGTATTGCAAACGCGGGCAACTTCAGCGCGCGCAGGAACATCTTGAACGTCAGTCAGTCAATTGCCTGACGCCCGTGATCACGCTTGAAAAAATGCAGCGCGGGAAGCGCACAACCGTTAGCGAGCCGTTGTTCCCGAACTACCTGTTCGTGGAGTTCGATCCGGAGGTGATCCACACCACCACCATCAGCGCCACGCGCGGCGTCAGCCATTTTGTTCGCTTCGGCGCTCACCCCGCGACGGTTCCCTCATCGGTCATCCACCAGCTGTCGATTTATCAGCAGCCCGAAGACCTTACCGACCCGGAAACGCCCTACACGGGCGATAGCGTCGTGATTACCGAAGGGGCTTTCGAAGGCCTTCAGGCGATTTTTGCCGAGCCGGACGGGGAAGCGCGCTCTATGCTGTTGCTTAATCTGCTGAACAAGCAGGTGCTGCAGAGCGTTAAAAACACTGACTTCCGCAAACTTTAAACGTTTATCCCAAACAGATTACGCACGTTGTCATCCGTCTGTGCGGAAAGCCAGTGCGGATCCTCTCCGCGCCACATCGCGACACGCTCAACTATGTGCCCCAGATAAGCGGGCTCATTGCGTCGCGATGCCGGTTTGGGTTGCATATCGCGCGGGAGCAGATAAGGCGCATCCGTTTCAAGGAGCAACCGGTCAGCCGGGATCGCCGGTAGCAGCTCCCGAAGCTCAAGCCCGCGGCGCTCATCGCAAACCCAGCCGGTAATCCCCAGATAAAGCCCGCGCTCCAGGCACTCCAGCGCCTCCTGCCGTGAGCCGGTGAAGCAGTGCAGCACCGCGCCGGGCAGTTTCTCGAGCCACGGATCCAGCAGAGTCAGGAAACGCTCATGCGCGTCGCGGCAGTGCATAAATACGGGCATTTCAAGCTCTGCCGCCAGCGCAAGCTGGGCAGTGAATGCCTTTTCCTGCTCTTCAGGCGTGGAAAAGTTACGGTTGAAATCGAGGCCGCATTCGCCAATCGCCACCACTTCTGGTGTCTTCGCCAGCCTGCGCAGGGTTTCCCCGCTTTCCGGGGTCCACTGGCTGCTGTCGTGAGGATGCACGCCAGCGGTAGACCAACAGCGTTCGTAGCGTTGCGCCAGCTGCTGCGCCTGCTCGCTCTCATGCAGGTTGGTGCCCGTCAGCAGCAGCCCTTTCACCTCAGCGGCAAACGCGCGTGCAACCACCTCATCGCGATCTTTCGAAAACTGCGAGCTGGTCAGGTTGAGTCCGATATCAAACATGCGAATCCCCATATAACAACCGCCCTGACGGGCGGCTGGTTTTACTCTTCAGTGGTCTTGTCGGACGTATCGTCTTCGTCATCCGACCGACGCCCTTTACCCACGTAGAAACGTGAGAAGAAGACGCCGACCTCAAACAAGCAGTACATCGGTATGGCCAGCAGCGTCTGGGAGAATACATCCGGCGGGGTCAACAGCATGCCGACAACGAAGGCGCCGACCAGGATATACGGACGCTTCTTACGCAGGTCATCCGGTGTGGTTACCCCTACCCAGCAGAGCAGCACAATGGCCACCGGCACTTCGAATGCCACCCCAAACGCCATAAACAGCGCCATCACAAAGCTAAGATAGCTGGCGATATCCGTCGACACCTGGACGCCTTCCGGCGCGGTATGCGTCAGGAAGCCGAAGGCCAGCGGGAAGACAACGAAATAGGCAAACGCCATGCCGATATAGAACAGCAGCGAACTGGATACCAGCAGCGGAATGACCAGCTTGCGTTCGTGCTTATACAGTGCCGGCGCCACAAAGGCCCACACCTGGTACAGAATGACGGGCGCAGAGGCAATCAACGACACCCAAAAGGTCAACTTGATGGGGGTAAAGAACGGAGAAGCAACGTCTGTTGCAATCATCGTTGCGCCCAGCGGCATCTGCTTGATCAGCGGCGCAGAAACCACCTGGTAGATATCGTTGGCGAAATAGACCAGGCATAGAAAAATAACGAGAACCGCAATAATGCAGTTTAACAGACGCTTACGCAGCTCTATGAGGTGCGTAATCAGCGGTTGAGTATCATCTACAGCCATGTTTACGCTTTATCACTCGACGAGGGGGATGATTCGGAAACGGGCGCGGCGGGTTTTGCCTCGGCAGCGTTAACCACGGGCTTTTCCGGCTGCACCTGCTTTTTCACTTCGGTTTCCTGAGGCGTCTGTTCAGGCGCAGCAGCCTGCTGTTCAGCGCTGGCAGGCGTGACGCCCTCACGCTGTTCTTCGCTGCCCTTCACCACCGGGTTATGGATGGTGTTCGCTTCGTCGCTCGCTTTTTCAGGATCGTTGATGCTATAGGAGCGCTTCATGGATTCCGCCGCTTCGCGCAGCTCATCCATTGACGCTTTCAGTTCCGGCGTCAGGTTATCCATGCTCGCCTTCTCAACCTTTTTCAGGCTTTCCTGAAATTCCTGCAGCTTAAGCTCCTGGGCCAGTTCATTCTGAACGGTCGATGCCAGCGATCTCAGCGCACGAACCCAGCCCGCAACGGTTTTCACCGCCACCGGCAGACGCTGAGGCCCCAGCACGATCAGGCCAATCACAAAGACCAGCAGGAGCTCACTAAAACCAATGTCGAACACGACTTACACCTGCTCTTTATCGTGGCGTTTAGCGTCTTCCTTTTTGGCTTCTTCTTGCTTGTCGGTGATGGATTTAGCAGTAAAGTCAGCGTCCTGGCTGGTTTTATCCTGCTTGCTCTCATCATCGCTCATCGCTTTTTTGAAGCCTTTGATAGACGCGCCCAGATCGGAACCAATAGAACCGAGCTTTTTGGTGCCAAACAGCAGCACGACGATGACGGCAATGATCAACAATTGCCAGATACTGATACCACCCATACATGTTCCTCAGGGATAGATGATTAATAAGTCAGGTCGCATTATACGTATGCGACCTGTCGATAGCGACGCAAACTCAGCGCGTTTTTCGCCATCCGGCAAGCCAGACAACCACCCCGGCGGCCATCAGCCAGGCGGGCATCATCTGCCACTCCGGGCGGTTGATCAGCAGCAGCGTGCCGCTCAGCAGCAGCGTTGCGCCAATCCCAAAGAGATAGCGTGACTGGCCCTGGCGAACACGGCTGGACTGAAGTTCGCGAGCGATTTTATCCATGCTGTGCTGAAGGTTCTTGCTCTGACGCAAACTGTCATAAACCAGTTCAGGAATTTCAGGCATTTTTTCTATCCAGAACGGGCCTTTCTCTTTCAGCGAGCGCACCAGCGCCGGAATGCCAACCTGATCCTTAATCCAGGACTCCAGGAAGGGTTTCGCGGTCTTCCACAAGTCTAACTGAGGATAGAGCTGTCGGCCTACACCCTCAACGTAAAGTAGTGTTTTCTGAAGTAAAACTAGCTGTGGCTGAACTTCCATATTAAAGCGGCGAGCCGTGTTGAACAGGTTCAACAGCACATGCCCGAAGGAGATTTCCGCCAGCGGTTTTTCAAAAATCGGTTCGCAAACGGTCCGGATCGCAAACTCGAACTCTTCGACGTTGGTGTCAGGCGGCACCCAGCCGGAATCGACGTGCAGCTCGGCCACCTTACGGTAGTCGCGGTTGAAGAACGCGATGAAGTTCTCGGCCAGATACCGTTTATCTTCTTTATTCAGCGACCCCACAATCCCGCAGTCGATACCGATATACTTCGGATCCTCAGGGTGCTCGTAGCTCACGAAGATATTGCCCGGGTGCATGTCCGCATGGAAAAAGCTGTCGCGGAACACCTGGGTGAAGAAGACCTGCACGCCACGCTCGGCCAACAGCTTCATGTTCGTTCCCTGTTTCTCCAGGGCCACCACATCCGAAACCGGAATACCGTAGATACGCTCCATCACCATCATGTTCTGGCTGCAGTAGTCAGAATAGACTTCAGGGACATAGAGCATCGGGCTGTTTTCAAAGTTGCGACGCAGCTGAATGGCGTTTGCCGATTCGCGCAGCAGGTTAAGCTCATCAATCAGCGTTTTTTCATATTCCCGCACCACTTCCATCGGGCGCAGTCGGCGACCATCAGGTAATAAACGCGGAACCCAACGGGCCAGACGGTAAATCAGCTTCATGTCGGCTTTGATGATCGGCAGAATATCCGGGCGGATCACCTTAATCACCACCTCTTTGCCGTTTTCTTTCAGACGCGCAGTGTGCACCTGAGCAATAGAAGCCGACGCCAGCGGTTCTATTTCGAAATCGTCAAACCAGGTTTCAACGGAAAGATTACCCATCGCCTCTTCGATCTGTTTCTTCGCCCTCACCCCGTCAAACGGGGCAACACGGTCCTGCAGCATCGCCAGTTCATCGGCAATGTGCGGCGGAAAGAGATCGCGGCGGGTCGACAGCATCTGCCCGAACTTAATCCATACCGGGCCAAGCTCCTGCAGCGCCAGGCGCAGGCGTTCGCCAAGCGGCTGACCTTTATGGCGGTTAGGCATCCAGAACAGCATCCGCCGCCAGATACGAAGCGGCAGCGTGATACGCATTTTAGGGATAAGCTCGTCGAGCCCGTAGCTCAAAAAGGTACGAATAATGAAGTAGAGGCGCCGAATTTCACCAGGCGTCATTTGCCCTCCAGTTTTTCCAGCCGTTTGGTTAACGCATCAACCGCACGTTCAACAGCAGCGGTTTCTTCCGCAAACCATGCCACTTCCAGCGGTCCGGGGGCCATTCGCCACTCTTCAGTCAGTACTTCCGCCGCATAGCGTTGCTGACGTAGCAGGCTTTTACGCGCAAAGGACGCGCCACCATGAAGAACCTTCCCGATGCCTTCCGCGGCAATGTCACCGATAAACGGCGCGAGCAGCTCTGCCGGATCAAACTCCGCCAGATCGGTAAGCGCAACGAAGTTCTGCACGACCTGAATGTCGCCTTCCACTTCCAGCTCACCGCTGCGGATAAGTGCCGTTAATTGCTGGCGATCGCGCAGTTTTGGCAGCACGCTCATGTGCGTGATGACCGAGCAGTCGGCGTCACCTTCCCACGCCCCCAGAACGTCAAGCTGGCGTTCGCTGAAGACCAGCACAAGCGGCGTCGAGAACTCTTTTAAAACAATGCGTAATACCTTCCCGTTTAGCCGCTGACGCGCAGCTTTCAACGCTGGTGCGCGATAGAGAAAGGCATTCAGTACGTTTTCGATACCTGCGGAGACTAAGGGTTTAAAGGGCACGGGACACCTCCACTCAGAACTTGTAACCGCGATGCAGCGCGACGACACCCGCCGTCAGGTTGAAATATTCAACGTTCTCGAATTCAGCATCCTGCATCATGGCTTTTAAGGTGTCTTGATCCGGGTGCATACGGATAGATTCCGCCAGATAGCGATAGCTTTCCGCGTCGTTAGCCACCAGCTCACCGATGCGCGGCAGCACGTGGAAGGAATAGGCGTCGTAAGCTTTGCTCAGCGGCTCGATAATCGGTTTGGAGAATTCGAGCACCAGCAGGCGTCCACCCGGCTTCAGCACGCGATACATGGAGCGCAGCGCTTTTTCTTTATCGGTCACGTTACGCAGACCGAAGGAGATCGTGATGCAGTCAAAGGTATTATCCGGAAATGGCAGCGCTTCAGCGTTGGCCTGCACATATTCCACGTTCCCCACCACGCCGATGTTACGCAGCTTTTCGCGGCCCATTTTGAGCATGGAGTCATTAATATCGGCGAGGACAACGCGCCCGGTTTCGCCCACCAGACGAGAGAATTTCGCGGTTAAATCGCCCGTACCACCGGCTAAATCCAGCACCGTTTGTCCACGACGCACGCCGCTACAGTCGATAGTGAAGCGCTTCCACAAGCGATGAATGCCGAACGACATCAGGTCATTCATCACATCGTACTTCGCCGCCACGGAATGAAATACGTGGGCCACCATGTCAGCTTTCTGCGCTTTGGCGACAGTCTGAAAGCCAAAGTGCGTTGTGTCTTGTGAATCGTCAACCATCTCAGAGCCTGCTTATCAGTAAAATGTTCGTGAAGTGTAACAGATTGGGCGCAATTGCCCTACGTTTCAACCACCGCGAAAGAAACGCGCCGGAGTCTCGTCTGGTGATAAATCCACCGCTAACGTGTTGTCTTCACTGTTTGTCTTTTGTTCGTCCGCCCCTTCACGCAGGCGAAACTCGTCGTCTTGGGCGGTAGCCTGTTCAACCAATTCCGGATTAATCTCGCGTTTCACCTCAACCCCCAGGCTGCGGAATGATTCGGCCTGCGCCAGAAGATTGCCACGTCCTGAGGCGAGTTTTTTCATCGCCTGACGGTAGTTATCCTGCGCGCGGTCCAGGCTCTGCCCGACTGAGGACATGTCGTCCACGAAGAGGCGCATTTTGTCGTACAGCTTGCTGGCGCGGTCGGCAATCTGCTGCGCGTTGCGGCTCTGGTGCTCGTAGCGCCACAGGTTCGCAATCGTGCGTAAGGCCACCAGCAGCGTGGTGGGGCTGACCAGCATAATATTATTTTTGAGCGCTTCGGTGATGAGTTCAGGCTGCCTGTCGAGTGCCAGCAGAAACGCGGGCTCTACCGGAATAAACATCAGGACATAGTCCAGCGAGCGCAGCCCCGGTAGCTGCTGATAGTCTTTCCTGCCGAGCAGGCGAATATGATTACGCACCGAGGCAATGTGCTCCTGCAGCGCCGATTCTCGGGTGTAGTCATCCTCCGCATTGAAGTAACGCTCATACGCCACCAGCGTCATTTTGGCGTCAATCACCACATCTTTGCCCTGCGGCAGCCGCACAATCACATCCGGCTGCATTCGCGAGCGGGCATCGTTCTCGATACTCACCTGCGTTTCGTATTCATACCCTTCCCGTAGGCCAGAGGCTTCCAGGACGCGGGTCAGCACCACTTCTCCCCAGTTGCCCTGGGTTTTGTTATCCCCTTTAAGCGCGCGGGTGAGGTTGACCGCCTCCTGCGCCATCTGGGCATTCAGCTGCTGGAGATTGCGGATTTCATGCGCCAGGGTGTGCCGCTCTCGGGCTTCCTGACCAAAGCTGTCCTGTACCTGGCGGCGGAAGCCGTCCAGCTGTTCACGCAGGGGCGTCAGCAGGCTGTTCAGGCTCTGGCGGTTCTGCTCGTCAACGCGGCGGTTGCTGTGCTCAAAAATACGGTTCGCGAGGTTTTCAAACTGTTCGCTGAGGCGCTGCTCGCTGTTGATCATCTGGCGGATTTTATCTTCCGCATGCAGTTGAGTGGATTCCAGACGGGTGGTCACTTCGCGGAGATCGGCCTCCAGTGAGGTGTTGATATCTCTCAGGTTGCGCAGCTCGTTGTTGAGTAACTCGCACTCCTCTCGCCAGTGATCACTCAGCGCAAGCTGCTGCTTTGCCGCGCTTAATTCGGCGACGATCTCTTCGCGTTCAGCCAGCTGATCGGCCTTCTGCTGTGCATGCTGATAGCTGGAAATGAGCCAGCCTATCGCCACGCCCGCCAGCGCAATCACCGCATAAATCAGGACTGAGATATCCACAATGCCCCCTGCATCAACGTATTACCCGCACAAAATAAGATTGTGCTGTATAAACGTCCAGTTTGAAAGGGTTTTCCTGCGAGGCGCTACGCAAAAAATAAAGGCCGAACGTGTCGGCCTTTGATTTCGAAAGGAGAGGATTAGATCAGGCGACGCGCGGCTTCAACCACGATTTTCACTGCATGACTTTCGGTCTGCTTCATGGTTTCAGCGTTCGGGATCTCCTGCTGAGTACGGTTGACGATAACGCCCGCCACCATACCGGCACGCAGGCCCTGGCTTGCGCACATGGTCAGCAGCGTGGCGGATTCCATTTCGTAGTTCATCACGCCCATGGACTGCCACTCTTCCATAGAGCCTTTGAAGCGGCTTACCACGCGGCCAGAGAAGGTGTCGTAACGCTCCTGACCTGGATAGAAGGTATCGGACGAAGCGGTTACGCCCACGTGAGTGGTCGCGCCCACGGATTTCGCGGCTTCAACCAGCGCGGTGGTACATTCAAAGTCTGCTACTGCCGGGAATTCCATCGGCGCAAAGTGCAGGCTTGCGCCATCCAGACGCACGGACGCGGTCGTGACCAGCACGTCGCCCACGTTGATGTGCGGCTGAATGGCACCGGTCGTACCGATACGCAGGAAAGTACGAATGCCCAGCTGTGCCAGCTCTTCAACAGCAATAGACGTAGACGGGCCACCGATACCGGTAGAACACACGATCACGGCTTTACCATCCAGCTCTGCGCGCCAGGTGGTGAATTCACGATGGGCTGCCAGCTTAACCGGCTTATCCATCAGCGCGGCGATCTTTTCCACACGCTCCGGATCGCCAGGGACGATAGCGAGCGTAGCCCCTTGTAAATCGTTTTTAGTGAGGCCGAGATGAAAAACATCAGACTTAGACATAGGTGACTCCTCTGTGGGTCGGTTAGTCAGAAGAAGTAAAACGGTACTTTACAGAAGCGGAAAGCATAATTTCGTGACACATCTCACCATGAATGAAAATGATTGCATTGAATTTCCATAAAAAGGTGATTTACATCACATTAACAAGTTATATCGTCAGGTGCTGCACAAAAGATAGACCGTTTAAGGCACTGTGAGTTGTTAACCTGGTGACTATATTTACCTTTGCGCTAACTCATTGGTACGGAGAATGCCATGACTGAAAAAACCGGTTTTGCACCTGCTGCGGCCCCGCATGCCTCAACCATCGTCTCAACGTCTGAAGAGGCCATCACGGCGGGTGAGACCTCTATTCCCTCGCAGGGAGAGAATATGCCTGCTTACCACGCCCGACCAAAATCGGCAGACGGTCCGCTGCCCATCGTGATCGTGGTTCAGGAAATTTTCGGCGTTCACGAACACATTCGCGACCTCTGCCGCCGGCTGGCGCTGGAAGGCTATTTGGCCGTTGCGCCAGAGCTCTACTTTCGCCAGGGCGATCCGAACGATTACAGCGATATTCCCACCTTGCTCAGCAACCTGGTCAGCAAAGTCCCGGACGCGCAGGTGCTGGCCGATCTCGACCACGTCGCCAGCTGGGCGGCGCGCAACGGGGGCGATCCCCATCGTCTGCTGGTCACCGGTTTCTGCTGGGGCGGACGCATCAGCTGGCTATATGCCGCGCATAACCCGCAGCTTAAAGCCGCTGTGGCCTGGTACGGTAAACTGGTAGGTGAAAAAACGCTCAATTCACCGAAACATCCCGTGGATATCGCCACGGAGCTGAATGCCCCCGTATTAGGGCTGTATGGCGGTCAGGACACCGGTATTTCGCTGGATTCGGTAGAGACCATGCGCCATGCGCTCCGTGCGGCCAATGCGAGGGCGGAGATCGTGGTGTATCCGGATGCCGGGCACGCGTTTAACGCGGATTATCGTCCGAGCTATCACGCGGAATCAGCCAAAGACGGCTGGCAGAGAATGCTGGCGTGGTTCAGCCAGTACGGCGGTAAAAAAGCGTAAAAAAAAGCCCGGTGGCGTCTACGCCTTACCGGGCCTACGCATCATCAAGCCTGACGCAAGTTTTGCGCCGCCTTCACCATGTTCGCCAGCGCGGCACGCGTCTCCGGCCAGCCGCGAGTTTTCAGGCCGCAGTCCGGGTTAACCCACAGACGCTCTGCCGGAATGCGCTGGGCCGCTTTTTTCAGCAGCGACTCAATCCACTCCACGCTCGGCACGTTCGGAGAGTGGATGTCGTACACCCCCGGACCGATTTCGTTCGGGTAGTCGAATTCTTCAAACGACTCCAGCAGCTCCATGTCTGAACGCGAGGTCTCGATGGTGATCACGTCAGCGTCCAGCGCGGCAATCGAATCCATGATGTCGTTGAATTCGCAGTAACACATGTGGGTGTGGATCTGGGTGTCGTCCTTCGCCACCGCGGCGTTGATGCGGAATGCCTCCACGCCCCACTTCAGGTAGGCATCCCAGTCGCTGCGGCGCAGCGGCAGACCTTCGCGCAGGGCCGGTTCGTCAATCTGGATGATGCCTATGCCTGCAGCTTCCAGATCCGCCACTTCATCACGCAGCGCCAGCGCGATTTGCTTCGCGATGGTTTCACGGGTTACGTCTTCGCGCGGGAAGGACCAGCAAAGGATGGTCACCGGACCGGTGAGCATGCCTTTTACCGGCTTGTCGGTCAGGGACTGGGCGTACTTCGCCCACTCAACCGTGATCGGCTCCGGGCGGCTGACGTCACCGATGACCACCGGCGGCTTCACGCAGCGGGAGCCATAGCTTTGCACCCAGCCGTTCTGGGTAAAGACGAACCCGTCCAGGTGTTCACCGAAGTATTCCACCATGTCGTTACGCTCGGCCTCGCCGTGCACCAGCACGTCCAGTCCCAGCCGCTCCTGCTCGATAATCGCCTGCTTGATGTGTTCGGCAATCCCGGTGCGGTAGTGATTCGCATCCAGATTCCCCTTTTTGAAGTCCAGACGCAGGCCGCGGATTTCGGTGGTCTGCGGGAAGGAACCGATAGTGGTGGTTGGCCACGCGGGCAGGTTGAAGCGGGCGCGCTGGGCTTCGGCACGCACTTCATACGGGCTCTGGCGCTGGCTGTCCTGAGCGGTGATGGCCGCCAGGCGTTTTTCTACCGCCGGGTTGTGCACGCGAGCCGAGTGGCGGCGCGCCTGGATTGGTGCACTCCATTCGCGAATCGCCGCCGTGTCGCCGCTGTTCAGCGCATCGCGCAGCAGCGCTAGCTCTTCACATTTTTGCAGGGCGAAGGCAAACCAGCTTTTCACCTCAGCATCAAGACGGGTTTCCACGCTCAAATCGATCGGGCTGTGCAGCAGGGAGCAGGACGAGGCCACCCACAGCTCACGTTTGCCGACGATGTCCTTGATCTGCGCGTATTTCTCGGTCAGATCGGCGCGCCAGACGTTACGGCCGTTGACCAGACCGGCGGAGAGCAGCCAGTCTGCTGGCAGGCGCTTGTGCAGTTCTGCGACGTCATCTTTGCCGTGCACCAGGTCAACGTGCAGACCCTGCACCGGCAGCGCGGTAATGGTATCGAGGTTCGGCGCGATGCCTTCAAAATAGGTGGTCAGCAGCAGCTTCACCTGGCCGGTGAGAGCGTCATACGCCGGTTTAAAGGCATCCAGCCACGCCTGCGGCAGCTCAAGCACCAGCGCCGGCTCGTCGATTTGCACCCACTGAATGCCGCGCTTGCCTAGCTCAATCAGCACCTGTTTGTAGACCGGCAGAATGTCCTTCAGCAGGCTCAGACGATCGAACTGCTCACCTTTGACTTTCCCCAACCACAGATAGGTCACCGGCCCCAACAGTACGGGTTTCACCTGGTGGCCCAGCGCCAGCGCTTCGTCCACTTCATCCAGAAGCTGCGTCCAGGTCAGCCTGAACTGCTGCCCTTTTACGAACTCCGGCACCATATAGTGATAGTTAGTGTTAAACCACTTGGTCATTTCCGCCGCTGCCGCTGGCTCACCCGTTGGCGCACGGCCACGGCCGATGCGGAACAGGGTATCGATATCTACCGATCCATCGTTGTTCTGATGACGAGCCGGCACGTTGCCAAGCAGCAGGCTGGTCGTCAGAACATGGTCGTACCAGGCGAAATCGCCCACCGGCAACAGGTCAATCCCCGCCTGCTTCTGCTGCTCCCAGTGCCGGGCGCGCAGCTCGCGCCCCACTGCCAGCAGTTCTTCACGGGTGGCGTTCCCCGCCCAGTAGCTTTCTTGCGCTTTTTTCAGCTCGCGACGCAGGCCAACGCGAGGGAAACCGAGAGTATGATTGCGGATTGTCATGGTATGCCCCTTGTGAAATTCGTTATTTAGACGTCCAGATGTTTACACTTCTATAATTGGCAGGTACTGTATATTCCTCAAGCGCAAAATGTTCATGGCGAAGTGAAGGACTTTCATGATCGAGATAAAACACCTGAAAACGCTGCAAGCGTTGCGGAACTGCGGATCGCTCGCGGCAGCGGCGGCCACGCTGCACCAGACCCAGTCCGCCCTTTCTCACCAGTTCAGCGATCTGGAACAACGCCTCGGCTTCCGTCTTTTTGTGCGTAAGAGCCAGCCGCTGCGCTTTACGCCGCAGGGCGAAATTTTGCTTCAGCTGGCGAATCAGGTTCTGCCGCAGATCGCCAGCGCGCTGCAGGCGTGTAACGAACCGCAGCAGACCACGCTGCGTATCGCCATTGAGTGCCACAGCTGTATTCAGTGGCTGACCCCCGCGCTTGAGAACTTCCGCCAGAAGTGGCCGCAGGTGGAGATGGACTTTAAATCCGGCGTGACGTTCGACCCGCAGCCCTCGCTGCAGCAGGGCGAGCTGGATCTGGTGATGACGTCCGATATTCTGCCGCGCAGCGGCCTGCACTATTCGCCGATGTTTGATTATGAGGTGCGCCTGGTGCTGGCACCGGACCATCCGCTGGCGACCAAAACGCGCATCACGCCGGAAGACCTGGCGACGGAAACGCTGCTGATTTACCCGGTGCAGCGCAGTCGTCTGGATATCTGGCGTCACTTCCTGCAGCCCGCTGGCATTAGCCCGCAGCTGAAAAGCGTGGATAACACCTTGCTGTTGATTCAGATGGTGGCGGCCAGCATGGGTATCGCGGCGCTGCCGCACTGGGTGGTGGAGAGTTTTGAACGCCAGGGCCTGGTGGTCACCAAAACCCTGGGTGAAGGACTGTGGAGCCGGCTGTACGCCGCCGTGCGCGATGGCGAGCAGCGTCAGCCGATTACGGAGGCGTTTATTCGCTCAGCGCGGAACCACGCGTGCGACCATCTTCCGTTTGTGCGGAGCGCGGAGCGACCCAGCGTCGATGGACCCACAGCGAAGCCAGGATCACCGCTCCCCCAATAAGGAAGCTTGGCCAGTGCGGCTGTTGCTGCCAGATGGCAAGGTTGACCAGCAGCCCTGCAGGAACATGTACGTTGTTCATGATCCCGAGCGTACCGGCGTCGACCTGCGTCGCGCCGTAGTTCCACATGAAGTACCCCAACCCGGAAGCCACGACGCCCAGCCAGACCAGAACACCCCACTGTACGGTGGTGGTCGGCAGCTTTTGCGGGTTACCCAGCATAAACCACGCCGCCACCGCGACGATCGCGGCCCCCATGTAGAACCACGCAAACGCGTTATGCTGCGGCATCGGACGGGTTTCCATCAGGCGTTTGTAGCCCACCATGCCGATGGCGAAGCTGATGTTGGCGAGCTGGACGAACATCAGCCCGGTCCAGAAGTGATCGCTCACTTTGTCGTAGCGAATAATTGCCGCGCCAATCACCGCCAGCGCCGCGCTCAGCAGATATCCCCAACGCAGGCGGCGCTTGCTAAGCAAATCGTAGATCAGCGTGATATAGAGCGGCGTTAGCACGGTGAACAGCAGGAATTCCGAGACGGACAGGTAGACGTAAGCCCGGAAGCTGAACAGGTACATGATGCCGAGCTGCATCGCCCCCACCAGCATATACAGCACAATCGTTTTCAGCGACTGCCCGCGCGTGCGCAGAAACGGCAGGAACACCAGCGCCGCCAGCCCCACGCGCATCAGCACCGAGAAGTAGCTGTCGACCGAACCGGCAAGGTATTCGCCAATCAGGCTAAAGGAGAAGGCCCACAGGATAGTGGTGATAATGAGTAGCGCCACAATGCTTGTCTCTCAGAAAGAAGGACAGGCATTGTAGCGAACTCTTTAGTTGACAACTGAGCAATAAACAACCGAATGAAGATTATTCAAGGAACAGCTTGCGCAGGTATTTCGGTACCGCGTTGTCAGCGTTAGAACCAATCACCTCCAGCTCCGGGTGCAGATCTTTCAGACGCTGATGCGCGTTCTGCATGATGCAGCCCTTACCCGCCATCGACAGCATTTCAGCATCGTTCATGCCGTCACCAAAGGCGATACAGTCTTTCAGCTCGAAGCCCAGACGTTTCGCGACCGCTTCCAGCGCGTGCCCTTTGGAGACGCCTCCCGCCATCACTTCCAGACAGGTCAGGGTTGAGAAGCTGACGTTGACGCGATCGCCCCAGCGGGCGTTGATCGCCTGTTCCAGCGGGAGCAGCTCTTCGTGGCTGTCGCAGGTGAAGAACACCTTGCTGATCCCTTCCGGCTCCAGCAGGCCTGGCTCGTACAGGGAGTAGTTGAATACGGCTTCCTTGAAGAAACGCATCTCATCCGGGCGGTGGCGGTTCATGAACCAGTCGTCGTCGCGGTAAACGTTCGTAACGATAGCCGGGTTGTTGTGCACCACGCCGAACAGATCGGCGGCAATATCGCGATCCAGGTTGTGGGTAAAGATCAGGTTGCCGTCGGTATCATGCACACGCGCACCGTTGGAGGTGATCATGTACGATTTGATCTCAAGATTATCGCGGATCTGCCCCACGTCGACGTGGTGGCGGCCAGTGGCAAATACGAAGTTCACGCCACGGGCGGTCAGAAGCTTCAGGGTCTCTTTCGCGTAAGGCGACAGGGTGTGGTCAGGGGAAAGCAGCGTGCCATCTAAATCAGATGCAACAACCTGGTACATAGGGATTTCAACCTCTGGTGGAAAACAAAAATCAATTATGCCTGTTGAAAAATTCAACAATGGCGTTGAGCGCGACTGAGCGCATAGCGTCCTTTTCAAAAAGGATCTCATGGTACGCGCCGTTAATGACCACCGGTTTTCCCCCTTCACAAGGGTGACCGGCGGCGGCGCGCAGTTCACAATAGCGGTCATGCATGCGGTTATCCACCACACGCTCTTCTTCCGCCTGAATCAGGAGTGTTGGCGTGTCGTCGTTGTCGACACCAGCCAGCACCTGCTCACCGGCAAGGATGCCTTCCCGTACCCAGTGATATGTCGGGCCACCCACGCGCAGGCGGGGCTCATCGGCATAAAAACGCAGGTTACGACGATAGCGCTGGCGACTGTGCGTCAGCACGTTCATCGCAAACGGCAGCGCCCGCCAGCGTCCCGTCCCGATGGCATAGCCTTCCCGAATGCGCTGATGGCCCTCAGCCCAGTCGAGAATATGGCGTACCATCCAGTCAGGAAAGCGCATGACGATGCCATACATCGGCGCGGTGAGCGCAATGGCGTCGCACTGGTGAGCGTGGCGCTGTAAAAACAGCGTTGAAATCGCACCGCCCATTGAGTGCGCCAGAATATAGCGCTTCCGCCAGGGGCCCGGCTCGACCTCCTGCTGCCAGAACGCGGCGAGATCGTCGACGTAATCGCTGAAGTTATCCACGTGGCCGCGATGGGTATCCGATAACAGGCGCCCTGACAGCCCCTGCCCGCGGTGATCGATAATCAGCACATCGAAGCCCAGATGGAACAGGTCATAGGCCAGTTCGGCGTATTTGATGTAGCTCTCAATACGTCCGGGGCAGACCACAATGACCCGGTCATTTTTCTTGTCGTGAAAACGCACAAAGCGTACTGGAATATCGCCGACGCCCGTAAACTCATCTTCCTCACGCTGGCGCCAGAAATCGGTTAGCGGCCCCATGGAGAAAGCAGCAAATGCGTTTTCTCGTGTTTCCCAGTCCTTTTTCTGCTGAAACATCGGGTTTCTACTCACCTAAGCCAAGGAATATCGTTTTTTCGTAACCGGTCACAAAATGACTCAACAATAGCGTATTGTGGCATAAAAACAGACAATTCGGGAGTTTCAAATGACCTTCGAGTGGTGGTTCGCTTACCTGCTGACATCCATCATCCTTAGCCTTTCACCGGGCTCGGGCGCCATTAACACCATGACCACCTCCATCAACCACGGCTATCGCGGCGCGGCGGCGTCCATTGCCGGTTTGCAGACCGGGCTGGGCATTCATATCGTGCTGGTCGGGATTGGTCTGGGCACCTTGTTCTCCCGCTCCGTACTGGCCTTTGAAGTGCTGAAATGGGCCGGGGCGGCCTATCTGATTTGGCTCGGCATCCAGCAGTGGCGCGCGGCAGGCTCCATTAACCTGAATACGCTCGCTCAGACGCAAAACCGCGGTCATCTGTTTAAGCGTGCGGTTTTCGTCAACCTGACCAACCCGAAGAGCATCGTTTTCCTCGCCGCGCTGTTCCCGCAGTTTATCGTGCCGCATCAGCCGCAGGTGATGCAGTACGTAGTGCTGGGCGCGACCACCATTATCGTCGATATTATCGTCATGATTGGTTACGCGACGCTGGCGCAGCGGATTGCGGCGTGGATTAAAGGGCCTAAGCAGATGAAGGCCCTGAATAAAGTCTTTGGTTCGCTGTTTATGCTGGTTGGCGCGCTGCTTGCGTCAGCGCGTCATGCTTAGCGAGAAATGATGAGATGAATACCGAAGCCGGCGAACAGCGCGCCGGCGAAGCCGTCGATCCACTTCGCAATACGCTGGTAGCCGCGGCGCATCGCCGGTAAGGCGAACAGACTGGCCACGATGGTAAACCAGGCAAAGGTTTCAACGACGATCAGCAGGAAGATGCCCCAGCGTGCGCCCGCACCGACGCTATCTCCCACAAACAGTGAGAACACGGAGCCGAAATAGATAATCGCTTTCGGGTTCGCCAGGTTGGTCAGCAGCCCTTTTACAAAGCTGCGGCCGCCCGTTGCCAGCTCGACCTTTGGCTCTTCCGGTTTTTTCTCTTCTTTTTTCAGCGCCCCGCGCAGCATCTGGTAACCCATCCAGCACAGGTACAGCCCGCCGCCGACCATAATGATGTTATGCAACCAGGCCATCTTCGCCAGGATCAGGTTCAGACCGAGCAGCGCAACCGCCGCCCAGACCATAACGCCCATGGTGATACCGAGCACACCCATCATCGCCTCCTTGCGGGAGCGGCTGACGGCCGTTTGCGACACGAAGAAAAAGTCAGGTCCCGGGCTCATCAGCGCAACAATGTGCACTAACGCCACGGTGAGAAATAGCATTAACATAATTAGCTCGCGGGGAAATAATTCAGTGAGTCATCATCCTGGCACTTTTTCGCCCGGCTGACTACTCCTCATCATCACCATCAACGTGGGAACGGATGAGCGCCATAAACTCTTTACCGAAGCGCTCCAGCTTGCGCGTACCGACGCCGTTGACGCTGAGCATTTCGCTGGCGCTGAGCGGCATCTGCTCGGCCATCTCAATGAGCGTGGCGTCGTTGAACACCACGTATGGCGGGATGTTCTCTTCATCAGCGATGGCCTTACGCAGCTTGCGCAGTTTGGCGAACAGCTTGCGGTCGTAGTTGCCGCCGTAGGATTTCTGCATCACGCGCGGCTTGAGGGCGACCACGCGCGGCACGGCGAGCTTCAGTTCAACGTCACCGCGCAGCACCGGACGCGCCGCTTCGGTCAGTTGTAGCGCGGAGTGCTGAGCAATGTTCTGCGTGGCAAAGCCGAGGTGAATCAGCTGGCGAATAATGCTGACCCAGTGCTCGTGGCTCTGGTCCTTGCCAATACCGTAGACAGGCAGCTTGTCGTGGCCCATGTCGCGGATACGCTGGTTGTTGGCACCGCGCAGCACCTCCACCACGTAGCCCATCCCGAAGCGCTGGTTCACGCGGTAAATGGTCGAGAGCGCCTTACGCGCGTCCATCAGGCCATCGTACTGTTTTGGGGGATCCAGGCAGATATCGCAGTTACCGCACGGCTCCTGCCGCCCTTCACCAAAGTAGTTGAGCAGCACCAGACGACGGCAGGTTTGCGCTTCGGCAAACGCGCCCATCGCGTTGAGCTTGTGGCGCTCGATATCCTGCAGTTGGCCCTGCGGCTTCTCTTCCAGACAGCGACGCAGCCACGCCATATCGGCCGGATCGTAAAACAGCATCGCTTCTGCAGGCAGACCGTCACGCCCGGCGCGACCGGTTTCCTGATAGTAGGATTCGATATTGCGCGGAATGTCGAAGTGCACCACAAAGCGCACGTTGGGCTTGTTGATCCCCATCCCGAACGCCACCGTCGCGACGACGATTTGCAGGTCGTCGCGCTGGAATTTTTCCTGCACGTCGGCGCGGATGTGGTTCTCTAACCCGGCATGGTATGCCGCCGCGCTAAAGCCGCGATTTTGCAGACGCGCAGCGGTGTCTTCCACCTTTGCGCGGCTATTGCAGTAGATGATGCCGGACTTGCCGCGCTGCTCCTGGACGTAGCGCAGGAGCTGATCCAGCGGCTTGAATTTTTCCATCAGCATGTAGCGGATGTTCGGACGGTCGAAGCTGCTGACCTGAATATACGGGTCGTTCAGCCCCAGCAGGCGAACGATATCCAGGCGCGTGGTGTCATCCGCCGTGGCGGTAAGCGCCATAAACGGCAGCTCGGGGAAGCGCTGACGCAGCTGGCCGAGGGCGGCATATTCCGGGCGGAAATCGTGTCCCCACTGGGAGATACAGTGCGCTTCATCCACTGCCAGCAGCACCGGATTCCAGTGCGCGAGATGGTCGAGGAAGTTATCCAGCATCAGGCGTTCCGGCGCGATATACAGCAGGCGGATCTGCCCGGTGCGGCACCCGGCCATCACCTCTTGCTGCTGCTCCCGGGTTTGCGTCGAGTTCAGACAGGCCGCCGCGACGCCGTTGGCGAGCAGCTGGTCAACCTGGTCTTTCATTAGCGAAATGAGCGGGGATACCACGACCGTCAGGCCGTTCAGCACCAGCGCGGGCACCTGATAACAGAGGGATTTACCGCCGCCGGTCGGCATCACCACCAGACAGTCACGGCCTTGCAGCACCGTTTCAATGATGGTTTCCTGGCCAGGGCGGAACTGCTGGTAGCCAAAGGTTTCATGCAAAACCTGTTTAGCCAGCGACTCCTGATTCAATACTTCCGCCTGCGCCACATTAACCCCATATGCGAAAAATAAAACAGGCGCTATTTTCAGCGCCTGAGAGAGAAACTTCAACGTTTAACGCAAAAACATTCGAGCAACCTAGAGAATATCGTTCAGCATCACGCCCACGCCGACGCGGGTCTGGTTGAAGTTGTAATCGATAAGCGACTCGCCGTAACCGCTGTAGACCTGCGTATAGATGCGAACGTGCTTCGTCATAGGATAGCTTAAGCCCACTTCCGCGCCGCCGTAACCGGTGTTCCAGTTATACTGCCCCTTCGCGCTCAGTACGGCATCGCCCAGCTGATAGCCGACTTTGAGCTGGTAGTAGCCCATGTATTTGGTGATGTCCGGGTTGTCATCAGTGCTTCCGACTACATACCACGGCTTCACTTCCACCAGCCAGTTACCGTTCTGCGCCATCAGGCGCGTATAGGCGCGGTTCCAGCTACGGGAAGTCGGATCGGAACGGCCGTTAGAATCATGGTTAAAGCCCACTTCGACGTCACGCAGCGTCCAGCCGGCGAATTCATAATCCGTTGCGAAGCCGAGGAACAGCTGCGGCTCGTAGTTGGTTTCGCGGAACGGCGAGGATTCCCCGCTGTTAGAGAGCTGCCACCAGGACTTCTGCGTGTAAGACGCACCAAGCACTGAGTTCGGCCCCAGAATGCCGCGCCAGAACGGGAACGCGAGGCTGAGCTGGAACTTCACCTCATCTTTACGCGCATTATCAGACCAGTTATAGGAGCTTATCGCCTCTTTGTTGAGGTCGCTGGTCTGGGTGTAAATCACGTAGTTGGTGTCGTACGGATAGAGCGTGAACGGATTGTCATGCTCCTGAAGAAGGTTCGCGATAATGCTACCGTGCACGGCAGGCTTATCATGCACCTCTTTAATTGTCGCTTCCTGCGCATAGGCTGTGAGGGGCAGCGAAATCGCCGCCAGTAACCAGGCCAGATACGTCCGCATCGGTGGTGTTCTCCTGCAAAAGAGTAAAATTACCTGAATAGTTATGTGGCGAACATTCTACAGACTTCTGCGACAACTGCTGCATCCTCGTTTCTGAAAGTAGCATTCCTTGTTGCTGAGGCATAAAATCAACATTTCGTTAACAATAAGGATGTGATGCCTCATGTCAGCCATGCTTACCGCCGAAGAAGTGTTAAAACTCGTGGGCGAGATATTTGTTTACCATATGCCGTTTAACCGTGCGCTGGGACTGGAGCTGGAGCGTTACGAGAAAGACTTTGCCCAGCTGAGTTTCAATAACCAGCCGATGATGGTCGGGAACTGGGCGCAAAGTATTTTACACGGCGGCGTGATTGCCTCCGCGCTGGACGTGGCGGCAGGACTGGTCTGCGTGGGCAGTACGCTGACACGCCATGACACCATCAACGAAGACGAACTTCGCCAGCGTCTGGCGCGCATGGGCACCATTGATTTGCGCGTCGACTATCTTCGCCCGGGGCGCGGAAACCGCTTCACCTGTACCAGCAGCCTGCTGCGCGCCGGGAATAAAGTTGCCGTGGCGCGCGTGGAATTACACAACGAAGAACAGGTTTATATCGCCAGCGCAACCGCCACTTATATGGTGGGTTGAGGCGGCAAAATCGGGTAAAATTGATTCACTTTTTTGTAACGGATTTTCCCGATGGATGCTAAACAGACGCGGCAGGGCGTTTTACTCGCCCTTGCCGCTTATTTTATTTGGGGTATCGCCCCGGCGTACTTCAAGCTAATCGCCTACGTTCCGGCTGATGAGATCCTCACTCACCGCGTCATCTGGTCTTTCTTCTTTATGATTGCGCTGATGAGCCTCAGCCGTCAGTGGTCGGGCGTCAAAACGCTGCTGCAGACCCCGAAGAAGATCTTCCTGCTGGCACTCTCTGCCGTGTTGATTGGCGGTAACTGGCTGCTGTTTATCTGGGCAGTGAATAACCATCACATGCTCGAAGCGAGCCTGGGGTACTTCATCAATCCGCTGGTGAACATCGTGCTGGGGATGATTTTCCTCGGTGAGCGCTTCCGCCGGATGCAGTGGGTGGCGGTGATTCTGGCCTTCTGCGGCGTGCTGGTGCAGCTGTGGACGTTCGGCTCGCTGCCAATTATCGCCCTCGGCCTGGCGTTCAGCTTTGCCTTCTACGGCCTGGTGCGTAAGAAGATTGCGGTGGAAGCGCAGACGGGGATGCTGTTTGAAACCCTGTGGCTGCTGCCGGTGGCGGCGATTTATCTCTTCGGCATCGCCGACAGCCCAACCAGCCACATGGGCAGCAATCCGTGGTCGCTGAACCTGATGCTGATGGCGGCGGGCGTGGTAACCACCATTCCACTGCTGTGCTTCACCGGTGCAGCGACGCGCCTGCGTCTCTCCACGCTGGGCTTCTTCCAGTACATTGGCCCGACGCTGATGTTCCTGCTGGCAGTGGTGTTTTACGGCGAAGTGCCGGGCGCGGATAAGATGGTGACGTTCGCCTTTATCTGGGTGGCATTGGCGATCTTTGTTGCGGATGCGATTTATACCCAGCGCAGGGGGCGCAAAGGGCTGTAGTGCCTTTTTGCCGGATGGCGGCTGCGCCTTATCCGGCCTACAAGATCTGTAGGCCCGGTAAGCGTAGCGCCACCGGGCGGATTCTCAAAGCCAGTTACGACGCTTAAAGTAGAGATACGGCGCCAGCCCGGCGAGGATCATGAAGATAATCGCCCCCGGGTAGCCAAAGCTCCACTTCAGCTCCGGCATAAACTCGAAGTTCATCCCGTAGCTGGACGCCACCAGCGTCGGCGGCAGGAACACCACGGACACCACCGAGAAGATCTTGATGATGCGGTTCTGCTCGATGTTGATAAAGCCCATCGCCGCCTGCATCAGGAAGTTCACCTTCTGGAACAGGGATTCGTTGTGCGGCAGCAGGGATTCGATATCGCGCAGGATCTCACGCGCCTGCTCCAGCTGACCGCCCGGCAGACGCGCCTTGCGCACCAGGAAGTTCAGCGCGCGCTGGGTATCCATCAGACACAAACGCACCTTCCAGCCGATATCTTCCAGCTCCGCCAGGGTGGAGAGCGCTTCGTCATACTCATCGCCCTGATGGCCTTCCATGATCACGCGACTCAGCTTTTCCAGATCGCTGTAGATGTTTTCAATTTCATCCGCCAGCTGTTCAATTTTGGTCTCGAACAGATCGAGCAGCAGCTCATAGGCGTTGCCGTCCACCATCGCCTGGCTGCGGGCGCGCATGCGGTAGAGGCGGAATGCCGGTAGCTCACGCTCGCGCAGGGTAAACAGGCGGCCGTCGCGAATGGTAAATGCCACGGTGGAGTTGCCCGCGTGGTCTTCGGCATCTTCGAAGAAGAAGAAGGAGTGAATGTGCAGGCCGTCTTCGTCTTCAAAAAAACGGGCGGATGCTTCGATGTCTTCCAGTTCCGGGCGCGTTGCCAGGCTTTGCCCCAGCTCAGATTGTACGCGAAGGCGCTCATCGTCGTCCGGCTCGACCAGATCCACCCATACGGCATCAATGAGGGGCTGTGACTCTTCGGCTTCAAGCCGAGTCAGTCGGTTATTTTCGAGTTGAAATGCGCTCAACATGACCGGGACTCCCAATGCAAAAAATATCGGACAGTTCGGTGGGCACACAGAAACAAATTGGGTTTCAGACCATTAAACAGCCTGACTCAGCGCGACGGGAATAATGCAGTCGCTGACAACCACTAAGGCCATCAGCAAGAGGAGATAGCCTTAGGAGTTGTTCCTGGATGACAGGGAATTGAGCCAGTATCTACTGGGTGTGTCCAAGGCGAATGTCCTCTTAGCGTAATCGTGCGCGCATGTTACGCCAGCTATAACTGTGGCGTCAACACGCAACGAAACGCTGAAGGGCATTAATTGACCTTCAACGTATAAGGCTAGCAGATTCTTACAAAATAATGATATTTTTCTGAAAGTTAGACTGTTTCCAGCTTCGCGTAGGCGGCCACCAGCCATTTGATCCCCTGCCCCTGGAACGCCACCTGCAGGCGGCTGTGCTCGCCGCTGCCTTCCAGATTCACAATGGTGCCTTCGCCAAACTTCGAATGGCGCACGCGCTGCCCCAGCTTGTAGCCGGTGTCGGTTTCCGCTATCGGCGAGCCCATGCGCTGATGGCTGACCGGACGGCTGATGCTCGCCCGCAGACGTACCTCTTCGACACACTCTTCCGGCAGTTCACCGATAAAGCGCGACGGACGGTGATAGACCTCTTTGCCATACAAACGGCGGGTTTCAGCGTAGGTCAGCGTCAGCTTCTGCATCGCTCGCGTCACGCCCACGTAGGCCAGACGGCGTTCCTCTTCCAGACGTCCGCCTTCATCCAGCGACATCTGGCTCGGGAACATCCCCTCTTCCATACCAACGATAAACACCTGCGGGAACTCCAGACCTTTGGCGGAGTGCAGCGTCATGAGCTGAACCGCATCCTGCCAGGTGTCCGCCTGCCCTTCCCCCGCTTCCAGCGCGGCGTGGGAGAGGAATGCCTGCAGCGGCATCAGGTCCTCGTCTTCTTCGTTGTAGCTGAACTGGCGCGTTGCCGTGACCAGTTCCTCTAAGTTCTCAATACGGGTCTGGCCCTTCTCGCCTTTTTCCTGCTCGTACATGGTGCGCAGGCCGGAGTCTTTAATCACCCGGTCGGTCTGCACGTGCAGCGGCATGTCGGCGGTTTCCTGCGCCAGGGCGTCAATCAGTTCAAGGAAGCGCTGCAGGGCGCTGGCCGCGCGTCCGGCAAGGGCCTTTTCCTGCAGCAGCTCGCGGCACGCCTGCCACAGCGTCAGCTGGCGGTCGCGCGAGGCCTGACGCACCACGTCCAGCGTACGGTCGCCAATCCCGCGGGTCGGCGTGTTGACCACGCGTTCAAACGCCGCGTCGTCGTTACGGTTGGCAATCAGACGCAGATACGAGAGCGCATCTTTGATTTCCTGACGTTCGAAGAAGCGCATACCGCCGTAAATGCGGTACGGCATCCCCACCTGCAGCAGCGCCTCTTCCAGCACGCGCGACTGGGCGTTGCTGCGATAGAGAATGGCGCACTGCTCCAGCGCGCCGCCGTTGTCCTGCCAGGTTTTGATGCGGTTGACCACGAAGCGCGCTTCGTCGAGCTCGTTGAAGGCGCAGTAAATCGAAATCGGTTCGCCGTCGACGCCGTCGGTCCACAGCTTTTTACCCAGACGCCCGTTGTTATTCTCAATCAGGGCGTTGGCCGCGCTCAGAATGTTGCTGGTTGAGCGGTAGTTCTGCTCCAGACGGATGGTTTGCGCGCCGGGGAAATCGTTGAGGAAGCGCTGGATGTTCTCCACCTGCGCCCCGCGCCAGCCGTAGATCGACTGGTCGTCATCGCCCACGATCATCACCTTGCCGGTATCACCGGCCAGCAGGCGGATCCATGCGTACTGGATGTTGTTGGTATCCTGGAATTCGTCCACCAGAATGTTGGTGAAGCGTTCACGGTAGTGCTGCAGGATGTGCGGCTTGTTGAGCCACAGCTCGTGAGCGCGCAGCAGCAGCTCGGCAAAATCCACCAGACCGGCGCGATCGCACGCTTCCTGATAGGCCTTGTAGACGTTCTGCCAGGTCTGCTCGACCGGGTTGCCGAAGCTCTGAATGTGGTGCGGGCGCAGCCCCTCGTCTTTCTGACCGTTGATGTACCACATCGCCTGACGCGGCGGCCACTGCTTCTCGTCGAGGTTCATCGCCTTGATCAGGCGCTTCAGCAGACGGAGCTGGTCTTCGCTGTCGAGGATTTGGAAATCCTGCGGCAGGTTGGCGTCCATGTGGTGCGCACGCAGCAGGCGGTGCGCCAGACCGTGGAAGGTACCGACCCACATGCCGCCCTGGCTGGTGCCCATCAGCTGCGCGATGCGGTGGCGCATCTCCGCCGCCGCCTTGTTGGTGAACGTGACCGCCATGATGGAGTACGGCGAGCAGTTTTCCACGCTCTGCAGCCAGGCGATACGGTGAACCAGCACGCGCGTCTTACCACTGCCCGCTCCAGCCAGCACCAGCAGGTTGGTGCGCGAGGCGGCAACCGCATCACGCTGTTTGTCATTAAGGCTGTCGAGCAGGTAAGAAACGTCCATTGGCACCGTCACATAGTATTCAGGAACAGAGCAAAACGCCCGGTGGCGCTTCGCTTACCGGGCCTACAACAGCAAAACCCTGGTAATTTATACAATATTACTGGTGATTATATCAGCGTCGTGAGGGATGCCAACCGCGAAATTTCCACGTGCGGCAGAAGACGGCTATCGGAGGCGATCATCAGGTCAGCATTTTCCGGCTTGATCCAGCAGGCCTGCATGCCGCAGCGGATGGCGCCCGCCACGTCTGTGGTCAGGTCATCGCCCACGTGCAGGATCTCACCCAGCGGCAGGTTAAGCTTATCCGCCGCCAGATGGTACATGTCGCTGAACGGCTTCGCGCGCCCGTGAGGACCCGCACGCAGCACGAATTCAAAGTAATCGCTGAGGCCGAACAGCTCCGGCTGGGCATTGCCGTTGGTGATGGCCACCAGCGGCCACTTTTCGGCAAGCGTCGCCAGCGTGTCGTGGGTTTCCTGCGGCACGTCGATACGGCTGCGCCATTTGGCGAAGTTTTCCATGGCCGCTTCCGCCCCAATCGCGGCATCCTGCGCGCTCAGGCCTACATTCAGCATCGCCTGCTCAACCGCGCGACGACGCCATTCGGTCACGTCGTGGTAAATGTCCGGCTCGGTCTCGCGCAGGGACTGACGCAGCTTCTGGAAGTCCTTGTTCTGCATCGTCTTCAGCGCGGGATGGTAGTTCTGCACAAACGCCAGCGACTCCTGCTCGGTACGCAGGATCACCTCGCGGTTGTCATAAAGAGTGTCATCAAGGTCAAACGTCAGGGCTGAGATCTGACCGAGTGGGCGGTAAAAACGCATTATTTCCCCCGTTTGGCGCGTGGATGCGCCGCGTCATACACCGAGGCAAGGTGTTGGAAGTCTAAGTGGGTATAAATTTGAGTCGTCGACAGGTTCGCGTGGCCAAGCAGTTCCTGCACGCCGCGCAGATCGCCGCTCGACTCAAGCATGTGTGTTGCAAAGGAGTGGCGCAGCTTGTGCGGATGCACGTGGCTGTTCAGCCCCTGCTTAATGCCCCACTCCGCAAAGCGCTTCTGCACGTTACGCGCCGAGATCCGCTTGCCGAGTTTCGACAGGAACAGCGCATCTTCGTCGGTGCCAAACAGCCCGCGCAGGTCAAGCCAGTGCTCAATCCAGGAGACAGCATTGCGGCCAATCGGCAGGCGGCGCTCTTTGCTGCCCTTCCCCATTACCCACACTTCGCCCGATTCCAGATCGAGATGCTTCAGGTCGAGGTTGACGAGTTCAGACAGACGCAGCCCGGCACCGTACATCACCTCCAGCATCGCGCGATCGCGGACGGCCAGCGGATCGTTCAGATCGATATCCAGCAGGCGGTTTACGTCGTCAACGTCAATATTTTTAGGCAGATGGCGCGGCGCTTTCGGCGTGGCGATCCCTTTTGCCGGGTTGGCTTTTATGCCGCCCTGGCTGACCAGCCAGTCGAAGAAGCTGCGCAGCGCAGAGAGCCTGAGCGCCAGGCTTGCCGGGCTGAGGTTTTTTTTGCGGCTACGCACGACGAACGCGCGTACCGTCGCAGCATCACATTGTTGCCAGCTTTTCAGGCCGATCTCGTCGGCGATCTGCATGATGGCATCAAGCTGACGCTGATAGTTAAGCAGCGTAATGGGGCTAAGCTGGCGTTCCACGCCGAGATAGCGCAGAAAGCGCGAGACGTCAGTGGCGAGCAGTCCGTCCGTCATACGCGCTCAATCCAGCGCTCCAGCAGCTCGGGCAGCATCAGGGCGATCTCCTGCAGCAGGTGCGTGGCTTGCCCCTGCTCATAGTGATGCGCGTCGCGGCTGGTAAATAAGATGACGCCCAGATCGCCATCGCGCCCCATCAGCGACATCGCCACCGAGCCAATCGCTTTGGCCTCCGGTAACACCACCAGCAGCTCAGGTCCGTTAAGCGGCCCCAGATAGTGGTGCTCATGGCCCAGACGCTGAATGCGCAGCGGTTCAAACGCCTGACGGCTCAGTGCCAGATGGGTAAATCCCGACGGTGCGCCGATGCGCCAGCGGTCAGGAAAAAGACGAATCGTTGCGCCCGCCAGCCCCAGCTCGCGGGCCCAGCGGTGGAAGCGGCTGAGGAACTCGTCAAGACTGTGCGCCGACGCCAGACGCGCCTGCAGATGCAGCAGACGATAGAACAGGCTTTCATTGGTGCTGGCCTGCTCCATCAGCAGCGTCATGTTCTCTTCAAGCTGGCTGATGTGGTTGCGCGCGCGCGCCATGTGCCATTCCACCAGCGACACGGTTCCGCGAACCGGATGCGGCACGCGCATCTCTTCGACGACGCGTGCATTGCGAATAAAAAACTCAGGATTGCGCAGCAGATAATCAACAACAGCTCTGTCGTCCAGTTCCGTCACTGTTTCCTGCAGTTCTTCCCCTGGTTGTTTCATAGATGGATAAACCCGTCATAGACATGTGCCGCCGGGCCCGTCATATACAGTGGATGACCCGGTCCTTTCCAGGCGATATCAAGCCGACCGCCCGGTAATTCCACGCGAACCTCTTCAGCCAGTAACCCCTGGGAGATGCCCACGGCCACTGCCGCACAGGCTCCGCTTCCGCAGGCCTGCGTCTCGCCCGCACCGCGCTCGTAAACCCGCAGACGAATGTGCTCGCGCTTCACCACCTGCATAAAACCGATGTTCGCGCGCTCCGGGAAACGTTCGTGGCTTTCCAGCACCGGGCCGAGCGTTTCGACCGCCGCGGTTTCTACATCATCAACCTGAATCACGCAGTGTGGGTTACCCATTGAGACGACGCCGCACAATACTGTCTGCTCGGCCGCCCGCATAATATAGGTCTTTTCCGCTTTGTTTGCGCGAAACGGCACGACGGAAGGCTCGAAGTTAGGCTCGCCCATGTTCACGCGCACCAGCTCATCATCGGTGACGCTGAGCACCATGCGACCATTGGCTGTACTGACGCGAATATCACGCTTGTTAGTCAGCCCTTTCAGGCGGACAAAGCGGGCGAAACAGCGCGCGCCGTTGCCGCACTGGTTCACTTCGCTGCCGTCCGCGTTAAAAATACGGTAGTGGAAATCGAGGTCGGGATCGTACGGCGGCTCAACCACCAGCAGCTGATCGAACCCCACGCCCAGATGCCGATCCGCCAGACGACGGATCAGTTCCGGTGAGAAAAACACATTCTGCGTTACCGCGTCGACGACCATAAAATCGTTGCCAAGGCCATGCATTTTAGAGAACTGCATCATTTGCTCCATTGCGCGGGTACAGAACGTTGTCGTCAGAGATTAACCTGAGTCGGGCCGCCGTTGTCGCCACGGTCGTTAGTATCTGGCGTGGAAGACTCAATGCCGCTGTTAACCGGTTTCGTCGGCGGTGGTGCGGTTTTATCCGCAGGCGGAAAGTACAGGGGTCCCTTCAGTCCGCAGCCAGTCAGGCTAAACAGCGTGATGAGAACGGCAAGCGTTCGGAAAGCGTTTTTCATTATAAAGTTGCCCGTAAGTTCAAATCTGTTTCTATCATCGCAGGAGAAGACACAAAAGCAAGAGTTTGCCGCTTTCCTGCAACGGGAATTATTTAGGGTTATACTGCCGGCATCACGAAAAACAGGAACAAAACCATGAACGACAGTGAATTCCATCGCCTTGCCGACAACCTGTGGATGACCATCGAAGAGCGTCTTGACGACTGGGACGGCGACAGCGATATCGATTGTGAAATCAACGGCGGTATTCTGACCCTGAGCTTCGAAAATGGCAGCAAAATTATTATTAACCGTCAGGAGCCGCTTCACCAGGTGTGGCTGGCGGCCAAACAGGGCGGCTATCACTTCGATCTGAAGGGTGATGAGTGGGTGTGCGACCGTAGCGGTGTACCGTTCTGGGATCTGCTGGAACAGGCCGCGACCGCGCAGGCGGGTGAGGAAGTGCGTTTCAGGTAGTTTTGTTGCCCGGTGGCGGCTGCGCCTAACCGGGCCTACAACGGCTCGAACCGTAGGCCGGGTAAGCATTAGCCACCCGGCGAAAAGGCTCAGGAGAAATACTGCTGCAACAGCGGCGCGGTGTCCTGATTGGCAGGCGCGGCAGGCGTGACGGCCTGAGTGCGGAACGGGATCACCTGCGCACGGCCATCGACGTTCACAATCTGGTAGAACTGCGGCAGGTTAAAGTTGATAAAGCTTGAGCCGTAGGTAAAGCGGTCATGCGAAGAGGAGTAGAAGCGGCTGACGTCGCGCACCAGCTCCTCTTTACTGCCTTCACAATGGTGATACACCTCGGCGCGGTTGGTCTCATCCAGAATGTAGATGTTGAACCCGGCATCGTCGCCCGACTCTTCAAAGAAGAACTGAATAATCCCTTCACTGGCAAAGCCGTCCACCACCTGCGGGAGCTTAACGTGGTTGGTTTCCACCTGCACCGACAGGCCATGCAGCTTGTTATGCGAAATCGCGCCGTAGAATTCAATGGCGTTTTCCAGCTTCTGTACCGACACGTTGAGACGTTCAAAGAACAGACCCCAGGTCTGGCCGGAGACGCGCAGCGCCTTAAAGCGCCCGGTTTCCTGACGGGTACTGGAGAGACGCAGCTCGATACACTCGGAGACCAGCTGCTGCACGCGGGTACGAATCAACCCGCGCAGGTGCTGGCTGTAGCAGAACACTTCCACGCTGTCCGGCGGCGCGGCATCCTGGTGCATCTTGCCGAGAATGGTTTTCAGCGCTTCGATCATCGCCTGCTCGCCGTTGAAGTGCAGGGTACGCACTTCGTTCCACGAGTTGCGGTACAGCAGGTCCACGCTGCCCACCAGGCAGTTTTGCTGCTCGCCAAAGCTAAAGACGTCCAGCTTGCGGAAGTCAAAATGGACCACCTGATTGCGGAAGGCCGCCGTCGGGTCGTATTCCAGGTTGACGATGATCGCCAGATGGCGAATCTCGCACGGGCTGTAGAGCGCTTTTGGCGTCGGCGCAGGCAGACGCAGCGGGAAGTGGTGCGACACATCCGCGACCATCTCCTGCAGCTTAGCGAGATCGACCACCTCGTTGCCTTTGATAAACAGGCGCGTGCGCGAGGTCAGCAGGCCGTTAAACCAGGCCCAGGCCACCAGCTTGTTCAGATAGCGGTTATATTCCAGCGGCTGATGGCTGATGATGGAATCCATGCTTGGCGCACGGTTGTACAGATACCACCCGGTGCGGTTCGCGCGGCCCGGCGGCACGTAGATAAAGGTCAGGTTCGGTTCTGACAGGTCAGGCGAAATCTGCGGGTTAACCAGCGTGACTTTACCCGGCAGCGCTTCAAACGCGGCGTACAGCTTACGGGTCAATACCCCGATATCCTGCGGACTGGCGGAAACGCTGAGGTTGTTGCGGCGCGCAAAGCGGATCAGATTACGGTAGCTTTGCATCATTGCATCGAGCAGTTCGTTGTGCGCTTCACGCACCTGATCGATTTTCCAGTTGGCCCGGTTGTCGAGCATGGACAGACGCGCGTCGTCCCATCCCCACTCTTTTACTAACTGGCTGACCACTTCACGACGCCAGCCCACGCAGGCGCGTTCGCGGCTCAACTTCTCACAGACTTTGAGATAGAAACATCGACGTACCAGGTCCAGACGCGTGGTGTCATCAATGGCTTTCAGGTATTCGGTTACGCGCTCCAGCATCATGCAGTAAGCGTCCAGCCCGAAGGAGACGATCTCCCCGTCGTGCAGGCGCTGCTTGATGTCTTTCGCCAGCAGGCGCGGCGTCGGGTATTCCCAGGAGTAGGCTTCAAGCAGCAGCGTTTTCAGCACCGCTTTATACGGTGAGTCGATACTCTTATAGAGCTGCCAGAGGCTTGCGCCGAAATACTCTTCCGCAGACAGTGAGCTGAGACCGCCGAGGTCCAGCCATTCGTTTGGCGTCAGTACGCCCTGCGCATAAAGCGACATGACGTAATCGTCGTAATGCTCTTCTTCTTCGCACGGGACCATATTCCACAGAATACGTTTCCCGGCCAGGCGAACGGCAGTACGGTAGAATTCATCCAGCAATAAGATGTGCTGGGTCGAGCCGCAGTCCTCACCACCCAGACTGCCGCTTTCGTTATGGCGGAAACGGTTTTCATCAATCAGGAAGAAGCTCACTTCCACGCCGAGCGAGGCCGCCCAGCTCTCCAGCAGGCTGCATTTACGCTGCAGCAGCTGACGCTCTTCGTTATCGAGCCAGGACTGATGACAGACCCAGATGTCCAGGTCAGAAGAACAGCTTTGCCCTACTGATGAGGTGCTCCCCATAGAGTAAACGCCGGTAATCGGCAGTTCACCTTTCGGGGACTCCTGTGGCGGCATGCCCCGGTAGAGTTCCAGCTCGTTCAAATAATGCTGTTGGGTTTCATCAGGCGTGAAAAGGCAAATGCCCTGGGGAACGTTACCATCAAGGTAGCCAGGCATCAGCGGGTGGTGATAGTGCAATAATGTCGGCAGCAGACTGTATACCTGCTGGAAAGCAGGGCCCATAGCAGCAAGCGCGCGATCCACACGCAGTTGATTTATGGCATCCAGTCTCTGTTTCAGAGTCTCAATATAGAGGTACAAGACGTATCGCCTGATGTTTCCGGGTGTCGCAGCTATTCAAAACACGAGTAACAGCGGACCCGCAGTATTTCAAAAAGATAACCGTTACCCTTTTTCGCCCTTATCATTTTTGGTGGTACCGACGAAAAAATGGTCTAAAACGTGATCAATTTAACACCTTGCCGATTGACCGTAAAGAAAGATGCGCTACATACAAGTGTAGCACCGTTCTGTACGTGTAAATTCCTGAATACGGCTCTGGCTGACGAATACGCCGCCTTGTCCCTCTCACTCTTCATCAACCGTAAAACTGCCATCCCAGAGTCAACAATGTTAGGATGGTTAGCGATTGATAATGACGGTAACAAGCATGTTAGACAATGTTTTGAGAATTGCCACACGCCAAAGCCCTCTCGCGCTCTGGCAGGCACATTATGTGAAGCAGCGCCTGGAAGCCTGCCACAGTGGATTGCGCGTCGAGCTGGTGCCGATGGTCACGCGCGGTGACGTGATCCTCGATACGCCGCTGGCGAAAGTGGGCGGCAAGGGCCTGTTTGTCAAAGAACTGGAACTGGCATTGCTTGAGAACCGCGCCGATATCGCCGTACATTCGATGAAAGATGTGCCCGTCGAGTTCCCGGAAGGGCTGGGGCTAGTGACCATCTGCGAGCGCGAAGACCCGCGCGATGCGTTTGTCTCTAACCGCTATGACTCGCTCGACGCGCTGCCAGCGGGTAGCGTGGTTGGCACGTCCAGTTTACGCCGTCAGTGTCAGCTGGCGGAGCGTCGTCCTGACCTGATCATCCGCTCGCTGCGCGGTAACGTCGGCACGCGTCTGGGCAAGCTGGATAACGGCGATTACGATGCCATTATCCTCGCCGTTGCCGGCCTGAAGCGTCTGGGGCTGGAAGAACGTATTCGCGTAGCGCTGCCGCCAGAGCTCTCACTGCCCGCTGTTGGCCAGGGTGCCGTCGGCATCGAGTGCCGTCTGGACGATGCGCGTACCCGCGAGCTGCTTGCCCCACTGAATCATGACGAAACCGCTACGCGCGTAAAAGCGGAGCGGGCGATGAATACCCGCCTCGAAGGCGGGTGCCAGGTGCCAATTGGCAGCTATGCTGAATTGACGAATGGCGAACTGTGGCTGCGCGCGCTGGTAGGCGCCCCGGACGGTTCGCAGATGGTGCGCGGCGAACGTCGCGGTAACGCGCAAGATGCCGAGCAGCTTGGCGTGTCGCTGGCGGAAGAGTTACTGGATAACGGCGCCCGCGAGATCCTGGCTGACGTATATAATGGAGAGCCCCCTGCATGAGTATTCTCGTCACCCGCCCTTCTCCCGCAGGAGAGCAGTTAGTGAGCCGTCTGCGCACACTGGGGCAGGTGGCCTGGAGTTTTCCGCTCATTGAATTCTCCCCCGGTCGCGAGCTCTCTGCGCTCGCCGACCAGATGAATACCCTTCAGGACGGTGACCTGCTGTTTGCGCTGTCGCAGCATGCCGTGGAATTTGCCCACGCACAGCTGCAGCAGCAGGACATGGCCTGGCCAACCGCCCCCGGCTATTTCGCGATTGGCCGCACAACGGCACTGGCGCTGCATACCGTAAGCGGCGCGGACGTTCGTTACCCGTTAGATCGGGAAATCACTGAAGTCTTGCTACAATTACCTGAATTACAAACTGTTGCCGGAAAGCGTGCGCTCATTTTGCGCGGCAATGGGGGGCGCGAGCTGCTGGGCGAAACGCTGCGTGAACGTGGTGCGAACGTGACGTTCGTTGAGTGCTATCAGCGCTGTGCAAAACACTACGATGGCGCGGAAGAGGCGATGCGCTGGCACGCGCGAGGCATCAATACACTGGTGGTCACCAGCGGTGAAATGTTACAACAGCTTTGGACGCTGATACCACTTTGGTATCGCGAAAACTGGTTACTCCGCTGTCGGCTTCTGGTCGTCAGTGAGCGTCTGGCGAACCAGGCCCGGGAACTGGGCTGGCAGGATATTCGGATCGCTGATAACGCCGACAACGATGCGCTGCTGCGCGCATTACAATAACTCTCAAATGGGAAGCCATAATGACGGAACACGACAAATCCTCCGCCGTGGTTGAAGAGACCAGGGAGACTGTGGAGACGACGCCACAGCCAGAGACGACTGAGAAAACCGCTGAGAAGAAAAACGGCAGCAACAAAACAAGCCTCACGCTGAGCGCGATTGCCATCGCCATTGCGCTGGCAGCGGGGGCTGGCCTGTACGGGCTGGTGAAGCAACAGAGCGCTAACCAGACGTCCACCAGCGATGCGCTGGTGAATCAGCTCACTGCCCTGCAAAAAGAGCAGGAGACGCAGAAAACCGAGCTGGAAGCCGTGATTAAGCAGCAGGCCGCCGCGCTTGCCGAAGCGAACAGCAAACAGGAAGAGCTGACCAAACAGCTGGGTGAAGTACAGCAGAAAGTCGCCACGATTTCCGGCACCGATGCCAAAACCTGGCTGCTCTCGCAGGCTGACTTCCTGGTGAAGCTCGCCGGACGTAAGCTCTGGAGCGATCAGGACGTCACCACTGCCGCCGCGCTGCTGAAAAGCGCCGATGCAAGCCTGGCAGACATGAACGACCCGAGCCTCATTACCGCCCGTCGCGCGATTACCGAAGACATCGCCAGCCTCTCTGCCGTTTCGCAGGTGGATTACGACGGCATTATCCTTAAAGTGAATCAGCTGTCGAATCAGATTGATAACCTGCAGCTGGCGGATAACAACGACGACGACTCCCCGATGGATTCCGACGGTACGGAGCTTTCCAGCTCGCTGAGCGAATGGCGCATAAACCTGCAGAAAAGCTGGCAGAACTTTATGGACAGCTTTATCACTATCCGCCGTCGCGACGAAACTGCCGTACCGCTGCTCGCGCCGAACCAGGACATCTATCTGCGCGAGAACATTCGTTCCCGCCTGCTGGTGGCGGCCCAGGCCGTGCCGCGTCATCAGGAAGAGACCTATAAACAGGCGCTGGATAACGTCTCAACGTGGGTACGCGCTTACTACAACACCGATGATGCGACGACCACCGCCTTCCTCGAAGACATTGATAAGCTGAGTCAGCAGAACATCACCATGAACGTGCCGGACAAGCTGACCAGCCAGCCGATTCTGGAGAAACTGATGCAGACGCGCGTGCGTAACCTGCTGGCGCAGCCGGGCGTGCCGGCTGAGCAGACGAGCGGAGCGGCACCTGCTCCGGCTCCTGCGCCTGAAAGCGCACCGCAGGGAGAGTAACGATGCTAAAAGTCCTCTTACTCTTTATCCTGCTGATCGCCGGGATCGTCCTGGGGCCTATGCTTGCGGGTCATCAGGGTTATGTCCTGATCCAGACCGATAACTACAACATTGAAACCAGCGTAACGGGTCTGACGATCATTCTGATCCTTGGCGTGGTGGTGCTGTTTGCGATCGAGTGGATCCTGCGCCGTATTTTCCGTACCGGTGCCCATACCCGCGGCTGGTTCGTTGGCCGTAAGCGCCGTCGCGCCCGTAAACAGACCAAGCAGGCGCTGCTTAAGCTCGCAGAGGGTGACTATCAGCAGGTTGAAAAGCTGATGTCGAAAAACGCCGACCATGCCGAACAGCCGGTGGTGAACTATCTGCTGGCGGCCGAAGCGGCGCAGCAGCGCGGTGATGAAGCCCGCGCTAATCAGCATCTGGAGCGAGCGGCTGAGCTGGCTCACGGCGACCCGATTCCGGTGGAAATCACGCGCGTTCGTCTGCAGCTGGCACGCAATGAGAATCACGCGGCTCGCCACGGCATCGACCGTCTGCTGGAAGTCGCGCCGCGTCATCCGGAAGTGCTGCGCCTTGCCGAGCAGGCCTATATTCGTACCGGCGCCTGGGGCTCACTGCTGGACATCATTCCGTCGATGGCGAAGGCCGAGGTGGGCGACGATGAACATCGTGATGAGCTTCAGCGTCTGGCGTGGATTGGCCTGATGGATCAGGCGCGCGCAGACCTGGGCAGCGACGGTCTGAAAACGTGGTGGAAGAATCAGAGCCGTAAAACGCGTCAGCAGGTTCCTCTGCAGGTGGCGATGGCGGAACACCTCATCGAGTGTGACGATCACGACACGGCTCAGGAGATCCTCCTCGACGGTCTGAAGCGTCAGTACGACGATCGTCTGGTGATGGTGATCCCGCGCCTGAAAACCAACAATCCTGAGCAAATCGAAAAAGTGCTGCGTCAGCAGATTAAAACCGTCGGCGATCGACCGCTGCTGTGGAGCACGCTCGGCCAGTCGTTGATGAAGCACGGCGAATGGCAGGAGGCGAGCCTCGCCTTCCGTGCAGCGCTGAAGCAGCGTCCGGACGCCTTCGACTACGCCTGGCTTGCCGATACGCTGGACAAGCAGCATAAGCCGGAAGAGGCCGCCGCCATGCGCCGTGACGGGCTGTTGCTGACCCTGCAAAACAACGGTACCCAGCAATAATCAAAAAGGAGGCCAGACGGCCTCCTTTTTTTATCGCCTTTCTGCTGCTACATTCTTTACACCTGCATCCGCAAACGAGCCCGCCAATGTAACGTTCTCTTTTCATTAACTTTTTCTCACACACGCGCACATTCTGCAGCGTGGATTAAATCGTTTTTGAAAGGAAATCGTCATGAACTCGCTTCTCTATGCGCTGATTGAAGCGCTGCGCTGCCACCGCTGGCTGCGCCTCCTTGCTTGTGCTTTTATCTTTTCTTCGCTGGGGAATGGCTTAACACAGGTCGTGGTCTTCGGCTTGCTGTTAGCATGGTCAGCCCCGCCCGCACTGCTCACCCTCGCTTTTCTTTTCGCTACGGTACCGGGGTTTATCGGGAGTACGATCGGCGAAAAGCTGTGCTCCCGATGTTCTCCGATCGCCCTGCTGATACTGACCGAGGCGCTGGGATTGCTCGCCCTGCTCTTTCCCCTCCTTGGTGTGGGTTATCACAGCGTTACCGCGTTACTCGCCGTGCAATCCACCGAAGCGCTGCTCAGCGGGATGAGCTGGCCCGCGCTGACGTTGCTCTTCAAGCGCGGTCTCAGCGAAGCGGAGCTGCCTGCTGCGACCTGTCTGGAAAATGTGATTTTTGCTTCTCAGGTTTTGCTGGGGACCGGCCTGGGCGTGATGCTGTTTCAGAAGATATCCGTATTTACCCTGCTGGCCATTGATGCCGCCAGCTTTCTCGGGTCACTGCTCATGCTATGGCTGGCTGGACGCCGGTTTTCTGCGCCATCACTCCCGTCCCTCGAGGAAGAGGAAGCCCCTGCGGCATTACGCTGGCGGACGTTGACCGTTCGGCAGAAACTCAGTCTGCTCATCCTGCCAGCGCTGGCGGCCGTCGGCTCGCCGGCCATGGCACTGCTTCCGGCACTGGCACAGCAAATCCATCCTCAGGATGCGGCGGGCCTTGCTCTGCCGCTGCTTTTCTCAAGGAGCCTGGGACAGCTTTGCGGCCCCATGTTGCTAAAAAAAGAGAGCCTGACGCGCTTTGCCGCTCGCACGCCACGCATCATCGTTTGTCTCGGCATCTTTCTGGCCGCTTATGGAATGCTGCCGTTGTTGTCCGGGTGGATGGCATGTGCGCTGGGGATGATCTTTATCGCGCATCTGGCTTCGAATGTTCTGTTCGCGGCCGGGACGTTTGGCGTTCTCAGTAGTTTTCATATTACGCAAACCGCTTCGGCCAGTGGTAAAGCCTGGCGCTGGCAAACGCTCAGCGCCTCTCTCTTCACCGGCATCGCAGCGGCAGTGGCTGCCGGGTTTGGCTCAGTAGCCGCACTCTATGCTGTCTCGTCAGCGGCCCTTGTGATGGTTGCCCTGATCGTGCGCCGGTACCGGGAATAAGGCATAAAAAAACGCCTGCTATAAAAGCAGGCGTTAAAACAGGTCTGTAAGACAACATATTTGGTGCTTCACTCAACGTTATGTCCATGGTGTCTGATGAGGCCGAAGCGACATCTGTCAGTGGACGATAAGCACCGTAAATGGCTCTGCGTCATTCCGGAGTTTATGAGGCACGAAGGCGAACATAAGAGATGGAATGAGCATCTACACGCATATTATTGCACGTAACGTGCCAACATGACACGCAGAACTTTTACATGACGCAACATTTTAAGATAAAAGGAAATTATGCTGTTAAGCGTCGTCTTAATCGCTACAACATATCGGTCAACGCAGAAATATGTCGCCAGGAGGAGACAGCAAAACCTATGGATAGTAAATATGTTTATTTTCAATGCATTATATGTCGCTGAATCGCGACAATGAAACAGGGCGCTGTCGGGGAATCACTACAGGGGTGAAAAGTGGCACAAAACAAAAAACCCCGCCGAAGCGGGGTTCAAAATTGGTCGGCGAGAGAGGATTCGAACCTCCGACCCACTGGTCCCAAACCAGTTGCGCTACCAAGCTGCGCTACTCGCCGAATGCGGAGCGCATCTTACTGCTGAGGTGCGCCCCCGTCAATCCCTTATTTTCAAAAAGCCATTCAACTGGCGATATTCTCGCCAGAGCAGCTACTGCGCGGCTTTTGCGCTGTTATCAGGGAGTTTACACCAGTTGTTGTTTTCGTTAATCCCACCGTTCGGTGAGGTGTAGCCGAGACAACCCATAATAGTGTCGTACAGCTCAACGTGACGACGCGGCACCTTCATTTCCGCCTCTTTCTTCAGATGGGCAAACATCTTCGCTTTCTCCGGGTCTTCCAGATACTTATCGGACATCCACACCATCATTGGCACGCGGAACTGCTCCGGCGGCGCCATCTTGCGTGGCGTACCGTGCAGATGTTCGAACTCATTGATAGATTCACCGTGGTCCGCCGCATAGAAGACAATAGCCTTCTTATCGCGAACCTGGTCAATCACCGAATCAATAAAGTGATCCACATACATCACGGAGTTGTCATAAGAGTTAATCAACTGGGCTTTGGTGCAGTCTTTATCCACTCCGACGCACTCCGGCGTCCATTTGGCAAAGCTGCGGGGGTAGCGCTGCGTGTAGTTAAAGTGCGACCCTTTGGTATGAAGGATGATCATATGCTTACCATCAGGATTCCCGTTGAGTGAGAGTTTCATCTCATCAATCAGCAACATGTCATCGACAGGTTTGCCACGGTTGCGCGCCTCTGCGCCAATCTGCTCGCGGTAGGAGATGTTTTGCGCCATGGTGTTGCTGTAGAACCACATCTCACTCTGCATCGCATAGAGGTCGGAGGTAAACCCAAGCTGATGCAGCACCGAGAAGACGTTTTGCTCTTTTAGCGTACGCTGCGGGTTATCGCTCGCCCCGCCCTCGCGCACAAACATGCAGCGCAGGGAAAGCTTGGTGGCGGTATCACAGGAATAGCCACGATAGGCAATCAGATTCTTTTCCTGCGCCAGTTTAGGCGTGGTATCACGGTTATAGCCGAGAATGCCCATATGATCCCAGCGCGTGGTCTCTCCGATAATAAAGACGACGTAGGTATCGTCGATATCCTTTGGCGCCACATAGGTAAACTTCTTCGCCGGGTTTATCAGCGACTTATTATCCGAGGACTCATCCACCTGCGCCCACGCATACAGCCCCAGCGCGGAGATCCAGTTAGACGGTAAATAAGAGTTGGCAACCACACCACCGTAGCTCGGCATATCCACGCCGGAGGTCCGCTCATCATTCTTCTGCTTCACCTCCAGCAGACGAATCGGCCCCCAGACCATCAGGCCCGCCAGCAGCACCACGGCGACGCTTCTGAATCGCTTTCCGGGCGTGCGGATCTGGTGAACAAGGGTATAGCGGCAGCGGTTGCTCCAGATGAGCAGCAGCGGCAAGGCGCTGACCGCTACCAGCCAGAGGATAAAGTGCAGCCCCACAACCTCTTTAGAGAGGTCGATATCCGTGGTCATCACCGAGGCAATAATGCCGTAGCCAATCACCACGTTCATAAAAGTCATGTAATAGCTGGCACCCGCCGAGCACAGCACGATAAACGTTGCCAGCACTCGCCACACGCGACGGCCAAACAGGGTAAGAATACGGAATAAAAAGAAGGTGACCAATACCGCAGCGACCAATTCGACAACCGCTGCAATTCCTTTCCAGACGGTAAAATCATGCGCGTAACCGTCAAACCGACGGAAAAAAACTGCGCCGTTCATAAACAGGCCGATGTACAACGCCAGCAAAAAGCAGAGCTTTTGTTGCGCCATCGATTTAATGTATTTCATGCAAGCTACCCGGAAAAAGGGACAGTACCGCCGCCCACCTCGATTAAAAAGTGGGCAGATTAGACATACGCTCAGGGGATCGTTCAATGAAACGTCTACAGGCGTGGTAAGTAGACCACAGGGAAGCGGAAAAGTGGCAGCAGAGAGTGTGATCAGTACAGTTATTTACAAAAAAGCAAATCCAAAAACAGACAAAATCGCTTTATTTCCAGGTTAAGAAAATAAAAAGGCCGGATTACCGGCCTTTCTCGTCGCGATTATGCATGAACTTCTTTAAAAACTTCACGTTGCGGCTGGCGAATCGTGGTTGACAGCGCCAGGGAGATAATCAGCAAGGCAAATATGACGCAGAAGGTTACGTAGAACCCGCCGAACAGTGAAGCAATCAGCGAGCCACAGATACTGCCGATCCCGAAGCCCAGATAGATCACGCCGTAGTTTTTCGCCAGATTGTTCAGGCCAAAGAACTCGCTCACCAGTGACGGGAAGACGGTAATGGTGCCGCCGAAGTTAAAGGCCACGCAGGCAATTGCCGCGAAGAAGGTGGCTTCATTCAGCGGAGCGAACAGCAGCGCCGCCATACCGACCAGCGAAACCACCTGCCCAATCGTAATCACGCGGATGCGGGCGATTTTGTCGGACAGAATACCGAGGACCAGACGACCGGAGAGGTTAGCAATGGAGATGACGGTCACCGCGTTGGCCGCCGTGGCTGCATCCAGTTTCACCATCCCCTGCGCGATATCTTTCGCCACGCCGATGACATACAGGCCGCTCATGCAGGCCGTCAGGAACATCACCGCCAGCATCCAGTACTGCGGTTTACGCATGGACTGCGCGAGGGTGAAATCATTCTCCACCACACCATTCACGGATTTCACTTCCTGCTGCGGCGCATCCTTCATCAGCGTGGCGCCGAACAGAATCATCACCAGCACGATTGCGCCCCAGATCATGAAGGTTTTTTCGAGGCCGACGGACGCCAGCAGATGGGCATCGATAAATTTGAACCCGAGGCTGCCCAAACCATAAGAACCAATGGCAAACGCGGAGATTAAACCTTTACGTTCCGGGAACCACTTCACGCAGTTTGACAGCGTCAGCAGATAGCCCGCGCCGTCCGCCAGTCCCACCAGCACGCCCGCACTCAGCCAGAGCATCATCAGGTTGCTGGAATGCGCGGTCAGGAAAAAGCCCAGCCCCAGCAGGATGCCGGACGCCATGGTCACGCGCTTCACGCCAAAACGCTCCTGCAGCTTGCCCGCGACGGAAGATGAAATCGCCAGACCCAGGCTCAGCAAACCAAAGGAGAACGCGACCTGGCTGACCGGTGCGCCGAGTTTGTCAGAAAGCGCACTGTTAAACAGGCTCCAGGTATAGACCGATCCCAGCGCAAACTGAGTGACGATGGTACCAAAGAGCGTGAGCCAGCGCGTGCGGTTATAGGTTGATGTGTTCATGGCAGTTGTCCTGCAAGATAAATTGAGGGAATTCGCTGAGGACAACGATAAACAAAACCTCAATATGCCTGGGGTAAAACGGCATGAAATGCAGGCGGAACGGAATGAAATGCCTGGAATCGGGAATGAATGACCTGGCACGGGAATAAAGCGACAGCGTGTTAGTATCTGCTATCGCTGTAAAGCCCGTGGTTATTGTATTCGAGATGTTATCGTAACGTTTAAAAAAGTAACAATTCTAGAAATTGGCGCTGACGCCGAGGGTGTATAAAAACTCCTCACCGGTGGTGGTATGCTCCCCCTGAGCCAGCGAGGCATAGGCCGCCATGTGCGTATTAAAGGGAATATCCGTTCCCACGGTGACATCCATCCAGCTGCCGTTTTGGGCAGGAGCTGGCGTTTGCGGCATACCAAACTGCGATTTCCACTGGTTTTCACCAAACTGTTGGTTATAGCTGATCTGCGCCCAGGGCCGGAGATCGCCGTACTGGGTGTTAACACGCCACCCCAGCGTGCTGACGCTGGCATGCCAGAGCGGGTCCGTAACTGACTGTGTCGACGCGCTATCACCAAACTCGTTGATCATCATAGGAGCCGTGCCGTCGTACCGCCACGCCACCACCGGGCCGGTGGTAATTCGCGCTGAAACGGGAAAATTCCAGCCTACGCTCATCGCCCCCTCTGTCGTGCTGCCAGACGGTATATTCAGAGCAAGACCCGGCGCATTTTGCGAAGACTGAATACGCTCCGCGAGAATATCCTCATAGCGCGGTTGGTGATCCGCGTCCCATGTATAGCGTTCCGCCGTATTATTTTGGGCGTCTGAAACGATATATTCCTGTTGCCAGGCAGACGCTGTATTACAAAAAAACAGGCAGGCTGAAATCCCCACCAGGCCAGACACAGCATGGCGACCACTGATTTTTTTTATCATCTTCAACGCGACCCCAGAGAGAGCCGAATTCGGCGATATTTGTCGTTATTCAGGAAGAGCTTAGAGAGCATATGGCCCTGTATTAACTATTGTCTTTATAGTAAACACGTCAAGCCAGTCAGAACGAAATTTTTGCGAAATCAGTATCAATAAGGGAGATGACGGATGGAACGTTGCGGTTGGGTAAGCCAGGATCAGCTTTATATCGACTATCACGATCGGGAATGGGGCGTGCCGGAAAGGGATGGCAAAAAGCTCTTTGAGATGATCTGCCTGGAGGGCCAGCAGGCGGGGTTATCATGGATTACGGTACTGAAAAAACGCGAAAATTACCGCAGCGCTTTCCACCAGTTCGACCCCGTCGCCGTCGCCGCGATGACCGATGAGGACGTGGAACGACTGGTGCAGGATGCCGGCATCATCCGCCATCGCGGTAAGATCCAGGCCATCATCGGTAACGCACGGGCTTATCTGGCGATGGAGCAAAACGGCGAATCATTTTCAGATTTTGTCTGGACGTTTGTGAACAACACTCCGCAAGTCACGCAGGCCGCCACACTCGCGGACATCCCGGCCTCCACCCCAGCCTCGGATGCGCTCTCGAAGGCCCTGAAAAAACGCGGCTTTAAGTTTGTCGGCTCCACCATCTGCTACGCCTTTATGCAGGCCTGTGGCCTGGTCAACGACCACGTTACCGGCTGCTTCTGTCATCCGGGAGGCCATCATGATCCGCAAATGGCAAAATGAAAATACCGCGCCGCTGCTGAGCCTGTGGCTGGAAAGTACCACGGAAGCGCATCCGTTCATCGCGCCGAATTACTGGAAAGAGAATGAGGCCATGGTGCGGGACGTTTATCTGCCGTCCGCTGAAACCTGGGTCTGGGAGCAGGACGGCGAACCTTGCGGATTTATCAGCGTGATGCAGTCTCAGTTTGTCGGCGCCCTGTTTGTGGCGCCGTCATGCATCGGGAAAGGCATCGGGCGCGCGCTGCTGAAACATGTTCAACAGCGCTTCCCGCACTTAACCCTGGAGGTGTATCAGAAAAATGTCCGGGCGGTGAATTTCTACCATGCTCAGGGCTTTCGCATTGAAGACAGCGCCTGGCAGGATGACACCCAACACCCGACGTGGATCATGAGCTGGCAGGCGGATCAAACGCCGTTAAGGTAAGCTCGGGACCCTCATATTTCTCGACCCAGGCCAGCGCCGTGTTCCCTGCGCAACCATTCCCCAGCTTCGAGCTGGGGAGATCTTTGGTCAGCACGTTAACCGCCCCGTTTTTACAGATACCGCCTTCGGCGAGCTCAAGGTCAGGCCATGCGCCCTGATGAATGCAGATCACGCCCGGCTTAATCCCGTCGCTCACCACCGCCCCTGCCAGCACCTGTCCACGCGCGTTCCAGACGCGCACCACGTCGCCGTCCGCAATCCCGCGCGCTTGCGCATCAAGGGTATTCAGCGTGATGGGCTCTCGCCCGGCGACCGCATACTGCTCGCGCAGGGAGGTATAGTTAAGCTGGCTGTGCAGACGGTGCGCGGGATGGGCAGATAACACCTGCAGCTGATCCGGCCGGGCGTTGCCGTGCCATTCGTCCGGCTCGAGCCACGTGGGATGCGGCGGGCAGTCAGCATAGCCAAAGCTGGCGATGCGCTCGCTGTAGATCACGATCTTACCGCTCTCGGTTTTCAGCGGGTGGTTCTCCGGATCGCGGCGGAAATCGGCAAAACGAACAAACTTCGCGTTCTGTTCGCTCTCCGGCATTTCGACGATCTGGTTCGCCTCCCAGAACTCAGTAAATGGCGGGAGCGTCACGCCCTGCGCCGCGCCGCGCTGCCCGGCAATCTGGTAGAAGGTTTCCAGCCATTCGAGATCGGTTTTTCCCTCGGTAAAACGCTCGCGACCGCCCGCTTCCCATCGCTCGCTCAGTTCAGCAAACACGTCGAAATCATCACGCGCCCCATCGCGCGGGGCCACCACGCGCTTCATCGGGACCATATGCTGATTGCTGTAGTCGCCGGTCATGGTGAGATCGTTACGCTCAAACGAGGTGGTCGCCGGGAGGACAATATCGGCGTGTTTCGCCGAGGCGGTCCAGAAGCACTCGGAGATCACCACCAGCTCCGGCTTCTGCCAGGCGCGGATCAGGCGGTTGGTATCCTGATGGTGCGTGAAGTTCGACCCGCCCGCCCACCAGATAAATTTAATATCCGGGAAGTGGCGGTCGAGACCATTGTGCTGATAGAAACCGCCCGGATTTTCCAGGGCTTCAACAATACGCGCCACCGGGATTTTATCCACGGCGTCCACGCCACCCTGCACCGAACCTTGCAGAGACGCCAGCACCGCCGCTTTACGCGTGGGGTTACCGCCGTTGGCAAAGTGATAGGAGAGACCAAAACCGCCGCCCGGCGTACCGATCTGCCCCAGCATCGCAGCAAGGGTCACCAGCATCCAGTGTTTCTGCTCGCCAAACTGCTGGCGCTGCATCCCCCAGCCGGACATCAACATCGTGGTGTTTTTATGGAATAACGCCGCCAGTTCGCGGAGCTTCTGCGCAGAAACGCCACAAATCTCTGCTGCCCACTCTGCCGTTTTCGCCACCCCATCGGAGCGACCCGTCAGATAGTCGGCGAATTTATCGAAGCCGGTGGTACAGCGCGTCAGGAATTCGACATCGTGCCAGCCGTTTTCCACCAGGGTATGGGCGATACCCAGCATCATCGCCACGTCGGTGCCCATATGCGGGGCAATCCACTCGGCGCTGTCGCCGAAGAAATCCAGGGTTTCAGAGCGCATCGGGTCAATGCAGATGATGCGCTTGCCGCTTTTGCGCAGCGCGTCGAAATAGCCAATGCCCTGCTCGTCGCTGGCATTCCAGGCAATTTTCAGCGTGTTAAGAGGGTTAGCGCTCCACAGCACCACCACGTCGGTATGTTCCAGCACCAGCGGCCAGCTGGTCTGCTGCTGGTACACCTCGTTCCCGCCCACGACATACGGCATGATCGCCTGCGCTGCACCGGTGGAGTAATCCCCCAGATGACCGGTATAGCCGCCCGCCAGGCTCATATAGCGCTGCAGCAGCGTCGATGCCTTGTGCAGCACCCCGTTAGAGCGCCAGCCGTAGGACCCGGCGAAAATGGACGACGGACCGTAACTGTCGCGAATGCGCTTGTGCTGGGTGTGGATCAGCGCCAGCGCGTCATCCCAGCTCACGCGAACAAACTCATCCTGACCGCGAATGCCCTGCGGCTTGTCAGGTGAGGCGAGAAAACCTTTACGCACCATCGGCCAGCGCACGCGTGTTTTGCTGTGCACCTGATCGCGAACGACGGTCTGTAAAGAGTTGGGATGTTGTGTTGGCAATGCTCCGCGAGACGACAGAACATTTTCGCCATCGGTTTCGACCAGCATTGGCCCCCAGTGGGCGGCGGTCAGAATGGTTTTCGTTGAGGTGCTCAAGCGTGCGCTCCTGGTTGCGTGCAGGTTTTACGGCCTTCTTGCTGAGACCGTTTATGGTTTGTCACAAATTTCAGAGTTATACCCGGAATTTTCTCCGTATCTGGACGTCATAATCAACTGCCACGTTCGCCGTGGCAAAGAATAAAAAGGATTAAGGAAAGAAGATGAAAAAACGCGTACTCGTTATTGCCGCTCTGGTGAGCGGTGCACTGGCTGTTTCTGGCTGCACAACCAACCCTTACACCGGTGAGCGCGAAGCGGGTAAATCCGGCATTGGCGCGGGTATCGGCTCGCTGGTCGGCGCAGGCGTTGGGGCGCTCTCCTCCTCCAAGAAAGACCGCGGCAAAGGCGCGCTGATTGGCGCAGCGGCGGGCGCGGCCCTGGGCGGCGGCGTCGGTTATTACATGGACGTGCAGGAAGCAAAACTGCGCGACAAAATGAAGGGAACCGGCGTGAGCGTGACGCGCAGCGGCGATAACATCATCCTGAACATGCCGAACAACGTCACCTTCGACAGCAGCAGCGCAACGCTGAAACCCGCGGGTGCGAACACCCTTACCGGCGTGGCGATGGTGCTGAAAGAGTACAACAAGACCGCCGTGAACGTGATTGGCTACACCGACAGCACCGGCAGCCAGGATCTGAACATGCGTCTGTCCCAGCAGCGCGCCGATTCCGTGGCCAGCTCGCTGATTACCCAGGGCGTTGAAGCAAACCGCATCCGCACCAGCGGCATGGGCCCTGCCAACCCTATCGCCAGCAACAGCACGGCGGAAGGCAAGGCGCAGAACCGCCGCGTAGAGATTACGTTAAGCCCAATTCAGTAGGTAAAAGCAAAACGGCAACCCCGTTGCCGTTTTTAGTGTTTGCGCCCTCTCCCGTGGGAGAGGGTTGGGGTGAGGGTATCAGAGCGCAACCTCCGGTAAGCGCAGCGCCACCGGGCAAATTACTTGATTCGTCCGATTTTCCCGCTAAGGTATTCTCACTAAATTCAGGGAAATCAGCGATGAGCAAACCAGCCCGGGCCACCATCAGCGACGTGGCGAAAGCCGCCAAAACCGGTAAAACCAGCATTTCGCGCTATCTTAACGGCGAGAAACACCTGCTGTCCGATGCGTTGCTGGCGCGTATTGAACAGGCCATTGCCGATCTCGACTACCGTCCCAGCCTCATGGCGCGCGGGCTCAAACGCGGCCGCACCCGCCTTATCGGGCTGATCATCGCCGATATCACCAACCCCTACTCCGTGAACGTGCTCAGCGGTATCGAAGCCGCCTGTCGCGAGAAAGGCTTTACGCCGCTGGTCTGTAATACCAACAACGAAGTCGACCAGGAGCTGCATTATCTCGACCTGCTGCGCAGCTATCAGGTGGAAGGGATTGTGGTCAACGCGGTAGGCATGCGTGAAGAAGGCTTAAATCGCCTGCAGCAATCCTCCCTGCCCATGGTCCTCATCGACCGTAAAATCCCGGAATTTGCCTGCGATGTGGTCGGGCTGGATAACACCCAGGCCGCCACGACCGCCACCGAACATCTGATTGAACAGGGCTTCGAGGCCATTCTGTTTCTGAGTGAACCGCTGGGGATGGTCAACACCCGACGTGAACGCCTGAGCGCATTTCGCGCCACGCTGGAGCGTTATCCCGGCGTGATCGCCGAAAATGCCGAAACGCCGCTTCACGAAGCCGGGCAGCTTGACAACACCCTGCGTCAGTTCCATACGCGCCATCGTGGGATGCGCAAAGCAGTTATCTCCGCCAACGGGGCGCTGACGCTGCAGGTTGCCCGCTCGCTCAAGCGCATTGGCCTGCACTGGGGCAGCGACATCGGTCTGCTGGGGTTTGATGAACTGGAGTGGGCGGAGCTGGCTGGCGTCGGCATTACTACCCTCAAACAGCCCACCTGGCAGATTGGTTATGCTGCTGTTGAACAAGTCGTTCGTCGTATTGAAGGCACCAGCGATGCCGTTCGCGAGCAGGTCTTCTCCGGCGAGCTGATCGTTCGTGGCTCCACCGCGCGTTAAATTTCCCTTGTGATAGCGATCATAAATTCAACATCCTGACCTTTTCTTTGGAACCGGTTCCATCTAGCGTAATAGTATTGATATGTTGCGATGGAGTCCGAAGATGGGCAGGAAAATTATGGTGGTTACCGCCGCGTACGGTGCGGAACAGGTGCGACAGGCGGGTGGTCAACGGGCAATGCTTCCCGTTATTGCAGGCGCGGGGGCAGACGGCGTGGAGATCCGCCGGGAACTGTTCAACAGCGAAGAGCTGCTGGCGCTGCCCGCGCTGGGCGAATCCATTGAGCTGCTGGGCCTGCTGGCGTGCTACTCCGCACCCGCCGCCCTGTTTATGCCCGACGGCACCCTCAACCCGGACCTGCCCCGCTATCTTTCTGAAGGCAACACCCTGAACGCACTTTGGCTGAAGGTTTCCCTGGGCCATTTCCGCGACGCGCAACCTCTGGACGCCCTGCGTACGCTGCTGAATACCAGCGGCATGGCGCTGGTCGTGGAGAACGATCAGACCGACTGCGGACAGCTCGCGCCCATGCAGCGCTTCCAGGCCGCCTGTCGGGAAATGGCGCTCCCCGTCACGCTGACCTTCGATATGGGGAACTGGCTGTGGGTGGGCGACTCCCCTGAAGAGGCCGCGCGTCACCTGGCGCCTGCCGTGAGCTATATCCACGTGAAGGCCGCCGTGCCGCATAAAGATAACTTCCGCGCCGTCGCACCGGACCGCGCCGATGCACGCTGGCTGGATCTGCTCGGCCAGCTGCCTGCCGATGCCCCGCGCGGTATCGAATTCCCGCTGGAAGGGGCGGATTTAACCGCCGTTACCCGCCATTACGTCAACCTGCTGCGCGAGGAGTAAACCATGCACAAGACGCTGGATGTCATCACGATCGGCGAGGCCATGGCCATGTTTGTCGCCACCGAAACGGGCGAGCTGAGTGCGGTGGAGCACTTTATCAAACGCGTCGCAGGCGCTGAGCTCAACGTCGCGACCGGCCTGGCGCGTCTCTGCCTGAACGTGGGCTGGGTCAGCCGCGTGGGGGATGACAGCTTTGGCCATTTCGTTCTCGATTCGCTGAAAAAAGAGGGGATTGATGCTGCAGGGGTCACCCTCGACGGACGCTTCCCTACCGGCTTTCAGCTTAAATCCAAGGTCGAAAATGGAACCGATCCCATCGTGGAGTATTTCCGCAAAGGCTCGGCTGCAAGCCACCTTTCTGTCGCGGATTACCACGCCGATTACTTTGCCTCCGCACGTCATCTGCACCTGAGCGGCGTAGCCGCGGCACTCTCTGCCAGCTCGTATGAGCTGCTGGATCATGCCGCGACCACCATGAAAGCCCAGGGGAAAACCCTATCGTTCGACCCCAACCTGCGTCCGGTGCTGTGGAAAAGCGAAGCGGAAATGGTGGAGAAACTGAACCGTCTGGCGTTCCGGGCGGACTGGGTTCTGCCAGGCCTGAAAGAAGGGATGATTCTGACCGGCGAAAGCACGCCGGAAGGCATCGCCGACTTCTACCTGAATAAAGGGGTAAAAGCGGTGGTGCTGAAGACCGGTGCCGATGGCGCGTGGTTTAAAACGGCCAACGGCGAGCAGGGCGCGGTCGCGGCAGTGAAGGTCGAGAACGTCGTCGACACCGTCGGCGCAGGTGACGGCTTTGCCGTGGGCGTGATTAGCGCCCTGCTGGAAGGTAAAACGCTGCCGCAGGCCGTCGCGCGAGGCAACAAGATTGGCTCGCTGGCCATTCAGGTGCAGGGCGACAGCGAAGGATTACCAACGCGAGCACAGCTCGGCGTTTAAATTCCCTCTCCCTGTGGGAGAGGGCCAGGGTGAGGCAGCAAGCCACACCAGATAATTAAGCCACCGTGTACCCTACAGACAACGGCGGTAACAACCTCAACAACAGAGGCAAGCCTATGAACAGTTCGACCAATGCAGTAAAACGCTGGTGGTACATCATGCCAATCGTGTTTATCACGTACAGCCTGGCGTACCTTGACCGTGCCAACTTCAGCTTCGCGTCCGCCGCAGGGATCACCGAGGACCTCGGGATCACCAAAGGGATCTCCTCCCTGCTGGGTGCCCTTTTCTTCCTGGGCTACTTCTTCTTCCAGATCCCCGGCGCGATCTATGCGGAACGCCGCAGCGTGCGTAAGCTGATCTTCATCTGTCTGATCCTGTGGGGCGCCTGCGCGTCGCTGACCGGCATGGTGAACAATATTCCTGCCCTGGCCGCCATTCGCTTTATCCTCGGCGTGGTTGAGGCGGCGGTTATGCCCGCGATGCTGATCTACATCAGCAACTGGTTTACCAAATCTGAGCGCTCGCGCGCGAATACCTTCCTTATCCTCGGTAACCCGGTCACGGTACTGTGGATGTCGGTGGTGTCCGGCTACCTGATCCAGGCCTTCGGCTGGCGCGAGATGTTTATCATTGAAGGGGTACCGGCAATTATCTGGGCCTTCTGCTGGTGGGTGCTGGTGAAAGATAAACCAGCCCAGGCGAAATGGCTTTCCGCAGACGAAAAAGCGGCGCTGCAGGCGCAGCTGGACAAAGAACAGCAAGGCCTGAAGGCGGTGCGTAACTATGGTGAAGCCTTCCGCTCGCGTAACGTGATCCTGCTCTGCGCGCAGTACTTTACCTGGAGCATTGGCGTGTACGGCTTTGTGCTGTGGCTGCCGTCCATTATCCGCAGCGGCGGTGAAAACCTCGGCATGGTCGAAGTAGGCTGGCTGTCATCCGTACCGTATCTGGCGGCAACCATCGCGATGATTATCGTTTCCTGGGCGTCGGACAAGCTGCAGAACCGCAAGCTGTTTGTCTGGCCGCTGCTGCTGATTGCTGCCTTCGCCTTTATTGGCTCCTGGGCCGTGGGCGCAAACCACTTCTGGGTCTCTTATACGCTGCTGGTGGTTGCCGGTGCGGCCATGTACGCCCCTTACGGACCGTTCTTTGCCATCATCCCGGAAATGCTGCCGCGTAACGTCGCCGGTGGTGCAATGGCATTGATTAACAGCATGGGGGCGCTGGGTTCGTTCTGCGGCTCCTGGTTCGTCGGCTACCTGAACGGTGCCACCGGCAGCCCATCCGCATCGTACATCTTTATGGGGGTGGCGCTTTTCGCCTCGGTATGGCTTACTCTGATTGTTAAGCCTGCTAATAATCAACAACACCCTGTCGGCGCTCGCCACGCCTGAATCCTTAAAAAATCAACGGAGATTAGCATGAAGCCGTCCGTCATTTTGTATAAAGCCCTGCCGGAAGATCTGCAGAAACGCCTTGAAGAGCACTTCACCGTCACGCAGGTGAAGAACCTGCGCCCGGAAACCGTGGCACAGCACGCCGACGCGTTCGCGAGCGCGGAAGGCCTGCTGGGTTCAAGCGAAAAAGTGGATGTCGCCCTGCTGGAGAAAATGCCGAAGCTTCGTGCTACCTCAACCGTTTCCGTGGGTTACGACAACTTCGACGTGGATGCGCTTAACGCCCGCAAGATCCTGCTGATGCATACCCCGCATGCCCTGACGGAAACCGTGGCCGATACGCTGATGGCGCTCATGCTCACCACGGCCCGTCGCGTGGTGGAAGTGGCTGAGCGCGTCAAAGCGGGCGAATGGACAAAAAGCATTGGTCCGGACTGGTTCGGTGTGGATGTTCACGGCAAAACGCTGGGCATTGTCGGTATGGGGCGTATCGGGCTCGCGCTCGCGCAGCGCGCCCATTTTGGTTTTAACATGCCGATTCTGTATAACGCGCGTCGCCATCACACCGAAGCCGAAGCACGCTTCAACGCCCGTTACTGCGAGCTGGATACCCTGCTGCAGGAAGCCGATTTTGTCTGCCTGGTGCTGCCGCTAACGGACGAAACCCGTCATCTGATCGGTAAAGAGGCGTTTGAAAAAATGAAGAGATCAGCCATTTTCATCAACGCGGGTCGTGGCCCGGTGGTGGATGAGAAGGCGCTGATTGAGGCTCTGAAAAACGGTGAGATCCATGCAGCAGGTCTGGACGTGTTTGAGCAGGAGCCGCTGCCGGTGGACTCCCCGCTGCTGACAATGCCTAACGTGGTTGCCCTGCCTCACATCGGCTCAGCTACCCATGAGACGCGCTACAACATGGCGGCCACCGCGGTCGATAATCTGATTGCCGCCCTTAGCGGAAAGGTGGAGATAAACTGCGTGAACCCGCAGGTGCAACGGTAGAAACGAAAAAACCCGCCAGAAGGCGGGTTTTTAAATTCTTTGCTACTGGGTTGTAAGCTTACAGGCTTACAACGTTACCAGCTGCTGGGCCTTTAGCGCCGCTTTCGATGGTGAAGGACACTTTCTGACCTTCGTCCAGAGATTTGTAGCCATCGTTCTGGATAGCAGAGAAGTGTACGAACACGTCTTTAGAGCCATCGTCAGGAGTGATGAAGCCGAAACCTTTATCAGCGTTGAACCATTTTACCAGACCAGTCATTTTAGCAGACATAGAAATTACCTTATTAACAAATATATTGTGCCTTCCGGCTTGATGGATTGCGTTACAGATTTTTAAGCGATGAAGGAAGGGTCACTACGAAGGGTATCTATGGATAACAATCTGGACTGCTTTACTAAACTGCTTTAGGTCTGTGTAACAAACCGACGGGAGTAGTTATACCGATGTGGTAGAGGAATGACAAGCGTTATTTTCGCAACGCATAAAAAAACCCCGCCAGAAGCGGGGTTTTTTCGGTTTATTCTGTGGCAGCGACTGCGGCACTCCAGGCCTGGCTGAAGGCCTGATGCTGAGAGGCCAGCGGCCCAATCAGCGTATTGTACTGGCTTGCCTGCTGGGAGGTCGGGAACTGAATACCGTTGGCAACAAAGCTTACCTGCGTATTCTGCTGGGCAATAAAGTCACCCACCTGGACCAGCTGCTGCGTGAAGATTTGCGCGGCCGGAATCAACGGCTGCAGTGCTTCTGACGGTTTAGTCACCACTTTCTCATACACTTTGTCGAAGACCGGTTTGAGATCGTCGCCCTGCTTCAGCGCAGAACGTGACGCGTCAGCCTGCATTTTCGCATTTTGCAACTGCTGGCTCAGCACGCCAAGCGCACCGTTGGACTGGCGCAATGGTTCACGCTGCGTCATATAATCCTGTGGAACGCGGATGGCGTTCACGCTATCCACTACCGGGCGGATACCGGAGTCCATCGCCTGGCTCACCTGCTGTGAATAACCATAAAGAATGGCGTAATCGGACACAAAGGGGCCAAACTGTTTTTTCTGATCCGCAGTCAGCGTTGGCAACCGCTCGCCGCTGCGCATCACTGTATTCTGCAGAAAATCGATAAACGCTTTGCGCTGATCGCCTTCTTTATCAAAACACCCACTCAGGCTAACAACCATCAACAACGCCGCAATAGGCGCAAACCAGCGAGAGCAGGACTTTCCTGTCGCCATTTTATTACTCCTTTCACCCAAAAAAGCGCACACCGGCACACGCGTGCCCGACGCTGACAAGGATAGTCCAGGTCAGCCTTGCAAGATACTCTTTTCATGCAAAACGGCTATTGCCGATTTATTTCTTACCATTTACAAAAAAATACCTGGCGAAGCCGACATATGACTAATCAGGGAATTAGCATAACTCTCCATATTGCTGAATCGGATACAGCGATCGTTACCGCACGATTAATCACACCCGTGACGATCCTGGGTTGGTATTAGGGACTATTCTTAACTGGCTCTCTGATGTTCTTGATCACGATGTGAGATTTAAGAGGAGTCCTCAATGGAATATAAAGATCCTGAGTTTGAGCTGCTGAGCAGCCTGGAACAGATCATTTTTAAAGATGTACCGCAGACGATTACCCTGCAACAAAAATCCAATCCCTTTACAGAATATGAGCAATTGCGCAAAGGGACAGGACTGAAAACCGAAGAATTCGCCAGAGCGATGGGTGTCAGCGTGGCTATGGTGCAGGAGTGGGAGTCAAAACGTGAGAAACCCACCCCAACCGAGTTACGGCTGATGCGCCTGATTCAGGCCAACCCTGCACTCAGCAAGCAGATCGCGTAGTGAAGATTGAATGCCCCCGCCTTTGCGGGGGCTTGTGTTTTACAGGCTATCACAACGCCAACCCGCCTCTTCCCACACCAGCTCATGCGTTAACGTTAAGCCGCTTAAAAACGCCTCATCGTGTGATACCACCAGCAGTGCCCCAGGGAAACCGGCCAGCGCCGCTTCAATGGCCTGGACTGAAGCCAGATCCAGATGGTTGGTCGGTTCATCCAGCAGCAGAAGCTGCGTGGCCTCCGCGCGCCACAGCACGCAGGCCAGGGCAGCCTTAAGACGCTCACCGCCGCTGAGCGCCGCCAATGGGAGCATCACTTTGTCAGCCCCCAGTTGAAGCTGCGCTAAACGGGTTCGCAATACCCCCTCTTCCAGAGGGGTATGACTCAAATTGAGATGCGTCATGACCGATTGCGAGAGATCGAGACGGGAGAGATGCTGGTCGAGATAAGCGCAGCTGACGGACACTTTATAGCTACCCGAACGGGGGGCAACCTCGCCGAGGAGGGTTTTTAACAGCGTCGACTTCCCGCAGCCGTTCGGTCCCTTTAACGCCACGCGCATCGGTCCGTCCATCCGCCAGGTAAGCGGATGAACAGGTACATGCTGCAGCACCAGATCCTCCAGCACCAGCACCTGCTTCCCCTCCGGGATCTGACTCCCCGGTAAAGTGAACATCACCGGATTATCGTCTTCAACGCGTTCACGCGCCTTGTTTACCGCGGCGTTCAGCGCTTCGTTTTGCTCGCTGTGCTGTTTTTTCCAGGTGCCGATACGTTCCTTTGCCGCGCCTTTATATTTGACCCGCTCGAACGATGCGATATTCAGGGTATCGACGGTGCGTAACGTCTTTGCCGACCGCCGCTGGCTGTCATCATGCTCTTTTTGCATGCGCGCGCGGGTGCGTTTGCGCTCGGTTGCCGCATGTTCCAGCGCCGCGCGGGCAGCCTGCTGTTCGGCATCGCGCTGGGCTTGATAATCCGCATAATTTCCGCCGTAGCTGCGCAGACCCGAGGCGCTCAGCTCAAGAATACGCGGCACCTGCTCCAGAAGTTCGCGGTCATGCGAGGCCACCAGCACGCCGCCCTGATACCGACTCAACTGGTCGTAGAACCACGCCCGGCCTTGTCGATCCAGATGGTTAGTCGGTTCGTCCAGCAGAAGAAAGTCCGCGCCCGCCGTAAACGCCCCGCACAGCAGGGCGCGGATGCGCTCGCCGCCGCTGAGTTCTATGGCGGGCTTATCAGGCTCAAACGGTGGGAGCGTCGCATTGATAAACGCTTCGCTCAGACGTTCGGCGATATCCCAGTAGCCGTCGAGCAACGCCAGATCGTCAGGCTGGTAATCGCCGCTGTCAATGCGCTTTCGCGCAGTAAAAATCGCGTCATACCCGAGAAGTTCAGCCAGCGTCGTCTGCGAAGAAATAACATGCTGCTGCGCCACCCAGGCATGCGAGCCAAAGCGTTCAATATGACCGGTAGCCGGTTCGTCCAGCCCCGCCAGCAGACGCAGCAGACGCGTTTTTCCGCTGCCGTTGCGGCCAACCAGCGCGCACAGGGAGGGTTCCAGCGTGAGATTCAGCGGACCAAAAAGGGTATCGCCCGTCGGAAACTGACAGGTGACCTGATGCAAAATAAAAGAAGGGGACTGCGCAAAATGAGCCATAAGCACTCCTGAATGAAATCAAAACATCCCCTGCCGACGCGATGGCGTTTAGCAAGGATCGAAATTCATCAGTCGTGTTTGTTCATTTTTGGGGGGCACTCCAGCGCGAGAAAGTTAACGGGGATAAGGATAGCGGGAATGTGTTGACCATTTCAAGGTTAAATTTTCAGCAACACACTATAAAAAAACCCGCCGAAGCGGGTTTTTAGCATTTGTCACAACGGGCACATTACTGCAGCAGCGAAATATCCGCCACGCGCAGGAACAGCTCACGCAGTTTCTCGAGCATAGAGAGACGGTTAATACGCAGCTCTTTATCTTCTACGTTTACCATCACTTTCTCGAAGAAGGCGTCGATGACGTCACGCAGCTCGGCCAGCTCCACCAGCGCTTCCTGGTAGCGACCTTCCGCGAAGACCGGCTCGAGCTTGTCGCGCAGCACCACAACCTGCATCGCCAGGGCGATCTCTTCCGGCTCTTTCAGCGTCGCGGCGTTCACGCGCTCGTTCAGCGTCTCGTCGGACTTCGCCAGGATGTTGGAGACACGCTTGTTGGCCGCCGCCAGAGCAGATGCCGCTTCCAGCGTACGGAAGTGAGAAACCGCCTTCATACGCGCATCGAAATCAGCCGGACGGGTCGGACGACGCGCCAGCACCGCCTGAATGGTGTCGACGGTGTAACCTTCATCCTGATACCAGGCGCGGAAACGACCGAGCATAAAGTCGATCACGTCATCCACAACGTTGGCATTGGTCAGCTTATCGCCGTACAGACGCACCGCTTCTTCGGTCAGGGTCTGCAGATCCAGGTTCAGGTTCTTCTCAACGATGATACGCAGCACGCCGAGCGCAGCACGACGCAGCGCAAACGGGTCTTTGTCGCCTTTCGGATGCTGGCCGATACCGAAGATACCCGCCAGGGTGTCCATCTTATCGGCAATTGCGACAGCACAAGCTACCGGGTTGGACGGCAGTTCGTCACCCGCAAAGCGCGGCTGATACTGCTCGTTCAGGGCAACCGCCACGTCTTCCGCTTCGCCATCGTGACGCGCGTAGTGCATGCCCATCACGCCCTGGGTGTCGGTAAATTCGAACACCATGTTGGTCATCAGGTCACACTTGGAGAGCAGGCCTGCGCGGGTCGCGTGGTTAACGTCGGCACCGATTTCACGAGCGATCCAGCCGGACAGCTCCGCAATACGGTCGGTCTTGTCGCGCAGCGTACCCAGCTGCTGCTGGAACAGTACGGTCTGCAGGCGTGGAAGATGATCTTCCAGACGCTTTTTACGGTCGGTGTTGAAGAAGAACTCGGCATCCGCCAGACGTGGGCGCACGACCTTCTCGTTACCGGAGATAATCTGGCTCGGATCTTTCGATTCGATGTTCGCCACGAAAATGAAGTTTGGCAGCAGCTTGCCGTCGTTGGCATAGACCGGGAAGTACTTCTGGTCACCCTTCATGGTGTACACCAGCGCTTCAGCCGGAACGGCCAGGAATTTCTCTTCGAACTTCGCGGTCAGCACAACCGGCCATTCCACCAGCGAGGTCACTTCTTCCAGCAGGCTGTCGCTCAGATCGGCTTTACCGCCAATCTTACGCGCCGCGTCTTCCGCGTCCGCTTTGATTTTGGCTTTACGCTGTTCGTAGTCAGCAATGACCTTGCCGCGCTCCAGCAGGATCTGCGGATACTGGTCGGCATTGTCGATGGTGAACTCAGGCTCGCCCATAAAGCGGTGGCCGCGAATCACGCGATCGGACGCCACGCCCAAAATGGTCGCCGGAATAACGGTGTCGCCCAGCAGCAGGGTCACGGTATGAACCGGACGCACGAAGTGCACGTCGGACGCGCCCCAGCGCATCAGCTTAGGAATGGGCAGCTTCGCCAGAGACGTGGCAATCATGTCCGGCAGCAGCGCTTCCGCGCTTTCGCCTTTCACATGGGCACGATACAGCAGCCATTCACCTTTATCGGTGGTCAGACGCTCGGCCTGATCGACGGTGATGCCGCAGCCACGCGCCCAGCCTTCCGCCGCTTTGCTCGGCTTGCCTTCCGCGTCAAACGCCTGGGCAATCGCCGGGCCACGTTTTTCGACTTCGCGATCCGGCTGAGACGCCGCCAGGTTTGCCACTTTCAGCGCCAGACGACGCGGAGCAGCAAACCACTCAATTTTACCGTGCGCCAGGCCAGCGTTATCCAGCTCGGCAGTCACGTTCGCAGCAAAAGATTCAGCCAGGCTGCGCAGGGCTTTTGGTGGCAGCTCTTCGGTGCCAATTTCCACCAGGAAAGTTTTCTCAGACATGGCCGCCTCTTATTTGTTTCGGTTGCACATCGGGAAGCCAAGGGCTTCACGGGACGCATAGTAAGCTTCTGCAACGGCTTTGGTCAGGGTACGAATACGCAGAATGTAGCGCTGACGTTCAGTCACGGAGATCGCTTTGCGGGCGTCCAGCAGGTTGAAGCTGTGGGCGGCCTTCAGAATACGCTCGTAGGCAGGCAGCGGCAGCGGAGTCTCCAGCGCCAGCAGCTGCTGCGCTTCTTTCTCATACTGCTCGAAGCAGGTGAACAGGAAGTCCACGTCCGCGTATTCGAAGTTATAGGTGGATTGTTCCACTTCGTTCTGATGGAACACGTCGCCGTAGGTGGTTTTACCCAGCGGGCCGTCGCTCCAGACCAGGTCGTAAACGCTGTCTACGCCCTGAATGTACATCGCCAGACGTTCCAGACCGTAGGTGATCTCACCGGTGATCGGCTTACATTCCAGACCGCCAACCTGCTGGAAGTAAGTGAACTGGGTCACTTCCATGCCGTTCAGCCACACTTCCCAACCCAGACCCCAGGCACCCAGCGTTGGGTTTTCCCAGTTATCTTCCACGAAACGGATATCGTGGATGGTCGGATCCATACCCAGCTCTTTCAGCGACCCGAGGTACAGTTCCTGAATGTTGTCGGGTGATGGCTTAATCACCACCTGGAACTGATAGTAATGCTGCAGACGGTTCGGGTTCTCACCGTAACGACCATCGGTCGGACGACGGGAAGGCTGCACATACGCGGTCGCCATTGGCTCTGGCCCCAACGCGCGCAGGCTGGTCATCGGGTGTGAAGTGCCGGCGCCGACTTCCATGTCCAAAGGTTGAACAATGGTACAGCCCTGACGAGCCCAGTAATCCTGTAAGGTCAGGATCAGGCCCTGGAAGGTCTTGGTATCAAACTTTTGCATAGTATTTCGTGCTGGATACGTGTGGTTTTAAATGGAAGGGACCAGTATACCCGCTGGCTGCAAGATATACAGTACGAAACGGGGTTGTTTAGGGAAAATTGGGAAATAAGCATTCACGCCAGGGCGCTGACGGCGTCTGGCTGTTGATTATGCGAGCAGGCTAGCGCATGGAGAGGTGTAAAAACTGGCCGTCCGCATCAAACGAGCAGACAAAGCCTTCTTTACGCGCCGTATAGCCCTTGAGCTCATAGCTGCCCTGAAAGCGCTCAAACCCGGTGACGTTGATTTTCTGCACGTCCGAGTTATAGCGGCGTGCGGCCTGGTCCTTGCAGAGTGACTCCATATTCAGTGAACGTTCCGGGCTCATTTTGCCCTGCTGGGCTTTTTGCACTGGTGCTTCTTGTGGCGCACTGCATCCTGCCAGCATGAAAAGCAGAATGAGTGATGCCACACGCTTCATCATCATTTTTATTACCGTCCTGGTCAGTGGCTGTTATTTTTAGTATCAACACGTTTATAGATTATGGTCAGCCATTCTGCGAATCTCGCGGTCTCCCGGCAAGCCTGCGAATAAAACTCAGAATTTTCCAAACGAAGACTTTTGGACAATGGGAGTCACATTCACTTTACAGGGAATACGAGGAACTGATGCCGTCAAAAATTAACTGGATTGATAACCTGCGAGGAATAGCGTGTCTGATGGTGGTCATGATCCACACGACGACCTGGTACGTCACGAACGCCCACAGCATCAGCCCCGTTAACTGGGATATCGCCAATATTCTCAACTCTGCGTCGCGCGTCAGCGTGCCGCTGTTCTTTATGATTTCCGGCTTTCTCTTTTTTGGTGAACGCAGCGCGCAGCCGCGGCACTTCATCCGCATCGCGGCCTGCCTGGGGTTTTACAGCGCCGTTGCCCTGCTCTATATCACCCTGTTCACCTCCATTAACGCCGGGTTATCCCTCAAGTATTTGCTGCAAAAGCCGGTGTTCTACCACCTGTGGTTCTTCTTCGCCATTATCGTGATCTATCTGGTCTCTCCGCTCATTCAGGTGAAAAACGTTAGCGGGAAAATGCTTCTGGCCCTGATGGTGGTGATTGGCATTGTCGCCAACCCGAATACGGTCTCGCAGAAAATCGACGGATTTGAGTGGCTGCCGGTGAACCTCTATATCAACGGCGATACCTTCTATTACGTGCTTTACGGCATGCTGGGGCGCGCCATCGGGATGATGGACACGCAAAAACGCGGTCTGAACTGGCTCTGCGGGGCACTGTTTATCGCCGGCGTGGCGGTGATTTCACGCGGGACGCTGCATGAGCTGCAGTGGCGCGGTAATTTTGCCGATACCTGGTATCTGTACTGCGGCCCGATGGTCTTTATCTGTGCCGTATCGCTGCTCACGCTCGTTAAAAACACTCTGAATGCGCGTCCCCTTCCCGTACTGAGCGTCATTTCACGACACTCTCTCGGGATTTACGGTTTTCACGCGCTGGTGATCCACGCGCTTCGGACAAGAGGGGTTGAACTAAAAACCTGGCCGGTGCTGGATATCATCTGGATTTTTGCCGCGACCCTGGCGATCAGCCTGCTGCTGTCGATGCTGCTGCAAAAAATAGACGTTCGCCGCTTCGTCAGCTAACGCTGCGCTGCCGGGCGCGATGGTACTGGCGCGGGGAGGAAAACCCTGCCGCCAGGGAAGCCTGCTCCACGCCGCGCCCCTGCAATAGCCACTGTTCCGCCACCGCCAGACGCAGCTGCTCCAGATAATCGCGGACGCTAATCCCTAAATGTGTCTGGAAAAGCCGGGTGAGATGGCGCGGGCTGACGTGCGCCAGCGCGGCGATATCAGGCAAGTTCCACGCTTTTTGCGGCTCGGCGGTGAGCGCATCCTGCGCCCGATGAATCGCCGGATGAAGATGATTGCGGTAGCGTAGCCACGGGGAGAGCTGGGGATCGTCACCAGAACGGCGGAACCAGACCACCATCTCGCGCGCCACATTCAGCGCCTTTTCGGGGCCGCACAGGCGGTTAATCATATGCAGCGCCAGGTCGATGCCCGACGTGATCCCCGCGCTGGTCCAGATGTTCTCGTCCTGCACAAAGATGCGGTTTTCTTTAATCGTCGCCGTAGGGGCCGCGGTGCGTAAACGGCTGATAACGTCATGGTGAGTTGTGCACTGTTTGTTATTCAGCAGGCCCGATTTCGCCGCCAGCAACGCTCCTGAACAGACGCACATCACGGTGATTTCCTGGCGCTGGATCTGCGGCTGCCGGCGCATCAGCCAGTGCTGAATCTGCTGCGCCTGCGGGGTTGAGAACTGAAAGCGGGAGTCGCTCACCCCCGGCAGGACCAGCAAGCTGCCCGGAGACAGGCTTTCCGGCAACGGCTGGATGCCGCTCATCGTCAGACCTATCGACGTCGGAACCTCCGGCTGCGGGCCAATGTAATGCAGACGAAACGCGTCGCCTGCCAGCACAAAGGTTTCTGCCGGGCCGGTCATGTCTAATGACAGCACCCCGGGCAACATCACGAACCAGACGTCGATGGGCATTACAGTGACTCCAGCGTCTCCGCTACCGTTTTAATGTCGGCAAAACGCCCGGACAGTACCGTTTCGGTACGGTGGCGAATGTCCGCTGCGCTAAGGGTAATGCCCCTGTACGTCATGGGGAACGTCAGCGTTGCCTCGCTCACAAAGGTCACAGCATAACCCAGATCGGATGCCACCCGGGCGGTGGTTTCACAGCATTGCTCCGTGCGAATGCCGCAGATAATCACACTATTGATATCACGCTCGCGCAGCCAGCGATCGAGCCCGGTATCCGTGAAGGCATTATGGACGTGTTTCTGGAAAACCACATCCGGCTGATGACGCAAAAAGGCCATCGGTTTGACATAGCCGCTTTCCAGCGTAAATGGGCCGTCTTCATCCACATGAAAAATATCAACGACCGGAATACCGCGCGCCTGGCAGCCTTCAATCAGCCCCAGCATCGCCTGCTGAAAAGCGGGAATGTCATCCTCCTGCCAGTAATTGCGGTGATGGAAGGACTGCTGAGTATCAATGTTGATGAGTGCAATGCGTGACATGATGGTTCTCCTCGCCAGTGGGTGTGACACCATACTGGCAAGGAAAGGAAGGCACGCACAGACCAAAAAAGGACATCCTCGTGCCTCTCCCGGACAAGCGAATTTACGTCATCAGCGGCAGCAGCTGCTGGTAGATTTTGCGGAACACGTCGCGCCTTTCCGCGTAGCGCGCATGGCGCGCCGCGTCAGGCAAATGCGCCTGTTCAAGCGTAAGCTGCGGCAGCAGTTGTGAAAGCGGTTTTTCCGGGTTCATAGCAATCTGCGCCAGACGCGCGGCGCCGAGCGCGGGGCCAACATCGCCACCGGTGCGGAAATCCAGCTGCAACCCGCTGATGTCCGACAGCATTTGTCGCCAGTAAGGGCTTCGCGCACCGCCGCCAATCAGGGTGACGCTTGCGGGTTTCAGGCCGCAGTCGTGAACCACGTCCATTCCGTCAGCCAGCGCATATCCGACGCCTTCGAGAACCGCACGCGCCAGTTCTGCCGGACCATGCTGATGTGTTAAGCCAAAGAATACCCCTTTCGCTTCCGGATTGTTGTGTGGCGTACGCTCGCCGGACAGATACGGTAAAAACCAGACGGTACCGGCATTTTCATCCGCCTGCTGTGCTGCGGCAATCAACGCAGGAACATCGGCCATCCCGGTCAGCTTCGCCGCCCAGTCCAGGCACGACGCTGCACTCAGCATCACCGACATCAAATGCCATTTTCCTGGCAGCGCATGACAGAAACTGTGCACCGCGCTTTCGGGATTGCTGCGATAGCCGTCGCTGACGGCAAAATAGACGCCAGAGGTTCCCAGCGACAGCATCGCCTGACCTGCCTCAACCATGCCGACGCCCACGGCCCCTGCGGCATTGTCACCGCCCCCGGCAACCACCGGTACGGCAGGCATATTCCAGCGTTCCGCAACGTCTGCCAGCAGTGTGCCTGTTACCTCGCTACCTTCGAACAGCGCAGGCATGTGTTCACAGGTCAAATGGCAGGCATCCAGCATCGCCTCGCTCCAGTCGCGTTTCGCCACGTCGAGCCACATCGTGCCGGCGGCATCAGACATGTCGGAGGCAAAATCGCCCGTCATGCGAAAGCGCAGATAGTCTTTCGGCAGCAGGACTTTCGCCACCTGACGGAAAATCTCCGGCTCGTGGCGCTGTACCCACAGAAGCTTAGGCGCGGTAAAGCCGGGCATCATCAGGTTGCCAGTGATCGCGCGGGAAGTGGGTACGCGTTCCTCAAGAAGCGCACACTCTTCTGCACAGCGGCCATCGTTCCAGAGGATCGCAGGACGCAACACGCGATGCTCGCTGTCCAGCAAGGTTGCACCGTGCATTTGCCCGGCAATCCCCAGCGCTTTCACGTCACGCAGAGAATGCTGTTCACCTAACGCCTTGATTGCACGATCCGTTGCCTGCCACCACTGCTCCGGGTCCTGTTCCGACCACAGCGGATGCGGACGTGAAACCTGCAGCTTTTCAGTCTGCGTTGCTAACACGTCGCCCTGCTCGCTTAACAGGATGGCTTTCACACCCGATGTGCCCAGATCGATCCCGATATACATATAGTGGATTCCTTAAGTGAAAATGCCCGGTGGCGCTGCGCTTACCGGGCCTACAAGCTGGATGCCGTTATTTATCGAACAGGTAGTGATTGACCAGATTTTCCAGCAGCTCCTGGTGCCCGCTCTGGTGCTGCGGCGCCAGCTGATGGTGTTCAGCGTACTTCGCGATCTCCGCAAGCGATAACTGACCTTTCAAAATTTGCTGGCCCAGCTCACTGTTCCAGCCGCTGTAACGCTTCGCCACGCGTTTATCGAGCTCGCCGTCTTCAATCATACGTGCCGCCACCTTCAGCGCCAGCGCCATGGTGTCCATCGCGCCAATGTGGCCGTAGAACAGATCGTATTTGTCGGTGCTCTGGCGACGCACCTTGGCGTCAAAGTTCAGGCCGCCGGTAGTGAAGCCGCCCGCTTTGATGATTTCGTACATCACCAGCGCATTCTCTTCCACGCTGTTCGGGAACTGGTCGGTATCCCAGCCCAGCTGCGGGTCGCCGCGGTTCGCATCGACCGAGCCGAAGATGCCCAGCGCAATCGCCGACGCGATCTCGTGGTGGAAAGAGTGGCCCGCCAGCGTGGCGTGGTTGGCCTCAATGTTCACTTTAATCTCTTTTTCCAGACCGAACTGCTTCAGGAAGCCATACACCGTCGCCACGTCGTAGTCATACTGGTGCTTCGTCGGCTCCTGCGGCTTCGGCTCAATCAACAGCGTGCCGCGGAAGCCGATTTTGTGCTTGTGGTCGACAACCATCTGCATAAAGCGGCCAATCTGCTCGCGCTCCTGACGCAGGTCGGTGTTGAGCAGGGTTTCATAGCCTTCACGGCCTCCCCACAGAACATAGTTTTCGCCGCCCAGCTGATGCGTGGCATTCATTGCCGTCACCACCTGCGTGGCCGCCCAGCTAAACACTTCCGGATCCGGGTTGGTTGCCGCACCTGCGCCGTAGCGTGGGTTAGTGAAGCAGTTTGCCGTGCCCCACAGCAGCTTCACGCCGCTTTGCTGCTGTTTTGCCGCCAGTACATCCACCATCTGCGCAAAGTTGTTCAGATACTCTTTCAGCGACGCCCCTTCCGGCGACACGTCGACGTCATGGAAGCAGTAGTACGGCACGTTCAGCTTGTGGAAGAACTCAAACGCCACATCGGCTTTGCGCTTTGCCAGTTCGATGGCCTCACCCGGCTGCTGCCATGGGCGGTCAAAGGAGCCCACGCCGAACATATCGGCGCCGTTCCAGCAGAAGGTATGCCAGTAACAGGCGGCAAAGCGCAGATGATCTTCCATGCGCTTACCCAGCACCAGCTCATCCGGGTTGTAGTGACGAAATGCTAAAGGATTGGTCGTTTTCGGGCCTTCGTAACGAACACGATCGAGTTGGTCGAAATAAGCTTGCATATTGAGCTCCATAATCAGGGTATGCGGCGAGTCGTTGATACAGGAGTAATAGTGAATAGACATTTTGGGTTGCTCAATTACGTTATTTCACACTGCTATTGAGAGAATGCACAACTGTGCGCTGGCTCGCAAAATAATGCGCAGACGAACTATTTTTCGGCGCGGATTCCAGAATCAAATGTAATTAAGACGTTACGTATTTTAAAATCCGATCGCGGTCATAAATTCAGAAATAAACCAAATATCATAATGAGAAGATAAAAATCTGTAATTGCCAGCCTGCCTTTCCGCGTTAAAAATTTGCTGCGTCCCAGCAGTGAATGTTTCTTTTATCTCAGCAACACATACCCCTACAAAAAGGCCTAATAATTATGAAGATAAAGAACCTGACCCTAACGCTCTGCACTACGCTCCTCCTTGCAAGCTTTGCAGGGCATGCCAAGGAGGTCAAAATTGGCATGGCGATTGACGACCTGCGTCTGGAGCGCTGGCAAAAAGATCGCGATATTTTTGTGAAAAAAGCGGAATCACTCGGTGCGAATGTGTTTGTTCAGTCAGCTAACGGCAACGAAGAAACGCAAATGTCGCAGATCGAGAATATGATTAACCGCGGCGTCGATGTGCTGGTCATTATCCCCTATAACGGCCAGGTATTAAGTAACGTGGTGAAAGAAGCCAAACAAGAAGGCATAAAAGTGCTGGCTTATGACCGCATGATTAATAATGCGGACATTGATTATTATATTTCGTTCGACAATGAAAAAGTCGGCGAATTACAGGCACAAAGCCTGATCGACAAAGTGCCTCAGGGCAATTATTTCCTGATGGGCGGCTCGCCGGTAGATAACAACGCCAAGCTGTTCCGCGAAGGGCAAATGAAGGTCCTTAAGCCGTACATCGACAACGGGAAAATAAAAGTGGTTGGCGATCAGTGGGCCGACGGATGGTTACCCGAAAACGCCCTGAAGATTATGGAAAACGCGCTGACGGCCAACAACAACAAAATTGACGCGGTTGTGGCCTCCAACGATGCCACCGCAGGCGGTGCGATTCAGGCCCTGAGCGCCCAGGGGCTGGCGGGTAAAGTCGCCATTTCAGGGCAAGATGCCGATCTGGCTGGCGTAAAACGTATTATCGCCGGCACCCAAACCATGACGGTCTACAAACCGATTACCGAGTTGGCCAATACGGCGGCGGAAATCGCCGTGGAACTGGGCAACGGTAAGCAACCAAAAGCAGACGCCACGCTGAATAACGGGCTGAAAGACGTTCCGGCTCGCCTGCTCACCCCTATTGAAGTCAATAAAGAGAACATTGACGCCACCGTCATTAAGGACGGTTTCCACAAGAAGAGCGAACTGTAATCCGGCGCGGCCCCTGCTCTGCGGGGGCGCATCACGTTGCACTGTTCTTTCCTCGGGTTATGTGGAGCAGTTATGCCTTATTTACTTGAAATGAAAAGCATCACCAAGCGCTTCGGCACGGTGAAAGCCGTCGACAACGTCAGTCTCCGGTTGAATCCCGGCGAAGTGGTTTCGCTGTGTGGCGAGAACGGTTCAGGCAAGTCAACGCTGATGAAAGTGCTGTGTGGGATCTACCCGCACGGCAGCTACGAAGGCGAAATCGTCTTTGCCGGCGAAGTGATCCAGGCAACTCACATTCGCGATACCGAACGCAAAGGTATCGCCATCATCCACCAGGAACTGGCGCTGGTGAAGCATCTCACCGTGCTAGAGAACATTTTCCTCGGAGCCGAAATCTCCCGCCACGGCGTGCTGGATTACGACACCATGACGCTCCGCTGTGAAAAGCTGCTGGCGCAGGTGAGCCTCCACATTTCACCGGATACCCGCGTGGGCGATCTGGGCCTGGGGCAACAGCAGCTGGTTGAAATCGCTAAAGCGCTCAATAAGCAGGTCAGGCTGCTGATCCTCGATGAGCCAACGGCCTCGCTCACCGAACAGGAAACCGCGGTTCTGCTCACTATCATCCGCGATCTGCAAAACCACGGCATCGCCTGTATCTACATTTCGCACAAGCTTAACGAGGTCAAAGCCATTTCGGACACCATCTGCGTGATCCGCGATGGGCAACACATCGGCACGCGTGAAGCCGCGGGCATGAGCGAAGATGACATCATCACCATGATGGTGGGGCGCGAGCTGACGGCGCTCTACCCGAATGAGCCTCACACCAAAGGTGATGAAGTGCTGCGCGTGGAAAACCTGACCGCGTGGCACCCCGTTAACCGCCACATTAAGCGCGTCAATAACGTCTCGTTTTCTCTGCACAGCGGCGAAATTCTCGGTATTGCCGGGTTAGTCGGCGCCGGGCGCACGGAGGCCGTACAGTGTCTGTTTGGCGTGTGGCCGGGGCGCTGGGAGGGCACGATTTATATCGACGGCCAGCCGGTGAAAATCGACAGCTGCCAGCAGGCGATTGCCCACGGCATTGCTATGGTGCCGGAAGACCGCAAAAAAGACGGCATCGTGCCGGTCATGGCAGTGGGGAAAAACATTACGCTTGCGGCACTCGATCGCTTCTCCGGCGCGCTGAGCAGCCTTGACGATGCCGCCGAGCAGCAGTGCATCCTCCAGTCGCTTGCCCGTCTGAAGGTCAAAACCTCCTCACCGGAACTGGCCATTGGCCGCCTGAGCGGCGGCAACCAGCAGAAGGCGATTCTGGCGCGCTGCCTGCTGCTCAATCCACGCATATTAATCCTCGATGAGCCTACGCGCGGGATTGATATCGGCGCCAAATATGAAATCTACAAACTGATTAATCAGCTTGTACAGCAAGGGATTGCCGTCATTGTTATTTCGTCTGAGTTACCCGAAGTGCTCGGCCTGAGCGACCGTGTGCTGGTCATGCACGAGGGAAAACTGAAAGCCAACCTGATTAACCAGAACCTGACGCAGGAGCAGGTGATGGAAGCCGCTTTAAGGAGCGAACGTCATGTCGAAAAGCAATCCGTCTGATATCAAAGTCGCCGTTCCGACGCCCGGTGCGTTCGCAGGGCTAAAAGCGCTGAACCTGCAGGTGTTCGTGATGATCGCGGCCATTATCGTCATCATGCTCTTCTTTACCTGGATGACGGATGGCTCGTACCTGAGCGCGCGTAACGTCTCCAACCTGCTCCGCCAGACCGCTATCACAGGCATCCTGGCCGTGGGTATGGTGTTCGTGATTATCTCCGCGGAAATCGATCTGTCGGTCGGCTCGATGATGGGGCTCCTCGGCGGCGTGGCGGCCATTTTTGACGTCTGGCTCGGCTGGCCGCTGCCGATGACCGTGGCGGTCACGCTGGTGCTGGGTCTGGTTCTGGGGGCCTGGAACGGCTGGTGGGTAGCCTACCGTAAAGTGCCGTCGTTCATTGTCACCCTGGCGGGGATGCTGGCCTTCCGCGGGATCTTAATCGGCATCACCAACGGTACCACCGTCTCCCCGACCAGCGCGGCCATGTCGCAGATTGGTCAAAGCTATCTCCCGGATGGCGTGGGCTTTACCCTCGGCGTGGCGGGGTTGCTGGCGTTTGTCGCGTGGCAGTGGCGTGGACGCATGCGCCGTCAGGCGCTGGGGCTGGCGTCGCCAGCATCAACCTCGGTGGTGGGACGTCAGGCGCTGACTGCGGTCATTGTGCTGGGTGCCATCTGGCTTCTGAATGACTATCGCGGTGTCCCGACCCCCGTCCTGCTGCTGGCGCTTTTACTGCTGGGCGGCATGTTTATGGCGACGCGCACCGCGTTTGGCCGCCGTATTTATGCCATCGGCGGCAACCTTGAGGCTGCCCGTTTGTCGGGGATTAACGTCGAACGCACTAAACTCGCGGTCTTCGCCATTAACGGCCTGATGGTCGCCATCGCCGGGCTGATCCTCAGCTCGCGTCTGGGGGCCGGTTCTCCCTCCGCGGGCAACATCGCCGAGCTGGATGCTATCGCCGCCTGCGTCATCGGTGGCACCAGCCTCGCAGGCGGTATCGGCAGCGTCGCGGGCGCGGTGATGGGGGCATTTATCATGGCGTCGTTGGATAACGGGATGAGTATGATGGACGTCCCGACGTTTTGGCAGTATATCGTCAAGGGAGCCATTCTTTTACTGGCAGTCTGGATGGACTCGGCCACCAAGCGACGGGCCTGATAACGGTATTGTGACTTAATTGGGAAGTGAGCCATGTTTGAAAAGCGTCACCGCATTACGTTGTTATTCAATGCCAACAAAGCCTATGACCGTCAGGTGGTAGAAGGCGTGGGTGAATATTTGCAGGCGTCGCAATCCGAATGGGATATTTTTATTGAAGAAGATTTCCGCACCCGTCTGGAGAACATTAAAGACTGGCTGGGCGATGGCGTCATTGCCGACTATGACGACCCCGTCATTGAGCAGCTGCTGACCGACGTCGACGTGCCGATCGTGGGCGTCGGCGGCTCTTACCACTCGCCCGAACACTATCCGCCGGTTCACTATATTGCCACCGATAACCATGCCCTGGTTGAAGCCGCGTTTCTCCATTTAAAAGAGAAAGGCGTCCACCGCTTCGCGTTTTATGGTTTACCCGCCACCAGCGGCAAGCGCTGGGCCGTTGAGCGTGAACACGCATTTTGCCAGCTGGTCGCGCAGGAGAAGTATCGCGGCGTGGTCTATCAGGGGCTGGAAACCGCCCCGGAAAACTGGCAGCACGCGCAAAACCGTCTCGCTGACTGGCTGCAAACGCTGCCGCCGCAAACCGGTATTATTGCCGTGACGGACGCCCGCGCGCGGCACGTGCTGCAGGTCTGCGAACACTTACACATCCCGGTGCCCGAAAAGCTGTGCGTGATTGGCATTGATAATGAAGAACTGACCCGCTATCTGTCCCGCGTGGCGCTCTCTTCCGTGGCTCAGGGCACGCGTCAGATGGGTTATCAGGCGGCGAAGCTGCTGCATCGTCTGCTGGATAAAGAATCTCTGCCGCTTCAGCGCCTGCTCGTGCCTCCTGTCCGCGTCGTAGAACGTCGCTCGACCGATTATCGCTCCTTAAGCGACCCGGCCGTCATTCAGGCCATGCACTATATTCGCAACCACGCCTGCAAAGGGATTAAGGTCGATCAGGTGCTGGATTCGGTGGGCATTTCGCGTTCGAATCTGGAGAAGCGTTTTAAAGAAGAGGTGGGCGAAACCATTCATGCCGTCATCCATGCTGAAAAGCTGGAGAAAGCACGCAGCCTGCTCGTTTCCACGTCGCTGTCGATCAACGAAATCTCGCAGATGTGCGGTTACCCGTCTCTGCAATATTTTTATTCGGTGTTTCGCAAAGAGTATGACACCACGCCGAAGGAGTATCGGGATCGCCACAGCGAGGTGCTGATCTAGAAAAGAAAACGCCTTCCAGCGGAAGGCGTTTTTTTGAGATTACATATGAGCGGCGATTAAGCGCTGGTTATCCTGGTACATGGCGAACAGATAGTTGTTATAGCTCTGTCCCTTCGTCGAATACCCTTTCAGCTTGTGGATCATCGTACTGGCCGTCACTTCCTGGTCCGCTTTACGCAGCTGAGCGCGTGATTTACGGAACGATGAGTAGGCCGGGTGCGTGTTCAGATTCACCACGTAGGCGTTCACGGAATCTTTCACGGATTCAAACTGCGAATAGCCTTTCACCTTGCCAGGCGCATTCGTACAACGGCCTTTCACGCATTTCATGCCGAAAAGGTTGTTGTTGTTACGCGCAAGCTTAGACGTTCCCCAGCCGCTTTCGGCTGCAGCCATGGTCGCAACCATGCTGCCCGGGATGATATCCACACGCTCAAGGAGAGCATTCCACGGCACACGACGCGTGTTCCCGTTCCAGCTCAGCTTGTAGCGCTTCGTGATATCTTTCAGACGCGCGCGCTCGGATGGCGACCAGCGGCTATCGTACTGTTTGGAAATCAGCCAGTTACGATCCGCAGTAATCGCGGCATTTTGACTCGTGATGTAAGGCATTACCGTCCGGAGAAACGCTTTTTTCCTTGGTGTTCCGGAAGGGTATTTTCGCAAATCAGGAAGTGAACTACTCTTTGCACTATTGCGAGAATACTCTTGTTTACTGCTAACCTTACTACTTGTCGTCTTTATTACGTGGGCTTTCTTACTCGTTGTATCCGTGTGCGTCTTCGCAAGCACCCCACCCGAAAATGCCGTGGTGAGTAACATGAGTATCGCAGCCCCATATCGTCGAATGGGAGTCGATATCATTAGGTCTCCTGGTCGGATGTAATCATCCCAACACCTTATTTTTTTCACAAATTTGAGAGCGGAATCTCAAATCATATCAAAAATAGACTTCAAGAGCACGTATAGAAATAGTCCAATTCCGAAACTATGTCACCTGAAACTTGCTCATAAAAACATCATTTCCGGAAAAATGTGTGCGTTATCGCAGATAACTGCCTAATTTTGCGCAAGATCACTCATCCTCACGCATCCTCCTGGCAGAAAGCGACACGGGATGAGTTTTTCCCGCCCGCCGGCTGGCAAACTGGTCAAAAATGCCGCGACAGGAACCTGGAATGAAACGCACCGCAATAGCCTTTCTGATGTTACCCGCACTGGCACATGCCGACTGGTCATCGCCGGGGTTTGACGCATTTCGCGCCGAAGGCACCGGGATTTTCACCAGCCAGGCAAAGCTTGCGAAGGGTACGCGTCCTCTTACGCTCAGTTTTGACAAGACGTGCTGGCAGCCCACAGGCGCGATAAAACTCAATGAGATGCTGTCGCTCAAGCCCTGTGACGGTACACCGCCGCAGTGGCGCCTTTTCCGCGACGGTAAATACCAGATGCGAATCGATACACGCTCCGGCACGCCCACGCTGCTGCTGGCGGTTCAGAGCGCGACAGAACAGCCGGTGGCCAACGTTATCCGCCAGTGCCCGAAGTGGGACGGTAAGCCGCTGACGCTGGACGTCAGCCATACCTTCCCGGAAGGCTCCGTCGTGCGCGATTTCTACAGTAAACAGACGGTGACCGTACAAGGTGGAAAAATCACCCTGCAGCCAGCCGCCAACAGTAACGGCCTGCTGCTGCTTGAGCGCGCCGAAACCGACAGGCCGGCGCCGTTTAGCTGGCAAAACGCCACCGTCTATTTTGTACTGACTGACCGCTATGTGAATGGTGACCCGAGCAACGACAACAGCTATGGCCGCCACAAAGACGGCATGCAGGAGATTGGTACGTTCCACGGCGGGGATCTCAAGGGACTGGCCAGCAAGCTTGATTACCTGCAGCAGCTGGGGGTGAATGCGCTCTGGATAAGCTCCCCGCTTGAGCAGATCCACGGCTGGGTAGGCGGCGGCACCAAAGGTGATTTCCCGCATTATGCCTACCACGGCTACTACACCCAGGACTGGACAACGCTCGACGCCAACATGGGCACCGGGGATGACCTGCGTCAGCTTGTTGATGAAGCGCATAAGCGCGGCATTCGCATCCTGTTTGATATCGTCATGAACCACACGGGCTACGCGACGCTTGCGGACATGCAGGCGTATCAGTTTGGCGCCCTGTACCTGCAGGGTGATGAGCTGAAAAAGACGCTGGGAGAGCACTGGACGGACTGGAAGCCTGGCGCAGGCCAGACCTGGCATAGCTTCAACGACTACATCAACTTCAGCGACAAAGCCGCATGGGAAAAATGGTGGGGTAAAAAGTGGATCCGCACCGACATCGGTGATTACGACAACCCCGGCTTCGATGATTTAACGATGTCGCTGGCGTTCCTGCCCGACCTGAAAACGGAATCCACCGCCCCTTCCGGGCTACCCAATTTCTATCAACACAAACCCGATACCCACGCGAAAGCTATTCCGGGCTATACCCCGCGCGATTACCTGACCCACTGGCTCAGCCAGTGGGTACGTGACTACGGCATCGACGGTTTCCGCGTGGATACCGCGAAGCACGTTGAGCTTGCGGCCTGGCAGCAGCTGAAAGACCAGGCAAGCCAGGCGCTGGCCGCCTGGAAAGGCGCTCACCCGGACAAAAAGCTCGACAACGCACCGTTCTGGATGACCGGCGAATCCTGGGGTCACGGAGTGATGCAGAGCGATTATTACCGCCACGGCTTCGACGCGATGATCAACTTTGATTATCAGGAGCAGGCGGCGAAAGCGGTAAATTGCCTGGCCGATATGGATCTCACCTGGCAGCAGATGGCGGAGAAGCTGCAAAGCTTCAATGTGCTGAGCTACCTCTCATCACACGATACGCGTCTGTTCCGCGAAGGGGGCCAGCGCGCGGCGGAGCTGCTCCTGCTGGCACCGGGCAGCGTGCAAATCTATTACGGGGATGAGTCCGAGCGTCCGTTCGGGCCGACAGGCTCCGACCCGCTGCAGGGCACCCGCTCGGATATGAACTGGCAGGACGTCACGGGCAAGCAGGCCTTAACCGTCGCCCACTGGCAAACGCTGGGTCAGTTCCGCGCCCGCCACCCGGCGATTGGTGAAGGCAAGCAAACCACGCTGTCGCTGAAAGAGGGGTATGGATTCGTACGTGAACATGATGGCGATAAGGTGATGGTCGTCTGGGCGGGGAATCAGTAGATCATACCCCTCACCCTAACCCTCTCCCCATGGGGAGAGGGGAGAAGCTCCAGAACTATTCACTACACAAATCCACTCCCGCCCTATAAAACCACAAATCCGACCACACCACCCGATTTGCACCAACACGGTGCTAGCGTTATGGTTACCCACTTTCAAAATAAGCTCGACAGATCACCTGCTATGACGTTTTCACTTTTCGGCGACAAATTTACCCGCCATTCAGGCATTACTCGCCTGATGGAGGACCTCAACGACGGGCTGCGCACACCGGGCGCAATCATGCTCGGCGGCGGAAACCCGGCTCAAATCCCGGAGATGAATACCTATTTCCAGACCCTGCTCGCTCAGATGCTGGAAAGCGGCAAAGCAACCGATGCGCTTTGCAATTACGACGGCCCGCAGGGGAAAACCGAGCTGCTGGCACTCCTCGCCGAAATGCTGCGTGACGAGCTGGGCTGGGATATCGAACCACAGAATATTGCACTGACAAACGGCAGCCAGAGCGCGTTTTTCTACTTGTTTAACCTGTTCGCAGGACGTCGCGCGGACGGCACCACCAAAAAAGTGCTGTTCCCGCTGGCGCCGGAGTATATCGGCTATGCCGATTCCGGCCTGGAAGAGGATCTGTTCGTCTCTGCGCGCCCGAACATCGAGCTGCTGCCGGAAGGCCAGTTCAAATATCACGTCGATTTTGAACACCTGCATATTGGCGAAGAGACGGGCATGATCTGCGTATCGCGCCCGACTAACCCAACGGGCAACGTGATCACCGATGACGAACTGATGAAGCTGGATGCGCTGGCCAATCAGCACGGTATTCCGCTGGTGATCGATAACGCCTACGGCGTGCCGTTCCCGGGCATCATCTTCAGCGAAGCACGTCCGCTGTGGAACCCGAACATTGTCCTGTGCATGAGCCTCTCTAAGCTGGGTCTGCCGGGCAGCCGCTGCGGAATCATCATCGCCAATGAGAAAATCATCACCGCCATCACCAATATGAACGGCATTATCAGCCTTTCTCCGGGCGGCATTGGCCCGGCAATGATGTGCGAAATGATCAAACGCAAGGACCTGCTGCGTCTGTCGAATGACGTTATCAAGCCGTTCTACTACCAGCGCGTTCAGGAGACGATCGCGACACTTCGTCGCTATTTGCCGGAAGAACGCTGCCTTATCCACAAACCGGAAGGGGCGATTTTCCTGTGGCTGTGGTTTAAGGATTTACCTATCTCCACCGAACTGCTTTACCAGCGCCTGAAAAAGCGCGGCGTGCTGATGGTGCCGGGCGATTATTTCTTCCCGGGTCTGGATAAGCCATGGCCGCATACCCATCAGTGCATGCGCATGAACTACGTCCCCGACCCGGAAAAAATCGAAGCGGGTGTTAAAATTCTCGCCGAAGAGATCGAAAAAGCCTGGCAAGAAGGCAATTGTTAAAAATAAGGCTCTTCAAATGAAGAGCCTTATTTTTCCGTGATCTGAATCTTATATTAAGGATATATCCTGTAGCGCTTCATTTATCATTCCCATTGAGTTTTCTTAGGAATATTCCTTTAATTTAGGCTCGCTAACCACCCTCTCAATAATTAAGCAAAAATTAAATCTGCTAACTTATTGTTATTTTAAATAACCCTCTTCAACGCAGCAAAATACCTTCCTGAGTCGCTTTCATGCATATTTAAAAATACTGCATATACTCACTAATACGCCGCTCGGCGTTCTTTTGCGTGGAGTATTCATATGCTACCTAATAATGTTAGTCGCATCAGCGCTATTGCTGTTGCGGTACTGCTCGCGTTCTCTCTTTCTGCCTGTAGTGGAAGCGGTGGCGGATCTCACTCAACGGCCAAAAATAACCCTGCGACGGGAAGCAGCAGCGGCTCAGATGATGGAAGTGGCACAACCGCGAGCAATGGCGGTTCGGGCAGCAACGGATCGGGCACCGGAACGGGTTCTGGTTCAGGGTCGGGATCAGGTTCAGGCTCAGGCTCAGGCTCAGGCTCAGGAGGCAGTGGAGGAACCACTACCGCAGGCGTAAATACGATACTGGGTGATGCCGGTAAAACCGTGACCAGCGTCGGATCCACTGTGGATAGCCTCGGAAGCCAGCTTCCGACAAATAATCCCGTCACGTCAACCGTCTCAACCACCGTCAGCGGTGTTGGCAGTGCCGTGTCCACCGTGGGGACAGGCGTTACGACTGGCGTTGGCGATGCAAACAACCCGAACGGTGTGGGTACCACGGTTAAAGGCGTGACCACGTCGGTCACCTCCCTCGGCAATACCGTTTCAACGGTAGGCACGGGCCTGGCGAGTTCCACTTCCGGAACCCCGGTCAGCGGCGTAACCGGCCTGACGGGCAGCGTGGTAAACAGTACCGGACAACTGGTCAGTAACACCGGCACGGGTCTCACCAACACGGTAAGCAGCCCTGCTGTCACTCAGGTAACAACCGATACCACGACCCTGGCTAACAAGACGCTGGGCGGAGTACAAGGCGTGACGCAAACCGTAGGCACCACAACGGGTCTCGGCACACCGGTCAACGGTCTGCTGACTCAGGTGGGTGGCACCGTCAGCGGCGTGGGGACCAACATTAGCAGCAGCAATAGCGGGCTTAGCGGTGTCGGTCAGGTCGTTCAAAATGTCGGCCAGACGGTCACGGATAGCGGTACGCTAGTGAAACCCACATCAACCACCGGAGGCAGCGGCACAGGATCTCTGACGGCCGATGCCAATGTGACAGCCACAAACAATAGCCTGAGCACAACGGTCAATACCACCCTCAATACGCTGACTGCGGGTGTAACGGCCAATGCAGGCACAACCCAAAACACATCTACGACAAACCCGATTAACGGGCTCAACACGTTAACCTCGAGCCTACTGACGCCAAAACAGTAATCCTTTTACTGCCTGTCTGCGCCCTTGGTTCAGGGGCGCTTTATTCAGCGACATTTACCCCAACCGGGGATGACGAACAGGGATAGCGCGATGAAACACCACTTCCTTTTTTCGCTGACGGGGCTGGTTGTGCTGAGCATGGCCCGCGCCGATACTCTGCCCTCTATTATTAACCCCGATAACCCGGCGCAAGTTTCTCGTAACGTTGCCCCCGAACAGACTGAGGCCGCGCCACAGCCGAACGTCAAAATAGAAAAACCGAAGTCAACGCTGACGCCTGAAACGCCCATTACCATTCATCACATTCAGTTTATTGGCGGCACGCGTTATCCCTTGAAGGAATTACTTCAGCCCTTCAGGCCTTACGCTGGAAAAACCGTGCCGCTAAAAACGCTTACGGGGCTGGTAAACGATATTACGGAACGCTATAAGGCCGACGGTTTTCCACTCTCTTATGCCTGGCTGCCCGATAATAATTTCCAGCAGGGCAATATTAAAATTGTTCTGGTTGAAGGCTATGTCGCTCATAGCGACATCACCAGTAATAACCCGCACATCGCCGAACGTCTTAAACGTTTGTCCGAAAAAATCATGGCGGAAAAACCGCTGTCTCAGGATACGTTCGATCGCTACAGCCAGCTGATGACGCGCACCCCGAACGTTCCGGTTACGGCTAACGCGCAGCTGCCAACCAATATCTATGGCGCGGCGGCGATGCAAATCACCGGCAACCAGGAGCGGAGCTGGAATATCGCGTCGACGATTGATACCCGTAAAGGGCAAGATTTAATGATGCTGAACGGCACGCTCAGCAACATGACAAGCTATGGCGATCAGCTTGGCGTAGCCACGCTTGTGCCGTTAGATAGCAACACGCGAAAAAACTATGTCGGGCTCAACTGGCAGCAGTTTTTAAACGATGAAGGGCTGACGATGCAGCTCAAAGGCAGCTATTACCGTGAAGATCCGCGAGATTTTTCGCCCCTGCTCTCTTTGCCGAATAATATCAGCGTCGATTCGAAGCAAAAAACAACGCAATACAACGGCGGCGTGACGTTTGGCTATCCCCTGCTGCTGACGCAAAAATCACAAATTAATCTGACCAGCGGTTTTGATTACACCGACCGCCAGGATGATTATGCCCTGCAGGCCAGACTGCTGGGCAAAACCTATCGTCTGGACTCCGTCAACCAGCACGCGCGTTATCCCGCGCTGGAAGTGGGCATCAACGGTGCACATCAGTTCACAACCGCCAGCATCAGCGGCCGACTCAACGTGCGTCAGGGTATGGATGCGATGGGAGCCGATATCGTCTCGGCCCCCAGGCCCGATATTAATTTTACGCTCACGAAAAGCTATCTGGACGCAGCCTGGCTGTTTGCCGATAAGTGGCGGCTATCAACGTCCTGGGAGGGGGACTGGTCAAACAACACGTTGCCAGAACCCGAACGCGTTAGCTTCGGTGCCCAGCGGTTTGGCCGTGGATACCAGGACAGCGAAGCAAGCGGTGATTACGGCTATGGCGGGCAGGTAGAACTGCGCTATATCCAGATGCGAAAAGAGAGCACATGGCTTGCCACAATCCAGCCCTACATCCTGGCCGATACCGCGCAAACCTGGTTTAACACCTCCGGCTTGCCTCATCAGCGGCTCGGGTCAGTGGCGGCTGGCGTGATGGTAGGCGATACCCGCCACTATAGCATCACGGTTGAGGCGGCAAGACCCGTCGGGGATGTTCCGACAGACAGTCGCAACAGAGACTGGCGCTACAGTCTGACGTTTACGTGGAATTTCAATAAAATGCAGTAAGCCTTTCAGCCCGAATACTGGCAGGATCAACGCAGCGCAGCGCGTGGGTTGGACAGGCCTCCACGCAGGCCGGTCCGCCTTCGCGCTGCACACATAAATCACATTTCAGCGCTTGTGCCCTGCTTCCCACCAGCCGTACCTGCATCGCCCCAAACGGACAGGCGACCATGCAGCTTTTACAGCCAATACAGCGCGTCTGCTCAACAAGCCAGGCGCCTGCCGTAAGGCTGATGGCATGGGTTGGGCAGACATTGGCACAGGGGGCTTCCTCGCACTGATGGCAACCCACCGCCGTAGTGTAGGCGTCCCCCTTCACCACCCGCAGGCGAGAGGTAAAAGCCTCTGCGGTGAAGTCATCCTGATGCGCGACCGCACAGGCCACTTCACAGGTGCGGCACCCGATGCATTTTTCCGCATCCGCCATGATAAATCGGTTCATCTGTTACGCCTCGCGTACGTTAAAACCCAGCTCTTTTGAGATAGCCTCTGCCGTTTCGCGCAGCGGCTTGAGCAGGTTCTTCTCGCCCACCTGCTTCATGCGCGACGTCGATAGCGAGATAGAGATCGCATACGGAACGCGGCCGTGAATATCAAACACCGGCACGGCAATACAGGAGACGCCCAGCTCGTTCTCTTCTTTGTCCATCGCCATGCTGCGGTCGCGAATTTCCGCCAGTTCATCATACATGGCGCTCAGTTCAGTGATGGTGTTGCGCGTCAAAGGTTGGATCTGTTCCTGATGGCTTTCCCAGTAGCTTGCCACGTAATCCTGATGGCCAAACGCCATGTAAATCTTGCCCATCGCAGAGCAGTAGAGCGGCATATGCTGGCCAATATAGGCGCGCGTGCGCAGCATACCGGTTGTCGGTTCGAGCTTATAAATCAGGATGGCGTGGTCATCTTCCCGGCTGGAGAAGTTCACCGTCTCGCCGGTCGCAATGTTCAGCGCTTCGAGGTGCGGAGCGGCCACATGAATGATATTCAGCGACGACAGCGCCTTTTGCCCGACGGCGATAAATTTGGTGGTCAGGCGATAGCTGCCCGCGGCGGGTGCCGGGGTCACGTACCCGCACGACTGTAGCCCCTGCAGCAAGCGGTGCACGGTGCTCTTATTCAGCCCCGCCAGTTCCGATAAATGTGCAAGCGGACACCCGTTCGGATAGTTGCTGAGGATCTCAATCAGCATCAGGCCGCGAAACAAGCTCTGGCTGCCTGCTGGCCTCTCTTTTTCTTGCGTCATTTCGCTCTCTTTCATGCTCATTACATGGCTCCTGTTTAGCGCGCCCTGATGGTAGCGCAAAGTGTGGGTCAGTTCACGATCTCAACAGAAAAAACACAACCAGTTGATTTTAATCGATTTTGAAAAACATGAATGTCGTTGATCTGACAAAATTTGATCGCTATATTTGAAATCAGATTTCGCATAGTGGAATTTAGCGATAAAAAAGCACTCACACTTGCCCTTAAAAGAACAGGAGAACAGGGATGAAAGTGACCTTCGAAGAGTTGAAAGCGGCGTTCAATCGGGTTCTGCTCGACCGCGGCGTGAAAGCGGAAACCGCAGACGCCTGCGCCGAGATGTTTGCCCGCACCACGGAATCCGGCGTCTATTCGCATGGTGTAAACCGTTTCCCGCGTTTTATTCAGCAGCTTGATGCAGGGGATATCATTCCTGACGCCCAGCCCAAACGGGTGATGACATTAGGCGCCATCGAACAGTGGGATGCGCAGCGCTCCATTGGCAACCTGACGGCGAAGAAGATGATGGATCGCGCCACCGAGCTGGCGTCCGATCACGGCATTGGTCTGGTGGCACTGCGTAACGCGAACCACTGGATGCGCGGCGGCAGCTACGGCTGGCAGGCGGCGGAGAAGGGCTATATCGGCATTTGCTGGACCAACTCGATTGCCGTGATGCCCGCGTGGGGATCAAAAGAGTGCTGCATCGGCACAAACCCGCTGATCGTTGCCATTCCGTCGAACCCGATCACCATGGTCGACATGTCGATGTCGATGTTCTCCTACGGCATGCTGGAGGTGAACCGCCTGGCCGGGCGCGCGTTGCCGGTAGATGGCGGCTTTGACGACGAAGGTCACCTCACCAGAGAGCCGGGCGTGATCGAGAAAAACCGCCGTATTCTGCCCATGGGCTACTGGAAAGGGTCCGGCTTATCCATCGTGCTCGATATGATCGCCACCCTGCTCTCAAACGGATCTTCCGTCGCGGAAGTGACCCAGGACAACAGCGACGAGTACGGCGTATCGCAGATCTTCATCGCCATTGAGGTGGATCGCCTGATCGATGGCCCAACCCGCGATGCCAAACTGCAGCGCATTATGGACTTCATCACCACCGCCGAACGCGCGGATGAAAATGTCGCCATCCGTCTGCCAGGGCATGAATTTACCCGTTTGCTTGAAGAGAACCGCAGCAACGGCATCACGGTTGACGACAGCGTGTGGGCGAAAATCCAGTCTCTGTAAGGAGTGGGCCATGATATTCGGACATCTTTCCCAGCCAAATCCGTGTCGCCTGCCGCGGGCGATTGAAAAAGCCCTTCATTTTCTGCGCACGACGGATTTCACCACCCTGGAGCCAGGCGTAGTAGAAATTGAAGGTCGCAACATTTTTGCCCAGGTTCTCGACCTGACAACAAAGGATCTGCACGAGAATCGCCCGGAAGTGCATCGCCGCTATCTGGATATCCAATTCCTGGCCTGGGGTGAAGAGAAAATCGGTATCGCGATTGATACCGGTAATAACGAAATAAGCGAATCATTGCTGGAACAGCGCGATATTATTTTTTATCACAACAGTGAAAATGAGTCGTTTATCGAAATGACACCCGGCAGCTATGCCATATTTTTTCCGCAGGATGTGCACCGTCCTGCCTGTATTAAAAACAAGGAAACCACAATTCGTAAAATTGTGGTGAAAGTGGCAATCAGCGAATTAGATTAATTTTCTGATAAATACAGGAACGCGAAATGACCAACACCGGTTTTATTATTGGTGCGTACCCCTGCGCACCCTCGTTTCACCAGAAAGGGGAACAAGAAGAACAAACCTTCTGGCGGGAACTTTCTGACACGCCGAATATTCGCGGGCTGGAACAGCCTTGCCTTGAAAATCTTCATCCCCTTGGTGACGAATGGCTGTTCCGCCATACCCCGGGGGACTGGCAAATCGTGGTCACGGCAGTAATGGAAACCATGCGCCGCCGCGGCAGCAACGGCGCATTTGGCCTGGCCTCGGCTGACGACGCGCAGCGTAAAGCGTGCGTGGACTTTTACCGACATTTGCACCAAAAAATTAACGCCGTGAATACCCGCTTCCCGGGGAAAGTGATTGCTCTTGAGATGCAGGCGGCCCCGCAGGCGGGCAATGCTTCCGTCGAACAGGCTACAGAAGCGTTTTCCCGCTCGGTTCGGGAAATCGCGGGCTGGGACTGGGGCTGCGACCTGGTGCTGGAACATTGCGATGCCATGACCGGCGCCGCACCACGTAAAGGCTTCCTGCCCCTGGAGCAGGTGCTGGAGGTGGTGAAAGACACGGATATCAGCATCTGCATCAACTGGGCGCGGTCGGCCATCGAAGGCCGTAACACCACCCTTCCCCTTGACCACGTTCAGGCCGCGCTTGATGCCGGGAAACTGGGTGCGCTGATGTTTTCAGGCACCACCCCCGGTGGGGAATACGGTGAATGGCAGGATCTGCACGCGCCATTTTCTTCGTTCTGCACTGACAGTTTGATGTCCACTGAACATGCAAAATCACTCTTTACTGCGGCGAGCGCCGCAACGTTGAAATTCTCCGGTATTAAATTACTGGAAATAAATGCTAATGCTGATGTCAGCCATCGCATCGCCATTTTGCGCGACGGTATCAGCGCAATGAATAAAGCAACGCAATAACAATAAGAAAAGTTTATTCCGGTTACCTACTGAGAGATTAACTATGAATATTTCTACTCATGCTCTACATACGGACATTCCGCGCCAGCGCTGGCTAAGAATCATTCCTCCTATTCTTATCGCCTGTATTATTTCATATATGGACCGCGTGAATATCGCGTTTGCAATGCCGGGAGGTATGGACGAAGAATTAGGTATTACCGCCACCATGGCAGGCCTCGCGGGCGGCATATTTTTTATCGGCTATCTGTTCCTGCAGGTACCCGGCGGCAAGATTGCGGTGCACGGTAGCGGCAAGAAATTTATCGGCTGGTCACTGGTCGCCTGGGCGGCGATCTCGGTGCTCACGGGTCTCGTGACGAATCAGTACCAGCTGCTGGTGCTGCGCTTCTTACTCGGCGTGGCGGAAGGCGGGATGCTACCCGTTGTGCTCACCATGATCAGCAACTGGTTCCCGGATGCCGAACGCGGTCGCGCCAACGCAATTGTGATCATGTTCGTACCCATCGCCGGGATAATCACCGCCCCGCTGTCGGGCTGGATTATTACCGCACTTGACTGGCGCTGGCTGTTCATCATTGAAGGTCTGATGTCCGTCGTTGTGCTGGTGCTGTGGGCGTTCACCGTGTACGACCGTCCGCAGGAAGCCCGCTGGATCTCAGCGGCCGAGAAAAACTATCTGGTACAAACGCTGGCGGCTGAACAGCAGGCCATCGCCGGAAAAGAGGTGAAAAATGCCTCGCTCAGCGCGGTGCTGTCTGACAAAACCATGTGGCAGCTGATCGCCCTGAATTTCTTCTATCAAACCGGGATTTACGGTTACACCCTCTGGCTGCCGACCATTCTGAAGGAGCTGACGCACACCAGCATTGGTCAGGTGGGGATGCTCGCCATCCTGCCCTACATCGGCGCCATTGCGGGCATGTTCCTGTTCTCCTCGCTTTCTGACCGCACCGGCAAGCGCAAGCTGTTTGTCTCCCTGCCGTTGATTGGCTTCGCGCTCTGCATGTTCCTCTCCGTTGCCCTGAAAGCAAACATCTGGCTGGCCTATGCCGCACTGGTGGGCTGTGGTTTCTTCCTGCAATCCGCCGCGGGGGTGTTCTGGACGATACCGGCAAGACTGTTTAGCGCCGAAATGGCAGGTGGCGCGCGCGGCGTGATCAACGCCCTGGGTAACCTCGGTGGCTTCTGCGGCCCTTATGCCGTTGGCGTGCTGATCACCCTGTACAGCAAAGATGCAGGCGTCTACTGCCTGGCCGTTTCACTCGCGCTGGCGTCGCTGCTGGCCCTGCTGTTGCCGGCGAAATGCGATGCCGGGGCAGAGCCCAATCCCACGGTAAATCCCCATAAGCGTGCGGCCTGATGCCCTCACCACAGCCCTCTCCCACGGGGAGAGGGAGAAAACCGAACAGTAGGCCGGGTAAGCGAAGCGCCACCCGGCAATTAAGCGAGATGAAGATGAGTGAAAAAGAGCCCTTCTGGCTGGGTATCGATTGTGGCGGTACTTATCTAAAAGCCGGTTTATACACCCGCCAGGGCAAAGAAGTTTGTATCGAACGCCGCTCCGTTGCCACGCTCAGCCCGCGAGCGGGCTACGCCGAGCGGGATATGCATCAGCTCTGGCAGCACTGCCACGCCACCATCGCCGCGTTGCTCAAGAATGCAGGCGTAAACGGCAACCAGATCAATGGGGTCGGCATTTCTGCGCAGGGTAAGGGGCTGTTTCTGCTCGATAAACAAGACCAACCGTTGGGCAACGCCATCCTCTCCTCCGATCGCCGGGCACTGGAGATTGTGCAGCGCTGGCAGCAGGACGGCATTCCCGAAAAACTCTACCCGCATACGCGCCAGACGCTGTGGACCGGGCATCCGGCCTCGCTTCTGCGCTGGGTCAAAGAGAACGAGCCGCAGCGTTATCAGCAAATTGGCTGCGTGATGATGGCGCACGACTATCTGCGCTGGTGCCTGACCGGCGTGAAAGGCGGTGAAGAGAGCAACATCTCCGAGTCCAATCTCTACAACATGAATACCGGGCAGTATGACCCGCAGCTTACGCGCTGGCTCGGGATCAGCGAGATTGACGGCGCCCTACCGCCGATTGTCGGTTCAGCAGAAATCTGCGGGGAAATCACCGCTCAGGCAGCCGCCCTGACCGGTCTCGCGGCGGGCACGCCCGTCGTGGGGGGACTGTTTGATGTGGTTTCCACCGCGCTCTGCGCCGGACTGCAGGACGAGCACACGCTGAACGCCGTGATGGGCACCTGGGCCGTCACCAGCGGGATCGCCAGTGCGCTTCGCAGCAACGAACCCTTCCCCTACGTTTATGGCCGCTACGTGCATCCGCAGCAGTACATCGTTCACGAAGCCAGCCCGACCTCGTCCGGCAACCTTGAGTGGCTCACCGCGCAGTGGGGCGACATGTCGTTCAGCGAGATCAACCACGCCGTCGCCAGCCTGCCGAAAGCCGAAAGCGATGTGTATTTCCTGCCGTTCCTCTATGGCAGCAACGCCGGGCTGGAGATGACCAGCGGTTTCTACGGGATGCAGGCGCTACACACGCGCGCGCACCTGCTACAGGCGGTTTATGAGGGCGTGGTGTTCTGCCACATGACCCACCTCAACCGCATGCTCGAGCGCTTTACCCACGTGCATGCCCTGCGCGTGACGGGTGGCCCAACCCATTCGCACGTATGGATGCAAATGCTCGCGGACGTCAGCGGGCTGGCGATTGAACTGCCGCAATTGGAAGAGACCGGCTGTTCCGGCGCGGCGCTGGCCGCCCTGGTCGGCACCAGCGTGTATCCCGATTTCCATGCGGCGCAATGCGCCCTCCGACACGACATTCGTGTCATTGAGCCTGACATGCGCGCCCATGAGGCCTATCAGCGCAAGTATCAGCGCTATCAGCTACTGATTTCAGCACTACAGGGCTATCACGCCCGAGTTAAGGAGAACAACCTATGAGCCGACCTTTACTGCAGCTGGCGCTCGACCATACCTCTCTTCAGGCCGCGCAGCGTGATGTCGCGTTGCTTGCCGATTACGTTGATATCGTCGAAGCGGGCACCATTTTGTGCCTGACCGAAGGGCTAAACGCCGTGCGCGCCCTGCGCGAGCAGTGCCCGGATATAATCATCGTTGCGGACTGGAAAGTGGCCGATGCCGGAGAAACCCTGGCAGAGCAGGCATTTGGCGCGGGTGCAAACTGGATGACCATCATCTGCGCCGCCCCGCTGGCCACCGTTGAACGCGGCCACGAGGTGGCCCTGCGCCGCGGGGGAGAAATCCAGATGGAGCTCTTTGGTCACTGGACGCTGGACGATGCTCGCGCATGGCATCACATCGGCGTGAAGCAGGCCATTTATCACCGCGGACGTGACGCACAGGCGAGCGGCCAGCAGTGGGGTGAGGAGGATCTCGCAAAAATGAAAGCGCTCTCCGATATCGGTTTGCAGCTTTCTATTACCGGCGGTATCACCCCCGCCGACCTGCCGCTGTTTAAGCAAATCAACGTCAAAGCCTTCATTGCCGGGCGCGCGCTGGCAGGCGCCGCCAATCCGCCGCAGGTGGCACAGGCATTCCATTCGCACATTCGCGACATCTGGGGAGCGTAACCATGCGTCAGCATCCGTTGGGTATTTACGAAAAAGCGCTGCCAAAAGATCTCTCCTGGCCCGAGCGGCTGGTACTGGCGAAAAGCTGCGGGTTCGATTTTGTCGAGATGTCTGTCGATGAAACCGACGAGCGATTATCACGCCTCGACTGGAGCACCACGCAGCGCGCCTCTCTGGTGGAAGCGATGCTGGAAACCGGCGTGGCAATCCCCTCTATGTGCTTGTCTGCACACCGTCGCTTCCCGTTTGGCAGCCACGATGAAACCGTACGCGAACGCGCCCGTGAGATCATGAGCAAAGCCATCAGGCTGGCGCGTGACTTAGGCATTCGCACCATCCAGCTTGCCGGGTATGACGTCTATTACGAAGCGCATGACGAGGGGACGCAGCAGCGCTTTGCCGACGGGCTGGCGTGGGCCGTGGATCAGGCCGCCGCCGCACAGGTGATGCTGGCGGTGGAAATCATGGATACCGCGTTTATGAACTCCATCAGCAAATGGAAAAAGTGGGACGACATGCTCGCCTCACCGTGGTTCAGCGTTTATCCGGACGTTGGCAACCTGAGCGCGTGGGGTAACGACGTCACCGCCGAGCTGACGCTGGGCATTGACCGCATTGCGGCTATTCACCTGAAAGATACCCAACCCGTCACCGCACAAAGCCCAGGACAGTTCCGCGACGTGCCGTTTGGCGAGGGCTGCGTCGATTTCGTTGGCGTGTTTAACACGCTGCATCAACTGAACTATCGCGGCGCATTTCTGATTGAAATGTGGACCGAAAAAGCAAAAGAGCCGGTGCTGGAGATTATCCAGGCGCGCCGCTGGATTGAAGCCCGTATGCAGGAAGGAGGCATGACATGCTAGACGAACTTAAAGCCGAGGTACTGGCAGCAAACCTGGCGTTGCCCGCCCACCAGCTGGTGACCTTTACCTGGGGCAACGTCAGCGCGGTTGACCGCGAAAGCGGCATGATGATCATTAAACCGTCCGGTGTGGAATACGACGTGATGACGGCGGAGGATATGGTGGTGGTGAGTATCGCCACGGGCCAAGTTATTGAGGGGAATAAAAAGCCCTCTTCAGACACGCCTACCCATCTTGCGCTGTATCGTCGTTACCCGGAGATTGGCGGCATCGTGCATACCCATTCGCGACACGCCACTATCTGGTCCCAGGCGGGGCTGGATTTACCGGCCTGGGGTACCACGCACGCGGACTATTTCTACGGAACCATCCCCTGCACGCGCCTGATGACCACGGCAGAGATTGCAGGGGAATACGAATACCAGACGGGTGAAGTGATCATCAAAACTTTCGAGGAGCGCGATCTCAGCCCGATGCAGATCCCGGCGGTGCTGGTCCACTCCCACGGCCCGTTCGCCTGGGGTAAAGACGCGGCCGATGCGGTTCACAATGCCGTTGTGCTGGAAGAGTGCGCGTACATGGGCCTGTTCTCACGCCAGCTCGCACCGCAGCTACCGGTTATGCAGCAGGAGCTGCTCGACAAGCATTATCTGCGTAAGCACGGGGCGAATGCCTACTACGGGCAGTGATCGAGCATTGAGATGGGCTTTAAGGAACAGCAGTGCAGGCAAGATCGTAGGCCGGGTAAGGCAACGCCGCCACCCGGCTTTACCGCATCAGAAACGCCAGGTCAGGCCGGTCATCAGCGCGAAGCTGTCGTCGCGGTCGATCATCGGGCTATTCTTCACGTCGTCAGGCAACACGGTGTAGACCGCGCTGGCGTTAAGATACAGCTTCTGGGTTAACTGATATTTAGCCGCCAGGCCAACGTATGGCGTCCAGCTGTCGCCGGCGGTGTATTGATCCAGTCCGGAGCGGCGAGACTCGCTGCCGGATACGCCGTAGTAGTAGTCGTTATAGCTTTCGTCGCTGTAGAACACACCTACGGAAGGCGTCAGGGTCAGGCGCTCCATTTTGATCGGACGGAAGTACGATACTTCGCCGATCACGCCGCCGCTTTCATCCGTGGCATCACCAGAGACCGCCACTTTCAGCGATCCCCAGCTTTCGTGGCGGTAGTACGCCCCACCGAGGAAGGCGGACGCTTTACGCTCATCCAGCTGCTTCATCTGATGATCGTCGTTATCGTCAGGGTCGAAATGCAGCGGCATCCACGTTGCGGTCAGGCTCAATTCATTTTTTGCATCTTTCCACAGGATCCATCCGCCCGTGGTCTGGCGAACGTAGAAACGATCGCCTTCGTAGCTAATCAACGGTACTGCGGTCGTATTTTCGTTATAGCCTTTGTAAGGAGACTCATTAAATACAGCCCCCGCACCAAGTGAAAATTCACCGGCCATGGCAGACGTTGATGCAAATAACGTGGCAGCGATCAGTAAATTGTATTTAATAGTCATTCCATGTAATCCATATATATGCCAAACAAGCGAGGCGCATAATAATGGTTACAAAATTGCCAATGCAACGCTGCGGTTTATATAATATTATATATAAAATCATATAGATGGGTGTGCATAATGAGTACATTACAGCTAAAACCACGCGAATTAAAAATTATCTCCGTCATTGCAGCCACCCACAGCATTGGTGATGCCGCCGCCCTGCTGGGTATGGCGCAGGCCAACGTCAGTAAATATCTGTCTGATTTTGAAACGCGGGTTGGGCTCAAGGTTTTTGAGCGCACCACGCGGCAGCTGGCCCTGACCCAGTTTGGTGAAGCGTTACTCCCCTACGTGAATGCCACGCTGGATAAGAACAGCCAGCTTGTTAATTTCATTGCTGATTATAAGCATGAAAAGCGCGGAAAAGTGACGATCTATGCCCCAACAGGTATCGTGACCTACCTCGCGCGACACGTGATCCATCAGATAGAAGACATCGGCGACATCCGCATCTCCCTGAAAACCTACAATCTGGACCGGAATGAATTTTCAGAAGGCGTTACCTTTCCGGATGACTGCGACATTTTAATTACCTATGCTCAGCCGAAAGACGAAAGCCTGGTGGCCAGCGTTTTGACACAATATTCCGTTACGGCCTTCGCAACCGTAGAATATTTAAATAAACATCCCTTAACCGGACCTGAAGATTTAATTAATCACTCCTGTATTCTCATTGACTCCATGCTGGTCGATGAAGCCAACATCTGGCGTTTCCGCGTGCACGGCAGCGATGACGTGCATGACTACCGGGTGACCGGTAATTATATTTGCGACAATACGCAGACGGCCCTGGAGCTGGCAAGGAATAATCTTGGGATTGTTTTTGCGCCAAAAGAGAGCCTGAAAAAAGAATTAACGAAAGGCATGCTCGTCCCCTGCTTCCCGCATCAGGAAGAGTGGTGGCTCGACCTGACGGCCATCTTCCGCAAACGCGAATACCAGCCCTGGCGCGTGCAATACGTTCTGGATGGCGTCCTTAACTGCCTGCGCCAGCAAATTGCTCAGGCCGCCCACGGACGGCCTGAGCTGGGCGATTAGAATAGCCCCAGTGGCTTATCGGAATAGCTGACCAGCAGACATTTGGTCTGCTGGTAATGCTCCAGCATCATCTTGTGGGTTTCACGCCCGATGCCCGACTGCTTATAACCGCCAAATGCCGCGTGCGCCGGATAGGCGTGATAGCAGTTGGTCCAGACGCGCCCGGCCTGAATGCCGCGGCCCATTTTATAGGCCAGATTACCGTTGCGGCTCCAGACGCCTGCCCCCAGGCCATACGGCGTGTCGTTGGCAATCGCCAGCGCCTCCTCCATCGTTTTAAAGGTGGTCACGGCCAGCACCGGTCCGAAGATTTCCTCCTGGAAAACGCGCATGGTGTTCTGCCCGAACAGGATCGTCGGCTCAAGGTAATACCCGTCCTGCAGATCCCCTCCGAGCACCTTACGGCGTCCGCCGGTGAGAATATCCGCCCCCTCCTTCTTGCCGATGTCGATGTAGTTGAGGATCGTTTCCAGCTGTCCATGCGAGACCTGTGCCCCCATCTGGGTGACATTATCGAGCGGGTTACCGCTGCGGATAGACTCGACGCGGCGAATGGCCCGCTCCATAAAGCGCTCGTAGATGGATTCCTGCACCAGCGCGCGGCTTGGGCAGGTGCAGACTTCGCCCTGGTTAAACGCAAACAGCGCAAACCCTTCCAGGGCTTTATCAAAGAAGGCATCCTCTTCCTCCATCACGTCCGCGAAGAAGATGTTCGGGGATTTCCCGCCCAGCTCGAGGGTCACCGGAATGATGTTTTGCGTAGCGTACTGCATGATCTGCTGGCCCACCTCCGTCGACCCGGTAAACGCCACTTTGGCAATCCGTTTTGAGGTGGCCAGATATTCCCCTATCTCACCGCCCGCACCGTTGACCACGTTAATCACGCCCGGCGGCAGCAGATCGCCAACGATTTCCATCAGCAGCAGGACCGAGAGCGGGGTCAGACGCGCCGGTTTGAGCACAATACAGTTTCCGGCCGCGAGCGCGGGCGCCATTTTCCAGCTCGCCATCAGCAGCGGGAAGTTCCACGGAATAATTTGGCCTACTACCCCCAGCGGTTCGTGGAAGTGATACGCCACGGTGTCGTTGTCAACTTCGCTGATCCCGCCCTCCTGCGCGCGAATACAGGAGGCAAAATAGCGGAAGTGGTCGATAGCCAGCGGCACGTCAGCCGCCATCGTTTCCCGGATCGGCTTGCCGTTATCCCAGGTTTCCGCCGTCGCCAGCAGCTCCAGATTTTGCTCCATCCGGTCGGCGATTTTGAACAGGATCGCCGCCCGGTCCTGCACGGAGGTGTGAGCCCATTTCTCTTTCGCTTTGTGCGCCGCATCCAGCGCCAGGTCGATATCACGCTTACCGGAGCTGGCAATCTCGCACAGCGGCTGGCCGGTAACCGGGGTCAGGTTGGAATAGTATTCGCCGTCGACGGGCGCGACCCAGTCGCCGCCAATAAAGTTGTCATAACGGGGCTTCAGCTTGAGGGGAAAACCATACTCGCCGGGCTGGATACGCGATGAGGGAGGATTGTTTGTCATGTCCGTCTCCTTGCTGTTGGTGTACAACAAGGGTAGTTCCGGGTGGCGATTTTCTCGCCAACCGGTAACGGTGTTTACGACGGAGGTCACGGAGTTTCAGGAAATAATAACGAATCGCGCAACAGATGATCGTTACCGCGACGGCGGGTAAAGCCGATGCGGTTGAAATACTCCAGGATCTGGATCGCCAGCTTACGGCCCACGTTCAGCCGATCGCGGAAATCCGCTGCGCAGGTCGAGCCGCGCGCCTGATCCAGCTCGCGGATCAGGTTGGCAAACGCCACAATGCGATCGTTACGGTAGTAACGATCTTTCACGATCGCGACTATCAGCCCCTGCTGCGCCGCATGGCGCAACACCTGCCGCATCAGCTGCTCTTCGGTATTCGTTTCGCGGGCCAGATCCCGAACCCACCACGGCTCATCGCCAAACAGCGGGGCTACTTTTTGCCATATCGCCTCCTGATCTGCGGTGAACCCGGCCTTGTGATCCGGCAGGTGCAGCCAGCCGTGGTGGCTTTTAATCACCCCGCTTTCGCGCATGTTTTCGATCAGCAGCAGCACCAGCGCATCGTCTTCCATCGGCAGCGCCATGCGTCGCAGACGCTCACGGCCCGGGCCTGGCTCGTCCTGATGCTGTTCGTGGTAAGTCGCAAGCGTGTTCAGTATCTTACGCTGCCATTGCGCAGCAACCGGGGCATTGAGCAGGCTGTCTCCGGCCTGTATAAAGCCCGGCTCCTGGGTCAGCTGGCGTAAGCCTTCCCCGCTCAGCTGGCGTGCCCATGCAAAATCACGCAGACTCACCGCCCCGCGATCGAGATGCACCCGCAGCGCGGCGTTATCCTCTTTGGCCTGCGCCAGCGCGGCCAGCCACTGCAGATATTCCGGCTTACGCTTGCCGCGTCGGGGTGGGTTAAGCGCCACCACGCGCGCCCCCGCCAGCGTTTCCCTTGCAGAAATGTCACGCAGTACCAGACGATCGTTGTCTGCCAGCCAGAGCGGCGAATCGAATACCAGCTCGGCAAGGTCGTTTTCCAGCAGCGACACGCGCCCGGTGATATGGCTGGCCGCGTGGTGAATATGCAGCGGCTGCCATTGGGTCAACGGTATGTGTGTCTGCAGGGAGACAATCACGCGTTCAGACGGTTCCGGCGGAGCATCGGCCAGCAGCCAGTCTCCGCGGTTCAGCTGCTCTTTTTCCGCATCCCCGGCAATGTTCAGCGCGATACGTTGTCCGGCGTGGGCACGGTCAGCGGGCTGGTTTTGTGCATGCAGTCCGCGCACGCGCATCGGTTTATTCACGCCCGTCAGCCAGAGGGTATCTCCCACGCTGACTTCACCGCTCAGCGCGGTGCCGGTTACGACCAGCCCCGCACCTTTTACGGTAAAGGCCCGGTCGATCGCCAGACGAAAGCGGTGATGGCTAGCGTGAGCGCGTGATGAAAGGTGCTGCAAATGGTGGCGAAGTTCGTCGATACCACGCCCTTCTGTCGCCACGGTGACAAAAAGCGATGCGTCGGCAAAGCCATACTCCCGCAGTGTCGCCTGGACCGTTTCGCGCACCTCGCTGACGCGCGCGTCATCCACGCGATCGGCTTTGGTCAGCGCCACGGTCAGCTGCGGGTTGCCGGTTAGCTGCAGGATCGCCAGGTGCTCGCGGGTTTGCGCCATCACGCCGTCATCGCAGGCCACCACCAGCAGGGCATGATCGATGCCGCCCACGCCCGCCAGCATGTTAGACAGAAACTTTTCATGCCCCGGCACATCAATAAAGCCCAGCACGCGGCCATCAGGCTGGGGCCAGTAGGCATAGCCCAGATCGATGGTCATGCCGCGCTTTTTCTCTTCCGGCAGGCGGTCGGCGTTTACGCCGGTAATCGCCTGCAGTAACGTGGTTTTTCCGTGGTCAACGTGACCGGCGGTGGCAATAATCATTTCAACAACATCTCCAGAAATCGCTCTTCATCTTCAAGGCAGCGCAGATCCAGCCACATTCGGCCGTCGTAAATCCGCCCGATAACCGGCGTCGGCAGGCCACGCCAGCGTGACGACAGGGCGTCAAGATGGCTACCGCGCCCGTCACGCGGCGTGAACGTCAGCGCCTCACTCGGCAGCCTGTCCACCGGCAGCGACCCGCTGCCAATCTGCGACTGGCAGGGCTCAATGCGAACGTCAAAATCGGGGTAGTGCGGGGCGACGCGCGGCAGCAGTAATTCGGCCTGGGCGCGAATCGAGGCGGCATCGCGGCTTAACAGGCGCAGCGTGGGCAGGCGCTCAGCCAGTTTTTCCGGATGGAGATAGAGCCGCAGCGTCGCCTCCAGCGCGGCAAGCGTCATTTTATCGGCGCGCAGGGCGCGCTTGAGCGGATGCTGCTGCAGCTGCGCGATCAGCTCGCGCTTGCCGACGATAATCCCGGCCTGCGGCCCGCCCAGCAGTTTGTCGCCGGAAAAGCTGACTAGGCTAACGCCCGCCGCAATCATCTCTTGCGGCATCGGCTCTTTTGGCAGCCCGTACAGGCTCAGATCCACCAGCGAGCCGCTGCCGAGATCGGCAATCACCGGTATATTCAGTTCGCGCCCAATCGCCGCCAGCTCCGCCTCTTCAACCGTTTTGGTGAAGCCTTCAATATGGTAATTGCTGGTGTGGACCTTCATCAGCAGGGCGGTATTTTCATTCACCGCCGCGCGATAGTCTTTCGCATGGGTACGGTTAGTGGTACCCACCTCATGCAGCGTACAGCCCGCCTGGCGCATCACGTCAGGAATACGAAACGCTCCGCCAATCTCCACCAGCTCGCCGCGGGACACCACCACCTCTTTGCCGCTGGCGGTGGCCGCCAGCATCAGCAGCACCGCTGCGGCGTTATTATTCACAATGCAGGCATCTTCCGCGCCGGTCAGCTGGCACAGCAGCTCCGCCAGCGCGCGGTCGCGGTGCCCGCGTCCGGCGCCGTCCAGATCGTACTCCAGCGTTACGGGCACTTGCATGGCCTGCACGACTGCGGCAACGGCCTCTTCCGCCTGCTGCGCGCGCCCCAGATTGGTATGCAGCACGGTTCCGGTCAGGTTTATCACCGGGCGTAATGCGCTTTGCGCCTTCTCATCCAGCCGCTGTTCAACTTCCTGCTCCCACGCGCTACACCAGGCAGGCAAGGCGTTTTCTGCCTGAATCGCGTATCGGGCTTCGTCCTGAAGCAGGCGTAACATTTCCACCGTCGCGGTATGGCCGAAACGCTCAGCAACGGCATGAATGCGGGGTTCGCGAAGAAGACGGTCGGTAGCGGGGATCTGGCTGTACAGCGAATGATGAGTAGTCATGAAGGCGCCTGGCGAGTAAATATCTTCCCCCCTCCCGACGGGAGAGGGAGTTAACATGTGGGGGGATTGTACCGCCTCCGACGGCGAAGTGTTATAACCCGCGTCAAGCCTTTGGTGGTTCGGTACGGGCAAAGCTCTCGCGGCTAAACAGCGTGTCTGCAAGCTTCACCAGCAGCGGACGGTCGACGCACCAGCCCGGGGAGACGTGGCGGAAGTTGAGATAACCAATCGCGCAGGCGATGGCGATGGTCCCCAGGTTCAGGCTGTCGGTGTCGATCTTTCCCTCCCGGATAAGCTGTTCACACCTGTCCAGGCTGCGGCTGATTTTTTCCCGCTGGCGTAACAGTTCCGTTTCCGACTGCTGGGCAGCGGGCCTTGCCTGCTCCCGTACGGAGGTTAACGCCGCATCCATAATACCGTCGGCCAGGGCTTCGACCTGCTTCACCGCCAGCGCCGCTTTTGGGTCAGCAGGCAGCATAGCCGGGGCAACGCCCAGCAGCTCAATGTACTCGGCAATTATTGGGGAATCGAACCAGTACTCGCCCTCGTCCGTGACCAGCGCCGGGACTTTTCCCAGCGGATTGTACTGCGCAACGCCGTTTTCCGCGTTGTAAGGCTGTTCATTCACAAATTCAAATTCAATCCCCTTCTCCAGCAGGAGAATCGAGATTTTTCGCACGAAGGGACTGGTGTAGCTGCCGATGAGTTTCATTGCCTGATCCTTAATGCCGGAAAAAAGTCAGTATGGATCAAGCGATGAAAAAAGGGCAGGTCTGCATGTCGCATTCCTGCCCTGAAGGATTAGTGATCGAGGTAGAGGTAGTGCATCCAGCTGGTCATACGCAGCAGTACTTTACGCATGACCGAGACGTGAGCGAAGTGATCCGAATAGACCGCCACCTGGGCATAGATACCGTCCGGCAGGGCATCGACTTCAGCGTCAGGGCTCAGCTCGATGATGGCCTGCACGCCATCCGTGCCCGGCGTGACCGTCAGAGACTGGAGCGCACCCTGCGCCTGATAGGTTCCCCCCGGCACCACCGGCAGAATTGCGGTGAGCTTCCCGGAGAATACCTGGCCCGGCAGGGCGTTAAACACCACTTCCGCTTCATCGCCCGGTTTCAGACGCAGCAGCGAGTTCTGGCGGAACTGGGCCACAATCTGACGCTTCTGTTCAGGAATGAAGACCATCACCGGACGCAGAGGCAGCGCGGCGGCATAGGTCCCCGGACGGATCAGCACCTGGGTGATGTAACCATCGCTCGGCGCACGCACTACGGTCTGGTCCAGGTTATATTTGGCTTCGGCAAGCTGGGCACGTAACGAAGCAATCTGCGACTGCTCGCCGTTCACCATGCTGTCTAACTGGCTTTGAATCTGCACCTGCTCAGCCACGGAGCCTTTCACCATGGCATCCTGTGCCAGATAGTTTTGCCGCGCGTTATCAATATCGCTTTCAGAGAAAGGATTCACCTTCGCCTGGCTGCCTTTCAGGTAGCGCTGATAATCTTTATAGAGGCGATCGCGCTCAGCGGAGACGCGTGTGGTATTGGCAACCGCTTCCGACAGCTGCGCTTTCAGGTTATCGATATTGTGCGTCGCGGTTACCAGGTCGGCCTGAAGTCTGTCGACGCGCGCCTGGTAGCGGCCAGGATCCAGTTTAAATAACACTTCGCCTTTTTTAATAAGCTGGTTATTTTTATCCGTGACTTCACTGACCACACCGGTCACCTGCGGCGTGATTGGAATAGAAATAACCGCTTTCTGCGCCGTAAAGGTATACGGATGGTTATAGTTCATTAACAGAATAAGACCGGCAACAATAAATACGCCGCCTAATGTTGCGGTGGCAAGCGTCCACTGGTTGACCGGAATTCGAAATATTTTAAAAATGGCCCAGGCAAATGCCACGTAGGTCAAAATAATCAACAGATCCATGATTAGCGCTCCAGCGTGTTCTTATCAGCAGTGGGCTGTACTGCAGCCAGCTTTTGTTCGAGTTCCGCCACGCGTTTGGCCAGCGCATCCATGCCCGGAACTTCATCAGGCTTTGTGATGTGGTTTTGCATGCCCCAGCCGCGATCTTCGCGGTACAGCGTGGCCCAAATCCACAGGAATGGCCAGATGGCATGGAGTGTAAACAGGCTAATCCAGCCTGCCGTATGAATGGCATCGGCATGCGGATGGTTACGCTTTTTGGCCATATTATAAGGAATATCATGGATGGCGATGATTCCGTAAAAGAGAACCAGAAATACAAAAATCAATACGCCCAGCGCAAAATAGTTGAGAAACATATTCTCCTCACTTAAACAACGTCAACTCATTAAATTAATAAAACGGTACGCAACCTAATTAATTTTTTTATAAACACGGGGATGTGCTTACTATTTCCGAGCCGGGGAGTATGAGTTTTTATAATATCTCCATGCAAGTTTATAAGCGTGTCAAAATATATCCTGAATAATAATAGACTTAACCTTACAATATGAGCGTAATCCACCTTTTAACTTTTCGCCATACCACACATCAAAAGTGGTTTTTTAGCTTATCGTGTCGTGCCATATCATCCTGGCGCTGAAACGCGAAGCAGAGTTTGCCGCCGATCACAGCCGGAGAAATCTGCATAAAAATATTTTGTGAAATCAGTCACAATCCAGAAACAAACACGTCATGACAAAACGTGACAGCAATCACACTAAGAGGTGGATTTTGCTTTTTTTCTCGCCATCGTATTTTTTTTGCCCACTTATTTTGTGATTGAGATCACTTCATTGACATCCCTACCCCCTGCCTTTACGTGACACGCATCACATAAATTTTCCCTGTCTGGACAGTTGAACGATTCAGTGCCAGATTTCACAGCATCAGAACAGGGCCCGGCTACCTCTGCCGCCTCATTAACAATAAACCTCGGGCCATAAGCCTAAGCGTAAACAGAAGAAGGGGTGTTTTATGTCATCCGATTTCAAGATCAAAGTTCAAAGCTTTGGTCGTTTCCTCAGCAACATGGTGATGCCAAATATCGGCGCGTTTA
>OJZA01000031.1_pt1 | contig 77688 bp, 75 predicted proteins | sample 1614311 | NCBI WGS metagenome assembly OJZA01 (sample SAMN04436923, study PRJEB24849) | human gut metagenome | biome: human gut; feature: NICU; material: stool | host: Homo sapiens | place: USA: Saint Louis, MO | collected 2012-05-20
CTGAAAACACAACCCGCTACGGGGGAGACTTACCCGAAATCTGATTTATTCAACAAAGCCTCGCCATGGCCGAATTAAAGCGCGCCGACAGGTTTTGTAAACCGATCAGCGCCGTGAGTTCGGTGAGCGCGCGGGCGTCAAACTGGCCTGCCAGCCTGTCGCGCAGCGCATCGTCGACCACCGGCGGCGTCATGCTGGCCGCCTCGGCATACTCCAGCGCCAGCCGCTCGCGGTCGCTGAACAGCGCGCTGTCCCGCCATTCGGCGACTGCCAGCAGCTTAGCGCTGCCGCCGCTGCGTTCCGCCAGCTTCATATTGGTGATATCAATGCAAAACTCGCACAGGCACAGCTGCGCGACGCGGGCGCTGACCAGCGATCTCAGCACCGGATCGAGGGGCGAACGCTTGCGCTCCAGATAGCCGACGAACATCGACACCAGGTAAAACACCAGCGGAATACGGCCCCACCAGCGGATAGGGCTGAGCACCTCGCCGTAGTGGCGACGATGCAGCCAGGCCTGCGGGCGAAGAATCAGCGGAATGGACTTCAGAGGGGGTAAGCTCATCGTGAACGCCTCTTTTGTTGTTCAAGATAGAGCGCTTTCGCGACGACCACCACAATCGCCAGCGCAAATAGGATCGATAAACCGGTCACCAGCCAGAATGTGCCGCCGGTCAGCAGGCTGCCGGTCCACGAATAGACTATCGTCGCGGGCAGCTGGCCGAGACCGGTGGCCAGCATAAAGTGGCGAAAGCGCATTGAGGTCAGCCCGGCGGTGTAGCTCACCGGGTCGAAGGGAACGAAAGGGAGCAGACGGCAGATTAATATGGTGTGTTTGCCGTAGCGGGTAAAAAAGCCATCCATACTCTGCAGTACGCTCTTGCCGGTGAGCTTTTCCACCGCGTCGCGGCCGAGCGCTCTGGCGATAAAAAAGCACAGCGCCGCGCAGGCCATCGCGCTCACCCACGACAGCGCGCCGCCCCAGAAGGCGCCGAACAGGGAAGCGTTAGCGAAGGTGATCAGGAAGGCGGGAAGCGGGGCGATAATCGCCTGCAAAATCATCAGGGCGAAGGAGACCAGCGCCGCCTGCGGGCCCCAGGAGTCGATAAAGCGTTCAATAGCCTGCTGATCGAGCGTGGCAAAAGCGGCGAGGCTGCGCTGCATAAACTCATTGACGCCGGGTATCAGCCACCATGCCAGCAGAAGCGCAAACAGCGTCATGCCGATGGCTATCCGGTAGCGCGCGTTGCTATTTTTCATCGTGAGCCTGTATCCGTGATGTCTCAATTCGCCGATAGCGGGCATATCTTTTCGCCGCCTGAATCAGGACAAATAAGGCCAGCCCCGCGAGGGTCAGCTTCAGTATAAACAGGGGGGTGATACCTTCGCGGATAAGCTCGCTGGCCATCAGCGTATAGATAAATATGCCGGGCAAGGTGGTGAGGGCGGAAATAAAGGTAAACGTCCAGAACGGAATCGCCGTCAGGCCATAGGCGTAGTTCTGAACATTATAGGGAAACAGCGGGATGAGCCGGGTCAGAATTAAAAAATCGGTGCCGCTACGGGCGATGCCTTTTTCAATGGCCTGAAAAATCGCCGTCTGCCCGACGTATTTAAGCAGTAGCTCGCGGCCCAGCCAGCGGGCGAACAGAAACGACGCGGAGGAAGCGAGCGTTGCCGCCAGCAGCGATAGCAAGCTTCCCGCCAGCGGACCGAAAATCACCCCGCCGGCAATCACTAAAAGAGTGCCCGGAATCAAAAACAGAGTGGCGACGATAAACAGCAGAATATAGAGCGTATAGCCGAAGGCGCCGCTCTGGCGGATCATTTCGCGCAGACGATCAAAATGGGTAACCAGCCCGGCAAAACCCGACTGCTGAATAATACAGGCGACAATGCTCAATATCACCACAACAAAAAGCAGCTTATATTCTGCTTTATGACGGCTTCTTTTGCATTGGGTTCTCCTGTATGGCGCGGGCGGTCTGAAGTGCGCGCGACAGTATAATAGTTTGCCGCCGTTCACAATCTCTGACGGCGGCTTTTTTGATATGGCTCAGGCTCTCCGGACGGGAGAGCCTGACAGAGGGAATATTTAGACTTTAAAGGTCGCCCATACCGGCGCGTGGTCGGACGGCTTTTCCATTGCGCGAATTTCGTAGTCGATGCCGGTTTCGATGCAGCGCTGCGCCAGCGGGGTGCTTGCCAGCAGCAGATCGATACGCAGCCCGCGGTTATCGTCAAAGCCCTTAGAGCGATAGTCGAACCACGAGAAGTGTTCGTTGTCCTGCGGATTCGCATGGCGGTAAGTATCCACCAGGCCCCAGCCCAGCAGGCGCTCCATCCATTCGCGCTCTTCCGGCAGGAAGGAACACTTGCCGGTACGCAGCCAGCGCTTGCGGTTCTCTTCACCGATGCCGATATCGAGATCGGTCGGGCTGATATTCATGTCGCCCATGATCAGTACCGGATTCTCTTTATTCAGTTCGGTATCAAGGTAGTTTTGCAGGTTCTGATAAAACGCCGCCTTCGCCGGGAATTTGGTTTCATGATCGCGACTTTCGCCCTGCGGGAAATAGCCGTTAATCACCGTCACGTTGCCAAACGGGGAAGGGATTTCCGCCATGATGATGCGGCGCTGGGCCTCTTCACCATCGTTTGGGAAACCGCGACGCACGGAGATCGGCGTCTCTTTGGTCAGCAGCGCGACGCCGTAATGGCCTTTCTGCCCGTGATAAAAGACGTTATAACCCAGCTTTGCCACCTCTTCGAGAGGAAACATATCGTCGTGAACTTTGGTTTCCTGTAGGCCGATGACGTCGGGCTGGTGTTTATCGATGATGGCGGCCAGCTGATGCGGGCGGGCACGCAGGCCGTTGATATTAAAAGAGACAAATTTCATAGTCGCTGCCACTGTGCAAGGTGAATAGTGCAGGGATGGTAGCAGAAATTCGCCGGGCTGGCTGCGCAAAGGCGCTTTATTCTGCCGATTGCAGCGGTTGGTAGCCTGTTTGCACAAACTGTGCACCATTCTGGAACGCGTTGCGCCAAAAAAGGGCGATTATTGCCGATAAATTTCGTCAAGGATCACAATTACAGAATTATATCTTACCCCTGCATAATCTTTCTTTTTATTCCACTGCAAAAGCCTCTTTTAGTATTTTTATTCACTTTTTATGCATTTTATGTGAATAACGTTCTTTCGTAACTTATTGATATTTCGTTGACGACCTCGATTTATGCATTTTTACCTCTGGCTGGCACGAACCGTGCAATCTACATTTACAGCGTAATAACCATATTCATTAACATTATTTAAACTTTTTATTTACCGGAAGAGGTCGATATGTCTCAGTCAATTACGCGTAGCAACTTTGATGAATGGATGATGCCTGTATACGCGCCAGCGGCTTTTATTCCGGTACGCGGCGAGGGGTCACGCCTGTGGGATCAGCAGGGAAAAGAGTATATCGATTTTGCCGGCGGCATTGCGGTGAACGCCCTCGGTCACGCTCATCCTCGGCTGGTTAAAGCGCTGACCGCGCAGGCGGAAAAGTTCTGGCATACCGGTAACGGCTATACCAATGAGCCGGTATTGCGTCTGGCTAAGCAGCTGATTGACGCCACTTTTGCCGACCGGGTCTTTTTCTGTAACTCCGGGGCCGAAGCCAACGAAGCGGCGCTAAAACTGGCGCGCAAATATGCCCACGATCGTTTCGGCAGTGAGAAAAGCGGCATCGTGGCGTTCAAGAATGCCTTCCACGGCCGCACGCTGTTTACCGTTTCCGCTGGCGGCCAGCCGGCCTATTCGCAGGATTTTGCGCCGCTGCCGCCGCAGATTCAGCACGCCATCTATAACGACCTCGATTCGGCAAAGGCGCTGATCGACGACAATACCTGCGCGGTGATCGTTGAACCGATGCAGGGTGAAGGCGGCGTAGTGCCTGCGAATGCGGACTTCCTGCGCGGCCTGCGTGAGCTGTGCGATGCGCACAACGCGCTGCTGATTTTCGACGAAGTCCAGACCGGCGTCGGCCGTACCGGGGAGCTGTACGCCTATATGCACTACGGCGTGACGCCGGACGTGCTTTCCACCGCGAAAGCGCTGGGCGGCGGTTTCCCGATCGGCGCGCTGCTGGCATCGGAGCGCTGCGCCAGCGTGATGACCGTCGGCACCCACGGCACGACCTACGGCGGCAACCCGCTGGCCTGCGCGGTGGCGGGAGAAGTGTTTGCCATCGTCAACACCCGCGAAGTGCTCAGCGGCGTTAAGCAGCGCCATCAATGGTTCTGCGAACGGCTCAACGCGATTAACGCGCGTTACGGCCTGTTTAAAGAGATTCGCGGCCTGGGGCTGCTTATCGGCTGCGTGCTGAAGGATGAATATGCCGGCAAGGCGAAGACCATCAGTAATGAGGCGGCGGAAGAGGGGCTGATGATGCTGATCGCCGGCGCCAACGTGGTGCGTTTCGCTCCGGCGCTGATTATCAGCGAAGAAGAGATCAACGCCGGGCTGGATCGCTTCGAACTGGCCTGCAAACGCTTTCTCGCGGGGGTCTCATCATGATGGTGATCCGTCCTGTAGAAAAAGGCGATCTGCCGGGGCTAATGACCCTGGCGGGCGAGACCGGCGGCGGCCTGACGTCGCTGCCGGCCGATGAAGCCACGCTGGCCGCGCGCATTGAACGTTCGCAGATGACCTGGCGCGGCGAGCTGCCGAAAAGCGAGCAGGGTTATGTGTTCGTTCTTGAGGACTGCGCCAGCGGCGCGGTAGCGGGAATTTGCGCCATTGAGGTGGCCGTGGGGCTTAACGACCCCTGGTACAACTATCGCGTCGGTACCCAGGTGCACGCATCGAAAGAGCTTAACGTCTACAACGCCCTGCCGACGCTGTTTCTCAGTAACGACCATACCGGCAGCAGCGAACTGTGTACGCTGTTCCTGGACCCAAAATGGCGTAAAGAGGGCAACGGCTATTTGCTGTCGAAATCGCGTTTTCTGTTTATGGCCGCCTTTCGCGAACGCTTCAACGATAAGGTCGTGGCGGAAATGCGCGGCGTCATTGACGAACACGGCTACTCGCCGTTCTGGGAGAGTCTCGGGAAACGCTTCTTCGCGATGGAGTTCTCCCGCGCCGACTACCTGTGCGGCACCGGGCAGAAGGCGTTCATCGCCGCGCTGATGCCGAAGCACCCGCTGTATATCGACTTTTTAAGCGACGAAGCGCGAGCGGTCATCGGCGAGGTCCATCCGCAAACCGCGCCGGCACGCGCGGTGCTGGAGAAAGAGGGATTTCGCTATCTCAACTACGTCGATATCTTCGACGGCGGCCCGACGCTGGAGTGCGAAATTGACCGGGTGCGGGCCATTCGCAAAAGCCGGCTGGTCACCGTCGTCGAAGGCCAGCCCGCGCCGGGCGAGTGGCCGGCCTGTCTGGTTGCTAATGAGCAGTACCAGCAGTTTCGCGCCATGCTGGTTCACGCCGACCCGGAGAGCGACCGCCTGGTGCTAAGCGCGCGCGAGCTGGATGCCCTGAAATGCCACCCCGGCGACCAGATTCGCCTGGTTCGTCTGTGCCCTGAGGAGAAAAAATCATGAGTTTATGGATTAACGGCGACTGGCAAAGCGGTCGCGGCCCGGCCCGTAGTAAACATAACCCGGTAAGCCAGGCGCTGCTGTGGCAGGGCAACGATGCCGATGCCGGGCAGGTGGCGCTGGCGGTCACCGCGGCGCGCGCGGCGTTTCCCGCGTGGGCGCGTCAGCCGTTTGCCGCCCGGAAAGCGATAGCGGAAAAGTTTGCTTCGTTACTGGAAGCGAACAAAGGTGAATTAACCAGGATTATCGCCCAGGAGACCGGCAAACCGCGCTGGGAAGCGGCAACGGAAATTACCGCGATGATCAACAAAATCGCCATTTCGGTGAACGCGTATCATAGCCGTACGGGGGAAGCGCAGACCGCGATGGCGGACGGAGAGGCGACGCTTCGCCATCGGCCGCACGGCGTGCTGGCGGTCTTTGGCCCCTACAATTTTCCCGGACATTTGCCTAACGGGCATATCGTTCCGGCGCTGCTGGCGGGAAATACCGTGGTATTCAAACCCAGCGAGCTGACGCCTCAAAGCGGAGAGGCGGTGGTGAAGCTATGGGCCGAAGCCGGCCTGCCGCCGGGCGTGCTTAACCTGCTCCAGGGCGGGCGGGAAACCGGCGAAGTGCTGAGCGGCCAGGCGGACATCGACGGCCTGCTATTTACCGGCAGCTCTGCGACGGGTTTTCAACTTCATCGCCAGCTTGCCGGGCAGCCGGAAAAAATTCTCGCTCTTGAGATGGGCGGCAACAACCCGCTGATCGTCGATGACCCACAGGATATCGACGCCGCGGTCCATCTGACCATTCAGTCGGCGTTTATTACTGCCGGACAGCGCTGTACCTGCGCGCGCCGGCTGCTGGTAAAACGCGGCGAGGCCGGCGATGCGTTTCTTCAGCGGCTTGTGACAGTGTCACAAACGCTGATTCCCGACGCGTGGGACGCTGAACCTCAGCCGTTCCTCGGCGGGTTAATTTCAGCGCAGGCCGCGCAAAAGGTACATCAGGCCTGGCTGGCCCACGTGGCCAGCGGCGGAAAAACCCTGCTGGAGCCGCGCCTGCTGCAGGCCGGAACCTCGCTGCTGACGCCGGGTATTATCGAGATGAGCGCGGTGGCGCAGGTGGCCGACGAAGAGGTCTTCGGGCCGCTGCTCTGCGTCTGGCGCTATGACCATTTCGATGAGGCGATTGCCCTCGCTAACGCGACCCGTTTCGGGCTTTCCTGCGGGCTGATCTCCGCCGAACGCGACAAATTCGACCAGCTGCTGCTGGAGGCGCGGGCCGGGATCGTTAACTGGAACAAACCCTTAACCGGCGCCGCCAGCACCGCGCCGTTCGGCGGTACCGGCGCTTCCGGTAACCACCGGCCGGGGGCGTGGTACGCCGCAGACTATTGCGCCTGGCCGATGGCCAGTCTCGAATCACCGGAGCTGGCGCTGCCGGCAACCCTCAGCCCCGGGCTGAATTTCCGTAAGGAGACATCACAATGAAAGCCCGGGAAGTGAACTTTGACGGGCTGCCGGGCCTGACCCACCACTATGCGGGTTTATCTTTCGGCAACGAAGCCTCGACGAAGCACCGCTATCGGGTGTCGAACCCGCAGCTGGCGGCAAAGCAGGGGCTGAAAAAAATGAAAGCGCTGGCGGATGCGGGCTATCCGCAGGCGCTGATCCCGCCGCAGGAGCGGCCAAACATTCCGCTGTTGCGGCAGATCGGTTTTAGCGGTAGCGATGAGCAGGTGCTGGAAAAGGCGGCGCGCCAGGCGCCGGAACTGCTCTCGGCGGTCAGCTCCGCGTCATCGATGTGGGTGGCTAACGCCGCCACGGTCTCCCCCTCGGCCGATTCGCTGGATGGCCGGGTGCATCTGACCGTCGCCAATCTGAACGATAAATTCCATCGCGCCAGCGAAGCGCCGACCACCGAAGCGCTGCTGCGGGCGATTTTCCCCGATGAGCAGCGGTTTGCCGTACACGGCGCGCTGCCCCAGGTATCGCTGTTCGGCGATGAAGGGGCGGCAAACCACAACCGCCTCGGCGGCGACTACGGCGCGCCCGGCGTGCAGCTGTTTATTTACGGCCGCCAGCAGGGGGGCGAAGATAATCCGCTGCGCTACCCGGCGCGGCAGACGCTCGAGGCCAGCCAGGCCGTCGCCCGCCTGAATCAGGTCAATCCCCGGCAGGTGATTTTCGCCCGGCAAAATCCGGCGGTGATTGATAAAGGCGTGTTTCATAACGATGTGATTGCGGTAAGCAATCAGCAGGTGCTGTTTTGCCACGAGCAGGCGTTTGTTGACCAGCCGCAGCTCCTGCAGCAGCTGGCGCAGCAGGTCTCCGGCTTTACGCCGCTGGTGGTGCCGGCGAGTCAGGTTTCGGTTGAAGAGGCGGTAGCGACCTATCTGTTCAACAGCCAGCTGCTGAGCAAAGAAGAAGGCGGGATGCGGCTGATTTTGCCGCTGGAAGCGCAGGAACACCCGGGCGTCTGGCGCTACCTGAACCGGCTGGTGGAGGGCGATAACCCCATCGATGAGATACAGGTTTACGATCTGCGCGAAAGCATGGCCAACGGCGGCGGCCCTGCCTGCCTGAGGCTGCGGGTGGTGCTGACGGAGGACGAGCGACAGGCGGTGAATCCGGCGGTCATGATGAACGATACGCTGTTCGCCACCCTTAATGACTGGGTAGACCGCTACTATCGCGATCGCCTGACCCAGGTTGATCTCGCGGATCCGCAGCTGCTGCGCGAAGGCCGCGAGGCGCTCGACCGCTTAACGCAAATCCTGCGCCTGGGCTCAGTGTATCCGTTTCAGCAATAAGGAGGCGTCGTGGACGACTTTCTGGCACTTACTCTGGCGGGGCGTCTGCCCCACCATTTCCATGGTCAAACCGCGCATTTTCGCTGGCACTGGATTGACTGCGGTATTCTGCAGCTCATTCCTCATGAACCCTGCGATCGGTCATTGGTTTTGTCATCCGGGCTTCACGGCAATGAAACCGCGCCGGTCGAAATCACCGATTTACTGCTGCGGCAGCTGTTTCGTGGGGAAATACCGCTCCGCTGGCGGCTGCTGGCGATCTTTGGTAACCCTCCGGCGCTGCGGGCCAACAAGCGCTATATGCACAGCGATATCAACCGGATGTTCGGCGAGCGATGGCGCGCTTTTAGCGCCAGCGATGAAACCGTTCGCGCCCGGCAGCTGGAGCATGCGCTGGCGCGATTTTATGCCGGGACGCCCGGCGAGCGCTGGCACCTGGATTTACATACCGCCATACGCGGTTCGCTGCATACCCGCTTTGGTGTCCTGCCGGCGCGGGATACGCCGTGGGATGAAGCGTTTTTGCGCTGGTTAGGGGCGGCAGGGCTGGAGGCGCTGGTGTTTCATCAGCAGCCTGGTGGGACTTTTACCCATTTCAGCTGCGAACGCTTCGGCGCGCGCTCCTGCACGCTGGAGCTCGGCAAGGCGCTACCTTTTGGCGAAAACGATCTGCGCTTGTTCGCGGCGACTCAACGCGCGCTGTCGCTGCTGCTGGCGGGAGAAGTGGCGGCGGAAGAGGCGCACGCGCCGCTGCGCTACAGGGTGGTACAGCAAATTACCCGCAGCAGCGACAGTTTCCGGCTGCATATGTCGGCGCAGACGCTGAACTTTACGCCGTTTGCCGCCGGGACGCTGCTTGCTGAGGATGGCGATACCCGCTACATAGTGGAAAGGGAGCAAGAGTACGTTTTGTTTCCCAATCCCAGCGTCGCCTTCGGCCAGCGCGCCGGGCTCATGCTGGAGCGCTTCCGGTGAATCCGTCGCCCGTCCGGGCGGCGGCATTTATTTCAGCGTTTATTTTTCCGCAGCCATCTTATTTTTTCGTGCTCTGTCCATTGATTGCAGATTATTCCTGGTTAAATGCTTTGTTTTTAATCTCTGCTGATTTATAATCTTCATAATTTCCCAATAAAACAGTTGCTTATTTATTTTTTATTGCATTTATCCCCTCATTTTCCTTATTTTCTCCATAATTGGCGAGAAAATGTTTTTTACACTTTCAATGTTTTACGCTTGCTCTGATTAATTGACGATAAACGTCGTAAAGTTAATCTCGTCAACACGGCAACGCGCCGTAAGAATAACGCAAAGTAAGGATTGAACTATGAAGAAGATTACTGCACTGTTTGTTGCCTCTACTCTGGCTCTGGGCGCGGCTAACCTGGCCCACGCGGCTGACGCTACTGCAACCCCAACCGATAACGCGCCGATGATGCATCATAAGCGCGGACCTGCGGGCCCACATGAAATGATGTTTAAAGGGCTGAACCTGACCGATGCGCAGAAAACGCAAATCCGCGACATTATGAAGAGCCAGCGCGACAACATGAAGCGTCCGTCCCTGGATGAGCGCCGCGCGATGCATGAGCTGGTAGCCAGCGATACCTTCGATAAGGCAAAAGCGGAAGCGCAGATTGATAAGATGGAAGCCCAGCATAAAGAGATGGCGCTGGCTCGTCTGGAAACCCAGAATAAGATTTACAACATTCTGACGCCGGAACAGAAAAAGCAGTTCAATGCCAATTTTGAGAAGCATCTGACAGATCGTAAAGCGCCGGAAGGTAAAATGCCTGCACCTGCTGAATAACTCAGCGCGCTGACTTAAGACCGCCGGTCTTGCCCAATAACGCCAACAGGCTTTGGGCAGGACCGGCGGTTTTTCTTTATCTGTAGCGACAAGCTGATTTACCCGGCAGGGACGAATGTGCCAGTATGAGTGCCATCGCCACGGACTCTGGTGTCCTGGTCTAAAGCCTACTCTGCTCATGGATCTTGCATATGGAAATGTATATCGGCCTCGCCGTCCTCGTTGTCGTCCTCATCTGGGTCGTGATGACCTATAACCGCTTTATCTCCCTGCGACGTTTCAAGGACGAAGCCTGGAGCGGCATTGCCGTACAGCTTAAGCGCCGCCACGACCTGGCGCCGAATCTACTGAGCCTGGTGAAACGCTATGCGCAGCATGAAAAAGAACTGCTGGAAGAGATCTCCCGCCAGCGCGGCGAACTGGTCGGCAGCACCCGACAGATCGCCGACAGCGAACGCCAGTACTCTGGTACGCTAGGGCGCGTTTTCGCGCTTGGCGAAGCGTACCCGGAACTTAAAGCCAGCGAAAACTACCTTGCCTTACAGCAATCTCTCAGCGAAATAGAAGAGCAGCTGCAGATGGCTCGCCGCTACTTCAACGGTACGGTGCGCGATTTCAATATCCTGGTCGAGTCTTTCCCCAGCCTGCTGCTGGCGCGACTGTTTAATTTTCAAACGGAAGTTTTCTTCGAGCTGGACTCACCAGAAGAAGCTAAATCACCGCGAATGGCGTGATTAAATGGCGAATTTACTTTTTCGGGGGCTGCGTACCCTCGTCCTGCTGCTGCTTCTGAACATCAGCGCGGCTTTTGCCGCCGGCGACATGATCATCATCAAGGATGCTTCCCAGCTTCCCGCTGACGCTATTCCAGCGTATGAACATATCCTCTCTTTCGATGCCCGGGCGCGCTTTAACCCGGACGGTAGCATGGAGATGCGGGAAAATATCAAAGTACTTTCTCTGGGCAGGCAGATTCGGCGGGGGATTTTCCGTACGCTGCCCCTGACCTGGAACCGCCAGGACGGCAAGATCTTTCGCGTGTATTACGCGATCGAGTCGGTGTCGCGCGATGGCGTGCCTGAGCCGTTTAGCCTTGATGAAGCAGAAAAAAACCTGACGGTACGCATTGGCAGCGGCGAACGGGTCCTGAAACCAGGGATCTATAACTACGAGATTCGCTATCAAATCAGCAACCATTTCAGCCGCTTCCCCGAATGGGATGAGCTTTACTGGAACGTGACGGGCAATGACTGGGCGTGGCCTATCAGCAAGGCCAGCTTTAGCCTGGCGCTACCGGATAGCACCGCAAATCTCAACGCTGATGCCAAAGATGCCAGGCTGCGCTCAATTGATGTCTATACCGGGGTTGCAGGGGCGAAAGAGCACAACGCAACGGTTCTTCCTGACGGTAGCGTACGCACTCTGCGGCCTCTGGCGCGGGGGGAGGGGCTGACCGTTGTCTATACCTGGCCTCGGTCGATCCTTGCCAACGCTCCGGCGCCGGAGGCCGCTTTGCCGCTGGTGCATCTCCTTATCCCCACCCTAAAAACCTGCGTGGTCTGGCTACCTCTGCTGCTGATGGCCGCTTATTACCTGATGTGGTGGCGAAAAAACGTCACCAAAGCCGGGCTAAAAATGCCGCCGGTCGTTGCGCTTTATTCGCCGCCTCCCGGCATGTCTCCGGGCTACCTGCGTTTTATCACCCGGCGTAAATATGATGATGTGGCTTTTAGCAGCGATTTATTAGCGCTGGTGGCTAAACGCGGAATGGCGGTCAGCGGGGACAGTCAACACACCCCTAACCCGTGGCTTGCGAACGCCGGCGTAAAACAGCGGCTGACCCGTTTGCCCGTCGAGGGAAACCGGCAATTAAACTATGATGACAGGCAGCTATTAAGTACGCTCTTTAAAGGTAAACAAAAAAATATCGATCTCAGCAAGGCCCATCAGCGATCGATGCAGACAGCGCGTGCAGAGCAGGAAAAGCGTTGTGAAGCGCAGCGGGATAAATTATTTCGCAAATGGGGGCAGCCGCTGCGGCGCTGCATCTACATTGCGCTGTTGGTGCCGGTGGCCTGCGGTCTTTGGGTTAATACGGAGGCCGCGCTGCTGACGATACCGGCCGCGGTTTTTATGCTGATTGGCGGAGCGATGCTCGCCTGTTTGCTGCGCTTTATATGCCGCCCGCGGGAAATGTGGCGTGCCTGGGGGCCGGTGCCGCTCTTTTTTTGGGCGATCTTCGGCCCCTTCGCGACGCTGGGAGGCGGGATTTTTCTCTTTGGTATACTGCCCATCACCCAGCTTCCGTCAGGATACATTGGCGCGCTTATTGCCGCGCTGGTGCTGTGCGTTTTCGTTGCCTGGAAAACGCCTCGCTATACGCAGCGCGGGCTTGATGAACTGGCTATCGCGAAAGGATTGATGCGCTATCTGGGCACCGCCGAAAAGCATCGTTATCAGATTATCTATCCGCCCGAGCAGATGATTTCCCATTTTGAAGCGCTGCTGCCGGTTGCCCTGGCGCTTGGCGTAGGGAAAACATGGGCAAATACCTTTGCCCACTACCTGAGTAGTACAGGCGCCGTGTCGCATGCGTTTGCCGGCGCCGACTGGGGAAGCGTCCACCACTTCAGCGAAGCCTGCCGAACCGCCTCTATGTCAACGCCGGATAGCGGTTCAGGGAGCGGTTCATCATCAGGTTCAGGTTACAGCGGCTCCGGTTCCTCCGGAAGCGGTTCATCCGGAGGCGGCTCGGGCGGCGGCGGCGGGGGCGGCTGGTAATTGCCCCGATAGCGCATCGGGGCTGACATTCGCCTCACAGAGGATGGAGCTTATAGCGGCCGCTGAGCAGCGGCTTACACAATATTTTATAACCGTCATGGTCAAATTTGGCCGACAGGCGCGTGAGTGATGACGCCTGCGACAGAGACTCTACCGCGCCAAGCCAAAGCCAGTTTTGAATAATGTGGTATTGGGTCATATCCTCGCTGCTCTCTTCCAGCGCGATCGCCCCGGCCCAGGGCCAGCATACCAGCTGCATCTTTTGCATATTGTCGACCAGACGCTGCTGGTGTGCTTCAACGCTCTCTTTTCCGCAACAGGCGCCCGCGCAGCGGCCGAGCGCCGAACGAAAGCAGGCCCGCCCGCGGTTGAGCGGCTCGAGGCCCATTAATCCGTAGCACAGGCGATGCTCGTCGGCAATTTTTTGCAGTGCCTGCAGCGCCGCGCGGCGGTTGGCAAAAAGACCATAGAGATCGCTTTGCAGGGAAAAATCCAGCTCGCTGGCGTACACCACCTGCGGACGGGCGTCAGCCAGGCGTAATGAACATAGCTGTCGGTTTTGCCGCAGACGCTTATTGAATAGCGGCTGCTGTTCTTTAATGAGCTGTGCCTCTAATAAGAGTGCGCCCAGCTCTCCCGCCGTTCGTTGCCAGGTAATGCGCCGGGACTGGCGCAGCATCGCTGCTTCGTCGGGCGTGCGCAGATGCGACAACACCCGGCTGCGGATATTCACGCTTTTCCCGATATAGAGCGGTAGGGTATCGCTTTCGCCGTGGAACAGATACACCCCCGGCTGCCTGGGCAAAGCCTCAAGCCACGGTCGCAGATGTTCGGGATACTCATAAATTGCCGCCGCTTCAAATTCGAGACGCGGGGCGGATTGCCTTCTTGCCACTTTTGCTCCTGGTGCTGGTTATTTATCCAGTATAGCAGTCGAAGGAAGAGGCGAAAAGGATAAAAAATCGCCCCGAACCGGGTCGGGGCGGAGGGGGAGAGGCGAATTACTTTTTCCAGAAGTCGTCGAAGACCGTAATCGGCGGTCGGCGTTTATGCTCGGTTTTCAAATACCAGCCTTCAATCGTTTTCGCAATTTTCTCATCCAGCGCTTTGCCTTCCAGATAATCATCGATATTTTCGTAGGTCACGCCCAGCGCCACTTCGTCCGGCAGGGAGGGGCGGTCGTCCTCAAGATCGGCGGTCGGCAGCTTTTTATACAGATGCTCCGGGCAGCCTAGCTGGGCCAGCAGCTGTTTGCCCTGGCGTTTGTTAAGGCGAAAGATAGGGTTAATATCCGTACCGCCATCACCGTATTTGGTGAAGAATCCGGTAATGGCTTCCGCCGCATGGTCGGTACCCACCACGACGCCGTGGGTCATTCCGGCGATGCTGTACTGCGCCTTCATGCGTTCGCGGGCTTTTTCGTTACCGCGAACAAAGTCGCTAAGTTCAATCCCGGCCTCGCGCAGCGCCTGTTCGCTGGCCAGCACGGCGCCTTTGATATTGACCGTTAATACGCGATCCGGCTGAATAAAAGCGATAGCGTCCTGGCAGTCCTGCTCATCCGCCTGCACGCCGTAGGGCAGGCGCACGGCAATAAACTGCAGGCTACTGTCACCGGTTTCGGCACGCAGTTCGTTGATGGCTAACTGACACAATTTACCGGTTAGCGTTGAATCCTGGCCGCCGCTGATGCCGAGGACCAGTGATTTAATAAAAGGGTATCTCTGAAGATAGGCCTTCAAAAAGTCTACGCTGCGGCGTATCTCGGCTTCGACATCGATCTGGGGTTTTGCGCCCAGCGCCTGAATAATCTCTTGTTGTAGCGTCATTGCGCCCTCCGGGAAGTGAATCTGTTTGCCAATCAGCAGTGGTTTAACCTACCTCTTTGCCGGTAAAACGACAAGGATCACAATTTTGAGTGAAGCAAAAGCAGGCAACCTCAACAAGAGGGGATTTATTATTGGAAAGCTCTTAATTTCGCTTCATTTCCACCTTCGGCTTGAAAAATAACGATATTTATTCCAGGCTTATTAACACGCCAAAAAAAAGAGGATGGTATATGAACAAGCATTTTGCAGGATTTCTGGGCGCAGCAGCAGTATTGACCCTGCTGGCAGGGTGTACGGCCTACGACCGTACGAAAGATCAGTTTACTCAACCCGTGGTTAAAGACGTTAAGAAAGGCATGACCCGCGCGCAGGTTGCGCAAATTGCCGGTAAGCCTTCATCAGAAGTCACCATGATCCACGCGCGCGGTACCTGCCAGACATATATCCTGGGTCAACGCGATGGTAAAATTGAAACCTACTTCGTTGCGCTGGATGAAACCGGCCGCGTGATGAATTCTGGTTATCAGACCTGTGCCGAGTATGATACCGACCCACGCAACAGTAAGTAACGCCCCGCCATAGTGCTGATTCCTACGAAAGCCCGACCATTGGTCGGGTTTTTTTATGAGTTCTGATGCTTATTTAATTGCGCGAATTATTTGAGGGAAATGTGAAGGCAGTCAAAACACGAGGTCAATGAGAGACAATTCTGTTCAAGGAGGAATTATCCTGCTGTCGATCGATGCCGTATACTCAATGCATAAACAATACTAATTCAAAGAAACATCTCTTACCGCCTCTCAGGCATCAATGATGCAGAGAGGACCGGGTCACACAAATTGAGGAAGCGTTCATGGAAAAGAAACATATCTACCTGTTCTGTTCTGCTGGGATGTCGACATCACTGCTGGTATCGAAAATGCGTGCCCAGGCCGAGAAGTATGAAGTGCCGGTGATTATTGAAGCATTTCCGGAGACCTTAGCCGGTGAAAAAGGACCTGATGCGGATGTCGTATTATTAGGCCCACAAATTTCCTATATGCTGCCGGACATTCAGCGTTTACTGCCAAATAAACCCGTAGAAGTCATTGATTCTGTTCTGTACGGTAAGATCGATGGTTTAGGTGTTCTGAAAGCGGCCGTTGCGGCCATTAAGAAAGCTGCTGCACAATAATTTTATTTTAAAACTCGACATATTTCGGATAGCAGCGGTTAGAATTTCGTGAGGGTGTGTTTTAGCTGCTCGCTGTCCGAAATACCCAGAGTTTATTTTCCCGTCAAAGAGTAATTTCATCTATCATTGCCGCAGTGACTATATTGCGGCCTTAAAGGGTATTTATTATGAGTAAAGTGATTGACTCGCTTGAAAAGGTACTCCTGCCTTTTGCCGTCAAAATAGGAAGACAGCCCCACGTCAATGCAATTAAAAACGGCTTTATTAAGTTAATGCCATTGACGCTAGCCGGGGCGATGTTTGTTTTAATTAACAACGTATTTTTGAGCTTTGGCGACGGCTCATTCTTTTATTCAATGGGCATCCGTCTGGATGCGTCTACAATAGAAACGCTTAACGGTTTTAAAGCTATCGGCGGTAACGTTTATAACGGTACGCTTGGCATTATGTCGCTCATGGCGCCTTTCTTTATTGGCTCCGCTTTAGCTGAGGAGCGGAGAGTAGACCCGATGGCCGCCGGTTTACTGGCCGTTGCGGCATTTATGACCGTCACGCCTTATAGCGTCGGTGAAGCCTACGCCGTGGGTGCGAACTGGTTAGGCGGCGCCAATATCATTTCTGGTATTGTCATCGGGCTGGTCGTTGCCGAGATGTTCACCTTTATCGTGCATCGCAACTGGGTGATTACGCTGCCGTCCAGCGTGCCGGCTTCGGTTTCCCGTTCATTCTCTGCGGTCATCCCGGCCTTTATCATCCTCTCGATTATGGGGATTATCTCCTGGGCGTTGACCCACTGGGGGACTAACTTCCACCAGATCATCATGGACACTATCTCCACGCCGCTGGCTTCAATGGGCGCCGTCGTAGGCTGGGCATACGTCATTTTCACCTCGCTGCTGTGGTTCTTCGGCGTACACGGGTCGCTGGCGCTGTCAGCGCTGGATAGCGGAATCATGACGCCGTGGGCGCTGGAAAACATTGCAACCTACCAGCAGTACGGTTCCGTCGAGGCCGCGCTGGCCGCGGGTAAGAGCTTCCATATGTGGGCCAAGCCGATGCTGGATTCCTACATCTTCCTTGGCGGTACCGGCGCGACTCTGGGCTTAATCATCGCCATCTTTATCGCTTCACGTCGTGAGGATCATCGTCAGGTGGCGAAACTGGCGCTGCCGTCAGGCATCTTCCAGATTAACGAGCCAATCCTGTTCGGTCTGCCGATCATTATGAACCCGGTGATGTTTATCCCCTTCATTCTGATTCAGCCTCTGCTGGCGGCTATCACCATGACGGCTTATACCCTGGGCATCATCCCGCCGATTACCAATATCGCGCCGTGGACCATGCCGACCGGTTTAGGCGCCTTCTTTAACACCAACGGTAGCGTAGCCGCTCTGCTGCTGGCCCTGTTCAACCTTGCCGTGTCCACCCTGGTCTATCTGCCGTTTGTGGTGATTTCCAACAAAGCGCAGGGCGTCATTGAGCAGGAAGAGAGCGAAGAAGATATCGCTAACGCACTGAAATTCTAATATTGAGCCGGTACGGGAGATTTCCCGTACCGTCCTGGAAATAAGGGAGTCATTATGTTTGATCTGGATAACATCGCAGCAGAAGAGACCGCGGTAAACGACCTCGAAGAGGTGGTGATGGGGCTGATTATCAACTCCGGTCAAGCGCGCAGCCTGGCTTATGCCGCGCTGAAGCAGGCAAAGCAGGGAGATTTCGAGGCGGCGAAAACGATGATGGAACAGTCGCGCATGGCGCTGAGCGAAGCGCACCTTGTGCAGACGCAGCTGATTGAGAGCGATGAGGGTGAAGGCAAAATGAAGGTGAGCCTGGTGCTGGTTCATGCGCAGGATCATCTAATGACCTCAATGCTGGCTCGTGAGCTGGTTGCCGAATTGATTGAGCTGCACGAGAAGGTACAATAGGTCATCGACACGATGAGGCAGCCAAAGATGATGACCACTGAAATCAGTACCGCCCGGGAGCAACAACTCTTTAACGGCAAGAACTTTCATGTGGTCATCTATAACAAAACGGAGAGCGTAAGCGGGCTTCACCAGCATGATTACTACGAGTACACCATCGTTTTAACCGGGCGCTATTATCAGGTTATTAATGGCAAGCGGGTGCTGCTGGAGCGCGGGGATTTTGTCTTCATCCCAATGGGGTCGCATCACCAGAGTTTTTATGAATTTGGTGCGACGCGCATTCTTAACGTTGGCATCAGCAAAAGTTTCTTTGAGAAACACTATCTGCCGCTGCTGCCGTTTGGTCTGGTCGCCTCACAGGTCTATGCCGTTAAAAGTACTTTTCTCAGTTATATTGAGTCGGTTATTGCATCACTGAATTTTCGCGAAACTGAATTCGACGAATTTATCGAGCTGGTGTCTTTTTACACCCTGAATCGTTTGCGGCATTATCGTGAAGAACCTACGGAAGACGTTATTCCGCAATGGTTAAAAAATACCGTTGAGGGTATGCACGATAAGCTTAAATTTGGCGAGGGGGCGCTGGAAAATATGGTCGAGCTTTCCGGGAAAACTCAGGAATACTTAACCCGGGCCACCCAGCGTTATTATGCCAAAACGCCGATGCAGATGATTAACGATATTCGCATCAACTTCGCCAAAAAACAGCTGGAGATAACCAACTACTCGGTGACCGATATCGCCTATGAGTCGGGGTACAGTAGCCCAAGTCTGTTTATTAAAACATTCAAGAAGCTGACTTCTTTTACCCCCAGCAGCTATCGGAAACACCTCACCAGTATTAATTAACCGGGCGCGGAATAGTCCGCGCGGTCTAAATATTCAAATTAACTGTCCGTATTTAAACGGAGAGCGGGTGCCGCATACGCGCTATCCGCAAGGGAGAAAAAGATGAGCCAGAAATTGAAGGTAGTGACTATCGGCGGCGGCAGCAGCTATACCCCGGAATTACTGGAAGGATTCCTGAAGCGTTATCATGAACTGCCGATTAGCGAACTGTGGCTGGTGGACGTCGCGGAAGGGCAGGAAAAGCTCGATATTATCCATGCGCTGTGCCAGCGCATGGTGGAAAAAGCCGGCGTCCCGATGAAAGTCTACAAGACCCTCGATCGCCGCGCGGCGCTGGAAGGCGCAGATTTCGTCACCACCCAGCTGCGCGTCGGCCAGCTTAAGGCGCGCGAAAAGGACGAGCGTATTCCGCTGAGCCACGGCTATTTAGGCCAGGAAACCAACGGCGCGGGCGGACTGTTTAAAGGTCTGCGCACCATTCCGGTCATTTTTGACATTGTGAAAGATGTGCAGGAAGTCTGTCCGAACGCCTGGGTGATTAACTTTACCAACCCGGCGGGCATGGTGACCGAGGCGGTTTATCGTCATACCGGCTTTAAGCGCTTTATCGGCGTGTGCAATATTCCTATCGGCATGAAGATGTTTATCACCGATGTGCTGAAGCTGAGCCCGAGCGATGAGCTCAATATCGATCTGTTTGGTCTGAACCATTTGGTGTTCGTGCGGGATGTGCTGGTCAACGGCGTTTCGCGCTTTGACGAGCTGCTTGACGGCGTGGCGTCGGGTCGATTGAGCGCAAACTCGGTGAAAAATATCTTTGATTTGCCGTTTAGCGAAGGGCTGCTCCGTTCGCTGCGCCTGATCCCTTGTTCCTATCTGCTCTACTACTTTAAGCCAAAAGAGATGCTGGCGATTGAAATGGGCGAGTACTACAAAGGCGGCGCCCGCGCGCAGGTGGTGCAGAAGGTTGAGAAACAGCTGTTTGAGCTGTACAAAGATCCGGATCTGAACGTTAAACCAAAAGAGCTGGAACAGCGCGGCGGGGCGTATTACTCCGACGCGGCCTGTGAAGTGATTAACGCCATTTATAATGATAAGCAGGCCGAACATTACGTGAACGTGCCGCACCATGGCCACGTGGATAACATCCCGGCCGACTGGGCGGTCGAGATGACCTGTACGCTGGGTCGCGACGGTGCGAAACCGACGCCGCGCATCACGCATTTCGACGAAAAAGTGCTGGGGCTGATTTACACCATTAAAGGCTTTGAAGTCGCGGCCAGCGAAGCGGCAATCAGCGGTAAACTGGATGACGTGCTGCTGGCGCTTAACCTGAGCCCGCTGATCCACTCCGATCGTGACGCAGAACAGCTGGCGCGTGAGATGATCCTTGCGCACGAGCAGTGGCTGCCAAACTTTGCGGCGACTATCGAAAAACTGAAACAGTAACGGGAGCGGCTTATGGAACGCGTGTTAATCGTCAATGCCGATGACTTTGGCCTCAGCAAAGGGCAAAACTACGGCATTATCGAAGCCTGCAAGAACGGTCTGGTCACCTCCACGACGGCGCTGGTCAACGGCGCGGCGATCGGCCACGCTGCCCAGCTTAGCCGCTGCGTCCCTGAGCTGGCGGTGGGGATGCACTTTGTCCTGACGCTGGGCGAACCGCTGTCGGCGATGCCGGGCTTAACCCGCGAAGGTCGTCTCGGTAAGTGGATTTGGCAGATGGCGGAAGAGGATAGCCTGCCGCTGGATGAGATCGCGCACGAGCTGGAGTGCCAGTACCGGCGCTTTGTCGAGCTGTTTGGCCATGAGCCGACGCATATCGACAGCCATCACCATGTGCATATGATTGCGCAGATTTACCCCATCGTCGCGGCCTTTGCGCGCGAGAAGGGGGTGGCGCTGCGGATCGATCGGCAGCTGGCGACGCTGTCAGGTTTAGCGCAGGATGCGGCGCGCAGCAGCGACGGGTTTACCAGCAAGTTTTACGGGGAAGGGGTTTCGGAAGCGCTGTTTCTGCAAACCCTGGATGCCTCTATCCAGCGTGATGAGCGATCGCTGGAGGTGATGTGCCACCCGGCGTTCGTTGATAACACGATTATGGGTAGCGCCTATTGCTATCCGCGCCTGACCGAACTGGACGTGCTCACCGCCGAGTCGCTGAGGTATGCGATTGCCGAGCGCGGCTACCGGCTCGGCACCTATCGCGATGTGTGAGTAAAGAGAAGTGAGAAGCCCGGCAGAAATGCCGGGCTTTTTTTACGCCGGGATCGCGGAGATTTTGGCGCTTCTCGACCACACCCGATGCGCCGCCATCAGGGTAATCAGCGCATCCACCGACGCATTATCGATGGCGTCCGTCTCAACGATGCCTTCTTCCCCCTGACTGGCAACCTGCAGCGGCGCTTTGCACTGCCGGGCATCGCCTGCCAGCAGAATCGGCTTCAGGTGTTTATAGGCTTCCAGCAGGTAGTAGTGGAAATCACCATTGTTGCTCAGGCTTTGCAGATCGCCGCCGGGAACAATGACCGCGTCCACGGTAAGCGATGGCGACCCGGCAAAGGTCCCGGCCACCGGCAGCTCGGTGCGGTCATCGGCCTGCACTTTCCCCATTCGGGAATAGAGTAATTTGGCATGCACCCCGTGCGCTTTGAGCGCCTTGAGCAGCGTCAGGAGCTCTTTGGCGACCGGACGATCGTTAAGCAGTACCGCTACCACCCGGCCTTTTACGTCACCGCTGGGAATAGCGTACAGGCTTAACGTAGGATCCTTTTTCAGACCGTTAACATCCGGCGGCGGCGTGATGCTGCGCTGTTCGTCGGTGAGCTCAATACCCAGATTTTTACCCACCGCCTGAGCCAGCTGCAGGTCGATATGCGCCAGCTGATCGACCACCCGCTCGCGGATCCACTCCCTGACGACCTTGCTCAGCTCGAAGCTGAATCCGTCGATAATATGCTGCTGCTCAATAGGCGTCTGGCTACGCCAGAACAGCAGGGGCTGCGAGTAATATTCGCCAAACGACGGACTGCGCTGGCGAATTTTTTCCCCGTCAACCCGCTCGGCATAGGATTCAAAGCCGCCGCGTTTCGCGGCCGGCGGCGTCTCCCGCGGCCAGTTATCGTTGATGGAGTTAGGTTCATAGTTTGCCGGGTTGGTATCAATATCCATCCGGTGCATACCGTCGCGCTGGAAATTATGGTACGGGCAGGTGGGTTTATTGATCGGGATTTCATGGAAATTCGGCCCGCCGAGGCGGCTGATCTGCGTATCGGTATAGGAGAAGAGTCGGCCCTGCAGCAGCGGATCGTTGCTGAAGTCTATCCCCGGAACGATATGCCCTGGATGGAAGGCCGCCTGTTCGTTTTCGGCAAAGAAGTTGTCCGGGTTGCGATTGAGGACCATCTTACCGACGCGCTGCACCGGTACCAGCGCTTCCGGAATCAGCTTGGTGGGATCCAGCAGATCGAAATCAAAAGCAAACTCGTCCTCTTCCGGGATCAGCTGTAAGCCCAGCTCGTACTCAGGATAATCGCCGGCTTCAATCGCTTCCCATAAATCACGGCGGTGGAAATCGGGATCGCGACCGGTCAGCTTTTGCGACTCGTCCCATACCAGGGAGGCTTTGCCCGCGACCGGCTTCCAGTGAAAACGTACGAAGGTGGCTTTACCTTCCGCGTTAATCAGGCGGAAGGTGTGGATGCCGAACCCTTCCATCGTGCGGTAGCTGCGGGGCAGTCCGCGGTCGGACATCGCCCACATCACGTTATGCAGCGTTTCGGGCTGCAGTGAGACGTAATCCCAGAACGTGTCGTGCGCGCTTTGCCCCTGCGGGACGGCCCAGTGCGGCTCGGGTTTGACCGCGTGGACGAAATCAGGGAACTTGATCGCGTCCTGAATAAAAAAGATCGGCGTGTTGTTGCCGACCAGGTCAAAGATGCCCTCGTCGGTATAAAACTTGGTGGCAAAGCCGCGGATGTCGCGCACCGTATCGGCGGAGCCTGCGCCGCCCTGAACGGTGGAAAACCGGACGAAGACCGGCGTTTTTTTCTGCGGATCGCAGAGGAAAGCCGCTTTGGTGATATCGCTTAAATCGCTGTACGCCTGGAAATAGCCGTGCGCAGCGGAGCCGCGGGCATGGACGATCCTTTCAGGAATGCGCTCGTGGTCAAAATGGGTGATTTTTTCGCGCAGGATAAAATCTTCCAGCAGCGTGGGGCCGCGTTTGCCCGCGCGCAGCGAGTTCTGGTCGTCTGCGATGCGTACGCCCTGATTGGTGGTGAGCGCAAAATCCTCGCCGCCTTTACGCTGTTTTTCAAGGGCATCGAGCTTTTCGCTGCGCGTATCCGGGGCTTTCATACTGCCCGGGGCGGTCGGCTCTTCACCTGGGGCGGTGGGATGCGGCGTGGGCCGCCAGTTCTGATCTTCGGGGGCTAAGGCATCCAGACCTGGTTTTGCTTCCCGGTCGTCGTGAACCGGTGATTGATGGGGTTGCGGGTTATGGTGTTTATCAGACATTGCTCGCTCCTGCTTTCATTGCTGAAAATGGTCGTTGCTAAACCAAAACCCTTCTAATTGTAGAACATCATTTCAAGAATATATTTTTATAAGAGTTTTACTACTAAAGGGCCGCAAGCTGGGGGCGACGAAAGGGGGCTTTTTCGGCTATGATAGGGGTTTCTGTTTCCCGCTGTGTTTAGTGAATCTATTTGTGATGAAACCACTTCGCCAACAAAATCGTCAGGTCATTAGCTACGTGCCGCGAGTCGAGCCAGCGCCGCCGGAACACGCCGTCAAAATGGATGGTTTTCGCGACGTCTGGGTTTTGCGGGGTAAATACGTTGCTTTTGTGCTGATAGACGAACATTTTCGTCGCTCCCCGCCGTTTAACGTGCCGGAAGCGGCGCAGCGCTGGGCGACGCAAATGAGGCAGGAAGGTGAAATCGACGCCTGAATGTGCCGGGCACAATAAAAAAACCGCTGAAAATCAGCGGTTTTTTGTTTTTAATAACCTGAAGTGCGGGCCCGCTTAGCGGTGCGCGAGCTCCGCGTCCTCTTCGCTATCGAGAATAGCTTTATCGGTTTGACGCAGCCACTGGCTGGTCAGGGTACCGGCGGTCATGGAACCGCTTACGTTCAGCGCGGTACGGCCCATATCAATCAGCGGCTCAACCGAGATCAGCAGCGCCACCAGCGTGACCGGCAGGCCCATCGCCGGCAGGACGATCAGGGCGGCAAAGGTCGCGCCGCCGCCCACGCCAGCGACCCCGGCGGAACTGACGGTCACGATGCCCACCAGCGTCGCAATCCACAGCGGATCGAGCGGGTTAATACCGACGGTAGGGGCGACCATCACGGCGAGCATCGCCGGATAGAGGCCCGCGCAGCCGTTCTGCCCGATCGTGGCGCCGAACGATGCGGAGAAGCTGGCGATAGACTCCGGCACGCCCAGGCGACGCGTTTGCGCTTCCACGTTCAGCGGAATAGACGCCGCGCTGGAGCGGCTGGTAAAGGCGAAGGTCAATACCGGCCAGACTTTACGGAAATACTTCAGAGGACTCACGCCGTTGACCGCCAGCAGCAGACCGTGCACCACGAACATGATGCCCAGACCAATATAGGAGGCGATAACGAAGCTGCCGAGCTTGATGATGTCCTGCAGGTTAGAGCCCGCGACCACCTTGGTCATCAGCGCCAGCACGCCGTACGGCGTTAACTGCATCACCAGGCGCACCAGCTTCATTACCCAGCTCTGCAGCGTGTCGATGGCGGTGAGTACGCGCTGGCCTTTGGCGACGTCATCTTTCAGCAATTTCAGCGCCGCGACGCCGAGGAACGCGGCGAAGATAACCACGCTGATAATCGACGTTGGGTTCGCGCCGGTCAGATCGGCAAACGGGTTTTTCGGTACGAAAGAGAGGATCAGCTGCGGGACGCTCAGGTCCGCGACTTTACCGGCGTAATTGCTCTGAATGGCGTTGAGGCGGGCGGTCTCCGCGCTGCCCTGAACAAGCCCTTCGGCGGTCAGGCCAAACATATTAGTGACCAGCACCCCGACCAGCGCCGCAATCAGCGTGGTGAACAGCAGGGTTCCAATACTGAGGAAGCTGATTTTACCCAGCTGCGAGGCATTATGCAGACGGGCGACCGCGCTCAGAATGGAGGCGAAAACCAGCGGCATGACGATCATTTGCAGCAGTTGAACATAGCCGTTACCGACGATATTGAACCACTGGATAGAATCCTTCAGCACCGGGCTGTCGGAACCATAGATAAGCTGTAGCGCCAGGCCGAAGACAACGCCGATCGCCAGACCGACCAGCACTTTTTTAGCGAGGCTCCACTGTTTATGGCGGGTTTGGGCCAGCGCCAACAGTAAAACCGCGAACACGACTACGTTCGCTATTAATGGAAAGTTCATCCCCGTTCTCCTGATATCTTTTATTACCGGGCTGGTCAATAACCAGCTCTTATGACGGCAAGGGTAGCAGAAGGCGTTATTCGTTACTTATATTCAAATGGAATTGATTATAACCAATTGAATAATCCGCTGGTTTATCGTCCAGCCTGGTGGCTAATTAAGCGATTAAAGGTGGTTTGCAAAGAATTAATCATGTCCGATGACCAGCGAATGGCGCTGTTTTCGGCAACGTTTTGCGGCATCCATACGGCATAGATAAACAGCGCCATACACAGCGCGCGCTCCAGCTGGTTACCCTTGCGCGGTGCAAGCAGGGGCAGGCGAAAACGCCAGCGGCAGGGCCAGAGCAGCGGAACGCCTGCCGGGGTGAGCATGTCGGCGAGAATATGGCTGAGGTAGCCAAGAACCAGGCCCTGAACCGCATCTGCCGGCACTATCCAGCTTTCCGGTACTTTCAATGAGAAAATCGCGACCGCGCCAAAGACCACCAGCAGGCTATGGGTGAAGCCGCGATGGCCAAAGGCGCGCGCTATCGGTTTTGATATCCAGCTTAATCGCTGACCGAGAAACGACTTAGGGTGATCGATATCCGGCAGCAGACAGGTCAGGATGGCGGAAGGAACGATGTGCCACCAGTCGCCCTGAGCCAGCACGGGGGTCAATTCCGCGTTTTTCGCAAATACCGCACAGGCGATAGAGAAAAGGAGGTGGCCTTCCGCCGTCATGATAAACACCCTAAACTGTCAATTCATACAGTATAGGGTTTTTATACAGTGTGCGGAAGAGGTGACGGTGTAACTCTTTGTCACAAAAACATCAGCGTGCCAGCCAGCCGCCATCTACCGCTAGCGTAAAGCCGCTAATGTAATCCGCCGCCCGGGAGGCGAGAAAAACGACCGGCCCCTGAAGGTCATCCGGCACGCCCCAGCGCCCGGCCGGAATACGATCGAGAATCGCTTTGCTGCGCTCGGCGTCTTCACGCAGCTGCTGAGTATTGTTGGTGGCCATGTATCCCGGGGCAATGGCGTTAACGTTGATGCGATGCCCTGCCCATTCGTTGGCCATCAGGCGGGTAATGCCCAGTACGCCGCTTTTTGACGCGGTGTAGGAGGGTACCCGAATCCCCCCCTGAAAGGAGAGCATTGAGGCAATGTTAACAATTTTCCCGCCGTCACCTTGCTGAATAAACTGCCTGGCGACCGCCTGTGAAAGAAAGAACACCGACTTCAGATTCAGGTTAATCACCTCGTCCCAGTCTTTTTCGCTAAAGGAGAGCGCATCGGCGCGGCGGATGGTTCCCGCATTGTTGACCAGAATATCTACCCGGCCCATGGCGGCCACGGCCCGATCGACAATGGTTTCAATCTCATCCTGCCGGCTCAGATCGGCCTGAATAGCGGTAAAGCGTCGGCCCAGCGCCTGAACCTTCTCTGCGGTTTCATGGGGGATCCGGCGATTCACGCCGACGATATCGCACCCGGCCTGCGCAAGGCCCAGCGTCATTCCCTGGCCCAGCCCGGTATCACAACCCGTCACGATAGCGACCTTGCCCGTAAGGTCAAAGGCGTTCAGTACCATATGCACCTCTGTATGCTGATTTCACGCGTTAAATAACGCCGTTGAGACAAGCATAGAGGGCGGGAGAAGAAAAAACAAATAAAAATGAAACGCTGTTTTAATTTTGTGATGATGAGACGGTGCCGCTATCTCATCATCAGCGGCAGGATTAACCGAGCAGGTCGCTCAGGGTGAGGGATTCAAGGGTGGCAAGCTTCACGTCCGCCAGCACGAAGCGCGGATCGCGGCTGTTTTCCGCTTCCGGTACGACGATAGATCGCATTCGGGCCGCTTTGCTGGCAATCATGCCGTTAACCGAGTCTTCCAGCGCCACGCAGTGCATCGGGCTGACGCCGAGTCTGGCGGCGCAGTCCAGATAGACCTGCGGGTGCGGTTTGCTGAACGGCAGCCCTTCGGCGGAAGCGAGGGCGTCAAATTGATCGCGCAGTTCAAACATGGTGAGGACTTTTTCCAGCATCCGCAGCGGCGAAGCCGACGCCAGGCCGATTTTCAACCCCTGGGCTTTGCACATCGCCACCGCTTCCCGCGCACCGGGGAGGAGCGGACGCGCTTCTTCCACCAGCTGGATGGCGCGGTTGATGATCCGCGCGGTGACTTCGGCACGATCCGGGCCTTTCCACGGCTGCTGGGCAAACCACAGATCGACGACTAAATCGATGCGCAGCCCCAGGATATCGGGCATTTCATGGCGGCGGCTGATATCCACCCCGAGGCTTGCCATCACCTCCAGCTCCGCTTTATCCCACAGCGGCTCAGAATCAATCAGTAAACCATCCATATCAAAAATCGCGGCGTGAATCTGTCGCCTGGCTGACATAAGTCCCTCTCCTGTAGCGTAAGTAGATAACGAATCGGCACTCATGGTATATCATACCGCGCATTATTGGGCGAAATTCGCCGACGAAGGTAGACTTAGGGTAGACAGGCGTCTTAACAAGGGGAACCCATGACGTATCAACAAGCTGGACGCGTTGCAGTACTTAAACGTATTTTGGGGTGGGTGGTATTTATCCCGGCGGTTATCTCGACGCTGATCTCCGTGCTGAAGTTTATGTACGAGCACAGTGAGAAAAAACCGGGCATTGACGCGGTGATGATGGACTTTGCTCATGTGATGATTGAGATGATGCGTTTCAATACGCCGTTCCTGAATTTCTTCTGGTACAACTCGCCGCTGCCGGACTTTAAGCACGGTATGAATATCGGCTTCTGGGTTATCTATATTCTGGTGTTCGTCGGCATGGCGCTACAGGCCTCCGGAGCGCGGATGGGGCGCCAGGCGAAGTTTCTGCGCGAGGGCGTTGAGGATCAGCTGATTCTGGAGCAGGCGAAAGGGGCCGAAGGGCTGACGCGCGAGCAAATCTCTGAACGCGTTGTGGTGCCGCGCCATACCATCCTGGTGCAGTATTTTCCGCTATACGTCCTGCCGGTTATTATTATTGTGCTGGGCTACTTCTTCTTCTCTTTACTCGGCTTTCTGTAAAAGACCGGCCCGGAAGCGCCGGGCCGGCAGAATTACTGGGCGGGAAGGGCGCGCGGTTTACCCTCATTATCTACCGCGACGTAGATAAACAGCGCTTCGGTTGCTTTGTAGCGCTGGCCGATGGGTTCAGACGACACCTTCTTGACCCACACTTCCATATTGATGGTTATCGACGTATTGCCGCGCTTCACGCAGCTGGCGTAGCAGCACACCACGTCGCCGACCGCGACCGGGCGTAAAAAAGTCATGCCGTCGACGCGCACGGTCACGACGCGACCGTGGGCAATCTCTTTGGCCATAATCGCCCCGCCAATATCCATCTGCGACATCAGCCAGCCGCCGAAAATATCGCCGTTAGCGTTGGTGTCCGCCGGCATCGCCAGGGTGCGTAATACCAATTCGCCCTTCGGCGTAAGATCTGTTGTTGTCATTCTATACTCTGTACTAGTCAAAGATGATCAGGCGGATGCTACTATGAAAATGACGCTGAGAGAATAGGGAATACGCCCGCGATAGCGGGCGTGAGGGGTTAGAAGGAGATCGTGACGCCAGCGTAATAGGCGCGACCCGGTTCGTTATAGGTCGAAGCCCCTTCGTTTTCACGATAAATTTGCTTATCGAACAGGTTACTGATCCCGGCGTTCAGGCGCAGATCTTTCATTAGCTGATAGTTACCGCCGATACCAATCACGGAATAGGAGCCCACTTCATTGGTGGCCAGTACGCCGTTTTCAGTACGAATTTCCGCATATTCCCGCGGTTTCTGCCGACCGTACAGAGTCCAGTTGACGTTCGCCGAAAACTTGCTGGTCACCTGCCAGTCGAGCAGGGTATTGATGGTGTATTTCGGAATAACGGACAGCGGGTTTCCGGTATCTTTGTTTTCCGATTTGATCATATAAGTGGCATTGGTGCGCCAGCTGAGCGTATCGGCAATGACCGGAACCAGCAGCGTGCCTTCAAGGCCTTCGACGACCGCTTTCCCGCCGTTCTCCCACTGCAGGATATTCGCCCCGGTAGCGGTATTACCCAGTATCTCGGTGCCGGAGACGATCTTGTTTTTGTAGTCGTTGCGGAACCAGGTGACGCCGGCGTTGTAACCGTTCAGGTTAAACTCAAGGCCGATCTCCTTGTTGATGCTGATTTCCGGATCGAGGTCCGGGTTACCCAACAGATAGCAGTTGCCATCGGCAATACTTATCGGGCAGCCGTTACCCCGCGTAGAAAGCAGATAGCCTTCGCTCGACTGATACAGGTTCGGCGCTTTAAATACCCGGGCGATGCCCGCTTTGACCTTAAACATATCCCCCAGATCCTGCGCCAGGTTCAGGCTCGGGCTCCAGTTGCTGCCGAAGTCGTTATGATAGTCGAAGCGCAGACCCGGGATAATATTGGTGCCCGGCATCGCTTCAATATTGTCTTCGAGATAGATACCGGTCAGGGTGGCGCTGTTTTTAGGGCTGCGTTGTGAAGGATCGCCAGAAATCCCGGGGAGAGCATCCGTGGTGGTGGTGGCCTGCATGGATGCCGGATCGTTTAGCTCATCGCGATTCCATTCCATGCCCAAAGTCAGGGTCTGTTCAGCGAGCCAGTTGAAGGGGATATTAACCTCAGCGGTTGAGCGCCACGACTCCAGGCGGCTGGTGTCATAGACATCGCTGTTGATCATCCCTTCAACGCGGCCGGTGGTGCCCTCCTGCAGGCGGGTATTGTTGGTTTTTTCGTAGTAGACGCCCGCCTTCGACTGGCCCCAGTCCCAGAACCCGTTGTAGGTCAGGCCCCAGGTCTGCCGATATAGCCGGTTGGTTTCCTGACCGTACAGCGTATCCACCAGGCCATTTGGGCTCATATTGCTGTTGCTGTACTGCGTATCGCCGGCATAAATATTGCCCTGGCGGCTATAGGCGTAGCTAAAATCCAGGATCTGCTGCGGCGTAACTTTCCACGACAGCAGGGCGTTAATATCTTTGTTGCGTACCCCTTCGCGGCCCGCCGCGTAAGAGCCATTTTGCGCGCGGTTAATATCCCAGGCATCGGGCTCCGTTTTGTTAATGTTGCCGTACAAACGCATGGTCAGGGCATCTCCCGCCAGCGGTCCGTTGAGGCTGAAGTTAGCCCGGTTGGTGGCGCCTTCTTTATTATTTTCCGGCTGATTGGTATACAGCGAAAGCGAGCCGTGCCAGTCGTTGGTGGGGCGTTTGGTGATGATATTGACAACGCCGCCCGCGGCGCCTGAGCCGTAGCGCGCTGCGGCAGGGCCGCGCAGAACTTCAATGCGTTCCACCATTTCCGGCGGTACCCAGTTGCTGTCGCCGCGGGTATCGCGCTCGCCGCGCCAGCTATAGCGCACTGAATTGCGGGAGGTGACGGGCACGCCGTCGATAAGAATCAGCGTGTTTTCCGGTCCCATTCCGCGAATGTCGATCTGACGGTTGTTGCCGCGGCTGCCGCTGGCGCTGTTGCCGGTCAGGTTGACGCCGGGCATTTTACGGATGATTTCTGAGAGATCGTTAACCGGGGGATCTTTAGCAATATCTTCCGCAGTGATGATCGAGACGCCCGGCTGCTGCTTCAGCGCCTCTTCGGCGGTGCCATGAACCACCATGGTCTCCGTATCCTGTTCCACCTCTTCGGCGAAGACCCCTGGGCTGAGTAAGCCTGCAATGGCCAGGGCCAGGGGCGTTGCTATGTGATTTTTCTGCGTTCTCATTATAAATATCCATATCAAATCATGAAAAATTGAGATCGAGAATATCAATGATAATCATTATCGTTTCAATAAAGCGACGCTAATCTCCATTAAATCCTCACAATTGCCGCAACTTTCCGGCATGTGGTAGATATCATGAAGAAACCGGCGAGCCTGCACCCTCCGGTTTCCGGGCGCGTTCGTCAGGAGGTGGGGGGGGCGTTGTCGGTTTTTTGACGGCGTGTTTGCGATTGGTACCATGCCGGGAGCTCAGCCAGTCTGATGCCGGTCGGGACATAGCTTTGTTTCAGGCAGGCTATGCGCTGGGAACGATAAATACCGGTATAGCCCGAGACCAGCCATGCCACCACGCAGGCCAGCGCCGCGTAAACACCGATTTCCGCGCCAAACAGCTCAATTGCCATCAGCGTCGAGGCGATGGGGGTATTCGCCGCACCGGCAAAGACGGCGACAAAACCTATCCCGGCCAGAAAACTTAGCGGCATATGCAGCAGCGGCGCCAGCGCATTGCCCAGCGTCGCGCCGACGTAAAACAGCGGGGTGACTTCACCACCTTTAAATCCGCTGCCTAAAGAGACAACGGTGAAGATCAGTTTGCCGAAGCAGTCCCACGGCGCCAGCGGATGCTGGAAAGCGTCCACTATCACCGGTATGCCCAGGCCAATATAGCGCTCTCCGTGCAGCAGCCAGACGGCGCCGGCAATCGCCAGTCCGCCAATAAACGGCCGCAGCGGCGCGTAGTGAATCCGTTTTTTCATCAAGGCGCCGACCGCATGCGTGCTGTCGGCGAAAATGCGCGCCGCGAGGCCAAAGCAGCAGCCGGCGATAATGATGGCCAGCAGCGTCCAGAGCGTCAGCGTGGGAAAGCCGGTAATAAAGTAGTGCGTATGCTGCACGCCCCACATGATGCCGACCCGATCGGCGATAATCGCGGCAAACAGACAGGGAAGAATGGCGCTGTAGTCCATCCGTCCGATAGCCAGGACCTCGAGCCCGAATAGCGCTCCGGCGAGCGGGGTACCGAAAACCGAAGAGAAACCGGCGCTGATCCCGGCCATCAGTATCATTCGCCGGGCATCGTCGTTAAGGCGGAAAAGGGCCGTAAAACGGTCGGCAATCGAGGCCCCCATCTGCACCGCCGTGCCTTCACGCCCGACGGAGGCGCCAAACAGATGAGAAACAACGGTGCCGAAAAAAACCAGCGGCGCCATGCGCAAGGGAATGACGCGCTGAGGGTCGTGAATCTCTTCCAGAATCAGGTTATTGCCGGCCTCCACGCGGGTGCCGTAGCGCAGGTAGATCCAGCCGACGGCAAAACCGGCCAACGGCAGGAGCCCGATAAGCCAGAGGTGAGCTTCACGCGTTGCCGTGGCCCACTGCAGTGAGAAAAGAAAAAACGCCGATGCCGTACCCGCCAGCACCGCGATGATAAAGGCGAGGAGCAGCCATTTTCCGAGGAAGAAAAGCAGAGAGAGTGATGAAAAGCGGTTTGCACGCATCGTCAGTTCCTTAGAAGATTAACCTTCCCGGACGCGGTGCCTGCAATTCAGATATGCCTGCCCATTCCCGGTCCGGGAATAAAAAGCAGGCATCATTAGCCACATGGCGGTTCAAGGAGGAATGCCATCTCCTGTGAGAAATAGCTTACATTACGAATCGTTTCAGCTGAAGCGATTTATGCGGAGAGGGGAAAAGCGAAGAACGCGGCACGCCGTCCGGCGTGCCGTGGGAAAGCCAGCTTAGTGGTTGTCGTCCTGCGGCATATGGCGATAGATATACACGCCGCTCAGCAGGGTGAATACCAGCGTCAGGGCGGTTAAACCAAAGACCTTGAAGTTGACCCAGATATTCTGCGGCAGCCAGAAAGCGATATAGATATTCGCCAGTCCGCAAAGGATGAAAAACACCGCCCAGGCCAGATTCAGACGCGACCACACCTGCTGCGGCAGCGTCAGCTCTTTACCCAGCATGCGCTGGATCAGCGGCTTCTTCATCACCCACTGGCTAAACAGCAGCGCGCTGGCAAACAGCACGTAGATAACCGTCACCTTCCATTTAATAAACTCATCGTTATGGAAGAAGATGGTTAAGCCGCCAAATACGGCCACCAGCACAAAGGTAATCAGCGCCATTTTCTCGACTTTACGATAGCGCACCCAGCTGTAAATCAGCACGATGGCGGTAGCGATAATCAGCGCGGTCGTCGCGGCGTAGATATCATAAAGCTTGTAGAATGCGAAGAAGACTACCAGCGGTAAAAAATCAAGAAACTGCTTCATACATCGATTCCGTCGTTCAGGTTGGGGCAGGGAGCACCCGCCCCGGATTAGATTAGTTACGAATGAGCATATACAAGCGAAATAAATAGATCAGCAACAATGCGGAGATAAGATTGCTGAGGGTATTTATTACCACCGCGCCAACGTTTGGCGTCAGGACCGCGAAGCTGGAGGCAAACAGCAGCAGCAGCGTTTTCGCCAGCAGCCAGCCGATAATGGCCGGCGCCACCAGACGTACGTTGGCCCAGGCCAGACGCATACTGCTACGCATGGCGCTGAAAATCCCCATTTTATCCTGCACCAGCATAACCGGTGCGAAAGAGAGCACGATAGCCAGCAGGACGCCCGGCACCACCACCAGCATCATTCCCATCTGCACGATAAACGTCGTCAGCAGGATCAGCAGCAGCAGCTTTGGCAGCACCGGCGCAGAAGCGCCGATCGCACGCAGGGCGCTGACTCGCTGGCCGGCGGAGACCATCTGAATCATGAGCAGAACGCCGCCGGCAAGAATGGCGTTACCTACCAGCCCTGAGAAGGTGGAGGCCGCAGACGCGCGCAGCAGGATTTGCTGCTGCTCCGGCGTCATGCTCTGGACCAGTTCGAACAGCCCGCCGCTACCCGCCAGGCTATCGCCCTGGCTCAGTATTGACAGCTGCTCTTCACTGGGTGAAAAGGCATGGCCAAGTACTACCGTAATGAACGCGCATAGCAGCGCAATCAGCAGGATAGTAACGAACTGATTGCGGAAAAAGTTCCCGGTGTCACGGTAGACGGACTTCGCCGTGATAGACATGCATTCTCCTTGAGTATTGCAGGTGTTAACTAGCCGGCGATTGTACCGCAAATCGCGGCTGGGTAGCAGTCTCTGCTCCTGCACGCTAAGTATATCTTTGTAAATAGAAGAGGAAATCAGCGACGCGCTGCCTTGAGTGTCATAAAGCAAGAAATTTGATACGACACGCTTCTCACTGATTGTATTGAGAAAGTGAAAATTAATCTGGATCAATAAATGTTAAATTTGCCCACTTAATGTGATCTATGTTGGATCAAACATACTTCAATGTAGGTATATTCTGGCGCTGAATAACCATAATGAGGAAGTGGGTATGAAAAAGTTAGCAGCGGCGGTTGTTATTCTGAGCAGTCTTTCCGGCAGCAGCGTCTGGGCGCATGAAGCCGGTGAATTTTTTATTCGCGCGGGTTCGGCAACGGTCAGACCGACCGAAGGCGCGGGCGGCACGTTAGGCAGCCTGGGGGGCTTTAACGTCAGCAATAATACGCAACTGGGTTTGACGTTCACCTATATGGCAACGGATAACATCGGCGTTGAACTGCTGGCCGCCACGCCGTTCCGCCATAAAGTCGGGACCGCGGCAACCGGCAATATTGCGACCGTTCACCATTTACCGCCGACGCTCATGGCGCAGTGGTATTTTGGCGACTCCAGCAGCAAGCTGCGTCCATACATTGGCGCGGGTATCAACTACACGACCTTCTTCGATGAGAGCGTGAACGATACGGGTAAAAAGACCGGCATATCCGATCTGAGCCTGAAAGACTCCTGGGGGGCGGCAGGACAGGTGGGGATGGACTATCTGATTAACCGCGACTGGCTGATTAACATGTCGGTGTGGTACATGGATATCGACACCACCGCCAACTATAAGCTGGCGGGCGCGCAACAGCACGACAGTATCCGTCTGGATCCGTGGGTGTTTATGTTCTCTGCCGGATACCGGTTCTAAAGTCTCAGGTAAAGCTGGTCGCAATGACCAGCTTTATTGCACGTCCTGACGCGAAGTCCGCAGCTGCGATTGCCGATGCGTCATTTGCCGCAAGCACTCCCCGGAACGTCCGCGTCAACCGCTACTCATTACCCCATTTATTCAGGAATACCGCGATATCATCGATGCGCTGCCGATCGATGCCCGCTTGTATGGCCATCTCTCCCTGTGCCTCCTCGCTGATTTCTTCGTTATTCATCAGCCGCGTAATCAGCAGTTGAAAATAGCGCGCCAGGGGCTCACGTTCTGACTCGCTGACGGGCTCGGCGGACTCCGTCGAATACTCATCCGCAATGTCGTAATATTTCAGTGGTACTTCCTCGTGCATAAATCGCTCCCGGTTGACGTTGTGCCTGTATTTTCTGGCTTGAATAATATCACCCCTGCCTGGCTTTAGCTCAGGAACGCCCAGAAAAACGTATGACTAGCCCACGCCATGCGCAACGGGTCCAGAAACTCTCCATCATCGGGGCGTAATAGCGTAAAAAGCGAAAATTGACTGCCATGAACCCGTCTGCAGGCCATTAATACGCATAGACTTATCACCACGGCACGCGATATCCGCGATAATCCAGATACTCTAATCCGGGACGATTTTGTTTTTCCAGCAGCACGTTCACCAGCGAGGGGATGGTCTCCGCCATGGTGAGCGGGGCGCTCTCGCCGCCAAGGGCCGTGCGGATCCACCCCGGCGCCATGACCACCATCGGATGCGATACGCTGGCAGGGCGGGCGGCAAAGCTGCGCATAAACATATTCAGCGCGGCTTTGCTCCCGCGATACAGCTCGCGCTGCCCGCCGGTATTATTGCTCAAACTGCCTTGTCCTGAAGACATAACGCCAATCAGCCCCTGCGGCAGCACCAGCGCCTGCAGATTTTCTATAACCCGCATCGGCGCGAGCGCGTTGGTCAGCATGACGTGAATAAACTCTTCCGTCGCGATCTCGCCGATGGTTTGTGTGGGATCGCGGTTGGTGGTGCCCGCGTTGACGAACAGCATATCCAGCACGCTATCGGCAAGCGCATTGCGCAGCGCCGCGATCCCGTCGCTATCACAAATATCCAGCGCCTCAATGCGCACCCGTCCAGGATAAGCCTCGGCCAGATGGTGCAGCGGCGTCGTTTGTGAGAGATCGCGTACGGTGCCGATGACCTGCCAGCCATGCAGCAGAAACTGTTCAGCCATGGCGTGCCCAAGCCCGCGTGACGCGCCTGCGATCAATACTGTTTTAGGGGAAGTGACCATGGGCATAACTCCTGAGTAAATACATGATGGGGTAAATATAGGCTGGTGCTGTAGCAGGCGGAAGGCGCAGCATTTGCAATAATAAAGTGCATCAGACGCCTTATCCTGGAGTGGAGAAAAGATGACCGATCCTGATTTCAATTTACTGGCGGCGCTGGATGTATTGTTGAGCGAGAAAAGCGTTGCCGGGGCGGCTAAACGGCTTGAGCTCAGCGCTTCGGCGATGAGCCGCACGCTGACGCGCCTACGGCAGGTCACCGGCGACCCGCTACTGGTCAGAGCCGGGCGAAACATGGTGCTGACTCCGCACGCAGAAAGTCTGCAGGCGCGTGCAAAAAACGTTGTCTCCGAGATGCGCGCGGTGCTCGACGCTTCGCCTGCGCCGCTGAGTTTATCGACCCTCGAGAAGCGATTTACTTTGCGTACCAATGAGGGATTTATAGACGCTTTTGGCCCGGCGCTGGTGAACGCCGCCGCGCGGGAAGCACCGGGCGTGACGCTGGAGTTTGTCGCTAAGCCGGAGAAAGATGCCCGATTTTTACGCGAGGGGCGGGTGGACCTGGAAATTGGCGTACTGAAAAATATGGGGCCGGAGATCCGCCTGCAGGCGCTGTTTCGCGATCGTTTTATCGTCGCGCTGGCCAAAAACCATCCGCTGGCCGCATTTGCCGATATGTCGCGAGAACAATTTGTTTCCGTGGGGCACGTCATTACCTCCCGTCGCGGGTTGATACGCGGGCCGGTTGATGACGCGCTGGCGGCGTGTGGCATGCGCCGCAGGATTGCCGCGGTGGTGCCTGGTTTTTCCGCCGCGCTGGCCGTGGCCCGGGATTCTCAGCTCATCGCCGTTGTCCCGGCCTCCTGCCTGCAGAGCGCGGCGGGAAAAGAGATGGTCGCTTTTCCTCTCCCGGTGAGTACGCCGGAGATAACGGTGTCACAAATGTGGCATCCTCGCCAGGAGCATGAATCGGCACATCGCTGGCTAAGGCAGCTGGTGCGCAGAGTGTGTCGACAACCATAAAAAAAGCCCGCACAAGTGCGGGCAAAAATACTGGAAGCAATGTGAGCAATGTCGTACCGAATACCTGAGCTGTTTGCTCAACTATTCAGTAATGAGAAAGATAATATTTCTCATTTAAGATATCAACCCCAACTTTTGTGCAGAAGCGATTTTTTTAATCGACGACAAAGACGGTGCGTTTCTGGCTGTCGTCCTGCGGCCACGCCGTGGCGACCTCGCGAAGCGGCCTGGGAGTCGTGGCGATAGTCAATCCGCCGGCGACGGCGGCTTGCAGCATCTCCCCGGTGGCGGCCAGCAACTGGGGCACAGAAAGGCTGCCAATTCCGCTGCCCATCAGCTGCAGCGGCGAGGAGCGTAGCACCGCGCCATTGAGAGAGATATCGGCGGCGGAAAGGGAACCGACCTGAATAAAACGTACCGGCGCATTTCCTGGGCTGTGTTTTGCCAGCGCTGGCAGCAAAAGTTCGGCGCTACGTCCCCACAGATAATCGACGACGACATCAATCTGCTGCGCCGCCAGCCCGGCAAACTGCGTCCGTAAGTCCGCCTCATCCTGACTTAAGTTAACGGTTTCATCAGCGCCGAGGGCGGCCAGCTTCTCCACGTTTCGCCCGCAGGCGATCACTTTTCTGGCGCCGAGAAAACGGGCGATTTGTACCGCCAGCTGCCCGGCGCTGCCGGTGGCGCCGTTGATCAGTACCGTTTCCCCGGCTTTCATCGCGGCGCGTTTGACCAGCGCGGCCCAGGCCGACATCCCCGGATTAGCCATTGCCGCGGCGGTGATATCGTCCAGCGCATCCGGCAGCGGCAGACAGTGGTTTAAGGCGACGGGAGCCCGTTGCGCCATGCTGCCCCAGGGCGCGACGGGGAAGGCGAAATAGACGCGCTCTCCGCCGGGTAAGATACCGGTGCCGTCGATACCCGGGACAAAAGGCAGGCGGCCATCGAAACTATAATGCTTACCGGAGGCCCGGCCTTTCACTACATGACTGATGGCGGCGGCCCGAACCTCGACTAACGCCTGATGCTCACCGGGCTGCGGATCGCGAAAATCGGACCACACCGGACTCTGCTGCAGGTCAAAAACCACGGCTGCTTTCATTGTCTTCTCCCCCTGTGGGATAGTTATGTGTAAAATGCACGTATCTGATAACGGCACTATACCCGGTTAACTAATATATGCAAGATGCACATAATAATTACGACATCAGCGGCTTTCACGGCGCGCTGCTCGATATCATCAGCGTGATGAACCAGCCAATGCGTGACGAGCAGATACTGCAGGCGGCTGGGGTCCAGCTCGATCGGATCCTCTTCCCGCTGCTGGTGGCAATAGGGCGCAGGGGACCCGTTGGGGTCGTTGAACTGGCGGATAGCCTCGGTCGCGATTACACCACCGTCAGCAGGCAGGTGAAGAAGCTGGAAGCGCAGCAGCTGGTACTCAAGCAGCCCAATGCAAAAGATCGCCGGATTAGCGAGGTGACGCTCAGCGAAGCGGGGCAGGCGATGATCGATCGTATCGCGGGAGCAAGAACGCGGCTGATGAATGAGGTGCTGGCCGGATGGACGCAAGAAGAGGTGATGGCGCTGTTTCGCCTGACGCGTAAATACGCCGACAGCTTACAGCTGAAATAACCGCCCGGCCCGGGGCCGGACGGTAGGTACGTTAAGCCGCTTTAGTGGCGGCTTTCAGGCTTCGGGCGAAAGCCTTGAGTTCCGCCAGCATGGCCTGCGGGTCGTTCACGTTCCGCTCGATGATTTTGACGATGGCTGAGCCGGAAATCGCGCCGGCCGCGCCGGCCTCAATCGCGGCGGTAACCTGCTCCGGCGCCGAGATGCCAAAGCCCTGCAGCGGCGGCGCGGCGTGGTACTCGGCCAGCTTTTCAATCAGATGATGCAGCGGCAGCGCGGCGCGGTTTTCCGCGCCGGTCACGCCCGCCCGCGACAGCAGGTAGGTATAACCGCGACCGTAAGAGGCTATCTGGCGCAGCAGATCGTCATCGGCATTGGGCGGGCAGATGAAAATCGGCGCGATATTGTGGCGCAGCGCGGCCTGGCGGAACGGCGCGGACTCTTCCACGGGAACATCGGCAACCAGCACGGAATCGACGCCCGCGCGTTCGCACGCGGCGTAGAATTCATCGATGCCGGGGCTGAACACCAGGTTGGCGTACATCAGCAGGCCGATAGGAATGGTAGGGTGTTTCTGGCGAATCGCCGTCAGCATTTCGAAGCACTGCGCGGGGGTCACCCCGGCGGCAAAAGCGCGCAGGGTGGCGTCCTGAATGGTCGGGCCATCCGCCAGCGGGTCGGAGAAAGGAATGCCCAGCTCCAGCGCGTCGGCACCGGCTTCAATCAGCGTATCGATAATTTTCAGCGACTGTTCCGGATTCGGATCGCCGAGGGTGACGAAGGGAACAAACGCGCCTTCCCGGCGAGCTTTCAGTTGTGCAAACAGCGTCTCATAACGTTCCATCAGATTTCCCCTCGCGCTTTTAAAATATCATGTACGGTGAAGATGTCTTTATCGCCGCGGCCGGAGAGGTTAACCACCAGCAGCTGCTCTTTTTCCGGGTTTTCACGCATCATTTTCAGCGCGTGCGCCAGGGCGTGGGAGGATTCCAGCGCCGGGATAATCCCTTCATGGCGTGATAGCTCTTTAAAGGCCTCCAGCGCTTCGTCATCGGTAATCGACACGTAATCGGCGCGGCCAATGCTGTTTAAATAAGCATGCTGCGGGCCGACTGACGGGAAATCGAGCCCGGCGGAGATGGAGTAGGACTCCTCAATCTGGCCTTCTTCGGTTTGCATCATCGGCGATTTCATACCGAAGTAGATGCCCACACGACCGTGCTTAAGCGGCGCGCCGTGCTCGCCGGACTCAATACCGTGACCTGCCGGCTCCACGCCAATCAGGCCAACGGCGGTTTCGTCGATAAAATCGGCGAACATGCCGATAGCGTTCGATCCGCCGCCGACGCAGGCAATAACCGCATCCGGCAGGCGACCTTCTTTCTCGAGGATCTGCGCTTTGGTCTCTTCGCCAATCATGCGCTGGAATTCACGCACGATGGTCGGGAACGGGTGCGGGCCCGCGGCGGTGCCGAGCATATAGTGGGCTTTTTCGTAGCTGCCGGACCAGTCGCGCAGGGCCTCGTTGCAGGCATCTTTTAGCGTAGAAGAGCCGCTATGAACCGGGATCACTTCCGCCCCCATCAGGCGCATGCGGAAAACGTTCGGCGACTGGCGTTCGATATCCTTCGCGCCCATATAGATGCGGCACTTCAGGCCGAGCAGGGCGCTGGCGAGGGCTGAGGCCACGCCGTGCTGACCGGCGCCGGTTTCGGCGATAATTTCCGTTTTGCCCATCCGTTTCGCCAGCAGAGCCTGGCCGAGCACCTGGTTAGTTTTATGCGCACCGCCGTGCAGCAGGTCTTCACGTTTCAGATACAGCGTCGTGCGGGTGCCTTCAGTGAGGTTGCGGCATTTGGTCAGCGCCGTCGGACGACCGGCGTAGTTTTTCAGCAGGTCGGTAAATTCGGCCTGGAATGCCGGATCTTTTTGCGCGCTGACGAAGGCTTCTTCCAGCTGGCGCAGGGCGGGCATCAGGATCTGCGGAACGTACATCCCGCCGAATTCGCCAAAGTAGGGGTTCAGTAAAGTACTCATTATTGCTCCTTAATATGCGCGCAGCGTTTGAAACACAGAGGACAGCTTGTCGGCATCTTTAATACCCGGCTGCGACTCTACGCCTGAATTAAAATCGAGTCCGGCACAGCCGCTTTTGGCGGCTTCTACGCAGTTATCGGCGCCGAGGCCGCCTGCCAGCATGACGTTATGCAAGTCCTGGCCCTGCAGCAGGGACCAGTCGAAACGCTGGCCGGTGCCGCCCTGACCGTTGTCGAGAACGTATTTATCGACATGGCGCAGATCGCGCGGCGGTAGCGTTTCACCTACGCTGAGGGCTTTCCAGATTTGCACCTTCGGCGGAAGTTCGGCGCGCAGGGTATCAATATAGGTCTGGTCTTCGCTGCCGTGCAGCTGTACGGCGGCTAAGTCGAGGTTTTCCGCCCGGGCGATCACTTCCGCCACCGGGGTATTGCGGAATACGCCGACATAGCTCAGAGGCGCGCTGGCGATCACCGCTTGCGCCTGCGCCTCGTTCACCGCGCGCGGCGACGTCGGGACAAAAATCAGGCCGCCGTAGACCGCGCCGGATTCATACGCCACCTGGGCATCCTGGGGGCGGGTCAGGCCGCAGACCTTATTCTCGCCGAGCAGCACGCGCTTCACGGCGGCGTTGAGATCGGCGTGCTCCATCAGCGCCGAGCCAATCAGGAAGCCGTTGGCGAAGTGGCTCAGTTCGCGCACTTCCGCGTAAGTATGGATGCCGGACTCGCTGATCACCGTGACATCGTGACCGAGCTTAGGCGCCAGGGTACGGGTACGGTTGAGATCAATCGACATATCGCGCAGATCGCGGTTGTTGATGCCGACCACTTTCGCCTTCAGCGCAATCGCGCGCTCCAGCTCCTCTTCATTACTCACTTCGGTCAGCACGCCCATGTTCAGGCTGTGCGCGACGGCGGAGAGCTGGCGATACTGCTCATCATCCAGCACTGAAAGCATCAGCAGACAGGCGTCGGCCTGGTAGTAGCGCGCCAGGTAAATCTGATAAGGATCGATGGTGAAGTCCTTACAGAGAATCGGCTGCGGCGCGACCTTACTGACCATCGGCAGGAAATCGAAGCTGCCCTGGAAATATTTCTCATCGCACAGCACCGAGATAGCCGAGGCGTAGTGCTTGTAGACGCCGGCGATGGCCGCCGGGTCAAAATCTTCGCGAATCAGGCCTTTTGATGGCGAGGCCTTTTTGCACTCGAGAATAAACGCGGTGCGGGTTCCGGCGAGGGCATCATAAAAATTGCGCTGCGTCGGTACCACTTCATTTTGAAAACTGGCTAACGGTTGTTGTTGTTTGCGGGCTTCTACCCAAATCGCTTTGTCGGCCACGATTTTTGCTAAAACGGTCTGCATTTTTTACCCTCTTGCCGCTAATGCGGTCACTCTGTCATAGGCCGCTCCGCTATGCAGCACATCGATGACTTGCTGCGCGTTGGCCTTCAGGTCTTCGTGTCCATGTAAACGCATCAACATGGCGACGTTGGCGGCAACGGCGGCTTCGTGAGCGGCTTCACCTTTACCTTGTAGCAAGCGCGTAAGAATGTCACGGTTTTCTTCCGGCGTGCCGCCAGCCAGCTGCTCCTGATGGTAAGGCGTCAGGCCAAAGTCGGCGGCGGTGAGCTGGTAGCTCTTGATTTCGCCATGGTTCAGTTCGGCGACCACCGTCGGCGCGTGCAGCGACACTTCATCCATACCGCCGCTATGCACCACCGCGGCGCGCTGGTAGCCCAGCACGCGCAGGGTTTCCGCAATCGGCAGCACCAGTTCCGGGCTATAGACGCCAATCAGCGCCAGCGGCGGATGAGCCGGGTTGATCAGCGGCCCAAGCACGTTAAACAGGGTGCGGGTTTTAAGCTGCTGACGGACCGGCATCGCGTGGCGGAAACCAGTGTGGTACTTCGGTGCGAACAGGAAGCAAACGCCCAGTTCATCCAGCGCCTGGCGAGATTTATCGGCATTCATATCGAGATTGATACCGAACGCCGCCAGCAGGTCGGAAGAGCCGGACTTGCTCGACACGCTGCGGTTGCCGTGTTTGGCGACCTTCAGGCCGCAGGCGGCGGCCACAAACGCGCTGGCGGTCGAAATATTGATACTGTTGCTGCCGTCGCCGCCGGTACCGACGATATCGGCAAACGGATAATCCGGACGCGGGAACGGCGCGGCGTTTTCCAGCAGCGCGGTGGCGGCGCCGGCGATTTCCTGCGGATGCTCACCGCGTACTTTCATACTCACCAGCGCGGCGGCCAGCTGCTCGGGTTTGACTTCACCGCGCACCACCGCAGAGAACAGCTGATGGCTCTCCTGCTGGCTCAGGGTTTCGGCCTGGTACAGTTTTTCCAGAATCGGCTGGAGGGTGTTGGTCTGCTCCAGCTTCTGCAGCGCCCAGGCCAGGGTTTGCTCCAGCAGGCGTGCCCCCTGGGTGGTCAGAATTGACTCAGGGTGGAACTGGAAGCCGCAAACGCGATCCGCGTCGTGACGCACCGCCATCACCATACCGTTGAAGTGGGCGTTGATGGTGAGTCCGGCCGGGATATTGCTGCCCACCAGCGAGTGATAGCGGGCGACCGGCAGCGGATTGCTCAGTCCGGCAAACATCGCCTGGCCATCGTGCTCAATGCTTGATGCCTTCCCGTGAAGAATTTCACCGGCCTGACCGACGTAGCCGCCATAGGCTTCGACAATCGCCTGATGGCCGAGGCAGATACCGATAATCGGCAGCTTGCCGCGCATGCGGGTCAGCAACTCCGGCATGCAGCCCGCTTCGCTCGGCGTCCCCGGCCCCGGAGAAAGCATCAGTACCGGGTTTTTCATGGTGCCGATGCGCTCAATCAGCGCCTGCGCCGGGACGGAGTTGCGGTAAATCACCACGTTATGGCCGTTCGAACGCAGCTGGTCTGCCAGGTTATAGGTAAAAGAGTCGATATTATCGAGCAGCAGGATGTCGGCCATTAGAAAATCTCCTTCGCGTGGTGGGCCTGGGCGATAGCGCGCAGCACCGCGCGAGCTTTATTACGGGTTTCATCCGCTTCTGACTGGGGAACGGAGTCGAGCACGATACCGGCGCCGGCCTGCACCGTGGCGACGCCATCCTGCACGTAGGCGGAACGGATCACGATGCAGGTATCGAGGTCGCCGTGGGCGGTAAAGTAGCCCACCGCGCCGCCGTAGCTGCCGCGGCGTTTGCCTTCAGCGGCGGCGATTAGCTGCATGGCGCGCACTTTCGGCGCCCCGCTGAGGGTGCCCATATTCATACAGGCACGGTAGGCATGCAGCACGTCAAGATCGCGGCGCAGCTCGCCAACCACGCGGGAGACGAGGTGCATCACAAAGGAGTAGCGGTCGACTTTGGTCAGGTCGGCGACGTAGCGGCTACCCGGCGTACAGATGCGCGCGAGGTCGTTACGCGCAAGGTCGACCAGCATCAGATGCTCGGAGAGCTCTTTATGGTCGGTGCGCATCTCCAGCTCAATGCGGCTGTCGAGATCGCGATCCAGCGAACCATCCGCGCGGCGGCCGCGCGGGCGGGTACCGGCAATGGGATAGATTTCAATCTGGCGATTGGTGGCATCGTACTTGAGAGAACTCTCCGGCGACGCGCCGAAGAGGGTGAAATCGTTGTCCTGCATAAAGAACATGTACGGGCTCGGGTTGCTCTTCTTCAGCACATCATAAGCGGCCAGCGGCGACGGGCAGGGCAGCGAGAAGCGGCGTGACGGCACGACCTGAAAAATCTCGCCCGCGCGGATGGCGCGCTGCATTTTACGCACGACGGCGCCGTACTCTTCGTCGCTCTGATCGCAGTCGCAGCTCATTTCGGCAACCGTGGTCACCGGCAGCGGCGCCGGCGGCTCGTTTAGCTGCTGACGAAGCTGAGCGAGCCGCTGTAGCAGACGCTGTTTTTCGCTTTCCAGCGGCGTGAACAGGCTCGCCTGGATACGGGTATTTTTGGTCTGATGGTCGATAACCAGCAGCGTTTCCGCCAGATAGAAGCAGTAATCCGGGCAGGCGGTGTCGCTCTCCAGCGGCGGCAGGTCTTCAAAGCCAGCGACCAGGTCATAGGCGAACAGGCCGCCGAAGAACATCGCTTCGCGCTCCTGCTGCGGGACGGTTATCAGATCCTGCAGCAGGCGAAAAGCGTCGAATACCGAGAGTGAACACAGGCGGGCATCTTCATCCAACAGCGCGCTGACCGGCGGGAAGGTTAATACCCGGCTATTTGGCTGACGCTGGTTATCGATGCCGGATGGCAGCGCGCTATCCAGCAGTTCGAGTAACGCCGTACCGTTGGCGGAAAATGCGTGAATAGTGACAGTGTCACCTAGCGCGGTAATGCGCAGCGCGCTATCCACCAGCAGCAGGCTCTTTAAATCATCCTTACTGTCGATATCCGCGGATTCCAGCAGCAGGGTGGCTGGACGCGCGCCGCATAGCTGGTGGAACAGCGCCGTGGGGTTTTCCCGATAGATGGCGTCGCTGGTGAGAAGCTCGAGTGCCGGTTTTGATGTTTGCATTATTGTTGTCGCCTGTTCGCTATAATAATTTGTCCAATAAAAAGCCCGCTCATTGGCGGGCCGGGTATCTGTATGCTGAGTGCAAAACGCGATCACGCTGCCCGATAACAGGAGGTGCGCCACCAGCCGTGCAGAGTGATGAATTGCGTTTTCATTGTTGATACCCCTTCATGTGAACTTGCGTACTAGTTAACTAGTCCGAGGGATTAAAGTCAACCCCTGTTTGCAGATTTTCTCTATCAGTCGGTATGATGATGCGCTTATTACTATCCTTAATCACTTAAGCTGCAGAACCACAATCAATCTGCCTGTGACTTAAAGTATGACGGGTACCGGTTCATGTCCAGCAGGAGTCATCTTGAGCAACACCAATTACGCAGTGATTTACGACCTGCACAGCCATACCATCGCCTCTGACGGGCGTCTGACTCCAGAAGAACTTGTCCATCGCGCCCACCAGATGCGCGTCGGCACCCTGGCGATTACCGACCACGATACCGTGGCGGCAATTCCCGCGGCTCAGCGTGAAATTGAACGTGCCGGTTTACCGTTGGCGCTGATTACCGGGGTGGAAATTTCCACGCTGTGGGAAAATCATGAAATTCATATTGTCGGGCTGAATATCGATATCGACCATCCGGCGATGACCGCGCTGCTCGATGAACAGAAAGCGCGTCGCCAGATGCGGGGTCAGCAGATCGCCGAGCGGCTGGAAAAAGCGCGGATCCCGGGCGCCTGGGAAGGGGCGCTGAAGCTGGCGGACGGCGGTGCGGTGACGCGCGGCCATTTTGCCCGTTTTCTGGTGGAGGCCGGCTATGCCAACAATATGGCTGACGTATTTAAGAAGTATCTGGCGCGCGGGAAAACCGGTTACGTTCCGCCTCAGTGGTGTACAATAAAACAAGCGATTGATGTCATTCATCATTCTGGCGGTAAAGCGGTCATTGCCCATCCCGGGCGCTACGATCTCTCCGCCAAGTGGTTAAAACGGCTGTTGGCCCATTTTAGCGAGCAGGGGGGCGATGCGATGGAGGTGGCGCAGTGTCAGCAGGCGCCTCACGAGCGCGCACAGCTTGCCGCTTACGCCGTGCAGTATGGCCTGGATGCCTCGCAGGGGTCTGATTTTCATCAGCCCTGCCCGTGGATCGAACTGGGCCGCAAACTTTGGCTACCCGCGGGCGTGGAAGGGATCTGGCGCAGTTGGGAAGTGGCCGTAGAACAAAATTGAGAGGGAAGTATGAGCCAGTTTTTTTATATCCATCCGGAAAATCCACAGGCGCGGTTAATTAACCAGGCGGTGGACATTGTGCGTAAAGGCGGGGTCATCGTCTATCCGACCGACTCCGGCTACGCGTTAGGCTGCAAAATTGAAGATAAAGGCGCGATGGAGCGGATTTGCCGGATCCGTAATCTGCCAAACGGCCACAACTTCACCCTGATGTGCCGCGATTTGTCCGAACTGTCGACCTATTCATTCGTTGATAACGTGGCCTTTCGTCTGATTAAAAACAATACCCCGGGTAACTACACGTTTATCCTCAAGGGCACCAAAGAAGTTCCGCGCCGTCTGCTGCAGGATAAGCGTAAGACCATCGGTATGCGCGTGCCGTCCAACCCGATTGCGCAAATGCTGCTGGAAACGTTGGGCGAGCCGATGCTCTCCACTTCGTTGATGCTGCCGGGAAGCGACTTTACCGAATCCGACCCGGAAGAGATCAAAGATCGTCTGGAGAAGCAGGTTGACCTGATTATTCACGGCGGCTATCTGGGCCAGCAGCCGACCACGGTTATCGACCTCACTGAAGATGCGCCGGTTGTGGTGCGTGAAGGCGTGGGGGACGTAACGCCGTTCCTGTAATGACGCCTGTTTCCGTGGAAGGAATCGTCATGTAATGAATACCCGCTCGCCGCTTTTATTTGCCGCCGTTCAACGCGGCGCAATGCCGCGCGCCTTTTGATGGTTCATCCTCTGCAAAAGACCCTATTGTGCTACCTGGCTTCCATCAGCGCGCCATGCGCTCGGACGGAGGTGCGCGGTAAGTTATGCTATGCTCGTAACGCAAAGAAGCATTCATCTTAAAGTTCGTGTACCATGTTCGCCCACGCGAGAAGGCGTGTCTCTGTTATGTCTGCTGTAGCAACATAGATAATGGCACGCGCTGATGCAAAAAAATTTTACAGAACAGGGTGTTAGGTTTCATTTTGCCTCGCGCCCTGTTTTTCGAAGTATACCAGACGCCTGGGAAGGCCATAAAACTATATAATAAATCAAGTCGTTAGCGTTAACTCTATGAAATGTATAACAAAAGGGTCAACGCAATGGGTAACAGAGTGGACAACAGAGCCCCGAAATTCACTACCAAACGCGGCAACACTTTCTACATCAATTTTCGTCTCCCTGATGGGACATTCTTTCGTCGCAGTCTGGGCACTGATTCCCTAAAAGCTGTTCAAGTGACGATGAGTCGCCTAAGCCCATATATTCCTCTCGTTCAAAATGGCTCGCTATCCGTCGAGCAGTTCAAAATGCATATTGACGGCTTCAGAGAAGCCACTCAGCGAGATTTCGATACCTATTTGTTGGATTGGTTGAGGCTAGGCGTTGATGAGGTTAAGCGGATGCCGGAACTCGGACGACTGAACAAGTCAATTTTCCCTGATACTCCTATTTCAGCATCAAAGAGTGTTGAGGAGGCTAAAGGCCGTGCTGAGATACATCTGAACCGAGTGTATAACGGTGATGAATCAACGGCGCGGATGCTTCTTGCCACTTTGCACCAGAAGAAAGTTTCTTTCGGTCAAAATGACGTAGAACAAGCTTATGAGGTGGCGGGTCAGATTGATATGCACCAGACCATGCTACACCAGGCTTATGAGGCGTTCTATGCTGGTGATATTGTCCGTTATCGTGCTCTTGTTGAATCCATGCAATCACAATTGGCTGAAACTGAAAAGCTGAAGCAGCCAGCAACTAAACAGGCTGTTGTAACTGTTGATGCTCCTGACGACGACACTACACCGTTACTTTCTGAGGCCTGGAAGCTGTTTGTGGCTGAGAAGGGGAAAACCTGGGCTATCACCATAGCTCGTGAGAATAATCGTTTCTATGAGGTGCTGATGCATGTTTTAGGGGATATTCCTGTGGGGAGTATCACCAAACAGCACATACGCCAAACACTGGCAGTGATTGAGAACCTGCCACGCCGAAACGTGAAACCCTACTCAGAGATGACGTTAGAGGAGTGCATAGATTTTGATGTTCCTGAAGACGATTTGATCAGTAGTGCCAATGTTAAAAAGCACCTCAAGATTTATTCCTCGTTTTTCAAAGTTTTCCTTAAAGATGAAAAGGATATCTTAGAAAAGGCTCCCACTGAGGGGATTAAATATGAGGTGACGGAGAACAAGGGCGGACATTACTCGCGGCCTGAGATGCAACGGCTCATAGAACGGTTATCTACGTTTACCGATTGGCGTAAAGACTACTTCCTGACTTTGATCTACACAGGTGCTCGCCGGGGTGAAATGGCGGCTATACGCAAGGAGCACATACGCAAAGATGAGGAGACGGGGCGTTACTACATCTTCATTGCGGACGGTAAAACGGAACACGCACAACGACAAATCCCGATCAGTAAAAGTATTGAGGCGCTGTTGTTAGCTCGAATTAAGCCCCTTAAAGATGGTGATCTTGTGTTTGGGGACCTGCCAACTTATGAGCATATTGCTTTTTTGTGGCGTAGTCTCATGGAGGAATGCAACATCCCTAAATACAACGAATTTGGGCAGAAGAGGGTGATCCATGCATGCCGCCATACCTTCATATCTGAGGCTATAGCCAAAACTGGCAATGCAGCATTGGTGCAGTTTGTCGTAGGTCATAGCCGTACTCAGTCATTAGGGATCACGGCACGATACACGCACAGACCAGCGCTAAATCAACTATTAACCGTAGTTGATTGCGTAAGTTGGTAAGTAGCACCAACGGGGCTTTATGGCTACTATGGCTTTAATAAGCGCTTGGCCAGTTCGGTTAACATCCAACCGAAGTTAGTAACAGAGTCGAGAGAGTTTTCTGTCCAAAGTGCAAGGTAGAGCAATGAAAAAATGATAATGGTGATCACACCAGAAACAAAGACAAGACGTAATGAATCAATACTCATGAGAAAAGCTCCCGATTGGCTAAAAACGGGAGTATCCAATAACCACCTATCTTTTGCAAAGATACACTGATCGCTTAGATATTATGAATTAACTTTCAATCTACGTCAACAAAAAATGATGTAGATTGTAGGTGACTGTAAAAAAAGGAATTATTCTGATCGTATAAATTGCAATTTTAAAAAAATGGTTCAAAATCACACAAATGTAAGGTTTTGTAAATGGCAAGATGGAAATTACTCCCGGCCATTGCTGGCACTTTAACCGCTTGACCTTGCTCTACGTTGCACAGCGCGAGCGCTAACGCCATAATGCTGCTGTTCTGCATTTCCTTCTCTCCGTTGGGATTGTTGAATACGGCGGGGGCTGGCTTCTTGGTGGTTGGCGGCCCCTGCCACTTGTTGAGCAACTGCTTTTCTAAGATTGGTTGGTAACAGGTGACGCTGTATTGTCGTCCCTGCAAACTTCACTACCTGCGTATAAACGCACACCGTAACCCCACACCACATAAAGCTGGTGATCGGCTTCTCTTCCTTGTTCACTCTTCTGAATCCTCTGCATTGAATGTTTTTGCATAGGGGCAATTTCCTTTAGTTAGATAGGTGAATGTGTAATTGCTGTTCTCATAAACACACATCGTCTTACCGTTCTCTGTCTGTTCCTCCTGTGGGTTGGTTAGGGTGATTTGTCCGGCTCTTGCACTGATACAATAGAGCAGGGCTAGCACAATGAATGCAGGTATCAGCAGTTTTAACAGAATGCCTTTCCCGTCTCTTTTCATAAATCCTCTCCTTAGTGAATCAAGTCACCGTACATCACCGCACAATTAGCAGAAATGCAAGAACATGATCACTGCTGAACACACCGCAAATGCGACCCATTCTCATTTAATTCATAATTTCAAAATATCCTATAAATTTCAATGTGATAACATTTATAAACTCTAGTTTGCATAGTGTTATGTTATGCGGAGTTTATGCATACGCGCTGCATAAAACTTTGAATAAAGACAAAGTGTTATTTAAACACTATAAAATTCAATAAGTTATTGTTTGGTGGGGTAGGTCACGCCATCGTAGGCGACAGGTTTAACATGCCTTTAATGATAATGATTCTTAATATGATTTGTAGTTGAAAATTGATTGTTTTTGCACGAAAAGTTTCATTCGAAAGATTACGTGAAAACTCGTTCAACACCTTCCCGGTGTCCTCTTGCACATTACATAGCTCTAAGCCTTGCTACGCCTGGCTTTGTCTCTCTTTGCACATAATACACTATTGCACAGAATTCATGTAAAACAGCTTAAAACAGCCTTTCTTTTCATTGATTAAAAGGGGTATTAAAGAGTGAATTAATGCATATTAAACGTTAATTAAATTGTATTTAAATCCGGCTTAACTTGAGAAACATTATTGCACAAAGACATATTGCATATAATCATCTTTTATTCAGATAAATTTTATTGTAGGTGATATATAGCGATAGTGCTATGCACTCCCTTCGGGTATCGCTCATTACATTCTCTCTTTTTGCATGTAATCAATTGTAGAGATGTTTCTGTTATGCAACTAATGTTATTAACAAAAGACTTTTCTTTTTTTTAGTGAGAGTGAGGGTTGGACTGACAGTGGTCAGCCCTTACGGAGAGTATGTAAATGTAATGCACATACGACACTATGAAGATTCTTTCCTTTATATAGATAGTTGTTATGAGTCAGCGAAGCGTAGAGGTTATCGCAGATTGCCGACACTCATTTGAAATGTGTCATAACACATTCAAGAATTACTATACTAACCTCACTATCTACTATGCAAAAGGAAAAAGCACCTTTCACATAGACTCTTCGAGAGATACCCCCCGTTCACTAACGAGGGGAAACACTAACTCCTACAACTCCCACTCAATAAAAGAAAAAGCCCTTTTATTTCATGCTAGCTGTTTGAGTAAGTCTATCTACACTCATCACTTCCACTCATTAACTCGTGCAAGCTCTTCATTTAGATAGATATTTCATTACAATAATAGTGTGCAATAATAAAAAGTTTCATTTTTTATTTACATAAGCGCTATTGTAATTAAATTTGGAAACTTTTCTAGAATGTGCCTTAGAATATATGCATGCACACTAAAGCCGGATTTCTATACTGTTATACACTTTATCTATATAAATCAACTATGTAACATTTTTAAACCCTGTTGACTTTTCGTAAGTTGCTAAAAATAGTACACTTTTTTGCATTCAGGCATTGACAATATAGTGATAACGTGTTAGGATAGTTTATATAGTGATGAGTTAAACAAATAAGCCTTCACTACAAAGACGTTAACCGCAACGCACTGTGAGCCTTCGGGCGGCACGGTGTTTTTTATATGTAACCATAATAGAAGGAGCCAATATAATAATGGCAAATACAAAATACCCTGATGTTCAAGCAATCCTTGATGCGCTGCTTAGTGGTGAACTTAGTCGAGCACAGGCACAGCGAAGTAAAAATGTTGCAAAATCTTTAGGACATACCGAACGATATGAACGTTACCGCAAAGCGGTCGCACTATACGATCAGATTGTTGCGATTAAGAAAATTAAATAAAGAGGTAATAATGAATATCAATTTTGATTCTGATATGTATAAAAAACTTCAAGCAAAAGCAACTGAACAACACACTACGATTCCTGCTCTTATTAAAGAGTTAGTGATTAAACATGTCCTTGTCGATGAGGAAAAGAATGAAACAAAAAAGACTAAAGCAGTTTCCAGTAATTAAATATGTAGATGCGATTTGCGGTAGCGGTAAGAGTCACAGACTGAAAGAATACATCTTAGGTAATCCTGATAAACTTTCCCTCATTGTCGTTCCTACTCATAACTTAGCAGAACAATTCCAGAACAGTCTAAACGAGATACTCAAAAGAAAAGTATTCCGTGTTATGGGTGAACCAGCAGTCAAAACACTCTCTGATGCTCTCGAAGATACTTTTAAATACAAAGTTATCATTTGCACTCATGAATGCTATAAACAGTATTGTTATAAAGCAGCGTTTGATAATGAGATGCAAGATAAGCTGTTACATTTTGACGTTTATGTAGATGAAATACCCGCCGCCTCATTCGGTGGATGGATTAAAGTTGACTTCAAAAAGAATGCTGATGAAAACTACCCCTTTCTAAATTGGATAGAAGAAAAAGAATCCCTCTTCTATATAAAGGAAGAAAACAGGGATGAGTTTGAAAAGTATTATAGAGAGAAGAACGCTAACAGCAGAGATTTAAAACAACTATTATGGGCTATGTTACACGGTGCCGGGTTGATGTTTGATGAAGAGAAACACTTCTTCTGTTATGGAATCTCTCCTCTAATGAGTAGTGTTAACTGGTGCAAAAGCTTTGTGATTATGGGCGCTGGTGTGAGCCGTAGTGAGTTTTTATGGTGGGCTAAAGAGGTTGCACACTTCATCTGTATCCCTGCTCCTGAATACTTACAGCCTCATACAGAGCGTAGACAGCATAAGCTTGTGCCTATTGAGATAAAAGCCCTCACAGATAAGAACGCTACACAGGAATCATTAGCATATACCCTTAACAACTTTAATAAAGAAGTGAGAACATTGTTAGGTGATGGCTACATCTTTGCAACTAATAAAGATAAATCAGTATGCAACTTTGAATCTTATGGAGATGAAATCTTTGGAGACTCTAACAGGGTTAGCATGGCAAGTTATGGATTGAACAACTACCAACACATAACAAAAGCTGCTTTCATTGGATGCTCAAACTTCCATCCTTCTGTAACAGGTAAATGGAAATTGTATGCAGAACTAAACGGATGGGATGCAAAGGAATTAGCAAGTAGACGTAAAGCCGCAATGAACTATGAGCAATGCTACCAGTTTGTTTCACGGTGTTCTATAAGAGATTATGACTCTAATTCACCTCAATTATACATTGTTCCTGATTTAGCTACTGCTAACTATCTGCAATCTTATTACTTTCCTGGTGCAAAGGTAGAAAGTTTAGGCTTTGACCTTCCAGTAAAAGAAAGGAAAGCGAGAGAAGTAGTTAAACCATACAATACAACAAAAGGGAATGAGACAAGGGAAATGATTCAAATGTATAAAGCACAGGGAATGAAACAAAAAGATGTAGTGAAACTTACAGGCCTTAGTAAAGGTCAGGTATCTAAAAGCTGGAAATAGGAGAGTAAATGGCACGAACTAAATCAAGAGATTTAGAGATCTACAACTATTTTAAAGAAAATAAAAGCAGTCTCTATTCTATAAAATCCCTCGCAGTAAAACTTGATATCACAGAAGAAGATATTAAAAAGAACCTCTCATCTCTGAAGTTTGGTGATCAACTCATCTTCGAGATGTTTGGGAATGACACATTCCGAGTAGTGAGCCTTTCTGATTCATTTGAAGAGGGGCAGAGAGATGAAATAGAGAAGCGCTGGAGAGAACATACTAAAAAGCTTGTTAAGATTTATAAAGAGCAGGGCTACACTCCTGAAAAATGCTCGTCGATTAGTGATGTAGAGATAGAAACAGTAAACAAATATTGGGGTAAATAATGCAGAAATACGAATATACAGAAAATGAAAAATCGCTCTTTAGAAGCATAGCTGAAGGTTTAGATCTTACATATGAGGAACTTGAATCCAAAATTATCAAGGAATATTTGGAAAATCTCCTCGATAGAATCAAATATAACAGAGGGGAATAATGGCTACAATTAACGACACAACCTCCACCAAATCGACTAGTAAAACTAAATCAGAGAATGGATTTTGCGTAATAGCGAGCATGAGCAACGACTCCTCTGCGAGCTACATTCAGGAATACAGTGCTCTATCATTTGATAGCGTCCCTCAAATTGGTGTAAAGCGCAAGGCAGACGTCTCTAGTTATGCGATCGAATCTGGTAGTGAGGTGAGCGACCATATTCAAATTAAAAACGATTCAATCAATATATCAGGCTGGATTACTGAGTCTCCTATTGAACTACGGGGAGATATTATCTCAAGTGCTGGGGCCAACGGCACCAGGGTTAAACAGGCTATTGATTGGTTAAACACCACATTTGAAGCCCGCCAAACTATCTCACTTGTTACACGAGACGCTGTATTAGAGAACGTTGTTTTGACAGGTGTCAGTTATAACTACGATGATGCGCTAGATGCAATGAAGTTTGATTTGTCATTTGAAAAGATTAGATTGGTTAGTAGTAAAGAGGTGGATGTAATCGCTACTAAGACAAAGAGCACTTCTAATAAAGGCAAAACAGTAAAGACAAAAGCAAACACTAATACAGTTAAAAAAGACAGCACAGTTACCAACCTGTCATCTCAATACAATTCCTAAATAAATACATTCGGAGCTACCATTATGGAATATGCAGAAGCGGTTATGAGCTTTGCCCTTTGGGGAATTTTAATTTCCAATCTAACACATACACTAAAAATAAAATATAAAAACTGGAGGAGCGTTGAGTAAAAATAGAAACATTTTAAACGTTAACAAATTACAGCTTAGAGCAGTAGGCAGAAATAAAAGAAAATCTAAAGTAAACAGCATTCCTAAATGGGATGCCATTCCAGAATATACAGAATCCCCACCCCTCACACAAGAAGAACAAGAAATAATTGATAGTATTTGTGATAACAATAATGTTTATTTTAATCCTCGTAAACGAATAACCACCAAATTTAACGATGAGATCGAGAAATGGCAAGCATTAGGATTTAATAGCGAGGATGAACATATTGCATGGAAGAGGCTGAATAACAGGGATGAGGCCAGCTCCACTTATACAGACCTTGCAGACACTATCCTAAAAATTACACAAGGCCAGAAAATTGACTGAATATAATACAATATATGAGATGTGTCAGGCATACGCCGATTGGTGTAATGAGAATGACCATTTGCACGGTAGAACAAATAGCGATGATTACTACTTGTATTTTGTGTCTAAGAAAATTTCTGGAAAAGATACAAAAGACACAGTGACATTTTGCTTCACAGGAGCAACAAGACCCGACGGAAGCCATCCAGGCTACCTGATTCAAACATCATAAACAACAATTCAAATATAAGGCCCCTGTAAGGGCCTCTAACACACTTTAAATAAAAAGAGGTATAATGGGTAATATTAATAGTATGAGCCGTGCAGGGCGCGGCAGAGAAGCTGTAGAGAAATATAACCAACAACAAGCTATCCTGGAAACTCCTGTAGGGACCTCAGAAGAAGCAGAAGCCTATAATGAAGTAAGGAATAATAAAATCACATATCTTGATATATTTTCAGCATACAATGATGAATTAAATGGAAGTATCTTAATCAACCTCACCACAGCGATTGATAATTTCTATAACACCCCTACAGCTAATAATTTGAATACTGTCAGTGAAGAGATTAAGATTGCTAACAGATTTATTAAAGAGGCTTCAGGGGTTATGGAGGTTTGTATTGCTAGCTACCCTGATAATCCAGAACTTGCTACAGAAATTGATATTTATCAAAGTGCTACAGATTGTATTCTGGGTGAAATTGCACAATTAGCAGAGAATGTGACAGGAGAGGAGGCGTAAGCCTCTTCTTATTTATGGGGCATCTTCAGGTGCCACTTGAAATAAAAACATTTACAAGTTGATTCTCACTTTAATACAATTTTAAATATCACTTGAGCGTATTTTATTTCACTTTTCTATTGACAAATATATATTTTCATGTTACTATTATCTTAAGGGTAAGATATTTCAGAGAAGACACTAACTCCTTATAGATTCTTCATTCTTCTGATATTACACTTTCTTCGTTTTGTTAATTGGTCATTGACTCCAAATCAGAAACGTTTACTTTCCAAGGGTTTTGTTTCTGATGGGAATTAGGCTGCTTTATATTGCAATCACAGTATAAACGCTTTTAGCCTTCTTCTCTGAACTATTTTCCCTATTATTTATTAGAATGCACTGATAAATACTACCAAACCGCACATCTTTTTATTTATTTATTTTTATCAAAGGTAGGTGAATGGAAGTCCTCTATTTTACGTGGATGGTAGTATTTTTTAGTGTATATCTGCATAGATTGCACATTTTTGTTATTGACAATTAGTCAATTGCTTTTATTTTATTATCTATTACAGGTAGATAGTTTAACAACAAGTTTAGAATTAAGCCCTCGGCATGTTGGGAAGCAGGAATAAAGCATTACTTTGTCAGTATCAAAAAACATCATTGGGTAGCTCCGATGAAAAAACAGGAGAATAGAAAACTCCTCTTATCAACTGAATTAGGAAGCGGTTGGATAAGTTAATAATGTTGCCGCATTATTTTCTACTCAAAGAAGGGCACCTATTGGTGCCCTCTTTTTATCCCCACTTGAAATAAATCTATTTCAATAAAAATAGCACTTTCAAAGTTACTTTAATACAATTTTAATTGTCACTTTTAAAGACCTGTTATATATAAATGAGAATTAACATGAAAAAAGAAATGAACAGTATCACAAAAATGTCACAGGAAGAATTTAAATCTGCATGTATTAAAACTGCTGCAATGCTAAATATCCCTGTGGAAGAAGTGATTGAAGAAGCTGAAAAGCGACTTAATAAAGCTGGCGTAGAAGTAGAGAAAAGCGATAACACTGATAATAATGTGCAACTCACTTTTAATGAAAGATACGCAGCACTATTAAAATCTAAATTAAATAAGGATAATGTCTAAATGATTAATCTATCTCAATTGTTCGACCACAATAAAGGATTTACCGATGTTGTGAGTTATGCTACAGACCCGTTTGCATGTGTTATGAATATGCAATTTGATACTCTGGCTGCTGATGTGCATGCAGGTGATGTGTTGGGTGCTGATGGCTCTCTGTATACCTCTGGTGATGATGCCTACATTGTTGTAGCTGATTATGTCCCCGCTGGCTCTGCTCGTTGTGTGAACGTTCTACGCTCTCCTGCAATGGGGTCATGGGTTCAAGTTAAACAAGGCAACCTGAATGCAGGTGATGTTGATGCTGCTGTTGTAGCACTCGTTAAACAAGGATTCCGTTTCCAGGAATTCCAGACCTCTTAATATAAGAATAATAAAAGGAAAATATAATGATCTTCGGAAATGAAATTGTTGACCTGAGTCCTATTTTCTCAGTAGCCCCTCAGAATAACTACATGCTTAATGCACTGAATGTATTTGATGGTGTTCCTAGCGATACCCCTAAAATTGTAATCTCAGATATCGTCACTACTAACGAATCTCTGCTTAACACTCCTAAGAGCCGTTATAGCTCTGAGCATGATGTTACTAAACGTGATTTTGGGACTGACCGCATTATCGAAATTCCTTTCTTCCATCGTGAAGACATGGTGAAAGTAAGTGACATCCAGGGCAAACGTAAATTTGGCACTGAGCTAGAACAAACCCTGCTGGATGTATCGAGTGATTATGTAGCCCGCCACGCTATTGCATATTACCGCACACGTGAGAAAGCATTTGCACAGGCTCTGTTTGCTGGCACTGTAACTACTCCTTACACTGATGACCAGCTGATTGACTGGAGCACCACTTTCGATGCAACTCGAATGACTAAGGTGATTGACCTCACCTCTACCACTGTTAACCCGTTTGAAATGTTCGATGAAATCATTGATGCAACTAACGAGAAAGCTGATGGCCTGATGAGTAAGATTGAACGTGTTGTAGTATTCGCCACTCCTGCATTCTATAATGCTCTGCGTTATTCTGCACAGTTTGCTACCGCATTTCAGTATGTGCTACCACAAGACCCGGCTAACGTTGTATTCCAGCGTCGTGAACTCCTCCCTAATGTATCCTTCTTCTCTATTCCAGGGACTAATATTGATATCGTTAAGGTAAGTGACCCACTGCTTTCACAGTTTATTCCTGATAATTCAGCAATTGCAATTCCTGTATTTAGTGCAGGTGCTAACGTTTATCAGAATGTGTATGGCCCTGCTTCTACACGTTTCGACCTGATGAATCAGAGTGCAAGTGAATATTACACCTGGCAGATGCTGCGTGAACGTGGGGATGCTCTGGATATCGTGACCGAACATAGCACACTTCCAGTTAACCACGGATTCGGCTTCTCTACTCTGATCACTCAGTCGTAAGAGAAAGCTATAAAAATATAAGCCTGTCAGGAGACACCGATAAAGAGAGCGCAAATCTCCGGGTAGCCTGATGGGCTTTTTTCGTTTTAAGAGGATAGAGAGTATGAAATTTATAATGAAAAGTGCTGGCATTAATTTAAAAGGAAGTGATGCTGAGAAATTAATTAATGTTAGTGAACTATGCAGAACATTTGGCCTTAATATTAATAGCTTCAACACTCTACGTTTTCGTTATGGGTATGGAATTGAAGAGACGTTAGCAATTATGCTCGCAGATAATAAAGAGGGATAATATTATGATGGATATCACCGTGTCTCGCGTGAGGAACGTTGTAGATTTTAAAGTGGATCATGAATCATTACGTAAAGCTAAAAACAGCATTAAAGGGATTAAAGAGTTTGCAGAGAATCAGAAAATAGCAATTAAGCCATTTGTAGACCAGCGAGCACTTAATAAGAGTATGAAGCGAGCTATTAAACAAGCAAGAGCTAATAACGTTATTATGCAGAACGCACAGAATAAAGCTAATAATAGGGGGAATGGAACGAACACCCCTAATAATAATACTCAAGCTAAACAACAAGCAAGGGCACAGGCTGCTGCTAATAAAAGACAGGACCAGGCTGATTTAAAAATGAGGGCTACACGCCTACAGCTAGGCGGAATTATTGGAAGAACAGCAGAGGAAGAAGCCAGAGTATTACGAGAGGCTCAGGCGATCACAGACCAATATAAATTTGGCGCAATTAGCATGGCACGCCAAAACCAGCTTATCAAGGAGCAGATTACCCTGTTACGTAGGGCAGCCAGAACAAGACAGGCTGGAGCTAATGCGCATTCTACAGGTGGATTTGGTAAACGCCTAGGAAGCCTCGCCAATGGCGCTACAGGCGGTTTAGCTACTGGAGGTGTGTTAGGTATGGCTGGAGGTATGTTAGGGCCTCTCGCTGGCGCTGCGGTCGTTGCAGGTGGCATGACTGGAGTCGCTAACAGTGCCAAGGAAACACGTATGATTGTTCAAGGTGCTAAAGCTGTAGGGGTCGATCCTAATTTACTCTTAGCTATGTCTCAATGGGGACAGAGTAATGGTGTAGACTCTGCATCACCTGATAAAATTCAGGATAACCTCAAAGATATCCGGGAACGTTTAGGGGATACTGCTGCTAACTCTACATTTGATAAAAAATCAGGGAAATGGAAAGGCGGAGACCAGGGTGTAAATAGCATAATGAATGCTACTGGAATGAGCCTTAATGAAGTGAGACAATATCAAAACTCTCCTGCTGATTTCTTAAATGTTGCTATTAAAAAAATGCAGACTAAAGGAATGAGCGATGCTGAAATCGGACACCAGATTGAAGATTTAGGGGATGACCTCCTATACTACCTGCCACTATTTAAGGATAATGCAAAAGCCCTCTCGGACCAGTTTGCACAGATGAAACAAGATGGCTCTTTATTAACAGAAGAACAGAAAAACTCTGCTGTTGTATTAGGAGACGCTTTGAGTAGAGCAAGCGGCTCATTAGATGGCGCATGGCGTGAAGCTCTTGTCGGATTTGTATCCGCTATGGGTGGCCCTGATGGCATGGCTAAAACTATCGAGGGACTCACACCATTATTTAAAGTGCTAGGGGCTGGCCTAGGGCTTCTGGTGAATATAGTCTCCTCTGTAACTCAGGCTATGACAGCACTGGTAACGTGGGTAGCTGATTTATTACACCTCCCTGAACTATCCGCTAATGTGAATAAGCAAATTCAAATGGCAGATTCACAGCCCACCCCCTCATATTGGGGAATTAACAGAGATAGTGATAATAATAGTGGGTATAAGCCTAATGTTCCTGTAGCCTCTGACCTCGTATCAGGTGCTAAAGCTAGTATCGTTAATCAGCCTGTTCAGGTGGCATTAGCTCCAGTAATTAATGTTGCGCCCGCTACAGTTCAACAAACTATCGAACTCAAGCCCGATACATCCAGCATTGGTCCATTCGTAGATTTCCAGGTGACAAGCAAATTACAGCAACAGGCTAATCAACTCGTTATTGATATTCAAGGTGCTACGAGTGCTGGCGGTAACTAAAAAAGAGGGGCTTACGCCCCTTTTTCTATTTCTAAAATTCTCTTAACCACTTAACAGTTCATAGCCAACAAAGTGGGTTACAAACTAGGTTACAAACTGGTGAACATCGCGTATAATAGTTTTCAATGAAATGTGCTAACACATTGATTTGTATAGGTTTATATATAATATCCCGACGCCTGGGAAGGCGACACCTTAAGGAAGCTCAATGAGCGAGAAATTACAAAAAGTGCTGGCCCGCGCTGGCCACGGCTCCCGCCGTGAAATCGAAGCCAAAATCGAAGCTGGCCGCGTCAGCGTCGATGGCAAAATCGCCACGCTTGGCGATCGCGTTGAAATTGTCCCGGGTTTAAAAATTCGCATCGACGGTCATCTGATTTCGGTGAAAGAGTCTGCGGAACAGATTTGTCGCGTGCTGGCTTACTACAAGCCGGAAGGCGAACTCTGTACCCGTAACGACCCGGAAGGGCGACCGACGGTGTTCGATCGTCTGCCAAAGCTGCGCGGCGCGCGCTGGATTGCCGTCGGTCGTCTTGACGTCAACACCTGCGGCCTGCTGCTGTTTACCACCGACGGTGAACTGGCGAACCGCCTGATGCACCCGAGCCGCGAAGTGGAACGTGAATACGCGGTGCGCGTATTTGGCCAGATAGATGATGACAAGCTGCGCCAACTCTCGCGCGGCGTGCAGTTGGAAGACGGCCCGGCGGCGTTCAAAACCATCAAGTTTACCGGTGGCGAAGGGATTAACCAGTGGTACAACGTCACGCTGACCGAAGGCCGTAACCGCGAAGTTCGCCGCCTGTGGGAAGCCGTTGGCGTACAGGTCAGCCGCCTGATCCGCGTGCGCTACGGCGATATTCTGCTGCCGAAAGGCCTGCCGCGCGGCGGCTACACCGAGCTGGACCTGGCGCAAACCAACTACCTGCGCGAACTGGTTGAGCTTACGCCGGAAACCACCTCTAAGGTCGCCGTCGAAAAGGATCGCCGTCGCATGAAGGCGAATCAGATTCGCCGCGCGGTTAAGCGCCACAGCCAGGTGAGCAATAATAATAACAACCGTCGTTCCAGCAGCCGTAATAACGGTAACGGTTAATTATTCCAGTTCCGGCGGTCACCGCCGGAATTCTCCCTCCTGTGACTCCTTTCACACTTCTGCATAAAGACAAAAAACAGGAAATGCCCGGACAAATAACGCAAAGCGGTGCGCCAGGCGACGCCATATACTGAGGCCACTGATTACATTAACAGGTAGCCTAAAATGGAAACAGCAGGAAAACTTTCGGCAAGCTATGTGGTTATCGGCGTTAAAGAAAAAATAGGGTATGGTTTTGGCGATTTCGCCTCTAATTTATCCTTCGGCTTCGTTTCTCTGTTTTTACTTTTTTTCTATACCAATATTTACGGCATTAGCGCCGTACAGGCGAGCCTGATCTTTGTTATTGCCCGCGTGGTTGATGCGGCCTTTAATATTCTTATTGGTTTTGCCATCGATAAAACCCACAGCCGCTACGGTAAGCTTCGACCCTGGTTGTTGTATGGTTCAATTCCGCTCGGCTTCTTAACGGTGCTCTGCTTTGTGCCTTTCGGCGGTGAGGCGAAATTCTACTTCGCACTGATTTCCTATACTATTTATTGCCTGGCCTATACGGCGGTAAATACGCCTTATTCGGCGTTGACCAACCGTTTAACCCAGCATGAAGCCTCCCGCTCATCGCTGTCGGTATACCGGTTTGTACTGGCGATTGTTGGCTATCTGATTGTGTCCACCACCGCGGACAGGCTGATTTCCCCGTTTAGCGATAAACAGCTGGGGTACGTCTTCGCCGTCTCTTGCTTTGCGCTGCTGGCGACGTTTTTGTTCCTTGCCTGCTTCGGGATGACCAAAGAGCGCGTTGGTGAAGAAGAGGAAGAGACTCCGGCGCCAACGCTGAGGGAAATGTTGAAGGCGGTGGCAGGCAACGCGCCGCTAATTAACCTTTCCATGTTCACCGTCTTTTTTTATATTGCCTATACCGTGTGGATGGCGATCGCTATTTACTTTATCAAATATATCATTGGTAGCGAAGGCTTTACCTCCACCTTCTTTATGATTCAGTCGGCGGCTTATATTGTCGGTACCGTTATTTCGGAAAAAATCATTGCGTTGATAGGTAAAAAGAAAATGACGCTGGTGGCGCTGTTGATCGGCATTGCGGGCGTACTGATGCAATATTTTATCGCTGGCGACAATATCTGGCTGATCATGACCGGCGTGTGTCTGTACAGTATTACGCTGGGGATGGGCTTTGTTTCAATGTGGTCAATGATTGCCGATACCGTGGAATATGCCGAGTGGCACCATGGAGTGCGCACCGAAGGCGCAATTTACGGTTTCTTTAATTTCATCACCAAAATAGCGATGGCCATCGGCGGCGGCTGCGCGGGCTGGATGCTGGACTATTACCACTATGACGCGGGCAACATTACCGCCAGCGCGATTAACGGCATTAACGTACTGATGACGCTATTTCCCGGCGCGATGTTTGCGCTCAGCGCACTGTTTGTCGCCTGCTATTCGCTGGATGAAAAAACCTATCGCGATATTGTGCAAAAAATCAGCCTGCGCAAACAGAACGCGCTTTAACCTCAGGGAGCCAGAGAGATGAATAACGATTTTAACACCACCCTCGCCGCGATGAGCGCGGAAGAAAAAGTGGCGCTGCTGACCGGCAGCGGCCTGTGGCGGACGGCCTCGCTGCCGCAGCACGGTATCGAAGATATCATTATGACCGACGGCACCTACGGCGTGCGCTACAGCAGCGCGCAGATTGATGGCCGGGAAAAGTGGAGCATGGATGATTTTATCTCGGTCATCACCCAAACCGCAGACCAGGCCAGCGCGGAAGAGCCCGCCGCGAAAGGGGGGAGTGAGGCGCTATTCAGCACTTCGCTACCGGCGACCTGCTTTCCTAATGGTTCCAGCCTGGCCTGCAGCTGGGACGTGGAGCTGGTGCATCAGATGGGGGAAGCGCTGGGGCGGGAGTGTCAGCAAATGGGCGTCGGGATTCTGCTCGGGCCGGGGATTAACATTCGCCGTACGCCGCTGGCCGGGCGAGGCTATGAATATTACGCCGAAGACCCGGTGGTCAGCGGCGATATTGCCGCTGCGCTGATCAACGGCCTGCAGCAGGAGGGGGTTGGCGCCAGCCTGAAACACTTTGCGGCGAACAACTCGGAGTACCGCCGCACGGAAATGGATTCGATTATTGAAGAACGGGCGCTGCGGGAAATCTATCTGGCGGGTTTCCAGCGCGCGATTGCGAAATCCCGGCCGTGGACGGTGATGTCTTCCTACAATCGTCTTAACGGCGTGCAAACCTCCCAGGATCCGTTTTTGCTCACTCAGGTTTTGCGCGATGAGTGGGGATATGAAGGGCTGGTGATGTCCGACTGGTACGGTATTAAAGATCGCCCCGCATCGCTGATGGCGGGTAACGATCTGGCGATGCCCGAAACCCGCCGCGATAAACAAACTCTGCTGGCGGCGATTGAAGCCGGAGAGGTGCCGATGGCGGTGGTGGACCGCGCCTGTCTCCGCATGCTGGAACTGCTCGACAAGGTCCAGCGCCATCGCCGCCCGCAAACGCGAGCCGATTTTACGGCGCACCACGCGCTGGCGCAGCGGCTTGCCGGTGAATCCATTGTCTTGCTGAAAAATGAAGATAATCTGCTGCCGCTGCGTCCGGAGAAAACGCCGCGCGTCGCGGTGCTGGGTAAACCGGCTCAGGAGCCGGTGATCCAGGGGTCCGGATGCGCGACCACGGTGCCGTATCTGCTCGATCGGCCGCTGGATGAAATTTTTGACCTCGCCGGCGATGACTTCAGCGTCTCCTGGGCCGTGGGCGCGCCGGACGATCTGCGCTGCGATGAACAGGCGCTGGCGCAGGCCTGCCGCGTCGCGCAGGAGGCCGACGTGGCGGTGATCTTCGTCAGCACCGCCGTAGGTGAAGATGGCGAAAACGGCGATCGTCAGGATCTGCATATTCTGCCGGTACACGAACGGTTGATTCGCGAAGTGGCGACGGTCCAGCCGAATATCGTGGTGGTGCTGGCGAATAGCGATGCGGTGGTGATGCCGTGGCTCGGCGAGTGCAAAGCGCTGCTGGAAACGTTCTTTGCCGGGCAAGGGATGGGGCGCGCGGTGGCGGAAATCCTCTTCGGCCAGCGTAACCCCTGCGGCAAACTGACGGTAACGGTACCTAATTCCCTGGAGGAAACGCCGGCCTGGCTGCACTATCCGGGCGAAAACCTGCGTCATCATTACGGAGAAGGGCTTTTTGTCGGCTATCGCTATTATGATAAACGTCGTATGACGCCGCAGTTTCCGTTTGGCTTTGGCTTAAGCTATACCCGGTTTGCGTACGATAATATCGCGCTGTCAGCCCGCCGTGCAGGCGCAGGCGAGACGCTTACCGTGTCGTTCGACCTGACCAACTGCGGAGAGTATGCGGGCAAAGAGATCGTCCAGCTGTACGTTAGCGCGCCGAAGGGGGAGCTGATTCGCGAAGTGCAGTCATTAAAAGCGTTCAGCAAAGTGGCGCTGGCCGCCGGAGAGACCCGTCGCGTGAGCCTGCAGCTGCCCATTGGCGAGATGGCCTGTTATCATCCGGGCCTGGGTGATTGGGTCGTGACGCCGGGCATCTGGCAGGTTCGCGTCGGCGCCTCATCACGGGATCTGCCGTTGATCGCGGAGATTGAGGTAGATTGTCCGCAGCGGTACGTCCCGCTGCGCGATGATAACTCTCTACAACAGCTGATCCAGCAGCCGGAGGCCTTTGCCCGCGTAGTGAAGCTGATTGCCGATAAGAGCCAGATGCCGGCGGAGCAGGTGCGTGAAAAACTGATTCGCCTGGCGCCGGATCTGTTCTGCGGGCTGCTGATTGCGCTGACCGAATTCCTGGCGCTGGATATCGAACGCGACGAGCTTAACGCCGTGCTGGCCGGCGCTCATCATTGCCAATGACAGGAGAGTGCGCATGTTTCCTTTTTCAGTGACTCACCCTCGCCCGGTCACCCAGAGCGGACGACAAACGGCGAACAGCGGCTACGAGCTGATTGCCTTTGACGCGGAGAAGCTGAACGTGTTTGCCGCGGAGGTTCGCTACTGCGAGCCTCACTGGCATCCGGCTCCGGAGCTGATTACCGTGCTGGCGGGGCGATTTACCCTCGTCGTCGGCCAGCAAAGCCTGGAGCTGGCGCAGGGAGACATGCTGTATATCAATGCCGAAGAGGTCCATTCGCTGAGCGCCGAGGAGGCGGGCAGCCAGCTGCTCACCGTACAGTTTTCCCCCGGCCTGTTTGATGAACTTCATCCCTCGCCGCAGCTGGACTGGAGTACCTGCGGACGACCTTACTCTCCGGCAGACAGCGAGGTACGCCAGCGGCTGGCGAGGCTACTGGAACAGCTGATCGATAACCACGCGCCATTTCAGCGTATCGCGGCGATTTATCTGCTGCTGGATGCGGTCGTCTCCGCCGGAAAGCCGACGCGGCGCGCCGAAAGCTCGCTGCGCGACGAGGCGATGATCAAAAAAGGCATTGATTTTATCAATCAACACTTTGATCAGCCGCTGACGCTGAGCGAGGTCGCCTGCCATAGCGGGATGAGCTACTCCTGGTTCTCGCGGCTGTTCAAAAAGGTGAGCCGGTATAATTTTAAAGAGTATCTGACGCTGGTGCGGCTAAATAAAGCCCGCACCCTGCTGCGCGATACCCGCACCCCGATCACGGAGATTAGCCACAGCTGCGGCTTTCAGGAACACAAGTATCTGATCGCCGCCTTTAATAAATACTGCGGCGTCACGCCAACCGAATACCGCAAGCGCTTCGTCTCGCGGCAAAATATGCGCGAAAGCGAACTGGCGCTGGGGGAGGATTGCCTGTGCCTGCCGCTGAATCATGCGCTGCTCAAGCGGTTGGCGGCTAGTAGTCGATCCCCATCTGCGCTTTGATTCCGGCGTCAAAGGCGTGCTTCACCGGGCGCAGCTCGCTGACGGTATCGGCCAGTTCGGTAATCTCACGGTGGCAGCCGCGGCCGGTAATAATCACCGTCTGGTGCGCCGGGCGGTTGCGCAGCGCGGTAAGCACCTCTTCCAGCGGCAGGTAATCATAAGCCACCATGTAGGTTAGCTCGTCCAGCAAAACGAGGTCGAGGCTTTCATCAGCCAGCATGCGGCGCCCGTGCTCCCAGACCGCGAGGCAGGCACCTGTATCGCTTTCGCGATCCTGCGTATTCCAGGTAAAACCGGTCGCCATCACCTGAAACTCAACGCCGTGCGGCTCAAGCAGGTTGCGCTCGCCGTTTGGCCAGGTACCTTTAATAAACTGCACGACGGCGGCTTTTTTACCGTGCCCGACGGCGCGGGTGACGGTGCCAAAAGCGGCGGTGGTTTTGCCTTTACCGTTACCGGTAAAGACGATCACGATGCCGCGCTCTTCCTGCGCGGCGGCGACGCGAGCGTCAACTTTATCTTTTACCCGCTGCTGGCGTTCGCGGTGGCGTTCATCACTCATTGTGCGATTCCTGGTTTGCGGCCCGGCTGGGCGTCAAAGGTCATTCCCGTTTTGCGACGACTGTCGTCGCCCATCAGCCACAGGTAAACCGGCATGATATCAGCGGGGGTTTTCAATTTTTGCGGATCCTCCGTCGGGAACGCATTGGCGCGCATTTTGGTGCGGGTGCCGCCTGGGTTAATGCAGTTGACCCGCAGATGACGGTTCTGATACTCCTCGGCCAGCACCTGCATCATGCCCTCGGTGGCGAATTTCGACGCGGCGTAAGCGCCCCAGTTCGCGCGTCCCTGGCGGCCGACGCTGGAAGAGGTAAAGACCAGCGAACCCGATTCGGATTTAAGTAATAAAGGAAGCAGCGCCTGGGTGAGCATAAAGGTGCCGTTCACGTTCACCTGCATCACCTGCTGCCATACTTCCGGCTTTTGTTGATCCATCGGGCACACGTCGCCCAACAGACCCGCGTTGTGCAGCACCCCGTCGAGGCGCGGGTAGTGGATGGCTATCTTCTGCGCCAGCTGCTGGCACTCCTGCGGCGTGCAGGTTAACAGGTCGAGAGTAAACCAGCGGGCGGGAATGCCGCCCGCCTGCTGAATTTCGTGCGCGACGCTGCGCAGCTTTTCTTCATTGCGGCCGACCAGGATAACGCTGGCGCTATAGCGGGAATAGGTCAGGGCGGCTTCACGGCCAATGCCGTCGCTGGCGCCGGTAACCAGGATGATGCGGTCCTGTAACAGGTGACGTTGCGGTTGATAGTGCACGGCGACTCCTCGGGCGATCTGCTGACGATCGCGCTTGCTGTTCGGTATCTCACTTTTGCGCTTTATGCCTGAAAGCGCCCGCTATTGCAATCGGCGAAGCGGAAACTCTTCGCGGAATTAATATCTTGCAACGATTTCATCGTCGCTGAAAAAAACAGGAAGGCGCCTCGCGTGCGACACAAAGCACAAAGACTTCTCGCCGACGGCTGATGTACACTGTGCGCCAACGTCAGCGGTTTACACAAGGTGAAAACGTGGAATTACTTGCTCAATATGGCCTGTTTTTGGCCAAAATCGCGACCATCGTTGTCGCAATTGCGGTTATCGTCGCCATTATTGTTAACCTGACTCAGCGCAAAAAACAGCGCGGCGAGCTGCGGGTCACCAATCTTAGCGAGCAATATAAGGAGATGAAGGAAGAGCTGGCGGTTTCGTTGCTCGATGGGCCGCAGCAGAAGCTGTGGCATAAAGCGCAAAAGAAAAAGCTCAAGCAGGAAGCAAAGGCGTCAAAGGCGCGGGCGAAGCTCGGCACACCGGAGCCGGACGTCAAGCCGCGCGTTTGGGTGCTGGATTTTAAAGGCAGTATGGATGCCCATGAAGTCAGCAGCCTGCGCGAAGAAATCACCGCCGTTCTGGCGGCGGCAAAAGCGCGCGACCAGGTCGTTATTCGCCTTGAAAGCCCAGGCGGCGTGGTTCACGGTTACGGCCTGGCGGCTTCACAGCTGCAGCGCCTGCGCGACAAGCAGATCCCGCTAACGGTCGCGGTCGATAAAGTCGCGGCCAGCGGCGGCTATATGATGGCCTGCGTGGCGAACAAAATCGTCAGTGCACCCTTTGCTATCCTGGGCTCTATTGGCGTTGTGGCGCAAATTCCCAACATCAATCGCTTCCTGAAAAATAAAGATATCGACATTGAGCTGCATACGGCCGGGCAGTACAAACGCACCCTGACGATGCTGGGTGAAAATACCGAAGAAGGGCGGCAGAAATTTCGCGAAGACCTCAACGATACTCATCGGCTATTCAAAGATTTTGTCCACCAGATGCGCCCCGGGCTGGATATCGAGCAGGTAGCGACGGGTGAACACTGGTACGGCGTTCAGGCGCTGGAAAAAGGCCTTGTGGACGCGGTGGAAACCAGCGATGAACTTCTGCTGGGGCTGATGGATAAGCACGAGGTTATCAGCGTGCGCTATCAGCAGCGTAAGAAAATGCTCGAGCGGTTTACCGGCAGCGCGGCGGAAAGCGCCGATAAACTTCTGCTGCGCTGGTGGCAGCGCGGGCAAAAGCCGCTGATGTAAACAAACAACGCGAGGCTTCGGCCTCGCGTTGTTGTCATGGCCCTGCAGGCAGCGGTTAATCCGCCAGGTGATACTTATCAGACAGCTCGTGTGCGAGGTATTTAAACATATTAAATACCGCCGTACTCTTCGCCGTTGGCAGACCCTGCTCGTCAAGATAGAACTCGCCGCTGAACACCAGCACGCCGTTACGCTGAACGACGTCGGTGGCCTCGATCCCGGCTAACGTATCTTCATGTTCGCGAATGAGTTTGTTGGCTTTTTCCAGAAGCGTCTGGCGATCGATGGGTTGGGTTGTACCTTGCATAAATGCCTCCTGTGTTTCTTCGCGGCTAGTCTACGCCGCGCGGCGGCGAGGGGCAAATTTTCCATTGATCTTGCAGGGGTAATCGCAGAAGCCTAATAAACATCAGTTTAGTGGCGGGATTTGCTTTTGCATGCTAATAAAGTTGCGTAACGAATTTTATCAGGTACAGTGTGACGCTTTCAGCGATCTGGCAACAGATTTGCTTGACATTCGGCCAAAAATTATTCGTGCTATGTCGCCTGGCGAGAAAAAGCCAGCAAACTCAGCTATCTGGTTTTATGGATGCGAAACCGGTGCAAGGGGTTGATATCCATCGATAACGACGCAACATAGGTTGTGACGTGTCGCCAGTGGATGGTGAATCAATGTGCGATGTATTCCTGGATGAATCAAATTAGGTAAAGGTGAATATGGGTAAAGCTCTCGTTATCGTTGAGTCCCCGGCAAAAGCCAAAACGATCAATAAGTATCTGGGTAATGACTACGTGGTTAAGTCCAGCGTCGGTCATATCCGCGATTTGCCGACCAGTGGCTCAGCTTCCAAAAAGAGCGCCGACTCTACCTCCACCAAAGGGGCTAAAAAGCCTAAGAAGGATGAACGCGGCGCTCTGGTCAACCGTATGGGCGTGGACCCGTGGCATGACTGGAATGCGCACTATGAAATACTCCCGGGTAAAGAAAAGGTCGTTTCTGAACTCAAACAGTTGGCGGAAAAAGCTGACCACATCTATCTCGCAACCGACCTTGACCGCGAAGGGGAAGCCATCGCATGGCACCTGCGGGAAGTTATCGGCGGTGATGAACAGCGCTATAGCCGCGTGGTGTTCAACGAGATCACGAAGAATGCGATTCGTCAGGCTTTCGAAAAGCCGGGCGAACTGAATATTGACCGTGTCAACGCTCAGCAGGCGCGCCGTTTTATGGATCGCGTGGTGGGCTACATGGTCTCTCCACTGCTGTGGAAAAAAATTGCCCGCGGTCTGTCAGCAGGCCGCGTCCAGTCGGTTGCGGTGCGTCTGGTGGTCGAGCGCGAGCGCGAAATTAAAGCGTTCGTTCCGGAAGAGTACTGGGAAGTTGACGCCAGCACCACGACCCCTGGCGGCGATGCGTTACCGCTGCAGGTCACGCATAACGGCGATAAGCCGTTCCGTCCGGTAAACCGTGATGAAACCATGGCGGCGGTCGCGCTGCTTGAGAAAGCCAGCTACAGCGTGCTGGAGCGTGAAGATAAGCCGACCAGCAGCAAGCCGGGCGCGCCGTTTATCACCTCCACGCTGCAGCAGGCCGCCAGCACGCGTCTTGGCTTCGGCGTGAAGAAAACCATGATGATGGCGCAGCGTCTCTACGAAGCGGGCCACATTACCTATATGCGTACCGACTCGACGAACCTGAGCCAGGACGCGCTGAGCATGGTGCGCGGCTACATTGGCGACAACTTCGGTAAGAAATATCTGCCGGAGAGCGCGAATCAGTACGCCAGCAAAGAAAACTCGCAGGAAGCGCACGAGGCGATTCGTCCATCCGACGTCAACGTGCTGGCCGAAACGTTAAAAGATATGGAATCTGATGCGCAGAAACTGTATCAGCTGATCTGGCGCCAGTTTGTCGCCTGTCAGATGACGCCTGCGCAGTACGACTCCACCACGCTGACGGTGAAAGCCGGCGATTTCAAACTGAAAGCCCGCGGCCGTACGCTGCGCTTTGACGGCTGGACCAAAGTAATGCCAGCTCTGCGTAAAGGCGATGAAGACCGTACTTTACCGATGGTCAATAAGGGCGACAGCCTGAGCCTGGTCGAGCTGACCCCTGCGCAGCACTTTACCAAGCCGCCGGCGCGTTTTAGCGAAGCTTCGCTGGTTAAAGAGCTGGAAAAACGCGGCATCGGTCGTCCGTCCACCTATGCGTCGATCATTTCGACCATTCAGGATCGCGGCTACGTGCGGGTGGAAAACCGCCGCTTCTATGCGGAAAAGATGGGCGAAATCGTCACCGATCGTCTGGAAGAGAACTTCCGCGATCTGATGAACTATGATTTCACCGCGCAGATGGAAGACCGCCTCGACCAGGTGGCTAACCATCAGGCCGAGTGGAAGCAGGTCCTCGACAGCTTCTTCGGAGACTTTACCTCGCAGCTGCAGACGGCAGAGAAAGATCCGGAAGAGGGCGGCATGCAGCCGAACCCAATGGTGCTGACCACCATCGACTGCCCAACCTGCGGGCGCAAGATGGGGATCCGTACCGCCAGCACCGGCGTATTCCTCGGCTGCTCGGGCTACGCGCTGTCGCCAAAAGAGCGCTGTAAAACCACCATTAACCTGGTGCCGGAAAACGAAGTGCTCAACGTGCTGGAAGGCGATGACGCTGAAACCAACGCGCTGCGCGCTAAACGCCGCTGTAAAAAATGCGGCACGGCGATGGACAGCTACCTCATCGATCCGAAGCGCAAGCTGCACGTCTGCGGTAATAACCCGACCTGCGATGGCTACGAGATCGAAGAGGGCGAGTTCCGCATCAAGGGCTATGACGGCCCGATCGTTGAGTGTGAAAAATGTGGCTCCGAAATGCACCTGAAGATGGGGCGTTTTGGTAAGTATATGGCCTGCACCAACGACGAGTGTAAAAACACCCGTAAGATCCTGCGTAACGGGGAAGTGGCGCCGCCGAAAGAAGATCCGGTGCCGCTGCCGGAGCTGCCGTGCGAGAAATCGGACGCTTACTTTGTTCTGCGCGATGGCGCGGCGGGCGTCTTCCTGGCCGCCAACACCTTCCCGAAATCGCGCGAAACCCGCGCGCCGCTGGTGGAAGAACTGTACCGCTTCCGCGACCGTCTGGCAGAGAAGCTGCGCTATCTGGCCGATGCGCCGCAGCAGGATCCGGAAGGCAACAAAACGATGGTGCGTTTTAGCCGTAAAACTAAGCAGCAGTACGTTGCCTCAGAGAAAGATGGCAAAGCCACCGGCTGGTCAGCTTTCTATATAGATGGCAAATGGACTGAAGCAAAGAAGTAACTGCTATCATCTGATAAAAGGGCCGCGCCGCGGCCCTTTTTTGACATCACATGTTGTTGATATCCAAGATATTACTCTGTTCCTCCTCTCGCCTTATAACCGCCTTATTATTTTTTGTTAGTATCTATACACTGTAGATATAAATGATATAGTGGTTATAGCTAATCCCTTTTTTATTATCTTATCGTCTTATACATCACCGTCATCAGGATACGTTGTGGCGCCAACACGGCGAGTCGCAGGGAGGTTCGGGCTAGCCCGTCCACCGCCAAGTGACCTGAGCGTAAAATGTATTAAGCGGGTTTATTTTACGTGCTATCGGATATCAGCCATGAAACTACAGCAGCTCCGCTATATCGTTGAGGTTGTTAACCATAATCTGAACGTCTCCTCCACGGCCGAAGGCCTGTACACCTCACAGCCGGGCATCAGCAAGCAGGTTCGCATGCTGGAGGATGAGCTGGGAATTCAGATTTTCGCCCGCAGCGGCAAACATTTGACCCAGGTCACGCCCGCAGGCCAGGAGATCATACGCATCGCTCGCGAGGTCCTGTCGAAGGTCGATGCGATCAAATCGGTAGCGGGTGAGCATACCTGGCCTGATAAGGGGTCGCTGTACGTAGCAACTACCCACACCCAGGCCCGCTACGCGCTACCGGGCGTTATCAAAGGCTTTATCGAACGCTATCCCCGCGTCTCCTTGCACATGCATCAGGGGTCGCCAACGCAAATCGCCGAGGCGGTGTCGAAAGGCAATGCTGACTTCGCTATCGCGACCGAAGCGCTTCATCTTTATGATGATTTGGTGATGCTGCCGTGCTACCACTGGAACCGCTCCGTGGTCGTCACGCCAGAGCATCCGCTGGCGTCGCGAGAGTCGGTATCGATTGAGGAGCTGGCGCAATATCCGCTGGTGACTTATACCTTCGGCTTCACCGGCCGCTCCGAACTGGATACCGCCTTTAATCGCGCCGGCTTAACGCCGCGCATCGTTTTCACCGCCACCGACGCCGATGTGATTAAAACCTATGTGCGTCTGGGCCTTGGGGTAGGGGTAATTGCCAGCATGGCGGTGGATCCGGTTTCCGACCCGGACCTGGTGAAGCTGGACGCCAATGGTATTTTCAGCCACAGCACCACGAAAATAGGTTTCCGTCGCAGTACCTTCTTGCGAAGCTATATGTATGATTTTATTCAGCGATTTGCGCCGCATCTGACCCGGGATGTGGTCGATACCGCCGTTGCTTTGCGCTCAAATGAAGATATTGAAGCGATGTTCAAAGATATTAAATTACCGGAAAAATAACCACAGAAAAAATAATGGCATCCTCTCGGGGATGCCAAAGCCTATAATGGCCTGAAATGGAATATCTAAACCTCGTCTGAATCACAATTTTCGTTAACTCCTCGTACCACATTTGCAAATATACCTGCCGCGATCAAATTAATGATGAAAGATATCTGCTGAAAAGCGAATTCACTGGATTAATAGTCAATCCATAATTAAGATTTATCTGTGGTTAGTAATTCTTAGCGATTGGTGGTGAAAAAATGATTAGTGATATCGATTATATGAAGTTTGCGATGTCACAGGAACGTGACAAGACTGAGATAGATCCAGTTTTGAGAAGTAAGGCCTGGAGCGCCGTTATCCTTGGGCTTGCGATGTTCTGGAGCGTCATTGCTCTGGTTGTCTGCAACGTTTGGTTACTAAGCTAGAGTACCTTCCAGTCACAGCGGTTATGTCAGTTTTATGACAAGTGAATTATTGAGAATTATTTCTATCTGATAAAATAGCGGTAATAAGGAGGATATAATTTTTCCTTTTTTAGACTCGCTCGATAAATTTTCTCTATTGGACTAATCGCCAGAATAATGGCGATTAGTCTTTCTTTGTACTCGTGTACTAATACGACGCGCTCGCCGACGCAAACCTGACTTCTTCAATCCCTCTCAATATATCCGCCCTCATTATTCAAATTTCCTGTCTTAATGCGTTACGCCTATTTTAGCAATTTGGGTTGTTATCAAAATGTTACATCAAAGATGTGTTATCTTTAATAATGACCCTGAGGAGGATCAGGGGATGCTATCCCTAAGGTAAAGGAGGAGCTATGTCGTCAACCCTACGAGCAGCCAGTAAGGATACGCTCCAGGTTAAAGATAAAACCTGGCATTACTACAGCTTACCGCTGGCCGCTAAACAACTGGGCGATCTCTCGCGCTTGCCCAAATCGCTCAAAGTGCTACTGGAAAACCTGCTGCGCTGGCAGGACGGCGATTCCGTGACCGCCGAAGATATTCATGCCCTGGCCGGATGGCTGAAGCATGCCCATGCCGACAGGGAGATTGCCTACCGTCCGGCGCGCGTCCTGATGCAGGACTTTACCGGGGTTCCTGCCGTGGTGGACCTGGCGGCGATGCGCGAAGCGGTCAAACGCCTGGGCGGCGATACCGCCAAAGTGAACCCGCTTTCGCCCGTCGACCTGGTGATTGACCACTCGGTCACCGTAGACCGTTTTGGTGACGATGATGCTTTTGAAGAGAACGTACGGCTTGAGATGGAGCGCAACCATGAGCGCTACGTCTTTTTGCGCTGGGGGCAACAGGCATTCAGCCGCTTCAGCGTAGTACCGCCGGGTACCGGTATTTGCCACCAGGTAAACCTCGAATACCTTGGCCGGGCGGTGTGGAGCGAACAGCAAAACGGCGAGTGGGTGGCTTTCCCCGACACCCTGGTCGGCACCGATTCCCATACCACGATGATTAACGGTTTAGGCGTTCTGGGCTGGGGCGTCGGCGGTATCGAAGCGGAAGCCGCCATGCTCGGTCAGCCGGTTTCCATGCTGATCCCGGACGTTGTTGGCTTCAAGCTGAGCGGCAAGCTGCGTGAAGGCATTACCGCGACGGACCTGGTCCTGACGGTCACCCAAATGCTGCGTAAACACGGCGTTGTGGGTAAGTTTGTTGAATTCTACGGCGATGGCCTCGATTCTCTGCCGCTGGCGGACCGCGCGACGATTGCCAATATGTCCCCGGAGTATGGCGCGACCTGCGGCTTTTTCCCGATCGATGCGGTAACGCTTGACTATATGCGGCTGACCGGCCGCAGCGAAGAGCAAGTGGCGCTGGTAGAAGCCTATGCGAAAGCGCAGGGCATGTGGCGTCAGCCCGGAGATGAACCGGTATTCACCAGCACGCTGGCGCTGGATATGGGAACCGTTGAAGCCAGCCTGGCCGGGCCGAAACGCCCGCAGGACCGCGTAGCGCTCGGCGATGTGCCCCAGGCCTTTGCCGCCAGCACCGAGCTGGAAGTTAATCACGCGCAGAAAGATAAACGGCCAATTGACTACACGCTGAACGGACAGCAGTATTCGCTGCCTGACGGCGCGGTGGTGATTGCCGCCATTACCTCCTGTACTAACACGTCGAACCCCAGCGTCCTGATGGCCGCCGGCTTGCTGGCCAAAAAAGCCGTTGAGCGGGGGCTGAAACCGCAGCCGTGGGTTAAAGCGTCGCTGGCTCCCGGGTCGAAGGTCGTTTCCGACTATCTGGCCCACGCAAAGCTGACGCCGTATCTTGATGAACTGGGCTTCAATCTGGTCGGCTATGGCTGTACCACCTGCATCGGTAACTCCGGACCGCTGCCGGACCCGATCGAGCGCGCAATCAAGCAGGGCGATCTGACCGTCGGGGCTGTGCTCTCCGGGAACCGCAACTTTGAAGGACGTATTCATCCGCTAGTAAAAACCAACTGGCTGGCGTCGCCGCCGCTGGTGGTTGCCTACGCCCTGGCGGGGAATATGAATCTCGACCTGACCCGTGAGCCGTTAGGGACGGGTAAAGATGGTCAGCCGGTGTATCTGAAGGATATCTGGCCGAGCGGAATCGAAGTCGCGCAGGCGGTTGAGCAAGTCTCAACGGAGATGTTCCGTAAAGAGTACGCCGAAGTGTTTGAAGGGACAGCCGAGTGGAAGGCGATTAAAGTGGATCGCTCTGATACCTACGACTGGCAGGATGATTCCACCTACATTCGCCTGTCGCCGTTCTTTGATGAGATGGGCGTTGAGCCTAAACCGGTAGAGGATATTCACGGCGCGCGCATTCTGGCCATGTTGGGCGACTCGGTTACCACCGACCATATCTCCCCGGCGGGCAGCATTAAAGCCGACAGCCCCGCGGGCCGTTATCTGCAAAATCACGGCGTCGAACGCATCGATTTTAACTCCTACGGCTCCCGTCGCGGCAACCATGAGGTGATGATGCGCGGGACGTTTGCCAATATTCGTATTCGTAACGAAATGGTCCCCGGCGTGGAAGGGGGGATGACCCGTCATCTTCCTGATAGCCAACCCATCGCTATTTACGATGCCGCTATGCTCTACAAAGCGGAGGGCACGCCGCTGGCGGTGATCGCAGGCAAAGAGTACGGTTCCGGCTCCAGCCGCGACTGGGCGGCTAAAGGACCGCGTTTGCTCGGCGTCAGGGTGGTGATTGCCGAGTCTTTCGAGCGCATCCACCGCTCCAACCTGATTGGGATGGGGATTTTACCGCTGGAATTCCCGCAGGGGGTGACGCGTAAAACGCTGGGACTGAGCGGCGAGGAGCGGATAGATATCAGCAACCTGCAGGCTCTGCAGCCCGGTATGACGGTGCCGGTCACGCTGACGCGCGCTGATGGCCGGCAGGAAGTGATTGATTGCCGCTGCCGCATCGATACCGCGACTGAGCTGACCTACTATCAGAACGACGGTATTTTGCACTATGTGATCCGCAATATGCTGTAAACCCGCGTCTGATATAAAAAGGGCCAGCACAGGCTGTAATGCCGATCAGTTAAGGATCGGTTGATCGATCCAGTGGCTGTGTAAGAATCCG
>OJZA01000038.1_pt1 | contig 71913 bp, 67 predicted proteins | sample 1614311 | NCBI WGS metagenome assembly OJZA01 (sample SAMN04436923, study PRJEB24849) | human gut metagenome | biome: human gut; feature: NICU; material: stool | host: Homo sapiens | place: USA: Saint Louis, MO | collected 2012-05-20
CCGCCGCAGCCGGAGCCTGTCCCGGAACCGCAGCCGGAAATACCGCCGCAAATTCAACCTGAGCCGGAACCGGAGGCGGTCGCTGAACCCGTCGTTCCTGCGCCAGAACCCATTATCCAGGCCAAACCGGTTGTTAAACCGAAAGCCAAACCCAGGCCCAAACCGGTTGTGAAGGAAAAAGCGCCGAAACCGCAGGCGATCGCGGCTCCGCAGCCCGCCGCCGTTCGTAGTCCGGTGAGTAAACCGGCCCCGCCGCCTTCTCCCCCGGCGCCGAAGGCGAACGCGCAGGCGGTGGAAAACGGCTATCTGCAGGCGCTGCGCCGGGAGCTGGAGCAGCGCAAGCGCTACCCGAGCGGCCGTCAGGCTTCGCTGGAACGTCCGCAGGGCAACGTGGAGGTCTGGCTGGAGGTTGACCGCAGCGGCAGAGTGCTGGCTTCCGGTATTGCCAGCAGGGCGCCGAACATGCTGCTCAATCGCGCTGCGCTTAGTTCCCTGCAAAGCATCAGCCAGCTGAAGCCCTTTCCTGAAGAGGCTTTTGCCGGACAAAGCAGCAAAAAATTTACCGCGACGTTTAATTACCAGGCGCCATAAGCCTAATTAATCATTTGTTTTTACAGGAAAAGAAATGAAAAACTTTAATTATTCTGGGATTGCGTTAGCCGTGGTGTCGGCCCTGTTATCGGGGGCCTCGCTGGCGGCGGAAAGCAGCGACGTGGGGGAGATTAACGTTAAGGGGCAATCGCTCGGCGGCGGTCTGATGGTGCAGGAAGACAGCGGCAAAGCGCGTTCCACCCTGACCAAAGAGGCGATGGAAAAAGCCCCCGGCGCCAGCAACGCTATCGACATGCTGAAATATACGCCGGGAATGAACGTCAACAGCAATGACGCCAGCGGCCTGAGCGGTATCGACTACACCATGCGCGGGATGAACTCGGATCAGATCGGCCTGTCGATGGACGGCATCCCGATTAACGACTCGGGCAACTATGCGGTCTACCCCAACCTGCTGGGCGACGCGGAAAACCTTGAGCAGATCTTTGTCACCCAGGGCTCTTCCGAGGCTGACGGCCCGCATATTGGTTCCAGCGGCGGTAATATTGGCCTTGTGACAAAGCGTCCCTCAAAGGAGTTTGGCGGCTTCGTTAAACAAACGCTCGGCAGCCATAACCTCAGCAAAACTTTCGCTCGTCTGGAGACCGGGGAGTACAACGGTTTTAGCAACTGGCTCTCGTACTCGCATACTGAAGCCAAAAAATGGCGCGGGGAGGGGCGTAATTATTCCGATAAGTTCGAAATGAACTCGCTGTACGAGGATGGCAACGGCAACAGCAGCAACCTGATCATGAAGTATAACCGTCAGGATAACAGCAACTATAACACCCTGAGTAAAGCGCAGTTCGAAGAAGACCCGCGTCAGGACTACTCGACCACCCCGGTCTACAACAGCAAAGGTCAGCTGAGCAAATATTACAAGCTGAACCGTAATCCGTTTGAAACCTTCACCCTCTCTTTTGCCCAGCGCTTACAGCTGCGCGATAACCTCGCGTTGACCGTTCAGCCCTATTACTACTGGGGTAACGGCGGCAGCTTTACCGGACAAACGGCCTCGGTGCTGTCCAATACGTCTGATACCGCCGGACAGTACGATCTCAGCAACCTGACTTCCAATACCTACTACCGGCCTTCGTGGACCCAGACCTGGCGGCCGGGCGTTACCACGAAATTGAAGTGGGATATTAACGACGAACACAGCCTGGATATTGGCTACTGGTACGAGCGCGCGCGTCAGTCGCAGACCCAGCCGTTTATTAGCATTCAGGACGATGGCAACCCGGCGAACGTTTCCGGCAAACCGGGCGGTTCCGATCAGGTTAAAGATGCGAACGGCAATACGGTACAGGGGCGTAACCAGTACACGGTGACTCCTGCGCACAAAGTATGGCTTCAGGACAGCTGGTTCGTGACGCCGGACTGGACGCTGGTGGGCGGGCTGGCTTATCAGTATGTTGAACGTAAAGGCGATAATAAAGGCAGCCTGTATAGCGCTGCGGAAAAACGCCAGGCGACCTACCATGAATTCCTGCCGAACTTTAGCATCAGCTATAAGCCGGATAGCGAAAATCAGCTGTTCTATAACCTGACGCGCAACATGCGTACGCCACCCAACTACGTGCTCTACAACGTCGGCGATTCGATCAGCACCAAACCTGAGCTGAGCTGGAACCACGAGCTGGGCTGGCGTTTTCAGCGCGAAGATATGCTGCTGAGCGCGACGCTCTTCTATATGCGCTATACCGACCGGCAGATTTCGACCACCAATGCGGATGGTGACTACGAAATGATGAACATCGGCAGCGTGGAGAGTAAAGGTCTGGAGCTGGAGTGGAGCGGTAAGCTGCCGTACAACTTCAACTACTACACCTCTTATACCTACACCCATTCCGAACAAAAAGACGACATTGTGAGCAACGGCGGACATCCGCTGCCAACGGCGGGCAAAACGGTGCCAAACGTACCGAAAAACATGCTTAACGCGTCGCTGGGCTATGACGATGGTCTCTACTACGGCAGCTTCGGCGGCAAATACGTCAGTTCGTTCTACGGCGATTTGACCAACGACGAAAAAATCGGCGGGCGCACGGTCTTTGATGTCGCCGCGGGCGTGCATCTGCCGGTGGATAAAAAGATTGTCAAAAGCGCCACCCTGCGCTTTGGCATCGATAACCTGTTCGATAAACAGTACCTGACCTCGGTCCGCTCGACGACTTTTAACGCGGCGGCTTACGACGGCGTGAAGGCCAGTACCCCGTACTACAACGTTGGCGAAGAGCGCACCTTTAGCGTCTCGCTGGAAGCAACCTTTTAATTAACCGGAGGGCACTCTGATGGATGCCAATCTGATTCACGATATTATTTTCTACGTCATGTACGCCGCGCTGGCGATCGCCGTGGTGATACTGGTTGAACGCGGCCTCTATTTTTCGTGGGCCCAGCGTCAGGCTTTGCGCTTTGAAAAGGCGCTGACGCCGGACGTTCGTCGCGCGTCGGATCTGCCGGAATCGCTGACCGGCCGCAGTAGCCTCCCGCTGACCCTCATTCTGCCGGTGCTGGAGAAAAAGCAGACGGCGGAAGACCGTGAGGCGATGAGCGATCTGATCGACGCTCAGTATCTGCTCAGCAAACCGCAGATGTCGCGTGGGCTGTGGATGCTTGAAACCGTTGTCACCGCCGCGCCGCTGCTGGGACTGCTGGGGACGATCCTCGGTATTATGGATACCTTTAAGGCCCTTTCCGCCTCCGGCGTCTCCGATGCCAGCATGGTTTCTGCGGGTATGGGGACCGCCCTGTATGCCACCGGCCTGGGCATTGCGATTGCGCTGCTGTGCCTGGTGGGCAATAACTATTTGCAAAGCCGCATGGAGCGAATCAACGAACTGCTGAAGGTGCTGCTGATCCGCGCCGGCAGCCCGGTCAGCCGTCCGGAGCAGGGCGGCAAACGCTGGGAAGGCCACGAGGCGCAGCGCTATGCCTGAACATGGTCAATGCGGTTGGCCGGCAGGCTGCCTGATGAGCGCGCTGGCAGGGAGCTGGATGCTGTTAAGCCAGCCGGTATGGGCGGCGTTCTCTATACCCGGCTACGAGCTGGTGTATAACGCACCGCAGGAAACCACCTTACAGGATAACGATTTACGACATGCCGCCGAAGTCTGGCAGCAGATGTTCGATGCGGCGCGCAGCCATATCGATCTGGCGCAGTTTTACGTGGCGAATGAAAAAGGCTCTCTGCTGGATGGGGTTCTGGCACGTCTGCGGGCCGCCGGGGAGCGTGGAGTAAAAATTCGTTTTCTGATGGAGGAGAAGGGCGTGGGCCTTTCAACGCCGGAAACGCTGACGGCGCTGAAAGCGATCCCCAACCTGGAATTGCGGGTGATCCCGTTCCATCGGCTGACCGGCGGTATTGTTCACGCCAAGTATCTGCTGGTGGATGGCAAAGAGGCTTTTGTCGGTAGCCAGAATTTTGACTGGCGCGCGCTGGAACAGATCCAGGAGACCGGTCTGCGCATCAGCGATCCGCAAACGGTGCAGCAGATTCAGGCTATTTTCGATCAGGACTGGCAGGCGCAAGCTCTGCTGGCGGAGAGTAAGCCGGTACCGAAGCCGGCGAGGCAGGCGGTAGCGTCGGCCCCGCAGGGCAATTATCTGGTTGCCAGCCCGCGCGATTATAACCCGAGCGGGGTGATTGATTCGCAGGTGGCGCTGCCGCGGCTGCTGGCGAGCGCCAAATCGCGGATCCGGGTGCAGGTGATGGACTATGCGCCGCTGGCGTGGGGAGAAAAGGGGAGCCGGCCCTTTTATGCGCCCATTGATAACGCCCTGCGCAGCGCGGCGGCCCGCGGCGTACAGGTGGAGCTGATGGTGGCGAACTGGAACCTGAAAAAGCCGGAGGTATTCTGGCTGAAGAGTCTCTCTCTGGTGCCAAACGTTCAGCTAAAAGTGGTGACCATACCTCCCGCCAGCCGAGGGTTTATCCCCTTTGCCAGGGTGGTACACAGTAAGCTGCTGACCATCGACGGTACGACGGCGTGGGTCGGAACCAGCAACTGGAGCGGAGGCTATTTCGATAACTCACGCAACCTTGAGCTGGTGCTGAATAATGCGTCGATGGCCGCGCGCGTGGACGCGCTTTACAGCCAGCTGTGGAATAGCCGCTATGCGGCGCCGATCAAGGTTGATTTTGATTATCCGGTTCCGCATCCTGGCCGCGAGTTCGAATAGATAAATCGGCTGAGGCTTCCCCTCTCCCGAAGGGGGCGAGGGGAAGCCTGTTTTCGCCCTCGCCAGAGGCTGCCTTATGCTTTGGGCTTATAGCGCAGCAGGCGGTTGGCGTTGCTCACAACGGTAATCGAAGAGAGCGCCATGGCCGCGCCCGCCACCACCGGGTTGAGCAGCGTGCCGGTCAGCGGCCACAGGATCCCGGCGGCAATCGGAATGCCCAGCGAGTTATAAACAAATGCCCCCAGCAGGTTCTGCTTCATATTACGCAGCGTGGCTTTGGCGATGTCCAGCGCATCGGCAACGCCGTTCAGGCTATGGCGCATCAGGGTAATCGCCGCCGTCTCAATGGCGACATCGCTGCCGCCGCCCATGGCGATCCCCACATCGGCCTGCGCCAGCGCGGGCGCATCGTTGATACCGTCGCCGATCATCGCCACCTGATGCCCTTCGCTTTGCAGGCGCTTAATCGCATCGGCTTTCCCGTCCGGCAGCACCCCGGCAATCACCTCATCAATGCCCGCCTCTTTGGCGATAGCTTTGGCGGTGGTGGGGTTATCTCCGGTCAGCATCACCAGACGATAGCCCTGGCGGTGCAGCCTGGCTAATGCCGCCACGCTATCTTCGCGCAGCGGATCGCGGATGGCGAACAGCGCCGCCGCCTGACCATCTACCGCCAGCAGCACCGGCGTGGCACCCTGTGACGCCTGGGCGGTCATGTCGTCTTCTATTTCAGCCGTTGCAATCTTGTGCTCATTAAGCAGCGCCTGGTTGCCGAGCAGCAGACGGCGGCCTTCGGCTTCGCCGCTGACCCCCAGCCCGCGCAGCGTGCGGAAGTTTTCTACCGCAGGCAGGCGTTGGTCCGCGGCTTTGTCGAGAATGGCTCGCGCCAGCGGGTGGCTGGAACCTTGCTCCAGAGACGCCGCCAGACGTAGAGCGGTGGACTCATCCATGGCGGTAAAGGTTTTTATCGCCACCACCTGCGGTTTACCCTCGGTCAGGGTACCGGTTTTATCAAAGACCAGCGTATCGAGAGTGCTGGCGCGCTGCAGCGCATCGGCGTCGCGCACCAGTACGCCGTACTCCGCCGCGCGGCCCACGCCGGAGATAATCGACATCGGCGTTGCCAGCCCCAGGGCGCACGGACAGGCGATAATCAGCACCGTAGTGGCGATCACCAGGGTATAGACAATTTGCGGCGCCGGGCCAAAAAAGTACCAGATCGCGGCGCTGAACAGGGCTATCGCCACAACCGCCGGGACGAACACGGCGGAGATTTTGTCCGCCAGCTGGCCGATTTCAGGTTTACTGCTCTGCGCCTGGCGCACCATGCGGATAATGCGCGCCAGGGTGGTTTGACTGCCGACGGCGCTGGCGGTAAACAGTACGCTGCCGTCCTGCACTACGGTCCCGGCATGAACGGCGTCACCGTCGCCTTTTTGCTGCGGCACCGGCTCGCCGGTGAGCATCGCTTCATCGAACCAGGCTTCGCCCTGGCTAATGACGCCGTCGACCGGTACGCGATCGCCGGTGGTCAGACGCAGGATCATTCCCGCCTGAACCTCAGCCAGCGGCAGATCTTTTTCGCCTTCGTCGGTGACCACCCTCGCTGACGGCGGGGTTAAATCGAGCAGTTTTTCCAGCGCTTTCGAAGAGCGCTGGCGCGCGCGGGCTTCCAGCATATGGCCCAGGTTAATCAGACCGATAATCATCGCGCTGGCTTCATAATAAAGGTGGCGGGCTTCCATCGGAAACCACTGCGGCCACAGGTTGACGCTCATTGAATAGAGCCAGGCGACGCCGGTACCCAGCGCCACCAGCGTATCCATGGTCGCGGTGCCGTTTTTCAGGCTTTTCCACGCGCTGCGGTAGAAATGGCCGCCGGCAAAGACCATCACCGCCAGGGTGACAACACCGATAGCCAGCCACAGGGAGCGGTTATCATCGCTGACCATCATATTGTCGCCGATCATTCCCCAGCCCATGACCGGGATACCGACCAGCAGGGCGACGATAGCCTGCCAGCGGAAGCGCTTCATTGTGGCGACGGCGGTTTCCTGCTGGCGCTCGCGGCGTTCGAGGTCGTCTTCGATAGCTTCCGCGCCGTAGCCCGCTTTCTCTACGGCCTGGACTAATTCTGCGGCGGACGCGCTGCCCATCACCAGCGCAGTGCGTTCCGCCAGGTTGACCCGCGCCTGCGAGACGCCAGGCACCGCGGCGAGCGCGTGTTGTACCCGGGATACGCAGCTGGCGCAGCTCATGCCGTTGATTAACAGCTGCTGGCTGTCATCTTCGTCACGGGCTGCCGGAAGCTCAGAGGTGGCCGCTGTCAGCGCTTCCGGCGGGATTGATGATTCTGCCAGCGGTTTAGCCTTTGGGTGGCTGAGCTTCGCGCCGTATCCGGCCTGTTTAATGGTCTCAATCAGCGCTTCCGCGCTGGCGCTGCCCGTGACGTGGGCTTCGGTAACGGTGACTTCCGCCTGCTCAACGTCGGGACGCTGCTCCAGACTCTCTTTCACCCGTTTAACGCAGTGACCGCAGGAGAGGCCATCAAGCGCGAGGTCGATAGTGGTAGACATACATAACTCCTGAATAAATTTCCGGTTAATGATTGACCGAACACACTCTTTCATCGAGTATTAACAAGGTTAAACCTTCCAGCAAGGGGAAGGTCAAGGGGGAAAGATGAATATTAGCGATGTGGCGAAAAAGACCGGCTTAACCAGCAAAGCGATCCGTTTTTACGAGGAGAAGGGGCTGGTGACGCCGCCGCTGCGTAGCGAAAACGGCTACCGCAGCTACAGCCAGCAGCATCTGGATGAACTGACCCTGCTGCGCCAGGCGCGCCAGGTGGGGTTTAATCTGGAAGAGTGTCGCGAGCTGATATTCCTGTTCAACGATCCCTCGCGGCACAGCGCCGACGTGAAACGCCGGACGCTGGAGAAAGTCGCGGAAATTGAGCGGCATATCAGCGAGCTGCAGGGCATGCGTACGCAGCTGCTGGCGCTGGCGGACTCCTGCCCCGGCGATGACAGCGCGGATTGCCCGATCATCGATAATCTCTCAGGCTGCTGTCACCGCAAGGCGCAGGCTTAACGCCGCGCCGGGTTGAGCATAAAGACCACCGTGCCGCGGTAGTAGGGGGAGTCATTCAGCTGCATTTCCGCCTGCCGATCGCGTCTGCCGTTTTGCACCAGCCCGAGTTTGAACGGGATACGCAGCCGGCTGAGCGCGGGGAGATAGTCCTGATAATTCGCCACCGTGTGGCGTCCTTGATAGCTTTGCACCACCAGTTCATCAACCGCAAGCGCGTTCAGTGTGGCAATATCGCCGGTTTTAGCCCAGTCCAGCAGGCCCGTTACCCCCAGCGCGAACTCTGGCGGCAGCTGCTGGCGTAGCTGTTGCAAAAACTGGGCGTAGTCGGCGAGCTGATATGTGGCTGCGTCAAAATCAACCTGCAGACCAACCACCTGATTGCCAGCCGCCCGCCAGCGCTGCATCAGGCGTACGATCCGCGGCACAATCGTCTGTGGTACATCAAGTGTGGTAAACCGGACGGTAAGCCAGATTGCGGGAAACGTCAGGCGGCTGACCGGCAGGCCGAGGCGCTGGAATATGACCTCGCCAGCGCGCGTCAGCACCTCGCCCTGATGCAGATATACCGTCTGCGCGTTCTGCAGATCGTTGCTGGCTTTCACCCCGGACCACAGCCAGAAGGCGGAATGCTGGCGCGCATCCACGCGCTCCGCCGCCTGCGCTGACCCGGACAGCAGCGCGATTACCAGTAATATTTGAGTTTTTGCGCCCACGGGCTTCCCGGATACTGCGTTTTCAACTGCGTGAACCAGCCCTTACGCTGCAGTTTTTCGACATCTTCGCCGCCGCATTCGTTGCTACCGGAGGGGGCGTAACAGAGAATCGCCCGATAGAGCGCATAGCTTTTATCTTCCGGCTCCGCTTTCGGCGAGGTGATAATCTGCTGGTAATAGCTTTGGCGATCGTACTGTCCCAGAGGCTGCTGGCGGTTGATGGCGGCCTCGAGCATATCGTTGCCGGATTGGTCTTTCCACAGATCAACATGCGTCTGCGTGGTGCGGAAGAACTCGCCCAGGCAGTTAAGCCCATGGGCATCGTCGGCGTTTTTACTGAGCACGGTGACGGTGTCATCCAGGCTGCGGCAGGCATAACCGGCTTCGGTCGCCTCGCCATCCCAGTCGAAGCTGCTAAGGTTGACGTCGTTAAAGGCCTCGCTGATTACCGGCTGGGTAATGGCGGTGGCGAGCTTTTTGTCTTTCAGCCAGTCGCCGAAACGATTTTCCGTGAGATCCCGCACCAGCAGCGTATGCAGAGCGATAGTACGTTCTTCATTATTGGGGCCGTTGGCCGCCTGTTGGCGTAGCAGTTCAGGCGAGGCCTGGGTTTTCAGCACTCGGGAGCGAAAGCGTAGATTGGTCACCGGGCTATCGGCGGCAAAGATAGCCGCCGCGTTACCGCTGTAGACCAGCGTTGCCGCCAGTTTTGCCTGGATATACTGCTGTTGCTCGGGGTTTTGGCTAAGTTGTAGCAGCAGCTGCCAAAAATCGCGCGCCGCGGGCCACTGTGTTTGTCCCATTAGCGCTTCGCCGTAGAGGACCTGTTCGCTGAAGGCGAGAATATCATTCGCCGGCAGCGTTTTCGCCGGCGTGACAGCCTGCAGGATGGCGGCATCGTTGCCCGTCGCGCTCCACAGCTGCAGCTGCAGGTCGCGCCACAGCGGCAGATTTCCGCTCTTCTCAAACGCCGCTTTGCTGGCGTCAAGCTGTGCCTGGGTTATTGTCAGCATTCAGGCGCAGGGCGCGGAGAAGTTCGACATAGCTGACCTGCGGCGCGTCCGGGAATGCTGCCTGAACGGGCTGCGCGTAGAACGGCATGCCGAAGACATTATCATATTCACTCACCAGTCTACGCAGTTCCCCGGCGTCGGCAGCCTGCCGGAAGGCCTGCTCATAGAGTCCGGCCAGCTGCGGCCACGCCTGCAGATACCAGTTAATGCGGCGCAGCATATTGCGCGCGGAGTCGGCATAAAGCCCTGCGGGCCAGCGTTGCAAATAGGCTTGAGCTTCTTTTTGCGCCTGTGCGGCATCATCACGGTTGATTCGCGCAATATCAAAATCGCCGTACTGCCCGACGCTGTTCTGGCTACTTTTGTTGAGCGCCGTGCGCATCAGCATATATTGCGCAGTCTCGGTCAGCCAGGGCTGCTGACTCTCCAGCAAGAGGGTGAAATCGTGGGTCGCGGCGGTGTAATTGCCGCCATAGAAGTGGGCGATGCCGGAAAGGTAATAAGCGAATAAGTCGGCGTCCGCATCTGCCGGGAAGCTATTGAGGATATCAGCGACTGCGGTGATATTGGCGCCATAAAACAGTTTCAGCCGCGCCAGCGCCAGGTCATGACGCTGCTGCGGGGTCACAGAGGGCGCGGCGAGCAGGGCGGCGTTGAACTGGCTGACGGCGGCAAGGGTGTTGCTGACAAAGCGGTTTTCCAGTTCATAGTCGGATGTTCCCAGCCGTTCAGCCGAATCGGCTGACATGACCTGCGCCGGATCGATATTCAGCGCCGCCATTTGTTGGATGAAGGTTTCATCTTCGCGTTGCGCCGGCGGCGCGGGAGGCGGCGGCGCGCTATCCCACTCAGGATGCCAGGCGAAGTAAACATCGCGGGTACGGCTGACATCAGCGGGAATGGCCTGAACGGGCAGGGCGAAAGATTTCGCTTCGCTCAGCAGGCGCAGCAAGTTGTCCCGCGAGTCATTTCCCGGTGTCAGTACAGGTTCGCCTTTTAGCAGGCATAGCGGGTCGCTCCACGAGCAATCTTCGATATCAGCAGAAGCATATGCCTGAGCGGCTGCCGCGAGCAGGGCGCAGAGCGAAAGGGTAAACGTTGTCTTCCTGACCATGACGGATGTCCTGTGGCGTGATTATTGTGATACGACTCTTATATGTAGGGTTATGCCTTCGATGGCGACCACTTCAACCTTGCTGCCCGCCGCGAGGTCGTCATCGGCAATAACAGGCCATGAACTGTCGCCCACGCGGACGTGTCCGCGGCCGTTAACCAGCGCCGTTTCCAGCGTAAAGCGGCGGCCAAGCAGCTGCTGCCCGCGCTGATTAAGCTGAGCGTCCGCCGGCTTCTGGCGCTTAACGCGGTTACGCAGCCAGCGCGACCACAGCCAGGCCGCCAGCAGAGTCAGGACGGCAAACAGCGTACCCTGCCACTCCCAGCTCAACGGCAGCATCCAGACCAGCAGCCCGGTTACGACGCCGGCAATGCCGCTCCACAGCAGATAACCGTTGCCGCCGAGCATTTCCGCCGCCAGCAGCAGCCCGCCGAGGCTGAGCCAGAAAATATGCGGGTGGGCGAGAATCAGCGCGATCATGATTTTTTCTGCGCGCCAGCGCCTTCTTTAAGCAGCTCGCCGATCCCGGCGATGGAGCCCATCAGGCTGCTGGCATCGAGCGGCATCAGCACCACTTTGCTGTTATTGGCCGCGCCAATTTGCTGCAGCGCATCGGTATATTTCTGCGCGACAAAGTAGTTGATGGCCTGAATGTCGCCGGAAGCGATAGCGGATGAGACCATCTGCGTAGCGCGCGCTTCCGCTTCCGCGGAACGTTCGCGCGCCTCTGCCTGTAAAAACGCCGACTGACGCTCGCCTTCGGCTTTGAGGATCTGCGACTGCTTCTCGCCCTCGGCTTTTAAAATTTCCGCCTGACGTATCCCTTCGGCCTCAAGAATATAGGCGCGCTTGGTGCGCTCGGCTTTCATCTGGGCGTTCATTGAGGCGATAAGCTCCGCCGGCGGGCGTACGTCGCGGATCTCAACGCGGGTGATTTTGATGCCCCACGGGTTGGTCGCTTCATCGACAATATGCAGCAGGCGGGTGTTGATGCTGTCGCGCTGGGAGAGCATTTCGTCCAGCTCCATGGAGCCCAGCACGGTACGAATGTTGGTCATGGTCAGGTTGATAATCGCCAGCTCGAGGTTGCTGACTTCATAGGCGGCTTTCGGCGCGTCGATAACCTGAATAAAGCACACCGCATCAATGGTGACGTTGGCGTTATCGCGCGAAATCACCTCCTGCGAAGGGATATCGAGCACCTGCTCCATCATATTAATTTTGCGCCCGATACGATCCATAAAGGGCACCACCAGGCTCATCCCCGGCTGCAGCGTTTGCGTATAGCGGCCAAAGCGCTCTACCGTCCACTGGTAGCCCTGAGGAACGATTTTTACCGCCGCTCCGACGATAACCAGCGCGACGAAAATAAGAATGGGGATAAAAATCAGCATCAAAAACCTCCTGTCTTGTTGCCTGTTGATGCGCCGGGAGAGTGGCGCGCGTTTAACCAGAGTATATCTTTCCGCGCATCCGGGTGAAAGAAAAGTGGAGTAAACTAGAGGCGTTGTCGAAAAACTGGGAATAATAATGACCGAAAGTAACGCTATTTTGCGCCTGGACAATGTGGGTTTTCAGGCCGATGGAGTGACCATCCTTAATGAGATGAGTTTTCAGCTCAGGGCAGGGGAATTTAAGCTGATTACCGGCCCTTCCGGCTGCGGAAAAAGCACGTTATTAAAAATAATCGCTTCGCTGCTGAGCCCCACCGCGGGAAGCATTTTCTTCGCCGGTAAAAACATTAATGACTTAACGCCGGAAACCTATCGTCAGCAGGTTTCCTACTGCGCGCAAACCCCGGCGCTGTTCGGCGATTCAGTGTATGACAACCTGGTCTTCCCGTGGCAGATCCGTCATCAACAGCCGGATCCCAACGCGCTGGTCGCCGATCTGCTGCGCTTCGGGCTGGCGGAGAATACGCTGGAAAAGTCAATCAATGAACTTTCGGGCGGGGAAAAGCAGCGAGTTTCGTTGATTCGCAATCTGCAGTTTTTACCGCAGGTGCTGCTGCTCGATGAAATTACCAGCGCGCTGGACGAGAGCAATAAAAAAAACGTGAATGAGATTATCCATCGCTACACGACCGAAAAAAATATCGCCGTTCTGTGGGTCACTCACGATAGCAATGAAATTGCCCATGCGGATGAAGTGATTACCCTAAAGCCTGCCGGCGGAAAAGCGCAGGAGGAGAAAAAAAATGAACGGGCATAATATTACTAACGAATCGCTGGCGCTCTCCATGGTTCTGGTGCTGGTGGCGATCGTGGTCAGCTACCGGGAAAAGCTGGCGCTGGAAAAAGATATTATCTGGAGTATCTGCCGGGCGATTGTGCAACTGATTATCGTCGGCTATGTGCTGAAATATATCTTTAACGTTAATCACGCCGTGCTGACGCTGCTGATGGTGCTGTTTATCTGCTTTAACGCGGCGTGGAATGCGAAAAAGCACAGCAAATATATCGATAAAGCCTTTGTTTCTTCGTTTATCGCGATAACCACCGGCGCCGGATTAACCCTGGCGGTGCTGGTTTTTTCCGGATCGATTGCGTTTGTGCCGATGCAGGTGATTCCGATTGCCGGGATGGTGGCCGGTAACGCGATGGTGGCGGTCGGGCTGTGCTACAACAACATGGGGCAGCGTTTCAGCAGCGAGCAGCAGCAGATCCAGGAGAAGCTGAGCCTGGGCGCGACGCCGAAGATGGCTTCCGCAAGGCTTATCCGCGATAGCATTCGCGCCGCGCTGATCCCGACGGTAGATTCGGCGAAAACGGTGGGGCTGGTGAGCCTGCCGGGGATGATGTCGGGGCTGATTTTCGCCGGGATTGATCCGGTAAAAGCGATTAAGTACCAGATTATGGTGACGTTTATGCTGCTGTCGACTGCCAGCCTGTCAACGATTATCGCCGGGTATCTGACCTACCTGAAGTTCTTTAATGCTCGCCATCAGCTGGTGGTGACGCAGCTGAAAAAACGCGCGTAAGTTTTTTCCCCGGAGGCGGCGCTGAACGCGCCTGTCCGGGCTACCGTCCCGCAGACGGCGGGGAATCTGTAGCCCGGCTAAGCGCAGCGCGAGCCGGGTTTTTTACGATTAATAAAGCAGAGAGTAGAGCTGGCGGCGGTACTTCGCGGCCAGCGCGTCGCCGGTGCCGAGGGCGGAGAGGATCTCCTGCAGCAGCTTGCGAACCTCGCCGTTTCCGGCGCCTAAATCTTTTTGCAGATGGCTGAACAGCAGCGCCAGCGCCTCTTCGTTACGCCCAACCTGATGCAGCTGTAATGCCAGCTGGGAGGCCAGCGCCGCGTCTTCCAGGTTCTGCTCTACCTGCTGCTGCAGTTGCTGAATTTCCGGCGTGTCGGCGGCTTTTTTCAGCAGCTCGATCTGCGCCACCAGTCCCTGATAGCGGGTATCCTGATCCTGCAGCGGCACGGTTTTCAGCACCGTTTCCGCTTCATCGGAACGGTGCAGGGCAATCAGCGTTTCCGCCAGCAGCAGGCCAATCTGGCTCTCCTGGTTCGACAGCTGCCAGGCGTCTTTCAGCAGCGGCAGCGCTTCGGCGTAGTTCTCTTCCTCCATCAGCGCCAGCGCCTGCTGCGCTTTGAGCTCCTCTTCGCGCGGCAGGAACTTATCCAGCAGCGCGCGCACCGCTTCTTCCGGCTGCGGGCCTTCGAAGCCGTCGACCGGCTGACCGTTCTGGAACAGGTAAACCGTAGGGATTGCGCGCAGGCCAAACTGCGAAGCCAGCATTTGTTCGGCATCGCAGTCAACTTTAGCGAGGGTAAACAGGCCGTTGTACTGTGCTGCGAGGCTCTCCAGCACCGGCGTCAGCTGCTCGCAATGTTGGCTGCGCGCGGACCAGAAATAGAACAGCACCGGCGTTGTCGCGGACTGCTGTAGCGTCTGGTGTAGGTTAGCTTCGGTAATATTGACAATATTCTGTGCGGACATGAGCAAGTCTCTTTGATCGATATTTGTATAGATATATGGGGGCGACGGCAGGCGCTTCAACTTAGCCCTGGATAATTTTGTCCATCGCGCGGGTCGGCAGCAGGCGTTTCAGCAGGGCGACCGCATGCGCCACCAGAGTGACCGGGTAGCGCAGCTTCGGTTTATCGCTGACAAAAGCATGGCGCACTTTTTCCACCACCGCTTCCGGCCCGAGAGTAAAGCGGGCGGCGATGCCGGGGTTTTCCACCGGCTTATCGGCCTGGGTCTGGTTGACGTTGTTGGTGAAGCGGGTGTGGATCGGGCCCGGCTCAATCAGGATGACCTTAATTCCGCTGTGGCGCAGCTCCATGCGCAGCGCGTCGGACCAGGCTTCCAGCGCGAATTTGCTGGCGGCATAGGCGCCGCGGCCGGGGCTGGAGATAATTCCCATCACCGATGAGGTCATCACAATTCGCCCTTCGCCGTGCGGCTCCATTGCCGGAAGCAGCAGCATCGTTAGCTGATGGGCGCCGAAAAAGTTGGCGGAAAACTGCTGCTCCATCTGCCGGCGGCTGATGGTCGGCAGCGGGCCGTAGACGCCGTAGCCCGCGTTGTTAAACAGGCCGTACAGGCGGTTGTCGGTCAGGGCAATCACCTCGGCGGCGGCGCGTTCAACGCTCTGCGGATCGTCAAGATCCAGCAACACACCGGTCAGCCCCAGCTCCTGCATCCGTGCGACATCTTCCGCTTTGCGGCAGGCGGCCAGTACGTTAAAGCCCTGGCGCTTTAAATCAAGGGCGCTTTCAAGACCAATTCCGCTGGAACATCCTGTAACTAAAACCGATTTTTGCATAACTTTACCTGCAAATGACTCGCTGTTATCAGGAGTCATGATTAACTAAGGGAGCCAAACGCGTCGCCATCCAGTCGGCGATAAACGGCTGGGCGTCGCGATTAGGGTGAATTCCATCGTCCTGCATCCACTGCGGTTTCAGATAAACCTCTTCCATAAAAAAGGGCAGCAGAGGAATATCAAACTCTTTGGCCAGTGCCGGATAAATTGCGCTAAAGGCTTCATTATAACGGCGGCCATAGTTGGCGGGCAGGCGAATTTGCATCAGCAGCGGCTGGGCGTTCGCCGCTTTGATATGCTCAATAATGGTACGCAGCGTCTGCTCCGTCTGCTGCGGCGGGAAACCGCGCAGCCCGTCGTTACCGCCCAGCTCTACCAGCACCCAGCGCGGCTGATGCTGCTTAAGCAGAGCCGGCAGCCTTGCCAGCCCCTGCTGCGAGGTATCGCCGCTGATGCTGGCGTTAACCACCGGCGTTTTGGTCTGCCACTTATCGTTAAGCAGCGCAGGCCAGGCGGTATTGCCCGCCATGCGATAACCGGCGCTCAGACTGTCGCCGAGAACCAACAGCGTGTCGGCCGCCATCGCGCGGCAGGTAAACAGGACCAGAAACAGGAAAGGCAAATGCCAGCGGAAAACATACTTGAAGTTCATCATCTTAAGAAATCCGTCGGTCAGGGTGAGCATCAGCTTTCCATCCTTACCGGAGTTGAGCTGGTTGTCAAACAGGGGCAGACCATCGCCCTGATTGGCGAGTCGGGGTCCGGTAAATCAACGCTGCTGGCGATCCTCGCCGGGCTGGACGATGGCAGCAGCGGGGAGGTCTCGCTGCTCGGACAACCGCTGCATCAGATGGACGAAGAGGCGCGGGCGAAGCTGCGCGCAAAGCACGTCGGCTTTGTGTTTCAATCCTTTATGCTGATACCCACCCTCAATGCGCTGGAAAACGTCGAGCTTCCGGCGCTGCTGCGCGGCGAAAGCGATAGCCAGAGCCGCGGCAGCGCCCGGGCACTGCTGGAGCAACTGGGGCTGGGTAAGCGCCTGCACCATCTGCCGGTACAGCTTTCCGGCGGCGAGCAGCAGCGGGTCGCGCTGGCGCGCGCGTTTAACGGCCGCCCGGAGCTGCTGTTCGCCGATGAACCCACCGGCAACCTCGACCGTCACACCGGGGATAAAATCGCCGACCTGCTGTTCTCGCTGAACCGCGAGCACGGCACCACGCTGATCCTCGTCACCCACGACCCGCTGCTGGCGGCGCGCTGCGACCGACGGCTGAGGCTGGTGGATGGCCAGCTGCGGGAGGAAGCATGATCGCCCGCTGGTTCTGGCGCGAATGGCGCTCGCCGTCGCTGCTGATCGTCTGGCTGGCGCTGAGCCTGGCGGTGGCCTGCGTGCTGGCGCTGGGCTCGATAAGCGACCGCATGGAGAAAGGACTCAGCCAGCAGAGCCGGGAATTTATGGCCGGCGACCGCACGCTGCGCAGCTCGCGCGAAGTCCCAGGCGCATGGATTGACGAAGCGCGTCGCCTTGGTTTAACCGTCGGCGAACAGCTGAGCTTCGCCACTATGACGTTTTCCGGCGATACGCCGCAGCTGGCGGACGTCAAAGCGGTTGACGACACCTATCCGCTATATGGTCAGCTGCAGACCCAGCCGCCGGGGCTGAAGCCGCACGCCGGCACCGTGCTGCTGGCGCCGCGATTAATGGCGCTGCTGAATCTGAAAACCGGCGACACCATCGACGTGGGCGACGCCACGCTGCGCATTGCCGGCGAGGTGATACAGGAGCCGGATGCCGGATTTAACCCCTTCCAGATGGCGCCGCGGCTGATGATGAATACCGCAGACGTGGCGAAAACCGGCGCGGTGCAGCCCGGGAGCCGCGTCTCCTGGCGCTATAAGTATGCCGGAACCCCGCAGCAGCTGGCGGACTACGAAAAGTGGCTGCTGCCGAAGCTGGGGCCTGAACATCGCTGGATCGGCCTGGAGCAGGATGACAGCGCGCTGGGTAAATCGCTGGAGCGCTCGCAGCAGTTTTTGCTGCTGTCGGCGCTGTTAACGCTGCTGCTGGCGGTCGCCGCGGTGGCGGTGGCGATGAGTCATTACTGCCGCAGTCGTTACGATCTGGTGGCGATCCTTAAAACCCTCGGCGCCGGGCGGGCGCAGCTGCGCAAGCTGATTGTCGGCCAGTGGCTGATGCTGCTGGCGCTGGCGGTGGTTGCCGGCGGGGCGATGGGCGTCGGGCTGGAGCATATTCTGCTGCTGATGCTTAAGCCGGTGCTCCCGGCGGCGCTGCCGGCGGCGAGCGGCTGGCCGTGGCTGTGGGCGATCGGCGCGATGGTGGTGATTTCCCTGCTGGTCGGGCTGCGTCCTTATAGACTGCTGCTGGCGACGCTGCCGCTGCGGGTGCTGCGCCAGGATGTCGTCGCCAACGTCTGGCCGCTGACGATCTATATTCCAGTGGTGTGCGCGGTGGTGGTAGCCCTGCTGGCGCTGCTGATGGGCGGCAGCCCCCTGCTATGGGCGGTGCTGGCGGGCGCCGTGGTGCTGGCGCTGCTGTGCGGCCTGGCGGGATGGGGCGTTCTGTGGCTACTGAAGCGTTTGACGTTAAAAGCGCTGCCGCTGCGCCTGGCGGTGAACCGTCTGCTGCGTCAGCCGTGGTCGACCCTGAGCCAGCTGGCGGCCTTTTCGCTGTCGTTTATGCTGCTGGCGCTGCTGCTGGTGCTGCGCGGCGATCTGCTTGACCGCTGGCAGCAGCAGCTGCCGCCGGAAAGTCCTAACTATTTCCTGATTAACATTGCGCCGGAGCAGGTGGTGCCGGTGAAAACCTTCCTCACCGAACATCAGACCCGCGCCACCGAGTTCTACCCCATCGTGCGCGCCCGCCTGACGCAAATTAACGGTCAGGTGACGGAGGGCAATAAAGATGAAGCCCTGAACCGGGAGCTTAACCTCACCTGGAGCCGCGAGCGTCCGGATCATAATCCGCTGGTTGCCGGTAGCTGGCCGCCGAAGTCGGGCGAGGTGTCGATTGAAGAGGGGCTGGCGCAGCGTCTGGGCGTCAAGCTCGGCGATAGCGTGACCTTTACCGGGGATACTCAGGACTTTAGCGCGAAGGTGTCCAGCGTGCGTAAAGTCGACTGGGAGAGCCTGCGGCCGAACTTCTTCTTTATCTTCCCGCAGGGGGCGCTCGACGGCCAGCCGCAAAGCTGGCTGACCAGCTTCCGCTGGGATAACGGCAACGGGATGCTGACGCAGCTCAACCGCGAATTCCCCACCGTCAGCCTGCTGGATATCGGCGCGATTTTGCAGCAGATTGGCCAGGTGCTGACCCAGGTAAGCCGCGCGCTTGAGGTAATGGTGATTCTGGTCACCGCCTGCGGCGTTTTGCTGCTGCTGGCGCAGGTACAGGTCGGGATGCGTCAGCGTTATCAGGAGCTGGTGGTCTGGCGCACGCTGGGGGCCGGGAAGTCTCTGCTGCGCACCACGCTGTGGGCGGAGTTCGCGCTGCTGGGCGTGGTGTCCGGCGTCGTGGCGGCGATTGGCGCTGAGGTGGCGCTGGCGCTGCTGCAAAGCAAAATCTTTGACTTCCCGTGGTCTCCGGACTGGCGGCTGTGGGTGATGCTGCCGCTGTGCGGGGCGATACTGCTGTCGCTGTGCGGCGGCTGGCTGGGGCTGCGTCTGCTGAAAGGTAAGGCGCTGTTCCGCCAGTTTAGTCAGGGATAGGGTTAGCTATGTAGCCCGGGTAAGGCGTTATCCGCCACCCGGGGGTTTCACTGTATGCGGGAAAGTAGCCCGGGTAAGGCGTCAGCCGCAACCCGGGGGGTTACCCGGTACGGATGCGCGTTGCTATTGCAGATGACCGTGGTTTAGCGCGGTGAGCGGCTCATTAACATCGAAAATTTTGCAGATAACCTCGTTTACGCCGAGAGATTTCAGGCGCGCGGTGTGCTTGTTGAGATAAGCGAGCGCGGTTTCTTCATTCGCAAAAAGATAGATCCCGCCCGCCTCCTGATTTTTTTCGCTTTCCGTCCAGACCTTCCAGATAAACCCCGGCTCCTGATTGATGGACTCGGCCAGCTCCACGAGCTGACGGGACATCTCGCTGCCGAAGGGACCGTTAAAGGCAAAGTGCAGCTGCAGTAGTTTTTTCGACATACTTCCTCCATGGATGATGTTTGCGCGGTAATAGACCATTTTAATGACATGACGATGAAAAGATAACCACAGTTTTTTTAACGGCACAAAATGGTAAGTCACTGATTTTTAACCGCACGAAACATTAAAAACTCAACAACACGCCATACTCGATCGCAGTTAATATTCAACTGGCAAATATAAGGTTGCTTATTAATCAAGGAAAAAGTATGGCACATAAAATAAAAGCGCTGGCGATAACGATCGGCGCAGCCCTGGCGTTAACCTCTTTTGCATCCCAGGCGGAAATTACGCTTTTAAAACAAGATCCGCAGGCGGGCGATCCGTTAAGCCGGCTTAATTTCACCGTCGGCGGGAGTATCCGTCCCCAGTTCAACATGATGTCCGGCGACGGAGACAAAGGCTCTTATAAACGTAACGGTTTCGATGGCGGTACCCGTTTCCGCTTCGCCGCCGACTACTATCTGTTCGATGATATTAGCTGGATCAGCTACTACGAGCTGGGCGTCAATATTCCGGCGCTTTTCGACTGGGATAACCACTACGCCGAAGGCGCGAATAACACCAGCCGCCGTATGCTCTATACCGGCCTGAAAAGCGATACCTGGGGGACGTTAACCTACGGTCAGCAGAACAGCGTTTATTACGACGTGGTTGGGGTAAAAACCGATATCTGGGATTACGACATGATAGGCCAGGCGCCGGGTAACGGCATCAACGGCGACTACGATGGCTCCTATCGCTCACGCAATATGCTGAAATATAAGAAAACCGTTGGCGATGTCGATCTTTACGCCTCTTATCTGTTTGAGGACAGCGAATATCTGCCGGGCAACGGCCTGCGCTACAAGCGTAAAGGCGGCGGCTCCATCGGCGCCGATTACCACATCATGAAGGATTTGACCTGGGGCGCAGCGTGGAACTATACCCGCGCCGATATGCGTAACCCCTCCAGTTCAGACAGCAAATCATACGATCAGAATATCGTCGGTACCGCGCTAAGCTGGACGCCGGATAACTGGACCTTCTCCTTCGGCGGCGGCTGGTATCAGAACTTCCTGACCACCAAAAAAACCGATGTTCATAACTACTTCGCGGGCGATGCCTGGGGTATTGAGTACTTTGCCGGTTATAAATTCCCGATTGGTCAGTATGCGGTGAAATCCATTCAGCCGTACTTTATGGGCGACCGCCTGCAGTACGTGAACGGCCGCAACTATCAGCGGATTGATAACGGCGTCGGCGTGAGCTTCCAGCTGGATTATGGTTTCCGCGTTGACTATGAACACGTCTTCACGTCGAGCACCGACAACCTGGGCGATATGAACCTGGTGCGTCTGCGCTACGACTTCTAAGCGCTGACACTTCCCCGGTGACGCTGCGCTTAGCGGGGCTACAGGTTCACCGCCGTCTGCGGACCCGTAGCCCGGCTAAGGCATTTACGCCGCAAGCCGGGACAAGAGAGGATGTGATTACTCCGCCAGCCAGGCGGCGACGTCCTGCCAGCTGCCGCGAAAAATAATCTTCTCCGCTTTTTTGCCGAGCTGGTAGCGGTACATCGGATCGTAATACTCGTTCAGCAGGGGAACCAGCCAGCTGAAGTGGGCTTCGGTGCTGGCGGTTCGCTGCTGCTCAAGCAGGGCTTCATCAAGCCGGGCGGTGAGCTGGGCAAAACGCTGTAACCCGAGGCGGCGGCGGATTGCGAACAGACCATGATGCAGATATTCGCTATACGCCTGCCAGCCTTGGTCTTCGCCGTAGGCCGCCAGGAAATCATGATGCATGCGCGCAAAATACTCTTCCCGCAGCCGTTCAAGACGGACAGCGAACGGATCTTCCACCACCGCCAGCGGCGACTGCGCCATGCGAAGGCGCATGCACTCCGGCAGGTGATTGGCGCCAATCATATGCCCTTCATCCTCCAGCACCCAGCGCGTCTGCTGCCCTGACTTTTTGAGCATTGCCACGGCCAGGTGATTTTCAAAGGTTGCCTGCTGATGCTGCTCCTGCAGGGTTCGGCCAAATGAAGAGCCGCGGTGATGGGCGAGCCCTTCGAGATCGATACCGTCCGGTTGAGCGCCGACCAGCTGGGTTTTACCGTTACCGGTACAGCCGCCGATCAGCACGATAGGGCGCTGCACCAGCTCTTCGGTAAGCTGTATCGCCGCCTGGCGCAGCGCTTTGTAGCCGCCGACGATCAGCGGGTAATCCACGCCCGCTTCCTTCAGCCACTGCTGGACGATATGTGAACGCTGGCCGCCGCGAGCGCAGCACAGGTAGCCCTCGGGATAGCGCGCGCAGGCCTCTTTCCAGGCGGCGAGGCGGCGGGCGCGAATCTCGCCGTTGACCAGCTGATGGCCCAGCGCGAGGGCGGCGTCCGGCCCCTGACGCTTATAGCAGGTGCCGACGGCGGCGCGCTCGTCATCGTTCATCAGCGGCAGGTTGATCGCCGCGGGCATGGCGCTTTGCCTGAATTCAACCGGGGCGCGTACGTCAATCAGCGGCGTATCGCTGGCGAGAATCTGCCGAATATTCTGTGGTACTAATTCCATCATTTAAACCGTTAAGCCATTCAGACGCGTCGCTCGACGCGATAATTCCTCTATTGTACGCGGTGAGCGCCCTGCTGAATTGATTTTTCACGGTGTATCGCTGAATAGCGTCAGGAATGGCTGGATTTAAGCATCCGTGGGGCTGGCAAGTTGGGTAGCCCGGCTAAGGCGCAGCGCGCCGCAAGCCGGGATAAAGGAGAGAGGATTACGCCAGCTGCGCCTGCGCCCAGAAGATACCGCTGGCATATTCCGGCGGCAGCAGCGGCTTCAGCGCTTCCAGCGTCGCGCTCAGGCGGTCGGTATCGCTGTCGGTCAGGTTCAGGTGGCCGACTTTACGACCCGGACGTACCTCTTTGTCGTACCAGTGCAGATGCACCAGCGGCAGCTTCAGCCAGTCATAGTTCAGATCGGTACCGATCAGGTTGATCATCACCGACGGGCTGTTCACCACCGGCGGCGGCAGCGGCAGATCGGTAATCGCCCGCAGATGCAGCTCGAACTGGCTAATGGAGGCGCCGTTTTGCGTCCAGTGGCCGCTGTTGTGCACGCGAGGTGCCAGTTCGTTAATCAGCAGGCCATCAGCGGTGACGAAACACTCCATCGCCATCACGCCAACGTAGCCCAGCTCATGCATGATCGCCGACAGCATCTGCTCCGCCTGCGCCTGCTGGCGGGCGTTGGCCTGCGGAAAAGCGACGCTGGCGCGTAAAATACCGTCCTGATGCAGGTTGCGGGTCAGTGGATAGAAGACCGTGCTGCCGTCCCGGGCGCGAGCGCCGACCAGCGACACCTCGCCGGAGAAGTTAATCCCCTGCTCAACGATACACTCGCCGTAGTTATCCTCCGGCAGCTGCGCGGTTTCATTTTCCCGCAAACGCCACTGGCCGCGGCCATCGTAGCCGCCGACGCGGCGCTTAACGATAGCCAGCTCCCCGAGGCGGGCGAATACCGCAGGCCATTCGCTTTTATCCGCCAGAAGCTGCCACGGCGCGGTGGCGAGCGCTAGCTTATCGAACAGCTGCTTTTGCGTCAGGCGGTCGGCGATTATCGGGAAAACGTCGCGGTTAACGAAGGCGGAATGACGCGCCAGCTCGCGGGTCAGCGCTGTTTCCGGCCAGCGTTCAATCTCTGCGGTAATCACGCTTTGCTGTACCGGCACCGCTTCCGGGTCGGCTTCCAGACCGACCGGCCAGACCGCAATACCCAGCGGCTCGCCGGCCTGGCGCAGCATCCGGCCTAGCTGACCGTTGCCGAGAACGCAAACCTGCTTCATGCCGCACCCCGCGGATCCGGGTTATCCAGCACGTCATCGGTTTGCGCCTGACGCCAGGCGCTGAGGCGCTGGTGCAGTTCCGCATCGTGCTGGGCGAGGATCTGCGCCGCCAGCAGGGCGGCGTTGGCGGCCCCGGCTTTGCCGATGGCCAGCGTACCCACCGGGATGCCGCGCGGCATCTGGACGATGGAGTAGAGGCTGTCTACGCCGCTCAGTGCCGCGCTCTGAACCGGCACGCCTAACACCGGCACCAGCGTTTTCGCCGCAATCATGCCCGGCAGGTGCGCCGCGCCGCCGGCACCGGCAATAATCACCTGAAAACCGTTTTCTTCCGCGCCTTCGGCGAAGCTGAACAGTTTATCGGGCGTGCGGTGGGCGGAGACCACTTCGACATGGTACGGAACGTTCAGGGCATCAAGGATTTCTGCGGTAAACTGCATGGTAGCCCAGTCGCTTTTGGACCCCATCACGATGGCGATACGCGCCGAATTATTGCGGGAAGACATGCGTCTTAAAACTCCTGTGGGTGTGTTTCACACTGCTTTAGAGGCCACAGAGAATAGCATGAACTCCCGGCAAGGAAAACGGTTGCGTGCGCATGGCCAGCCGCCTTTGTGTTGTCGGTATTCGATGAAACGCTCCGGTTATGAGCGGGCAAAAAGTAAAACCAGCCCCCGTCCCCGGGTCAGCATAAGAATGCCCATCACCAGCAGGTAGATTTGCACAACGCGCTCATCGTGCGGCCCGGATAAATCGCGGAAAATAAAGAATCAGCCCTTGCCGGGGGCTAGAAAGGAAAATGAATCAGCTCAACGTCTTCTGGCGTCACTTTGACCATAGAGCCCTGGCTATGCCAGGCGCCGAGCACCACGCGGTACGCGGTCTGGCCGTTGGCTTCTAGCGGGTGGACGGCGGGGCGGTGCGTATGCCCGTGAATCAGCCACTGAACGCGATGTTTCTCCATGACGTCAACGACCGCCTGGGGATTCACATCCATAATTTCCATCGACTTGCTGCTGTTGGCCGCTTTGCTGTCGGCGCGCATTCTGGCGGCGATACGGCGGCGGATAAACAGCGGCAGGGCCAGAAACAGGCGCTGGATCCAGGGATTGTGAACTTTCGCGCGAAACGCCAGATAGCCTGCATCGTCGGTGCAGAGGGTGTCGCCGTGCATAATCAGCACCTTGCGCCCGTAGAGGTCGAGAAGCTTCTCTTCCGGCAGCAGGGTCATCGCGCTTTCGCGGGCAAAGCGCTTGCCGACGAGAAAGTCGCGGTTGCCGTGAAGGAAGTAGCAGGGGACGCCGGAATCGGCCAGCGCTTTGAGCGCTGCGGCGATTTGCCGATGCAGCGGGTTAGGATCGTCATCGCCGATCCAGGCTTCAAAGAGATCGCCGAGGATATACAGGGCGTCCGCCCTGCGGGCTTCCCCCTGTAAAAAGCGCAGAAAACCGGCGGTAATCGCCGGTTCTTCCGTTTGCAGATGCAAATCCGCAATAAAAAGTGTCGCCACGAATTATTCGCTAACGGTGACGCTTTTGATCACAACATCTTCTTTCGGCACATCCTGGTGCATGCCGCTGCGGCCGGTGGCGACCGCTTTGATTTTGTCGACCACGTCCATCCCTTCAACGACTTCTGCGAATACGCAGTAGCCCCAACCCTGCAGGCTTTCGCCGGAGAAGTTCAGGAAGTCGTTATCGGCGACGTTGATGAAGAACTGCGCGGTGGCGGAGTGGGGCGCCTGAGTACGGGCCATCGCCAGCGTACCGCGGGTGTTTTTCAGACCGTTGTTCGCTTCGTTCTGAATAGGAGATTTGGTGGTTTTCTGATTCATGCCCGGCTCAAAACCGCCGCCCTGAATCATAAAGCCGTTGATTACACGGTGGAAAATAGTGTTGTCGTAGAAACCTTCACGACAGTAGTCCAGGAAGTTTTTAACTGTTTCCGGCGCTTTGTCGTCAAACGTCTTGATTACGATATCGCCATGATTGGTGTGGAAAGTAACCATTTTTGCATCCTGTTCCGATGATTGTGGTGCCTGCACCCGGAGTCGGGTGAGATATAGGGGGCTGTTATAGCATAACCGCGGGGTTGGATCACCTTGCAATGTGTGCTGCTTCGGGGTTGAATTAAGGTTAGAATACGCGACTTATATCCACACACGTCTACACGGAATCTTCGATGTTAAAAATTTTTAATACACTGACGCGCCAAAAAGAAGAATTTAAACCTATCCATGCCGGGGAAGTTGGCATGTACGTGTGTGGTATTACCGTTTATGACCTCTGTCACATCGGCCATGGCCGTACCTTCGTCTCATTCGATGTGGTCGCGCGCTACCTGCGTTTCCTGGGCTACAAGCTAAAGTACGTGCGCAATATCACCGATATCGACGACAAAATCATTAAGCGTGCTAATGAAAACGGCGAAAGCTTTGTTGCGCTGGTGGATCGCATGATTGCCGAGATGCACAAAGACTTCGACGCGCTGAATATCCTGCGCCCGGATATGGAGCCGCGAGCGACTCATCACATTGCGGAAATTATTGAGATTACCGAGCAGCTGATCGCTAAAGGCCACGCGTATGTTGCCGACAACGGCGACGTCATGTTCGATGTGCCGACCGATCCGAACTATGGCCAGCTGTCGCGTCAGGATCTCGACCAGCTGCAGGCCGGCGCGCGCGTTGATGTCGTTGACGTCAAGCATAATCCAATGGACTTTGTGCTGTGGAAAATGTCGAAAGAGGGCGAGCCAAGCTGGCCGTCGCCGTGGGGCGCGGGCCGTCCAGGCTGGCACATTGAGTGTTCAGCGATGAACTGCAAACAGCTGGGCAACCATTTTGATATTCACGGCGGTGGTTCGGATCTGATGTTCCCGCACCATGAAAACGAAATCGCCCAGTCCACCTGCGCCCACGACGGCGAGTACGTCAATTACTGGATGCACTCCGGGATGGTGATGGTTGACCGCGAGAAGATGTCAAAATCGCTGGGCAACTTCTTTACCGTGCGCGACGTGCTGAAGTTCTACGACGCGGAAACCATTCGCTACTTCCTGATGTCCGGCCACTATCGCAGCCAGCTGAACTACAGTGAAGAGAACTTAAAGCAGGCGCGTTCCGCGCTGGAGCGTCTGTATACCGCGCTGCGCGGAACCGACAAAACCGCAGAGCCGGCCGGCGGCGAGGCGTTTGAGGCGCGCTTTATCGAAGCGATGGACGACGATTTTAATACTCCGGAAGCCTATTCCGTGCTGTTCGATATGGCGCGTGAGGTTAACCGCCTGAAAACCGAAGATGCCGCCGCGGCCAACGCGATGGCGGCGCATATGCGCAAGCTCTCTTCGGTGCTGGGGCTGCTGGAACAGGAGCCGGATTCCTTCCTGCAGAGCGGCGCGCAGGCGGACGACGGGGAAGTGGCGGAAATTGAGTCGTTGATCCAGCAGCGTCTGGACGCGCGTAAAGCGAAAGACTGGGCGGCGGCGGATGCCGCGCGTGACCGTCTCAACGAGATGGGCATCGTGCTGGAAGATGGCCCGCAGGGCACCACCTGGCGCCGTAAGTAGTCTCATTCTCTCTTTTTAGCCGGGGCCATCCCCGGCATTTTTTTGCCCCGACTCAGGCTAAGAAACGAAGCGCGGTCCTGATTTCGCCTTCGTACGTTCCCGGCCAGCGGCTGCAGCGTTCGTTGGGAAGAAGAGGTATCAGGCGGAAGTGCAGGTTGCCGGAGGCAGCCAGGGGAGCGGCTGTGCTACACAGGACGTGATATCGGAAGATGGCGGCGCTGACTGAAGTGCAGAAAAACGAGAGATCATCTGTCGGGGTGGGGGGACAGGCGCCGGTTGCGGCGCCTGAACGTTTTACTCGGTAACGGTAACGCTCTGACCTTCAAAGCTCACCGTTTGACCGGCGACGATTTTGCAGCGCTTGCGGGTTTCCACCACGCCGTCAACGTTGACCAGGCCGTCGGCAATAGCGATTTTCGCCTGCGCGCCGCTTTCGCTCCAGCCTTCCAGCTTCAGCAGGTCGCACAGTTCAACGTGCGGGTGTTTGCCTAAAGAAAAATTCGCCATCTCAGGCCTCCTGAATGTCGTGATACTCTTCGCACGCCTGCAGCGTGTTCTGAATGAGGGTGGCTACGGTCATCGGGCCGACGCCGCCGGGAACCGGCGTGATGTACGACGCGCGCGCGGCGGCATCTTCATAGACCACATCGCCAACCACTTTGCCGCTTTCCAGGCGGTTAATCCCGACATCGATCACGATCGCGCCTTCTTTAATCCATTCGCCCGGAATAAAGCCCGGTTTACCGACAGCCACGATCAGCAGGTCGGCATTTTCGACGTGATGACGCAGGTTTTTGGTAAAACGGTGGGTGACGGTGGTGGTGCAGCCTGCCAGCAGCAGCTCCATGCTCATCGGGCGTCCGACAATATTGGAGGCGCCAATGACCACCGCGTTCAGGCCGTAGGTATCAATGTTGTAACGCTCAAGCAGCGTGACGATCCCACGCGGCGTGCACGGACGCAGACGCGGCGCGCGCTGGCACAGACGGCCCACGTTATACGGGTGGAAACCGTCAACGTCTTTGTCCGGCGAAATGCGCTCCAGCACTTTGACATTATCAATGCCGGCGGGCAGCGGCAGCTGGACCAGAATGCCGTCGATGGCGCTATCCGCATTCAGGGTGTCGATGAGTTCCAGCAGCTCCGCTTCGCTGGTGGTTTCCGGGAGATCGTACGAGCGGGAGACGAAGCCTACCTCTTCACACGCTTTGCGCTTGCTGCCGACATAAATCTGCGATGCCGGGTTGCTGCCGACCAGCACGACGGCTAACCCTGGAGCACGAAATCCGGCCGCAACGCGCGCCTTCACTTTTTCCGCAACCTCAGAGCGTACCTGCTGCGCAATCGTTTTACCGTCAATAATTTTTGCTGCCATCAGAGAGAGGATTCCATCTGTATCTTTACGAAAGGGGGATGGCGATATTTTGTCAGAAGCCAGCCCCGCTGTCAGTCTTCGTTTAAGATTTTATCTTTCTTTGGCGTTACGGCGGCTGAAAAACGGGCCTGACCGCGCTGCGAATGGCGCAAAAAGGAGCCCGGGAGCCGAAGAAAAGTTAACGTGCAGAAACATAAGGTTGGATAAACTTTATACTGCTTTTGCGGCATAAGCCGCCAGCCTGCACAGGCAAGCGCAGTTTCGCGGCAAAATACATTGACTCATCAGGCGTGGACCGTATAATTCCGGCGATTGCACATCATGAAGCTCGCTTCTCAATGCGCCCTTAGCTCAGCTGGATAGAGCAACGGCCTTCTAAGCCGTAGGTCACAGGTTCGAACCCTGTAGGGCGTACCATTTTCACTTCTCTTAACATCTCCTGAAGTCTACTAAATCCAGCATGCACGCGGCATTCGCCAATATCTCATTATCTCAACGTCTACTATGGTCTATTGAAATCCACATTCATGTGGGGGTACATTTGGGGGTAGATTCCTGTTCAATGAAATGAGATACCCCCAGAATGAAGCTCACAGCCCGCCAGGTCGACACATCCAAGCCCAAGGACAAACCCTATAAGCTGTCTGATGGCGGTGGGCTTTACCTGCTGGTGAACCCCAATGGCTCGCGATACTGGCGCCTGAAGTACCGCATAGCTGGTAAAGAGAAGTTACTGGCGTTGGGGGTATATCCTGATATCACTCTGGCGGAAGCCAGACAGAAACGCGCGGATGCAAAAAAGGTTCTCACTGCTGGTGGTGATCCGGGGCAGGAGAAGCAGGAAGAGAAACAAGCGAAAGAGCAGGCTGTGGCAAACAGCTTTGAGCGCCTGGCTATGGAATGGCATTCCCATAAAAGCACATCGTGGTCAGAAGGCTATGCCGAGCATCTCCTGATGTACCTGAAGAAGGATATCTTCCCCTTCATCGGGCAAAAGGCGATTACGGATATCAGCCAGGTCGAAATGCTTAACGTCCTGCGAAAGATGGAACAACGCGGCGTTCTGGATAAACTCAAGAAAACCCGTCAGGCCTGCCGGCAGATATTTACCTATGCCATTATTACCGGTAGAGCCGAGCACAACCCTGTATCAGATCTGGCTGGCGCGCTTAAGTCGCCCAAGCAACAGCACTACCCACACCTTTTAGTCGACCAGATCCCAGATTTTCTCCGTGCGCTAAGTGAATACAGCGGTAGCACAATCACCCGCAACGCCACCCGACTGTTAATGCTTACCGGGCTCAGGACAATTGAGCTCCGTGCCTCTGAATGGGTTGATATCGACTTTGACAAAGGCGTTTGGAATATCCCCGCAGAGCGAATGAAGATGCGGCGCCCACATCTCGTGCCTCTCTCGAGCCAGGTTCGCGAGTTGCTGGAAGAGATCCGCCAGCTTACCGGGCGAGGGAAGTATGTTTTCCCTGGAAGGAATGATGCCGGTAAGCCAATGAGCGAGGCCAGCATTAATCAGGTGATTAAGCGTATTGGCTATGATGGCAAAGCGACCGGGCACGGCTTCAGGCACACCATGAGTACCATACTCCACGAACAGGGCTATAACACCGCCTGGATTGAAACGCAGTTGGCTCACGTCGATAAGAACTCCATCCGCGGGACATATAACCATGCTCAGTATCTGGATGGCCGGCGGGAAATGCTCCAGTGGTATGCCGACTATATGGCGGCTCTTGAGAATGGTGAAAATGTGGTGCATGGCTCGTTCGGAAAACGTGCCTGACTGGATGCATAGACAGTATATACAGACGATAGTAGACTTAGGTAGACGAACAAAGAATAGGCTATGTCTAGGCTGATCCCCGAAAACCCGTACACCTCTGCGGGCTGGCATAGCCGCCTAAATCAGAGGGCGTGAGGTGGCGTAATGAATAATTCGACTTACAAGAAAGTACCAACATTAGAGTATTGCAAGATAACAAGAGCGGCTGAACTACTTGATTGCTCGGTTGACGATTTACTGTATTGGGCCGAAGAACGAAAAATAAAAATTTGTATTAAAGTTCAAGATCTTAAAGGCATGTTGGTTGTTCCAGCTATTTCGAAACCAGAACAATTGCTTATGTTTTTATGCGAACTTATGCATGGGGAACACACTACAAACATAATGTGTAGAGGTTATGGTGATATTAAGCCTTACCCATTATCGAAAGTTTATGCTGAAGAGATTTATGATTTGGAAACAGAGAGTGATTTTCTATTGTTTTCAGAAGTAACTATCGCACGAAATGGTTTTGATGTTCGTATTGATGGATTATGGGAACTTGCGAACATAACAATGGGGTTAATTGATTATTATGATAAAGAAAATCCCCCAGTCCTCGGTGGGGAGTGTAGTGAAACAAGGACTATGGTTAAGTTATTGGAGGCATTGGACTTTCCATTTGAGAACGGCATGAGGCATACACTTAATTCAACCTCTTTTGTTTTACACCCGGCAGATACTTTAGATGAAGTTGGTGATTTTGTATTTATGGGATATGAGCAAGAAAAACCGATCTCACTAAGCCTTGATAATCTATATGTAACAAAAACTCAAATTGAAAATATTATTAGTAATCTAATGATTCCATTTGATGACATGATTAAGAAAGATAATACAAAAAAAACAAACACGACCAAAAAACAATCAGAATTTACCGTCGGGATTTTGAAGGAGATTGGTTTTACTAATAGTGATTTGAGTGGAAGTATCAGTGAACTCAGAAAAAAAATAGCAAGAAAATTGCCAACGGTATCAGTTCCTGCAGATGATAAATCACTGATTGATTGGCTTCGGAAAGGCGGTATCGACCGCTAGAAACTCCAAAGAATTTCTTAAAACTCCACAACACTAGATCAGGCCAATAGCACAATCCTCCTGAAGTCTACTTAAGTCTACTAATGACTATCTAAGATTGAGGGAGGAGTTATGCCAGTAAAAAATCATTTCAATTCACTGATTAGATTAGCTGAAGCACAGCGGCGAACGGGTTATAGTAAAGCATGGCTTTATCGATTAATTGGACAAAAACGTTTTCCACAACCAGTAAAGATTGGTTCTCGCTCCATCGCATTTATCGAAAGTGAAGTGGATGAATGGATCAATCAGCGCATCGCTGAATCTCGTAGTGAGGTTATCTGATGCCAAAAGAAAACCGCCCATTACAGGCGGCTAACACAGATACTCGCGGATCTGATGTTACGCCACCAACCTACACCGTTCAAGCCTCAAAGCGCATTCCGAAGAAACACCGTGCCCGCACCTATATGCTGCGCTGTGGGGCTGGTGGGTGGACAGAAAACGATATCCTGCACAATTGCCGCCTCTCATCTGGCCGCAACTATGCGAGCGAACTTGAGCGCGAGCTTGATATCTGCCTGGACCGCCTTGAAGAGAAAAATCCTGATGGTATCGGGGCGCATATGCGCTACCGGTTTGCGTGCCGTGGTGACGTGCTGAAGGTGATTCAGTTCGTTAACCACATGGCCGCAGTCAATCAACACCACGGGCTTTCAAAACAGGATATCGCCGACATTCTGAACCTCTACCCGGACAACTTCACCGCCGCATAACGGAGCCGACAAAATGAAAATCGAAAAAAGCAGATTCAATTCTGAGGCCGCCCCTCAACCTGATGTTAACCAGGGCGTAATTAACGGTAACGACTTTGCCGCTATTGTCCCTGTTATTTCCGGTCAGATTGGAGGGCGTGAAACCAATATTGCGAGCGCTCGAGCTTTGCATAAAGCTCTGGGCGTGGGTCGTGACTTTACCAACTGGATTAAAGGCCGCATTGACCAGTATGGATTTATAGCCGGGACTGACTACATCCGTGTTGAAAATTTGAGCTCACCAAAACGGGCGAGCGCAAAATTTCGCCAGCAAATCGAACATGATTACCTTCTCTCGCTGGATATGGCTAAAGAAGTGGCAATGGTTGAGCGCAACGAACAGGGCCGCGCCGTCCGCCGTTATTTCATCCAGTGCGAGGAAGCGTTACAGCTGAGTGCGCCGGAAATCGCCGCGAAGTATCGCCGGCACCTCAAAGCCCGCATTGGTGCCGCCAACCTCTTTAAGCCGATGTGTGCTGCTCTGGATGCTGCCCGCGCAGAACAGGGTAAAGAGACGCAAGGCCGCCACTACAGCAACGAGAGCAACATGATCGCCCGCATTGTTTTGGGTGGCGTGACCGCTAAGCAGTGGGCGCAGGCGAACAGTATCGAAGGCGAACCGCGCGATAGCATGAGCGCCGGACAACTGGAGCACCTCAGCTACCTGGAGAGTACCAATATCACGTTGATCGATATGGGTATGGAGTACGACCAGCGCAAAGCGGAATTAACCCGCCTTTCTCAGCGCTGGCTGGCTAAGCGCATGGGGGAACACGATGAATAAGCCCACCAGCACCCCGCTGCTAAATCACGCCTACCGCGACGCTCACGGCCAGATGGTGAGCGTGGTCGCTATAGCACATAACCGGGTGACGTTCTACCGCGAAGGCTACCAGTTCCCATGCGTACAGCCCATTGAGCGCTTCATGAAGGAGTACTTGGAGGTGAAACAATGATTACTGCCGCCCAAGGTAAAAGCCTCTCTCTGGCTGGCCTGATGTATGTAAAAGTTAACGCTCTGCGGGTGGTGCGCCACCGCAGGAACCTGTCAAAACCTGTCATTCTGTGGGCCACTGATAGTGGTGTACAAAATTCTTGGCGGAATTTCGTGACCAGTGGTAGCGATGCCTTTCACACCTGCAGTAAAGAGTTTTTCGAGTCCATAAAAAAGGACTTGATGTTCTACGTCATCCCGGTCTATGGTTATAACGCACCAGCAAAATCTGGTGCCGGGATTGGCGTCCTGAATGACTGTATGGCGATACATGACGCGCCGAGCGTCTTTTTTTGTGTCGTTAAACCAACTCACCCTTTTTTTGGCGCTGCGGTTATAATCCGCGCCGCTCACAAAATTATGGTGGGCTGGGTGGGGGCTTCTTCGGAAGCGCCGGAGTCCATACAGTCCGGTTACGCCAACCTCGCTCAGTCCACCACCAGTGAAATTGGCGTTTCCTGTGGTGGTCTTTTAGGTCACTGTATGGAGGATGCCACATGGCTACTACCCCTACCCAAAATACGCAATTTATCTGGATTATCGCCGCTGTTCGCCGCGATATGCCGACAATTAAAGCCCAAATCCATCACATCACCGCACATTCTGAGCGCGAAGCCCGCCGATCTCTGGTTCGGGATCACGTCTGCTTTTTCGCTGGTCGCATCCGTCTGGAGGTGGCTCATGCGTAACTATTTCCGCATTACTGGCTATGCCGTCAATAAGCGCGGCCTGACCGTTGGTATTGGCTACGAAATCACATCCTCAGACACCAGAACGGCAAAGACTCATGCATTGCTTCAGGCGCAGCGTGAAGGCCTCAGCCATGTTCGCATTACCCGCGTTCAGGAGGTATCAGCATGATGGATATTGCTCAAAGAGATCGAATCTTGGCGCGTGTAAATCAGGTCATTGGGCGTAAAGAGAGTGTCGTGCCTAATACTCCAGAAAATAATTCACACGATCGTTTATTGCGGATAAGTGCAGGTCTCTTGCATCTGTTAAATGAGGTTCTCCCGGGTATAGCCAATACGGCTGAACGCGACGAAATAGCCGTGTGGGTAGATGCGATGTATTCCATAACGATGATAGAAACTTTGGATGCAAAACCATCGACCCCCACACCCGCGACAGCCTTGCGCAATGAGATACCAGTGCCGACTGGTGGTGATGCCGCAACCACGGTGCGTTATGCGGCAGAACTGCAGGAATTATGGGATCTTCATCTTGATGCTCGCTTGCGAGCTGCCAACCCTAAAGCTGGCGCCAGATTATGGACGCTAATCAACGAACTTAACTACGCGGCTCAGCGTACGGAAAGCAGATACAACCGCCTGTTGTTAAAGCTGGAGGGCATGAAATGAGAGAGTTTCGTGTGTTTTCCACGTGTCTCGATCGTGCCGGTTACCCGGTGCCTGTTACATGGCGCGGGTATGCCAGTAGTACAGATGCTGCGATCAGAAAAATGGAGCGTGAGGCTAAAAGCAATGGCTGGAGCGTTGCGCTGATTGTTTTTGTACAGCAAAGAAGAGTGGCGCGCGATAAGTCGCTGGTGGAGATAAAGGAATGAACAATATTTACCCACTCCCGAAAAAGCCGGGCAATACCGATCCATTCCGTGCAGAGCCTACGCCTGAAGGGGTGAGGATCACCAGCTCTGGTAGCAATGGGCGTGAAACAGTTCAACTTATTGGCTACGAGGACGCGGTGAACCGTCTTGACGCTGGCGGTTATGACGACTCCAGCGCGGGTTATGACATTCACCTTGCCGTAGCCGAGGGCGGAAACTGCGGATATTTCGACTTTACCGCGCAGCACAACGTCACTATGTGGCGCTGGCTGATTGCTGCAACGTTCGTTTCTGAAATGAAGCGCGAGAACGGCACCACCACGGTTACTGAACCGGACGGCTCCGCGTCACAGGTAGCGATTTACTCCAATGGTAAAGCGGGAATTGTGGTTTATCCATTCGCTGAACGGCTGGCGATGGCGAACAACATTGAGGGGGCTCTTATCGAGCGTTACGGCACTGAACAGGGTACGGAAAACGCCATTGTGTTTTATCAGTCCATGCTGGATGTGGAGGCCGGAGAACTCACGCCCGCCGGGCGCGAGATACTGGCAGAGCTACATGATGGTTTTATTGATGGCATAGAACAAAACGGCCTTCCCGAAGCGCCGATGGCGCACTAAGGGGGCCTGATGATTACTAAAAACTTCCGTCTGAATGCGCTGGCGAATCAGTATGCTGCGGCGCTGTATGACCATATCACCGCCACCAGCAACGGCGATTACTTCATGATTGATGTGGATGGCGAGTCTGTCCGCGTGGAGATTGTCGGTGGCGTGAAAGGCGTCCGCGACCTCATCGACGGCTATGCGCTGGAGGCGCTGAAAGAGTTCTACCCGCAATGGGAAAGCGTGGGTATTGAGCTAATGAGCCGCTGCGTTAAGGCTGGTGGGCTGACTGAGCATGGGCGCGAGATATGGCAAAGCATGGTTAACGATATGGGCGCAACAGTGGCAGACAATTGCGGGGGTAAGAATGCGTAATATCGACCTTATTCGCGAAGTGACTCATGCCGCCGCTGACCGCTGGCCTGCGGTGCTGGCGGGACTGCATATCAATGTGCCGGATTCACCGCGCAGGCATGGCCCGTGCCCGTCCTGTGGCGGTTCGGATCGCTTCCGTTTCGATGATGGCGGCCGCGGCAGCTTTATCTGCAACCAGTGCGGCGCCGGTGACGGCCTCGACCTTATTCGCAAGGTGAATAAATGTGACACCACAAAGGCCGCACGGCTGGTGGCTGATGTGCTGGGTATTGATTACCGGGCAGCAGTACAGGACGAAGCCACCGCCAGCCAGAAACGGGAGCAACTGGAAGCCGAGCGTACACAATTGGAGCAAGAGCGCCTGCAGCGGGCGGCAGGGGACGCACAGCAGCGCCGGGCTACGTTTACCCGTCTGTACGATGAGAAGCGCCAGAGCGCTAATCAGGGCGAATCTGAATACCTTACTGGTAAGGGGCTGGGCGGCTTCACCTTCCCCATTCTTTCCGATGGATCACTATTGCTGGCGCTGGTGGGGGAATCCGGCGCAGTCATAGCAGCGCAGACCATTACCGCGCAGGGAGAAAAGCGACTCATGAAGGGATCGGCAAAGCGCGGGGCATATTACGCCGTAAACGCGCTGGAACAGCCTCAAAGCGTCGTGATTGCAGAGGGGCTGGCTACCGCTCTAACGTGTCACTTAATTCAACCTGACGCGCTCATAGTAGCCGCAATCGACGCCGGAAACCTGCTGCCTGTTTCGCAGGTAATGCGACGGCATTACCCGGATGTGCAGATCATCATCGCCGCCGACAACGACATTAAACCTGGTGAGCCAAACACAGGCAAAGAAGCCGCGGAGAAAGCCGCTAAAGCTGTGTCTGGCTGGATAGCTTTACCTCAGTCTGAGGAAAAGGCCGACTGGAACGACTACTACCAGCAGCACGGACTGGAAGCCGCCACAGCAGCATTTAACGATTCGATGTATCAACCGCAGGAGCCTGAAGTGTCCGCGAAACTGCAAGTGATCAACGGAGGGAAGAAGGGCGTATCAAAACCTGAATCCTTGCGACCTCATGTCGAAAGCCGTGCTGACGGTATTTATTGGGTTGAACCCAAATCAGACAAAGATACCGGAGAGATCATCAGCCGTGAGAGCTGGCTATGTTCTGCTCTTAAGGTTATCGGTATCGGAATTGATGACAGTAAAACCCGGTATTTGATCCTGCGCTGGCAGGCATTAGGTTCGAAAGTTGAGACTGTCCAGGCGATCCCCCTTGCTGACATTGGTGAGCGCGAAGGTTGGCGAATGCTCAAGGCTGGTGGGGTGAACGTCACAACCAAAAGTGGTTTACGTGCAACGCTGGCCGACTGGCTGCAGAGCTGTGCCAATGGAGAGGTATGGCGCATTGCGCATGCTACAGGCTGGCAGTGCGGCGCTTACATCATGCCGGATGGCCAGATCATCGGTACGCCTGAGCAGCCGGTGCTATTTAACGGGCGAAGTTCTGCCGCATCCGGTTACACCACCAGCGGCACTACGCAGAGCTGGCGGGAGAGCGTAGGACGTCTGGCCTTTGGCAATTACTCGATGATGACTGGCGTGGCCGCCGCGCTGGCAGCTCCTTTGATTGGTCTTGCCGGTGCTGATGGATTCGGGATCCACCTCTACGAACAGTCAAGCGCGGGTAAGACCACAACTGCTAATGTGGCATCCAGTCTCTACGGAAACCCGGATGTACTGCGCCTTACCTGGTACGGCACCGCGCTTGGGCTGGCGAATGAGGCCGCCGCACATAATGACGCGCTGATGCCGCTTGACGAAATCGGCCAGGGTGCTGACCCGGTGGAGGTCTATAAATCGGCCTACGCGCTGTTTAACGGCACGGGTAAGCTGCAGGGGGCTAAAGAGGGAGGGAATCGCGATCTTAAGCGCTGGCGTACTGTGGCCATCAGTACCGGTGAGATGGATCTGGAGACTTTCATTGCCAGTGCCGGCCGTAAGGCTAAAGCAGGTCAACTGGTTCGCCTGCTGAACATCCCGATGCGCAGGGCCATGCGCTTCCATGAGCATGCCAATGGCAAACACCATGCCGATGCTCTCAAGGACGCATACCAGCATCATCATGGAGTGGCCGGGCGTGAGTGGGTGAAGTGGCTGGCGGACCACCAGCACGAGGCGGTAAGCGCTGTCAGGGCAGCGGAAGAGCGCTGGCGTAGCCTGATCCCGTCGGATTATGGTGAGCAGGTCCATCGCGTCGGCGCTCGGTTCGCGATTCTTGAAGCCGCATTGCTTTTGGGTAAGGTGATAACCGGTTGGGATGAACAGACGTGTCGGGATGCCATCCAGTACAGCTATAACGCCTGGCTGCGTGAGTTCGGTACCGGCAATAAAGAACATCAGCAGATAATCGAGCAGACCGAGGCATTCCTGAACGCCTACGGCATGAGCCGCTTTGCGCCGTTCCCGTATGACCCGAGCAGCCTGCCCATCTCTAACATGGCGGGATACCGGCAGAAAGGCGGTCACGAGGCTGACCCAATGGTGTTCTACACCTTCCCGGCGGCCTTCGAAGGGGAGATCGCCCGCGGCTTTAACTCCCGTCAGTTTGCGGAGGTATTGAAGAAAGCTGGCATGCTTACACCGCCGACTTCAGGCCGGGGGTTCCAGAGAAAGTCGCCACGCATTGATGGGCGACAGATTCGGGTTTATGTCCTGCAGTATCTGCCGGACGATGGCCAGCCAGAGTAAAAGCACTCTTTCATGTGTGTAGATTAAGTGTTGGTTCAGTTGGTTCAGTTGCCTCAGTAGTTATATATATCTGTTTAATAAGGTTTCATGTTTAAAAAATGAACCAACATTGAGGCAACAAACTACCAGTTTGAACCAACACTGAATCAGGTACAGGGTATCAGAAGAGAGGATCACTGCGATGACAGCTCAAATTTCAGCGTATGGCCGGCTGGTGGCCGACCCGCAGACCAGAACAACGGGAAAAGGTACGAACATGACAATGGCCCGCCTGGCGGTAGCTCTGCCCTGTAATGCGGCAGATAACGGAGAGGCTACTTTCTGGTTGGGCGTGATTGCCTTTGGTAAGCAGGCTGACGCGCTGGCCAAACACCATAAAGGCGACCTTGTCAGCGTGGCGGGCAATATGCAGCTCAATCAGTGGACTGGTCAGGATGGTGGTATGCAGCAAGGTTATCAGGTTATTGCGGACAGTGTACTCAGCGCCAGAGCGGTCCGCCCAGGCGGTAAAGTAGGTCAACAAGGACAGGCTACTGATGCCCTGCGCCGGGCCCAGGAGCAGCAACCGCCCGCGAACGGGTATGAAGGATACGACCAGACACCTCCGTATGACGATGATTTTTGACATGGGTATGGATCAGTAACATGCGACTGACTACAGAACAGAAGGCGGAAATCGCTCGCCTCAAACGTAGTGGTGTAGGGTATCGCACCATCGCGAATAAAATGGGACTTAAGCCCAGCACTGTGAGTAGCTTCTGCCAGCGCAGTGGATTGTTCGCTGATAATCCGGCTCACAAGGTTCTTTTCACTATCCCTGAGGCGCGCTTTTCGAACGTACCTGCGTTAACAAAGGCACTGCCGCCCCAAAAGGTCATCACTGGTCATAAGCAGACCGATGCTTATTTGTGGGTGCTGGAAGTGATTAAGCTGAATGAGCCAGCACATCTGGATGCTGCAGAGGTAGCACTTGAGAAGCTTACCATTAGCCCAAAAGACGTAGAGAAACGGTATCGTGACTGGATGGTCGCTAATGGTGCTGACATATTGCAAGCCGCTTTCGGTACCTTTTTCATGGATGATCCTCAGCACTACCTCAAGCTTGCCAGGGAGAATATCAGGAAGGCCAGCGAAGTTCGTGCTGTGTTTGGTAGTTATGAAGCTGCTATGGAACCAGTAGAAGCAGAGTTACTCATCTCACGATCTGCATTTCTGGTAGATGAGGATTTTGGGCTGACGAGGGAAGAAGTCGCCGATGGAAGTATTTCAGGTATCGAGCGATATCTGGAACTGGATGATGCTCGGAAAGATGCACATCATGGTTTCACGGATGTACTGCCTTCACCTCACACACTATCCGATGTTGTCCGCGAATTTGATTACTGGACGTGGCTTTATTGGATACGCGATGCTGCTGGGCGAGAGTTAGGTCACCAGTATTCTGAAGGGCTGAGTCAGGAGGTCTATGATCGAGAGGACTGGCTTGATACCCAACTTGCTACGATCAGTCCTATCCACCAGCAGGAGGCTATTGATGTGCTGAAATGGCTACTCAAAAGTGACCGACACGAAGGGCGAGATGAGATGGATGCTATACTGATGAACCTTATTGGTAAAGACTATTACCAATAATAGATATTTGATAAGCCCGCGAATATTCGCGGGTTTGAATTTTGCAATGTTTATTTTTTTATCTCTTTAATAAACTTGATTTGTAGGTTTCTCAGTAGCTCGTTTGTCCTGATTGTTGCTACACCAAACTTATCACATATATCGGGGATTTTCGGTTTGAAACTCCCGTTCCCAGCTCTCACTTCATGGGTAACGAGTGTAGCAGAAAGAGTTTTTGCTTTTGCAATGAGCCAAGGATCCGCTACGCTTAAGAATGATGCAATATTAGGGTTGTTAGGCTTTCTTGAAGAATACTCTTTCTGAACGTAGTTTGCTATGGCAGCAAAATTTTTCTGTGTATTCTCATCATCAACACTATCGAAATAATGCTTGCGATCTCTAAGCCAATCGAATATGACATCATCTTTATTAGCAATCTCATCGTATACATTGCGTATGCTAATGAGTTCACCGGAATGAAATCGTTCAGAAAGGAAATCCCAAAAACCAGGACAGATATCAAAGCAGTAGTAAGTGTTCTGCGCTTCGATAAATATGTTTGAGTCGATGATGTATGTCAAAGCCCTAGTTCCTTCTGCGCAAATTCATTTAATTTACTGGGTCTGATGCCAGTTAGCCTTTGGGCTTCACGAAGAAGTAATTTACCTTCAAGAGCTTGTGTGACAACAGCTTTTGCGAATGTTTCACTGACCCTACCTTTTTGTGTTCTCGGATAGCTACCCCCACCACCGGGAGTCTTATCGTTAATCCTTCTTACATAAGACAAATATTCATCATCTCTGATATAGCCAAGAGACAAAGCTCTCCTTGCAACTACCCAGCGACTAACTTTGAAAATATTTATTAAATGAGGAATGTTCTCCTCCCAGTCTTCTGTACGAACCCATTGCTCTTTGAAAATAGACTCAGGAACTAAATACTCTGCTGCTACAGCATTACAAAGAACTTCTTCACTAGACTTAGCTTGATATGCCAGATCACTGATAGCAGATTCACCGATCATCAAATGAGATAATTCGTGAATTAGGGTGAATAGTTGGGCGGATTTTGCATCATTATTGTTAATGAATATCACCGGAGCTCGTTTATCTGCTATGCAGAACCCGCGAAAATCATCAACACTAATAGGCCTATGAGTGTTGTTTTTTACAACACCATTTTTCATAACTAAGATGCCATTCCTTTCAACTTCTTTTATTAAAGTTGAAAAAAAGTCCTCCCATTTTCCTGAACGAGGTGGGATCGTGACCCTAAGCTTATGTCTCAGTTCGTTAACAAGCGTGGTATATGCTGTGTTTTTATTGTACTTTCCTACTAGTTCGACAGTATCCAGCCCACTCTCAATAGAGTATTCCTTGTACCAGTCAATTTTAATCATTACATCGCTAAGGGTATCCCTTAACTCAGCAGAGACATCAATGTCTCTGCTGCCTACCGTCCGACGGTCTGGTATTGGCAGTGTTTCAACGGTTGGCTCATCCAGATAAAGACATCCAAAAGGGGTGTGAGTCAAATCGGCAAATTTTTGTGCTTCGTTAAAAGTGATGGGGCGTGTTCCATTCTCCCATCTCTCGATGAGCTCAGGATCTTTTTTCATTTTTAATGCTATATAACTAGTTGAAAGATTGGCTCTTTCTCTAGCCCATGTCAGCATTTTTGTATTTATAAACGCCTGCGCCATGCTTCACCAATTTCTATTAACATCCATTAACCGCAATTCATTCTGGTTCAATAGCAAAGTAGCGTCAACTTGGCTCAATCTCAAAATGACCAAATTTTCTCATCTTTTGTAAGACACATAAACGCACCTAGCCAGCCCAATCACTATGCATACCAGCCCCATCAGTCAGATGAAACTCCTCACTAAGATTAAGATCCTGGATTGGCATAACCACTCAGAATGAACCACGCCAGAAACACGACGGCAACGATAAACACGATCACCGGGAAGGCAATGCCTATCCTCATAGATCCTCCTTGAATCGATTAATTTAAAGCAGGATTCCAGCACCATAACTCTCATAGCGAGTACCACATAGCAATGCAGAGAACCACGATTTTGAGCTGGCGCAGAAGAACAGTCAGAGCTATGCGTACGGGGTATGCAGATGATATAGCTCAATATTAGATCGGAATCAGGAGTGGCGATACCTGTGTATTTATCAGGGGTACGTGTTAACGCCGTGCTACATCGACACGGTGATCCATTCGTTTCTACCTACTACAGGAATTGGCGGTGATTTTTTGCTGCTTCGATTGATGTTAGGATAAATCCGAGGTGACATAATGAGATTAGGGATATGAAAAAGACACTTTTAGCATGCGTTATTGCCACTAGCCTCTTGGCTGGGTGTGGGCCAAAGGATTTAACCCCTGAGCAGAAGCAGGAAGTTGCAAGTCTCCGTAGCGAACTAGCTAAGGCTGAACAAGAAATTGTCGAGGCTAAATCACAGCAGGGGCAGTATACTGGGGGGTTAATTAGAAATCTTATAACAGCCAGGCTTGAAGTCTTAGGGACTAATAAAGCCCTTTTGGAGCAGCGTATTAACGCGATTGAGTCGGGGGCTAAGATTGAGATATCTGTTAGCGGTGTTAAACCAAATCCTGAAGCAGCGGCGGCATTAAAAACTGAAATTGAAACTCTTGATACACAGATTGCCGATGCTAAGAAAGATGCAAGTCAGTACAGTGGTGGTCTGCTACAGGCACTGAAACTATCTGCTATTGCGACGCAGGAGCAAACAAGGGCGATGCTTCAACAGAGATACCTTTCGGCAACGTATGGGTTAGCTGAAGTGAAAGTACCTAATGAGCAAGCAAACGAAGCAATCACAGAAAAACAAGCAGACAAAGCAGAACCCCATTCCACCAGAACGCCGTTACTTCCACCAGGTGAAGGACCATTCGGTTTAGAGGCCGGTTTGTCTAAGAAAAATATTGAAGACATGATTGGTGAAGAGCTTGAGCCAATGGCGAATAATGTCAATCTTTATACGGCTAACTCTTTACCCAAAATGAATGCTGGCTTTGATGCGTATGGGCTGTTGATATCTCCAACAGTAGGGCTATGCCAAATAAGAGCTCTTGGGAAAGATATTGATACAGATAGTTATGGCTTTACTATCAAGTCAAGATTTAAAGAGCTCATGGAGTCACTATCTTCTATCTATGGAAAGGCCAAGGAAAATGATTTCCTTCTGGCCGGTTCAATATGGAAAGACCCCAGAGACTGGATGATGGGATTGTATAAGCATGAAAGATATTTGTCAGCTGAGTGGAAAGGAACTGCAGAGGCTCCACTAAAAAGTAAATTAACTTCCGTATCGATCGAAGCTAGAGCAAACAGTTCTGATAAAGGATATATCTTCCTTCAGTATAATTTCAATAACTATGATGTTTGTGAAGCTGAGGTTGAAGCAGCGAAAAAAAGCTCTCTTTGAATAACCAGAAAAATGCGAGCCCTGTTATCACAGGGCTCTGATTATGTTTTGCTAATTAGCCTGTTATGTGTTCGGTAGTTACAAAAACCCTGAAAGAAAAAGAGATATAAGGTTTGACAAAGGATTACCTGATAGCGGCCTACTTGTCAGCAATTGCTATCTGGCCAGTCACACTGGCGTTAATTGGTCTCTCTGCAGGAGCGGCATTCTATATGAGACGCAGGGGGCTGGGCGTAGTCCTCGTCGTTCTGTTCATGCTGGTGACCATTGCTGCGCGACAGTTTGAGCATCACATGTAGAATCATACCGCCCCATGAAAATGCTCATATCTTATTTATAGGCAGAAACGGTGTGTTCTGGCTATGTATGGCAGAAATGGTGTGTTCTGCCTATAAGGGCAGATAGCGCTCGAAAATGGTCGTAGAGAGCGTGCTATGGCAGGAGATGTTTAAGCGCCCACCAGCCCGCGCAGAAGATTTCGGTGGGCTTCACAAGGCAGCGAAGGAGACCCAGCACCGCATGGGAATAGCTCAGCCCAATGGGGAAGCGTTCAGGTTAAAAACAAGCCGATGAAAGTGATTGTATTGGATTAATCTTCTTCGATGTTACGATAATACTTTATTTACTTTTGGGGATAAGTTGATGTCAGTATGGAACATCATTGTTTTGATATTCGCTATTATTATCTATGTTCTTCCCGGCGTTATCGCCAGTTCAAGGGAGCATAAAAACTCAACGGCAATATGGGTGCTAAATATTGTCTTGGGCTGGAGTTTCTTGGGGTGGATAGCCGCGCTTGTATGGTCTTTCACAAGCCCAGGAGTGGTAAAGATAGAACCGCAGGCATTTGGCGTAGAATCTATAGATGCCGGTTCAGTAGATGATACTAAAAAATGCCCGTATTGCGCCGAAACAATAAAAAAAGAAGCAATATTGTGCCGATTTTGCGGAAAAGACCTACCATAAGTGTTAATCATCCAGAAATAGAACCCCGCTTCGGCGGGTTTTTTTGTACCTTTGTGTTTCACAAAACGCAATGCTTGCCATTTATGTTGCATAAACTACAATACAAATTGACTGTATAAATATCAGGGGTAAGCAGATGAACCGATCACAAATCACGGTAGCACTTTGCCGGGAGCATCTTCAGTCCATTCGTGAAATTCAGGAAGAGGAGCGCAAGCGTTCTCCGATTGGTGTAGCACCAACGGTAAACGCTATTGCCCGCGCATTGGTCGCTAAGGGCCTTGAATCCGTTAAGCGGGGTGGGTGATGGAGCAACTACAGAGACTGGCTGAAGTTATTGCCGAAACCTATATTCGCGATCTGCGCCGGGAAACTGGCTCCAACATTCTTAGCATTGACGGTGTAAGTGGCAACGTTGAAAAACACCTGCTCGCCGCGGGGCTTGTCGATAACACAATATATGCCGCTAAAGATGAATATGGCGCGACATTTGAACGAGAAGCCTATCGCATGTTAATGAATTTTATATCATTTGATGGCCCTGAATATCGCCTTACCGAACATGGTCGATTAGTCATAACTCTTCTGAACACCAACGCTCTGAAAAAAAACAAAGTAAGAACCCTACACTGAGGCGCTCATGACAACTGATTTTGGCAAATACACCATTGAGATTGAAGCCGATGCGGCCAAACTGCTGGCTGGTCAGGCGAGCGCAGATACAGCTTTAAAGCAAATTGAAAACTCAGTCAAAAAGACAGCTAACTCTGCTGACAAGCTAGATAAAAGCCTGGATAACTTGGGCGGAGGGTTTTCGCGCCTTGCTGTGGCCGTGAAAGGATACATATCAATTCAGGCGTTGATAAAGCTCCAGCAGCTTTCTGAGGAATTCACGCTACTTCAGGCGCGAGTAACGCGTTTATCCTCTAGTTCAGAGGAAGGGGCGCGGAGCTTTCAGCAGCTTGTGAGTATTGCTTCGACAACCGGGGCCAGCCTTGGGGATACCGTCAACCTCTGGCAGCAACTCACCGCCACACTGAAAACCGTAGGTGCTACTAACAGCGATGTTAACCGGCTTGTGATGACGCTGCAAAAGATTGGCACTATCGGTGGCTCATCGGCTCAGGAAATGGCTAACGCTCTCAGGCAATTTATGCAATCGGTAGCGTCAGGAAGAATTCAGGCGGAAGAGTTTAACTCGGTACTGGAACAAATGCCTGAGTTGGCTCGACAGATTGCCGACGGCATGGGAATTCCGTTTAACGAGCTTCGACAATTGATGCTGGCCGGCAAGTTAGATATTGGTGAAGTTCTTGCGGCAATTGAAAAGCGTTCTGACGAGATCAACCAGCAGTTTGAGAAGATGCCTCGCACCGTTACACAGGCTACTAATGCCCTGGTTACTCAATTTGGCGTAGCAGTGTCAAAAATAGATGATGCTATTGGGGCTTCTCGCTATTTGGCGAAGTTATTGGACGGAGCCGCGCTCAGTATCAGCGTCGCAACCGGAAGCGCTCCAGATGCTGTGATGCTGACTCAAAAGCTTGAGCAAAATACTGAGCAACTAGCTGTCGCTGAGTCTGATTTAGCTAAGGCGAGAAAGGCGGGCTTGGGCTGGGGAGTAAAACAAACTGAGCAAACGGTTAAGAGGCTTAAGGCGGAGCGTGCCTTGATCCTAATGGCTCAGCAGGCAAGTAAAGACTCACAAAGTGTATACACGCCGTCTAAAGGGGAAAAGCCAGCCTATATCACCAATCTCGAAAAGAAAACGGCAGAGAATAACGCGAACTCCATTATCAAATCAGGTCAAACAGTAGTTGATAAGCTCACCCAGCAGCGTGAACAGCTAAGCAAAGACAAGTCCAAAGGGCTAATTGATGATAAGAAATATGCTGATGCTGCTGCTGTTCTAGATAAGCAAATTGCGGACGCCAGAAAAAAACAGGATAAAACCCCGAAGAATGCCTTTGCTCGCGGCGACGATTCAATCGACAACCTGCAGCGGCAGATTGCCGTTTTGACAATGCGCTATGACGAGAACACCAGAGAGGCCGCGCAGTTTAATGCCGTGGCCGCTCTCGGAGCTAAGGCTACCGATGCACAGAAGGAAAGAGTGCGTGAGTTGGCCGGGCAGTTATTTGACGCTCAGCAGCGACAGAAAGACCTTAATGATGCGATCAGCAATGACCCGCTCAGGAAGGAAAATAAAGCCTATTCTGACGGCAGAGATCAACTTAAACGCCAGCTCGATGGCCAGATGATTGATCAGAAGACCTATAACCAGCAATCGGAGTTGATGGAACAGCAGCATCAGGTCAACCTAGCCAAAATTCGTGCGCAGCAGGTCGTTACGCCACAGCAACAGGCAGCCGGCGAGGTAGATCCAGTACAGCGCCTCGCTAACCAGCATGCTCAGGAACTTGCGCTTATTCAGCAGTTTGAACAGCAAAAGACAATCACTGAACAGGAAGCTTTAGCTCTCAGGAACGCTGCAAACAATACCTATGAAAAACAGCGAATTGAGGCTCAATGGGAGATATTCCGCAACCAAAGCACAACTAACGAACTTATGGCGGCGGCAGTTGATGGTTTTGCCAGCCAGGCCGCCAGTTCGATGACGGGATTAATCAACGGTACGCAAAGCGCCACAGAGGCTTTCAAGAATCTGGGGAACGCCATTCTTAATAGCGTCATTCAGGCTCTGGTTGAAGTTGGTATTCAATACCTGAAAAATGCTGCGATGGCGATGATAGCCGATAAGATGACATCTAACTCATCGCAACAGGCCGGTGCGCAAACTGCTGCCGCGTGGGCTCCTGCCGCAGCCGCAGCTTCTATCGCCACATTCGGTGGGGCTGCCATTGCCGGTATTGCCGGCATGGTAGCTGCGTTCGCCATCGGTGCCGCTCTGGCCGGCAAACGAAAAAATGGCGGGACGGTAGGCGCTGGTGGGGCGTATCAGGTTGGCGAAGGGAATATGCCTGAACTCCTGCAGACCAAGAACGGGTTAATTATGATTCCTGGCGACCGTGGCCGGGTGTTCAGCAATAAGGATGTTACCGGCAGTTCTCCGACGATCCAGAAGGCGTCTACAGGTAAGGAATATCTACCTGCTTCATCGGCATCATCCAGTCAATCGGGAGATAGCTCTAAACGGTCGATACAGGTAAATATCCAGCTGATAGATCAGACAACCGGCAGTCAGCACAACATCACGGGCACTGAAGCTTTCCAGCAAGGTGACGTGGTAACAGTTACTGGATTTCTCAATGACGTGGATACCGGCGGCCCAATGTCCACAGCGATCGCAGATGCGCACGGGCTTAGACGGCAGGCAAGGGGCGCCTTTTAATGTGCCCTAAGGGGGGGAGGTAAACCCTCTCCCTCATGCTTTACAGGACTGCCAGTTTAAGAGCATTTTCACCCGTCGGAAATAAGAACTTTTTTTCGTGTGAACGCAGCCAGTAAACAACCTACCCCATGAGAGTGTGACAAAAGTTGACATCGAAGGGCGATCCCGTGACTAACGACGAAAAGCGAAAACTATACCGTGCGTGGGCTGATGATATCGGCGGCGAAACACCTTTCCCGGAAGCCTGCAGGGATATGACGTGCGGAGCGACGACGAGGAAAGGGACACCGTGCAAAATGACGGCGCTCTACGCTTCTGGGCGCTGCAAGTTACACGGCGGCATGAGCACCGGCGCAAAGACGCCAGAGGGTAAGGCCCGGCAGTTAGAGGGATTCCGTCGCTGGCTGGAGAGACAGCGGCAGGCTACCAGCCAGGGTGACAATACGCAGTAAGGTTCGCGCTGATGGTACGCAGTACGCAGAAAGGTACGCAGCAGAATGGAGCTTTTTGCTGCGCGTACCTGGTAGAGATAAGAGGTGAAAAATGGGTATTAAAGGCAGGGGCATGAACAACATCCGGCGCAACATGAATGCGCTGGTGAGGGACATTACTGGGCGGCGCTTACCTCGCGCAATGACAGCCGCTTTGCATGAGGCCGGACTCGTAGCCGCAATCTATACGCCAGTTGATACCAGCACGCTGATTAATTCGCAGTTTAAAGAGGTCATCACTAACGGGACGCGCATCACTGGACGCATCGGATATTCAGCAAATTACGCAATCTATGTAGCAGATCCGAATATCCCGCAGAAATTCACCCTCCCCAGGGCCAGGAAAGAGTTTTTGCAGCATGGCGTTGCTGATGCAAAACCGCAGATGGATGCTGCTTTCCTGCGGGAGTTATCAAAGCCATGATTGCGCAGAAAACGAAACCGATATATGCACAGAAACCGCTTACCCCGTGAGTGGTTAAGAATTGTTAATGTTGCGGAACTCATATTATTTCGTATTCATTTTCGGCTTTTTTTAGCGGAGATCTGAGGCAATGAGAGAGCCGACGCGGGTTTACACCTCTGCGCTACCACGGATTAACCTCCAGTTTCTGGCAGATATGCAAAGAAAGCTGGTGGATTCAAGCCCGAAAACACAGATTTTTTGTGACACCGAGAGCGGAAGGGTGTACTTCTCGATGGTCTCTGGTGGCTACAGCGCGACAATCAACGGGGTAATGCGGGTTATTGGCATCACGATCACCCGGGCAGGTTTTGGCTACCGGCGATGGTACATTTGCCCGCATTGTGGTGGCCGGGCTGCGAAATTATTCATTGGCCGGAAGGATGTAGGGTGTCGCAAGTGCTGGAGCCTTCACTATGCCAGCCAGAGTGAAGATGAGCTCGCTCGCTTACGGCGCAGCGTGTGGAAGCAGAGACATAATATTTGGGGGGGTGAGTACCCGCCCGCGGGCAGCCTGTTAAATAGCCCGCTAAAGTTTCCGAAGCCTGCCGGCATGCGATGGGAAACCTTCGAAAAAAAGCGCTCTCGGCTGCTAAAGACTGAATCAGCTTACTGGCGGTTGAAAGAACCGAGGGACGCTAAAGGGTTTGCCCGGGTGATGCGCAAAGCGGAGGCGTCAATTAGGTCATTTGAACGGGCATCCAAAAAGGCTACCCCATGAATACGGTAAGATCACGGTAAGGTAATTGTCTATCTGGTGTTTCAGCCAACAACAGAGAGCAAACTGCTAATGACAAGAATATCTGCCGTACCAGAATCACTAGTTGCTGGATTGCGCGGATGGCCAGCGTTTCCGACTGTGTGAGTGAAAGGTGCGAATCATGAGTAACATAACGGCAGTATTAATCACCAGAACTAAGGTCCAGGAAATGCTTGGCGGGATATCCAGAACCACATTTTATCGTCTGCGGAAGAAATGGGAGAACGCAGGAACACCTTTCCCTTCACCTGTTACTGAGATTGGTACTCCCAAAGGCGGCGCACTTTATCGCTATGAAGAGGTAATGGGTTTCTTCAGGAAAATGAAACTGTTGTAGCAAGTCTTAGAAATAACATCCACCAGCTGATGGGCTTGCCTCGGGAAAAGTCAAAATTAGGTGTCATGCCTTACACAAAATTCGTCAAATTTTGATGTTATGCTCCTCAAAAATGCGTCAAAATTAGATCAACATAACGTCAAAAAATGCCGCCAGTTATAGCCACCAACCTTATACATAAATTCGTCCTTGATATCTGTGGAACCGTGCTAAATCTGGTCTGAGCATTTTTTTCTGTAAGGTATGGAGGTGAACAACAATGCCGTTTGAAGCACGTAAAAATCAATCTTCCAGATTTGTTTTTCTTGATCGCAGAATGAGACGGGTAAATGCCTTTGCTAGGCCGTGAGATAACAGAGCTAACAATACAGGATATACCCAGGCTGAACGGTGAAGCACTCGATAACCATACCCACTACAACATTCACAATGAGCTGGCACAGTCGCTACAGGTCAACGAGTGCCACCGCCGCAGGATGAACACACCAGCCTACCAGTAGAAGAAGCCCGCTGAGCTGCGCAGATAAAAAACATACGCGGTTAGAGTGCGGCCGATAACTTCCCAGCGTTGTGCCCCTGGCGCTTCCAGGCGCTGTAAATATCCTTATCCCACGCTTTGCCCGCTTTTGTCTGGTAACCGGCCTCATTGAGCCGCTCAGCGATAATGCGGCCATTGTCGAACCCTTCCCGGATAGTATCAGCAACAATCCCGATAACAGCCGCTTCATTGTACGGGGTCGGCGGGATTCCTTGCTTACCACCGGCCAGCGCGGCCGCCGCTAATTCCATTCGTTCCACCAGCCCCTGCATGCGTGATTGTGGGTTGCTTTCTGGCTGGTTCAGTTTGCTGCGTAGGGCATCGAGTAGCCACGCCGTTCTGTCGCCGCCAGAAGCTGCTACAGCCTGATTAAATGTGTTCTGAAGGTCTGCCGGGACGCGGAACGCCACCAGATTGGATTTGCTCATGAGGGGCCACCATATCAGTGTTTTCGGTCTATACAGTATACCACTGTATAACACTGTTATACGGTTGAGTTGCAGGCTGGTTTGTCATTTTTTATATCCATGCTCACTTTTGATGCGCCGTGCTGGTGGTCATGAATTTTGGAATGCTTTGGAAATTTGGAAACTACCGACAACCGAAAGAGCAGCTCCAGTGATGGTCTAAGGCTGAATGCTTAGCGGAGGCATCCAAAAAAGATGAGTGCTAAATTTGTACTGTTTGATACGGATTTTGATTGCGCTGATTGGCAAACGTGCGTCGTGGTTGGCGCTGCATACTATAGTGGCGATCGGGCGTATTAAATTTCCGGGCCCGTACATCCGGGAATATCCCGGATGTAAAGCTGGCTCTTTAGCTTCGCGAGATGGTATCCAAACGTGAGGTATCCAGGCTGGTATCCACCGAAAAACTAACTTTTCGGAGACTTATCTATATCGCCGGGGCCGAGCAATGGACTGTCGTTCAATCCATCGATCAATTTCGTCAATGTTATAAAAGCACGGGCTGTTATCCCAAGGTTTTCCATCGAATGCCACATGCTTGTACTCTCTTCCCTCCATGAACGTGTTTTCTCGTGCCTTTTTCAACGTCCCTTTTTTGATTCCCTTCAGTGCTATTAATTGCTCCTCCGCAACCCATTTCCCTGGGTAGACGATTAACTCTATGATTTGTGGTTCTGATTCTTTCCCCACTGCTATCTCCTGTTTTAAGCGCTTTCTTGAGTGTAAAAGTAAGGCTCATCGTTGACCTACCTTTTCTAACAGGGCGCAGCATGTCGTTGCGAAAGATCAATGTTGACCAATGTTTCAACGAATACCTTGGATGTTCACCTACCGCTCGGAGAGAGCCAAATGAGCATCAAATTATTTGCTGTTTCCATACTCGCTGCCGCTTTCGTCTTTGTTTCAGATATGGCTATCGCCAAATCGAATCAGTTAACTGATGACCAAGTTAAGCAAAGAATTATCGACGACTCTATATCGTCTCACCCCGGTACCTGTGCTTGTCCATTCAACGCGGCAAGGAACGGGAGTTCATGCGGGCGCCGCAGCGCTTGGAGTAAAGCCGGAGGGTATTCACCTATCTGTTACAAGAAGGAGGTCTCGAAGGAGATGGTCAAAGAATGGCGTCAACAGAACCTGTAACAGAAATAACCTGCTGAATTTGTGATTTTGCTATTTGAACCACAGAGAATGTTGGCTCAACTAGCTAAATGTTGGTTCAAAATCAGGTGGTGTTGGTTCAACTTTTTGAAAAATACTCAACAAAAACAATGGTATTTACGTTTTGAGGCAACTGAACCAACCGAACCAACACATTTTGCATGTATATAGAGAAATTTTTCCGCACATAAATTTGGGTATGATTTTGTGCCGGTGGATATTACTGATATGTGAGAAGGTACCCTGAGCCCCAAATTGCACGATAAATAGTCAATTCTCATCCGCAGAAAAATATATGGGGGTACATTTGGGGGTATGTGTGATTTCATTAACCTACATAGTCAAATAAAATCAGTTTGTTATGTTTTTATATCGAATCCTGTAGGGGTACCATTTTTTTGTTAAGAATCCTCTGCCAAATCCTCTTCCCTTACCTTTTACTCCCTGGAATGAGTCTTTTTCTATGACTGGCTTTATCGAAGCCTACGCAGGTGTAAACGAATCAGGGCGGCGCAGAAGACTTTTACGGGCTTATTTCATTCAGGCGAATAGGGGCGCCCTCAATCCACCAATAAAAGGAACGGCAGAGCCAAATGAGAGATAATACCAACTCATTAATGGTGGCGAATTGCATCGGTTGGTTACAGCAGTAGGTCTTTCGTTGATTGAGGGATGCGTAGTAATATAGGCAGATACAGTCTAAAATATTTGAGTTAGTATATTCGCCATTGAATCACATAATATGCCGGGTCGGATGAAATATATGAAACTATGAGGATGCTATAGCATTCAATCATGGAACATGCCGCTAAGGACAGTATATGAATATAACTGAAGATAATCTCAATGAAACAATTGATTTGCTGAATGATTTAATTTGCGATGAAAATTTGTTAACACGCACGGAACGCCTTGATTTGGTCCGGGCTGTTGCCGCCATCGGGGCGATGAAAGCACGTGTTGTTATACTGTCTTCACAAAAATCTTCGTCGGTAAAAAAGAGTGGAGAAAAGAAAGAAAAGGTTATCGATCCACGGTTTCCAAACGCTGGCATACCCTGGAATGACAATGATGAGTCCATGCTACGGGAAGTATTAGAGTCTATTCCGGAGGAGGGGATAGGAGAGCATCTCTTCTGGCTGGCTGAAAAGCTTGGGCGCACTCCTTATAGCGTAGCTTGTAAGATAGCTCAGATAAAAAAATTACCTGCAGAATGGAAAGATAGCTTCCGTAAAATTTCCGATCGGATTCGCGATTCGAAAATGACGATTAGCGAATATATTCAAGCTAAAGGCCATGAATAGGCGCGGAATAAGATTCGAGCCCACATGGCTTTGAGGCACTTTTTAGTACAGGATCTGCGTGCAAGCTGCAGGCAGATCGACTGTATAACGATTTCTTGTGACGTTACCAAAAAATATTTTCAGAGATATTCGGCACTATTGAGAAAGATCAATATGCTGTTTCTTGCTGCCGCGTAATTTGAGTTGTCCTCTCTCACAAGAGCAATCATTATGGCCGTTAAACGACCCGTTACCGCCGTGTTAGTGTTGCTGTGCACTTTTATCGTCGGCGCTGCTGCTGCTAAAACACCGCAATTAACTGATGATCAAGTTAAGCAGCAAATTATTGAGGCTTCTATCGCTTCTTACCCCGGTGTTTGCGCTTGTCCGTTTAATCGGGCGAGAAACGGCAGTGCCTGCGGCAGGCGCAGTGCCTGGAGTAAAGCAGGAGGCTATGCGCCAGTTTGTTATAAGAAAGAAGTCACTCAAGAGATGATTAAACGCTGGCGTCAATCTCAACAAATATAAATATTTATCTCCGCTGGAAACTCAACGATAGTTTGCGCTGGAACCTGGTTTCAGAGAGTCCAGCAACACGCAGACTCTCTGGAAAAAGGGCAGAGGCACGCTCGTTTTCCTGGCCTCAGGCGCCGGTTTCATTTTTTATTCGCCTGTTAATGTATTCCACGGCCTGAGAGACATCCATAATCCCATTTATCGCGTTCGTCACGCCCTGGCCGATAATAATTTCTGCCTGGCGCAGGTTGAAGGGCTTACCCTGCGTACCCTGCGACTCTCTTATCCCGACCATGCCCTTTTCATTCAATAAATTAAACCATGGATAGAGGTTCAGGACGTTCTGATCGTGACAAACCCCTGACCAGGCACAGTTTCCTCCGAGTAGAACCAGATGACGCGCAATTTCATCGGAATAAAGCCAGTTGAAGAACTGCTCAACCTGCTTTTTCTTTTTGCTGTAGCGGGACATCCCAATGGATCCCCCTCCCAACTGTGGAAGCTGTCCCGGGACTGAAGCATAGCCGATAGTGGGGGCGATAGGGCTATGCGCGACGTCGTTGAACAAATTGAGATACATGATCAACATGGCGAGGTTGCCGCGCTCAAACTGCTTAACGGCGTCACTCCACCATTCTCCTGAGAGATTCACGGCGACGGAGAGCTGTTGCAGGTATTGTTCAAGCGCCGTAGCGGCAAGCGAAGTCTCCAGTTGAACTGGTTCGCCTTCGCGAACCAGACGTCCGCCGAGCGCGTAGTAACGCAGCAGATATTCCGTGGCGATAAGCCCTGAGCTGCCTAAGGTCACCGCCGTGCCCATCGGGCGCAGCCTGTTATCCGGCTGATGCTGGCGACTGAAGAAAGCCGCTAACTCATCAAATTGCGCAAAGTTTTCGGGTAGGGTTAACTCTTTGCCTGTCGTTTCGTAGAACATCCGTTTTATCGTCGCATCTTCAAAGAGATCGCGTCGGTAAAACAGGAGCTGCATACTGGCATCAAAGGGGATGGCCCACGCGGTGCCATTCACCATGCTGAAGTGCTGTTGAATCTGGTCAGAAAAATGAGTCAGCAGCTGCGGCAGCGCAGGGGAAATCGACTCCAGCGGCAATAACGCTTTTTCTGCAAACCAGGGAAAACAGGCCATATCGATGCGCAGGAGATCGTAATAGGGATGCAGATGAAGATGGGAAAGAATTTCAAACACTTCATCATAAGGATAAACCGCAAGATTTACCTTGATACCGGTCTGACGATAAAAGTGAGGTAACAGTTTTTTCAGCGCATCGGTTGAGGGGCTGGGCAAAATTAACATATTCAGCGTCGCCTCAGTCTCAGGCGGCTGGACGGATTGGCCATCTAATGAAAATCCGCTATTTGTCAGAATTCGCTGCGTTACCTGTTTTTTAGGCTGGCGAATATGGGAAGCGATGGCGGTACCCAGGCGACCATAGTCCATCTGGTAGTTTGTGACGCCGTCGAAGGCTGCCGGAAGATTATCACTCAACTGCAGTATCTGCGGACAGGAGTGCGCGCTACCAAACCAGGCTGCCTGCGTCACGGCTCGCGTTTTATCACTATCCTGAGTGATGAAAATATCGGGGGGAACGCCGCGGAAAAAATCAAACGCTACGGTGTTAGACTCGCCCGCCTGCGAGGATAAAACGGTGAGCTTAGTCTGCGGACTTACTGTCCGGCAGGTCTCCTGTATCGCCTGAATAAAACATGCGCTATGAGCATATTCAAGTGGTTCGCAGAAGATACCGATATGGCCCGGCCGCTGCGCGAGCGCTCTTCTCGCAAGGTGTTCACCCGCAGTGACGTAATCGAGGCTGAAATAGTTGTCAGCTCCGGCAGGTTGCCGGTACGCAAAAAGGATCTGTTCCGCGGGCAGCTTAAGCATTTCATAATAAGGTTGGCTATTGCTCAGGCAGCTGACGGTAACAATGGTCTGGTAAGATTTTGCCGCCAGCGTTTGCAGAATCTCCAGCTCCAGGCTGGGCAGATCGTTGGTCAGGTAAAGATCCAGCGGTTCGCTTAATGATGGCTGACAGACCTGATGTAAGCCCCGGTAAAGCTGGTAATACTGCTCCGCATTAATGTCTGGCAGCAGTAGCGCCACTCCCTGGCTTTTACTGGCTCTTAACGATTGCGCCTGCGCATTTAACTGATAGCCCACTTCCTTAGCCGCTCGTTGAACCGCTTCAATCTTCTCAACGCTGACATTACCTCTGCCATTAAGTACGTTCGAGACAGTGCCGTGTGACACACCGGCTAGCTTTGCTATGTCTTTGATTGTCGGCATATTTTAATCCTTACCCTCATGCGTTGATGCTAGCACGGCATACCTCTGAAAACTATCGTTGCCGGTGTTATTTGAACGTTACAAAATAAATTTGTGTGATTTATAGACATTAAAAAATTAATCTTTTCCGGCTTGAGACGCGTAACCATGTAGCAAATATTACAACTTGTTGAAATTTAAGATAAACACAATAAGTTTTTGAAGGTGATCACTTCTGGGATAAAAGATCATTGTTGCTGTTAAACGGCAGAATCATAATTGACACGTTCCAATTACGTTTGATTACATTTCTGATGATAAAAACAGCAACCTGTTAGTGATAAGAGGAAATCATGAAGATCCATTTTCTGGGAACGGCAGCGTCTGAAGGGATACCTAACCCGTTTTGCCGCTGCGAGCACTGTCAGCAAGCCCGTATACGTAAGGGAAAAGACATTCGTACACACTCTTCCGCGATTATTGATGATGAACTGTTGATTGACGTCGCACCGGAATTTAGCCAGCAGCTGCTGCGCGACGGCATGGACGCAACTGAAATCAGGTCGCTTCTGTTTACCCATACTCATCCCGATCATTTCAACGTCGGCGATCTTTTCAGCCGAATGGAGGGCTACGGATTTGAGATTACCCATCCGCTGAATATCTTTGGGAACGATCGTGCGATTAACGGTGCGGCAGAGGTTTTGCCGGGCTATAGCGCAGAGCGCTTTGCCTTTCATTGCCTGGTGCCCTTCGTCACCGTAGAAACCCGTGGTTATCGGATAACTCCGCTGCTGGCTAACCATGCTAAATGGGAGCTTTGTTATACCTGGTTTATCGAAAAAGAGGGCCAGTCAATATTTTACGGTCATGACTCTGGCTGGTTTCCTGAGCTCACCTGGCAGTGGCTGGAAGGGAAAAAAATCGATCTGGTCGTTCTGGAGTGTACCTACGGCTTTAATGGAGAAAATCGTACCAATAACCATATGAGTCTGGAAACGGTGTTCGCTGCCAGAGACAGACTGGCGGAACTGGGCTGCCTGAAGAAAACAAGTCAGCTTGTCGTCTCGCATATTTCACACAGCGGCGGTCTTCTGCACGATGAGCTAGTAGCAGCATGCGATAAAGAGAACATTCTTGTTGCCTGGGACGGGCTTAACCTGAGCATTAACCAATAAAGGATATGCAATATGGACCTTAATAAAACACCACGCCTGTTAATTATGATGTTCATACAGTACTTTATGCAGGGTGCCTGGAATATGACCATGGGGCTGGTATTAAGTACCTATGGAATGGCGACCATAATCGGCTCATCCTATGCCTTGCTCGGATTAGCGACAATTATTTCACCGTTATTTATTGGTATGGTGGCCGATCGCTTCTTTGCATCACAAAAGGTCATGGCGATCCTGCACTTAATCAATGCTGGCGTTCTGCTGTTTGTTCCGCAATTTATTGAAGCACAAAATACCGGCATGACGCTGACCATGATTTTCCTCGTTGGTCTGCTGTTTTATCCGACAACTGCGCTGGCTAACAGTATCAGTTTTAGCCATATCAATGGGGTTAAATATTTCCCATTCATCCGCGTTTTTGGCACCTTCGGCTTTATGGCAATCGGCTTTATCATTGGTGAAATGGGATATTCCGGCAACACGGTTACCTGGTATATTGCGGCAGCTTCCGGCGTCGTCCTGGGCTTATATTGCTTCACATTGCCGAATACGCCGCCAAAAGCAAAAGGAAACGCTTTTGCGCTGCGCGATCTGTTATGTCTCGATGCTCTGGCACTCTTCAAAGATCGTAGCTTCAGCGTGCTGATGCTGAGTATCTTTGTCTTAATGATCCCCAAAACCGCATATTCCGCCTATATTCCGGTCTTTTTGAAAGCGCTGGGGTTCGATAATGCCGCATCAATGATGCAGATCGGGATTGCCTGCGAAGTGATTTTCATGTTCCTGCTGTCGTTCTTCTTACTAAAAGCCGGCTTTAAAATCACGCTGATGCTGGGGGCCGTTTGCTGGATCATCCGCACGCTATTGTTTGCTCATGCCTCGCTGGATGCCAACATGATGTTTGTGCTGATTGGCCTGATGTTACAGGGATTCTGCTGGGACTTTTTCTTTACCGTCGGCGATATTTATGTCGACCGCAAAGCCGCGCCAGAGATCAAAGCGCAGGCGCAAAGCTTGAGGTTTATCGTCTCCAACGGCGTCGGGCTGCTGTTTGCTTCTACCGTTTGCGGGCAGATTTTTAACAATACCGTGACAGAGCAAGGGCCGGAAGCATTACCGCAATGGGAAACATTCTGGTTAGTTTCAGCCGGTGTGGCCGCGGTAGTGAGCGTCTTCTTCCTGATTTTCTTCCGCGACGATCTGTCAAAACGCAAAACGGATCTCGCATTTAAGAAAGCGAATTCCTGATTGATAACGGATCTTTCATTAAGGTAATAATATGAATAATCTGGCCGCCACGATCGTCGATCACGGATGGTTTCCGTTATTGACCATCGTCAAAATCAGCATTGCGTTTATTCTGGGAGGCATCATTGGCCTGGAAAGAGAATCGAAAGGGAAACCTGTCGGATTCAAAACCTGCGTCATTTTGTCTGTCGCCAGCTGTGTGTTAACCATCGTTTCAATACAGTCGGCGGAATACTATGCTGAAATTTCGATGAACATTCGTAGCGATCCGATGCGCCTGGCGGCCCAGATTATCAGCGGCGTCGGTTTTCTGGGGGCGGGAGTGATTCTGCATCGACACGACGATGCTATTTCAGGCCTGACGACGGCGGCCATTGTCTGGGCATCTGCCGGGGTTGGAATTACCTGCGGCGCCGGTTTTTATTTTCATGCTTTTTTCGCCACGGGTTTGTTCTTATTGGCGATAAAATTAAGCCCGTTCATTATATTCCTGCAAACTAAAAATCAGTTCCCCGGAAAAGTGAAAGTACGGGTGGTTCTTGATGAACGAGGGGCCCTTGAAAAGCTGATAAGCCGTATTCATCAGCAAAAAAATATTATTGAGAATATTACGATTAGAGATCTTAAAAAGGGAAAGATTGAGGTTAATTTGAAAATGGTTATTCGCCAGAAAATGACCTTACCTGACTTATACCACGATCTGTCTCATGTTGATCATGTCTGCGCGCTCGCTCTTGAACACTAAGCTGGCGAGCACATTTGGGATGTAATGGAATTATATCGTCCGGGGAACGCTGAATACGCCGGTTATGACCTGCGTCTTTACTTTGGACCACTGAGCGACAGATATCTGTCGAGGCCAGAAGCGCTGATAAAACCCGGCGCCTTACGCCGCCGGGAACGCCATTACTTCATTGCCCCCTCAAGGATAAGTTTGTCCTTTTCTCCGCGGGTGATGCTCTGCTGATGCAGGCTGTCAGCGAGCGTCACGTCATTGACGGCGAAAAAAGCCCAGGCCTGCGGCGTATTGGCGAACGTCACCTCATCAAACTGACTGTCGTGCAGGAAGGAGATACTGGTCGCTTTGGTGTTACGGAAGCTGACGTTGGAAAAACGCAGATTCTGGTGATAGGCATCGCGAGAATAGGTCAGCCCAAATGATTCTGCCATTTCGGCTACCGTCATGCCGTCAATCAGGATGCTGTGCTTAGCCGAAGTACCATCGACGGTGACGTCCTGCACCTGAACGTCGCGGAACTGAGCGGGCTCGTCGGCAGGGGTCGTATCATTCACGTCGGCGCTGTATTTGATAGTAAAAACGAACGGCTCTTTGGCGATATCTTTCATCGCATTATGACGGAACAACACATTCCGCACCCCACCGCCATAGTAGGGGCGGCTTTTCATGCGCAGGCCGACATCGGTCATATACATGACGTTATCCTCGGCGCGGACGTTTTCGATCCACGCGCCGGTGTGGCTACCGGTCACCACGGCGCCGTGGCCTTTGCGGAAATAGTTATTAAAGATCCACGCCCCGCTTTGCGGCTGTTGATGAAAAGTTTCCGCGCCTTTACCAAACCCGGCGGCGAAATTGACGCAATCATCTCCGGTATCGAAGAAGTTGTTGAAGACCAGCGCATTCTGGCTATTGCCGAACTCGACGCCGTCGGCGTTATTGCCGTCAAAGGTCTGGTGGACCAGGCCATTCAGGGTGATATTTTTTGACTCCAGCGCCATTACCCCGTGGAACGCGGGGTTGCGGATTGTCAGCCCGGCAAGATAGAGGTTCTGCACACCGCGCAGGGTCATCAGGCTGGAGCGGCGATTTTTATAGGCGCTATTGCTTTCGATGCCTTCCGCAATAGCCGCTTCGGTCTGATGCTTTGCCAGAATGCCGTCCGCGCTGACTTTTGCCGCACTGCTGGCCCGGTATTGCGGCAGCGCGTTCCCCATTTCGTCGATGATGGTGGCCTCGCCGCCGCTTTTGACGCCCCGGGTCCAGCCGTTGCCGTCAATCGTGCCTTGACCGACGATGCGAATATTGCGAAACGTTCCGGCCGGAGACTCGCCCTTATCGTCCGCTTCCAGCACGTTAATTAATGACGGCGGGCGGCGGGGCTGCGGATGATCGCTGTAGGGATAGAGGTAATAGCCTTTTTCCAGCGGATACTGGGCCGGATCGTCCGAACCCAGCAGGGTGGCGCCAGCGGCAATCTCCAGGGTCATATCGCTGTGCAGAAACAGCGCGCCGGTTTTGAATTCGCCGTCGGAAATCAGCACCTTACAGCCCTGAGGATAGTGCGCGACGGTGCAGCTATCGATCGCCTGCTGCAGCGCCTGGGTATTCAGCGTGGTGCCGTCACCCTTCGCGCCAAAGGTTCTGGCTTCGATGATGTGCGGCGTTTTGCTGGTCCGCGCTTTAATCACCGCGCTATCCGGCGACTCTTTGCCATTGGCGTAGACCGCACGTACCGTAAATGCGTATTCCGTATCCGGCTCCAGGTGGGTGACCGTAAAGGTACGCAAGTCGATTGGCTGCTGCCAGCCGTCGCTGGCGACCCGCTGATAGAAGTTATCAATATAGGGTTTGGCCGGTGAAAAATGGTTTTGATTTTCGCGCGCCAGACCCAGCCGCTCGCCCTGACGGTAAATCGCGTAGTCCACCACCTGCTGCGTCTCTGATTCCGGCTTTTCCCAAACCAGCACCAGGCTATTTTCATCGGCAGAAAGCGCGGGAACGAAGACATTCTGCGGCGCGGAGGCGGGCGCATCCTGCTGATTGTCGCGTGGGGCGCCGCTGTCATTACAGCCGCCCGCGAGGCCAGCCAGCGCGATAGCCAGCGCCAGCATACTGCGTGAAGGTCCAAAGGTATTGCACATAAATTTCCCTTAATGTCATATCGCTTGTAAAAAACAAAATGCATATTCATTTAAAATAAAATGATATTTTATATTTATGGCAAAAAATAAACGCGAGTCAGTTCAATCTTTCAGCAGGTGAAAAATAAAGCGTTGTTGGATAAGAAAAGGCGGCCAGGGCGTTAACCTCCGGCCCGCTTTCTCTTTACGGCGCGGAATATTGAATACGATAGCCGTGCGAGGTCGGTACGATATGCGCAAATCCCGACCCGCCAAGGTGCATACCGGCAATCAGCAGGTTTTCGCTGGCGGCCTGGGCGAGGATCGCTTCCCGCGTCGCTCTGGCCTGCGCGGGATCGCAATCAAAAGCAACGGCGGCGGCGGGTCGGGCGGTCTGAATATGCGGAAAATGGACGATGTCGCCCCAAATCAGCAGGCTTTGCGCCGCGGCGTCGATGCGAAACCCGCTATGGCCTGGCGTGTGCCCGGGTAGCCATAGCGGGCGGATACCCGCGACGGCCTCGCGCTCATCCAGAAAACCGAGGCTGCGGGAATAGGCGTCCAGGGCGCGGCGGGCGAGCGTGAAGTTGCGCTGCCCCCGCGCATTGGCCCGGTTTAGCATGGCGTCGTCCTGCCAGTACTCGGCTTCCAGAGGGTGCAGATAAAGACGGGCGTGGCGATAGCGCGGCGCGCCGTTGGCATCCAGCAGGCCGCCGATATGATCCGGGTGAGCGTGGGTCAGCAGGACAGTATCCACGTCGTCTGGCGCACTCCCCGCCGCTCGCAGACTGGTTTCCAGCACGCCGCCTCCCGTACCCGCGTCGACCAGAATCGTTCTTCCCCGACCGCGAATAAGATAGCCACTAATGTCGATATTGCCGGGGTCAATGACGCCCGCGCTGCGCTGAATGTCTGCGGCATCGTCGATATTAATACCCGACAGCAGCGCCAGGCCAGCGGCCATGCTGCCGTCGCTGAGGAGCGTCACCTGAAAATCGCCAATCTGGCGGGAGAGAAAAGCGGGTTTGTGCATATCAACCTCTTAGCGTGATGGGGGCTATATTTCAGTCGGGCTTTGCAACTGACCGGCCATGGGCTCATACATCGAGACGTTTTCCCGTCCCGCCAGCAGCATGGCTTCCCGGCGCGGCAGAACGTACGCCACGCGCTGCGGCGGGTTGTTATCCAACCCGGCGGCCGAAAGTTTTGTCGGCGGATATCCCAGTTCCGACTCAACGACGTCCAGCGGCTCGGGGCTCAGCAGCAAAACCTCCCCCTCAGCGACGGCAGGAAAGACGCCGCCGTAGCGATACAGGTTTCGCCGCCAGTCGCGAATATGCGCCTGCCAGCGGGAAAAGCTGCCGCCGCCTTTCTGGCGATAAGCTTCACTGGCGAGCGTATCGCCATGCTCGATGGTATGAATAGCAAGATAGACCGGGCAGCCGGAGGAGAGCGCCCTGAAGCGCTGCGAGGCGCGGAATCCGCTGACGGACACCAGCGCAGGCAGCTTGTCCTCGCTGTAAAACCTGTTCCAGCCGGCTTCGCTTTGCGGGTCGGCGTAGCTGCACTCAACGATATATAACATGGGCTGACCTCTGCATGATGGAATGATGTTATTGACGTTTGATCATGCTACGTTGGGCATTAAGCGCTATAAAACGATATTATTTCACCACTCAATGACATTTCGTCATTGATAAACCTTCAGCAGAGGCGGCGTTCGTGCGAAAAAAACTCCCCAGCAGTACCTCGCTGCAGGCCTTTGAGGCTGCCGCCAGGCACGGTAACTTTGCCCGCGCGGCGGAAGAGCTGTCGCTTACCGAAGGCGCGATCAGCCGGCAAATCGCCCGCCTGGAATCGCTGTTAAACTGCAAGCTGTTTGAGCGGACGGGGAGTCGGGTGCGGCTGAACCCCAACGGCGCACGCTATGCGCACCATGTCCGCGAGACGCTGGAGCGTCTTGAGCGAGATACGCAGTATCTGATGGGGGCTGCGGACGGCAGCCGAAGCCTGGAAATCGCCGCGCCGCCGACCTTTGCCAGCCGCTGGCTCATTCCCCGACTGGGGGATTTTCAGCGCCGGAATCCGGATATCACGCTGAATATCGCGGTCAGAACCGACCCGTTTATCCTCACCGGCAGCGGTTTTGACGCGGCGGTTCATTTCGAGCATCCCGCATGGGCAGGAATGCGCTTGCGGTTTCTGTTTGAAGAGAGACTGGTGCCGGTATGCCACGCCGGGCTACTTACGGGAGAAGATCTCGCCAGCCAGCTGAACGCGCTGCCGCGTATTCATCGACGGCAGAATCCTGACGCCTGGCAGCGCTATGCTGAAGAGTGCGGGATCGCGCTGAATAATCCGGCGCGGGGCGTGCGCTACGATCTGCATGAGATGGCGATAGCCGCCGCGCTGGCCGGGCAGGGCGTTGCTCTGGTACCGCACGTGTACGTTGAAAAAGCGCTCGAAAACGGGACGCTGGCTGCGCCCTGGCCGCAGGCCCGCAGCCTGAGCAAGCGCTTTTGCCTGGTGAGGCCGCTGGAAAACGGCGTCAACGAATCGGCGCTACAGGCGTTTGAACAGTGGTTACTGGCGCAATAAGGCCCGGTCGCGGGCCGTAGACGCGTTAAGCGCAGCCTCAGGCGTGGGATAAAAGCGGGAACATCAGCTTATTCTCTTTGAAGATATTTTCTTTTTGTCCGTAGATAAACAGAATATCTTCGCCTTCGATTTTCTCATACTCGCCGGTCCGATTCTCTTTGGGGGTAAAGCCGAGGATAGCCTGGTACGTATTTTCATCGGCGAGCTCGTTAATAATGGCCGACAGGGAGCGTCCGCTGTCGCAGAAAATATCAAAACAGATCAGCGCCGGACCGTTTTGCATCGCAATCGCGATGGCCTGGTTTTTGTCGGAATAATAGACGAAGTGCTTCATAAAGGCGGAGCAGTAGAACATCAATAAACCGAAATTATCCTGTACCCGCAGCTGTGAAAACGGATTCGATTTTTGATAGTACCGCTGTAATCGCGCAACCTCTTCCGGCTGGTCCATATCGAGCTTGCGGAAGTCGCCCGCTGTCGGTACTACCGGCATAATATATTGATGTTCGGCGGTGCGCTCGAAGCCAAATTTCGGATAAAAATCAACGGTTGTCGGGTTAGCAAACAGGAAAAAGGCGTCGGCCTTATCCTGCCAGTCCGTCAGAATCTCCCTGACGAGCTGCCCGGCCAGGCCCTTATCACGATGATCGATATCGGTCATCACGGTGCCGATTTGAATATAGCGGCGGGGTTCGCCCTGCCAGATCAGATCGATAATATTGGCGGAGGCGTTAGCAATCACTTTATTGTTGCTCACCAGGGCGTAGGGAATATAGGCGTCGGTCCAGTACCCTTTGCGGTACCACTCTTTAAAGGAGAGATCGAAGGTTTTAATCGCCAGGTCAATGAAGCTATTTCTTAACACGTCATTGTGCACAATTTGCTTATCTAATTTGTAGTTCATCGTCGACATTCCTTACGCTGCGGGTGAGGCACTGTTTTCGGCCATCTGTTCGGCGGTCCGATCTCTGTCGGGCGAGCTAAAAATAGCATATCCCCACGGATGGGCGACGATTGTCGCGCCTAAGCTTTGCTCAGGTCACACATTCGGGGAAAATAGGGCTAAAAATGGCGCGCTTTTGTCGCCCCAGGGAACATCGCCCTCAGGCAAAAGACGCCTTTAGCAAATGAAAGTTTGCCAGTCATCAAAAACGAAGAGGAATATATTGCGTTCATGGTCATGACCCCTATCATTAATAGGTAGGGTAAATGTGGTATCATCGCGCCTTTCCCTTTTCGTCCTGGGGCTCTTTTTTATGCAACAACCTGTTGTTCGCGTTGGAGAATGGCTGGTTACTCCCTCTGTTAACCAAATTAGCCGCAAGGGGCGTCAGCTAACTCTCGAACCGCGCTTAATCGATCTTCTGGTTTTCTTTGCCCGTCATCCCGGCGAAGTACTCAGTCGGGATGAGCTCATCGATAATGTCTGGACCCGCAACGTTGTCACCAGTCACGTCGTCACGCAAAGCGTTTCCGAGCTACGTAAGTCGCTGAAAGATGGCGACGATGGCAGCCTTGAATATATCGCTACCGTACCCAAACGCGGCTATAAGCTGACGGTGCCGGTGATCTGGTGTACCGAAGAGGGGGAGGAGCCGACGCCGGTTATTCCCGCAGAAACGCCGACGGTCGGGTTTGACGCGCCGTTGACCTCCCCGCAGCACGATGCGGCTGCGCCAGACAGCACAGCGGTGGCGAAGCCGGAAAAACGCAAGCGGCTGACCACGTTTATCGTCTGGGGTCTGTTCCTGCTGGCCCTCGCGAGCTGCGTGGCGCTGGTGGCCCTGTCAACCCTGCAGTCGCGCCCGCCGGTCACGAAAACCCGGCTGCTGCTTAACCCGCGTGATGTCGATATTCACCTGCTCAGCGGCAACACCTGCAACAACTGGTCATCGCAGCACTCCTATGCCATCGGTCTGGGGAGCCTGATTACCACCTCGCTGAACACCTTCTCCACCTTTATGGTGCACGACAAAACCAACTACAACATCAATGAGCCGAGCAGTTCCGGTAAAACCCTGACCATTGAGTTCGTCAACCAGCGGCACTATCGCGCGCAGCAGTGCTTCATGTCGGTGAAGGTGGTGGATAACGCCGACGGCTCGACCATGATGGATAAGCGTTACTTTGTCACCAGCGACAATCAGCTTTCGATTCAGAACGACCTGCTGAGCAGCCTCTCTGAGGCGCTGAAGCAGCCGTGGCCGGCGCGGATGCAGGAGATGTTAAAGCAGTATCAGCCGTCGCAAAGTATCGCGCTTACCCATTTCTATCAGGCGCATCAGCTATTAATGAACGGAGACGTTGATTCGCTGGGCAAAGCCAGTAGCCTGCTTGCCGACGTGAATAAGCAGTCGCCGGACTTTACCTATGCGTGGGCGGAAAAAGCGCTGGTTGACGTATTGCGCCATTCTCAGCAGCCGCTGGATGATAAACAGCTCGCCGATCTGTACAGCGAAATAACCCGGGTGGGTAATATGCCGGGGATTAAAGATATGGCAATATTTTATCAGATTAAAACGGTGGATATGCTGGGCAAAGGAAAAGTGGATGAAGCCTATGACGCGATTAATGCCGGGATTGATCTGGAAATGTCGTGGATGAATTACGTGCTGCTGGGCAAAGTCTACGAAATGAAAGGGCAGAACCGGGAAGCTGCCGATGCCTATCTGACGGCGTTTAATTTACGCCCGGGTGAGAATACATTTTACTGGATTGAAAACGCCGTATTCCAGACCTCCGTGACCCGCGTGGTTCCGTATCTTGATAACTTCCTCGCTTCAGAATAAGTAAACCCTCACCATGGTCATGGTTTTGGCCGTGGTGAGGTTAAAATTATGTTTCTCATGAGCCACCGAGTTGTTATTTTTTATAACCACCCTGGTCCCGCACGCAACACTTTTTCAACACGAAATTGATCATATAACCTAATGAAAAGTATCTGAATTTACCTTTTCCTGATATCAACATGTCATCCTGATATGTTGCACGAAAAAGGTCAAAATATCATTTGTCTGATGTTTGCAGTTATTTCACTTTATCTTTAGGACTTATCTCGTACTAATCCGTAATCTTGTTGGCAGTTGGTCGGGTCAATAAAAGGTTCATCATCATGATCTGTACCTCCCAAATAAACTTAGGAGAAAAGCAAACATGAGTTCTGCCAAGAAGATCGGGCTATTTGCCTGTACCGGCGTAGTCGCCGGTAATATGATGGGGAGCGGTATTGCATTATTACCTGCAAACCTCGCTAGCATCGGTGGTATTGCCATCTGGGGTTGGGTGATTTCTATTATTGGCGCGATGTCTCTGGCTTATGTTTATGCCCGGCTGGCGACCAAGAATCCGCAGCAGGGTGGCCCAATTGCCTACGCCGGTGAAATATCCCCAGCGTTCGGTTTCCAGACCGGCGTGCTTTATTATCACGCCAACTGGATCGGTAACCTGGCAATCGGTATTACCGCCGTCTCTTATTTATCAACCTTCTTCCCAATTTTAAATAACCCGGTGCCGGCAGGTATTGCCTGTATCGCCATCGTATGGATATTCACCTTCGTGAATATGCTCGGCGGGACCTGGGTGAGCCGCCTGACAACAATTGGCCTGGTACTGGTACTTATTCCGGTGGTCATGACCGCGGTGGTCGGCTGGCACTGGTTTGATGCCGCAACCTATCAGGCAAACTGGAACACCTCCAGCACCACTGACAGCCACGCGGTAATCAAAAGTATCCTGCTCTGCCTGTGGGCCTTTGTCGGGGTAGAATCTGCCGCCGTGAGTACCGGGATGGTGAAAAACCCGAAACGCACCGTGCCGCTGGCCACCATGCTGGGCACCGCGATGGCCGGTATCGTCTACATCGCCGCGACCCAGGTGATTGCGGGTATGTATCCTGCCTCTCAGATGGCCGCATCCGGTGCGCCGTTTGCAGTGAGCGCCTCCACCATTCTCGGCGGCTGGGCTGCGCCGATGGTTTCCGCCTTCACCGCCTTTGCCTGCCTGACTTCGCTGGGTTCGTGGATGATGCTGGTGGGTCAGGCTGGCGTACGTGCCGCCAATGACGGTAACTTCCCGAAAGTGTATGGCGAACTCGACAGCAACGGTATTCCGAAAAAAGGCCTGCTGCTGGCCGCGGTGAAAATGACCGCGCTGATGGTGCTGATTACCCTGATGAACTCTACCGGCGGCAAAGCGTCTGACCTGTTCGGTGAGCTGACCGGTATCGCGGTACTGCTGACCATGCTGCCTTATTTCTACTCCTGCGTTGACCTGATTCGCTTCGAAGGCATCAATGTACGCAACTTCGTCAGCCTGATTTGCTCCGTACTCGGCTGCGCGTTCTGCTTCATCGCCCTGATGGGGGCAAGCTCCTTCGAACTGGCCGGTACCTTTATCGTCAGCCTGATTATCCTGATGTTCTACGGTCGCAAAATGCACCAGCGTCAGAACAACGACAACTCCGCTGATAGCAGCACCGCCAGCGCGCATTAATCAGCAACCCTATTCCTGAGGCTCCTTCCATCACCTGTCACGACGTGGCGGGAGGGGCTTTCTTTATCTGGAGATTTGACTATGAACGTTATCGCAATCATGAATCACATGGGTGTCTACTTCAAAGAAGAACCCATCCGTGAACTGCATCGCGCCCTCGAACGCCTGGACTTCCGTATTGTCTACCCGAACGACCGTGAAGACTTATTAAAACTTATCGAAAACAATGCGCGTCTGTGCGGCGTGATCTTCGACTGGGATAAATACAATCTCGAACTGTGCGAAGACATCAGCAAAATGAACGAATACATGCCGCTGTACGCCTTTGCGAACACTTACTCAACGCTGGACGTGAGCCTCAACGATCTGCGGATGCAGGTTCGCTTCTTCGAATATGCGCTGGGCGCAGCGGAAGATATTGCCAACAAAATCAAACAGAATACCGACGAGTATATCGACACCATTCTGCCGCCGCTGACCAAAGCGCTGTTTAAATACGTGCGTGAAGGCAAATACACCTTCTGTACCCCAGGCCATATGGGCGGTACCGCGTTCCAGAAAAGCCCGGTCGGCAGCATCTTCTACGATTTCTTTGGTTCCAATACCATGAAATCCGATATCTCGATTTCGGTTTCTGAACTCGGTTCTCTGCTGGACCACAGCGGCCCGCACAAAGAAGCGGAAGAGTACATCGCCCGCGTCTTCAACGCGGAACGCAGCTACATGGTGACCAACGGGACCTCTACCGCCAACAAAATTGTCGGCATGTATTCCGCCCCGGCCGGTAGCACCGTGCTGATTGACCGTAACTGCCATAAATCGCTGACCCATCTGATGATGATGAGCGACATTACGCCAATCTACTTCCGCCCGACCCGCAACGCCTACGGTATCCTCGGCGGTATCCCGCAGAGCGAATTCCAGCATGCGACCATCGCGAAGCGCGTGAAAGAAACCCCGAACGCGACCTGGCCGGTGCACGCGGTTATCACCAACTCCACCTATGACGGTCTGCTGTACAACACGGACTACATCAAGAAAACCCTGGATGTGAAATCCATCCACTTTGACTCCGCGTGGGTGCCTTACACCAACTTCTCGCCGATTTATGAAGGCAAATGCGGGATGAGCGGCGGCCGCGTCGAAGGGAAAGTGATTTACGAAACCCAGTCCACGCACAAACTGCTGGCGGCGTTCTCTCAGGCCTCGATGATTCACGTTAAAGGCGACGTGAACGAAGAAACCTTTAACGAAGCCTACATGATGCACACCACCACTTCTCCGCACTACGGCGTGGTGGCCTCGACGGAAACCGCGGCGGCGATGATGAAAGGCAACGCCGGTAAGCGCCTGATTGACGGCTCTATCGAACGTTCAATCAAGTTCCGTAAAGAGATTAAACGCCTGAAAGGCGAGTCCGACGGCTGGTTCTTCGACGTCTGGCAGCCGGAACATATCGATGGCGCTGAATGCTGGCCGCTGCGCTCCGACAGCGCGTGGCACGGCTTCAAAAACATCGATAACGAGCACATGTATCTCGACCCGATTAAAGTCACGCTGCTGACTCCGGGGATGAAGAAAGACGGCACCATGGATGAGTTCGGTATTCCGGCGAGCATCGTGGCGAAGTATCTCGACGAGCACGGTATCGTGGTCGAAAAAACCGGTCCGTACAACCTGCTGTTCCTGTTCAGTATCGGTATCGACAAAACCAAAGCGCTGAGCCTGCTGCGTGCGCTGACCGATTTCAAACGCGCGTTCGACCTGAACCTGCGGGTGAAAAACATGCTGCCGTCGCTGTATCGTGAAGATCCGGAATTCTACGAAAACATGCGCGTTCAGGAACTGGCGCAGAACATTCATAAACTGATTGAGCACCACAACCTGCCGGATCTGATGTTCCGCGCGTTCGAAGTGCTGCCGACCATGATGATCACGCCGTACGCCGCGTTCCAGAAAGAGCTGCACGGTCAGACCGAAGAGGTGTATCTCGAAGAGATGGTGGGCCGCGTCAACGCCAATATGATCCTGCCGTATCCTCCGGGAGTGCCGCTGGTCATGCCGGGTGAAATGATCACCGAAGAGAGCCGTCCGGTGCTGGAGTTCCTGCAGATGCTGTGCGAAATCGGCGCCCACTATCCGGGCTTCGAAACCGATATCCACGGCGCCTATCGTCAGGCGGATGGTCGTTACACCGTTAAAGTGCTGAAAGAAGAAAATAACAAATAATCGATGCACAACAGGGAAGTGGCTTGCCACTTCCCTTTTTCACGCTGCAAGGAGAACACATGAAAACACCCTCACAGCCGCGCGCGATTTATTACATCGTTGCGATCCAAATCTGGGAATATTTCAGCTTTTACGGCATGCGTGCCTTACTCATCCTCTATCTCACCCATCAGCTCGGCTTTGATGACAGCCACGCTATCAGTCTGTTCAGCGCTTACGCTTCCCTCGTGTACGTCACTCCTATTCTCGGCGGCTGGCTTGCCGACCGCCTGCTCGGCAACCGCACGGCGGTGATTGCCGGCGCGCTGTTAATGACGCTTGGCCACGTGGTGCTGGGCGTGGAATCCGATTCCACCTGGAGCCTGTACCTCGCGCTGGCGATCATTATCTGCGGCTACGGCCTGTTCAAATCCAACATCAGCTGCCTGCTGGGCGAGCTCTACGCCGTTGACGACCCTCGCCGCGACGGCGGTTTTTCGCTGCTGTACGCCGCCGGTAACGTCGGCTCCATCGCCGCGCCTATCGCCTGCGGGCTGGCGGCGCAGTGGTACGGCTGGCATATCGGCTTTGCGCTGGCGGGAATCGGCATGTTTGTCGGCCTGATGATTTTCCTCAGCGGTAGCCGCTACTTCCGCCACGCGCGCGGCGTCGATAAACAGGCGCTGCGGGCGGTAAAGTTTGTGCTGCCGACCTGGGGCTGGCTGGTGGTGATGCTCTGCGTTGCGCCGGTGTTTTTCACGCTGCTGCTGGAGAATAACTGGTCCGGCTATCTGCTGGCGATCGTGTGCGTGTTCGCCGCCCAGATGGTGGCGCGCATTATGGTCAAATCGCCGGAGCATCGCCGCGCGCTGTGGCAGATCGTTCTGCTGATGCTGACCGGGACTCTGTTCTGGGTTCTGGCGCAGCAGGGCGGGAGTTCGATCAGCCTGTTCATCGACCACTTTGTTAACCGTCATCTGCTGAATATTGAGGTGCCGACCGCGCTGTTCCAGTCGGTTAACGCCGTGGCGGTGATGGCGGCTGGCGTCGTGCTGGCGTGGCTGATGCGGCCGGAAGGCGCGACCCGCTCGGCGCTGCGCGTGTGGCTGAAGTTCGCCTTTGGCCTGGTGCTGATGGGCTGCGGCTTTATGCTGCTGGCGCTTAATGCGCGCCACGGCGCGGCGGAAGGGCAGGCATCAATGGGCATGATGGTGGCCGGCCTGGCGCTGATGGGCTTTGCCGAACTATTTATCGACCCGGTAGCGATGGCGCA
>OJZA01000049.1_pt1 | contig 65814 bp, 59 predicted proteins | sample 1614311 | NCBI WGS metagenome assembly OJZA01 (sample SAMN04436923, study PRJEB24849) | human gut metagenome | biome: human gut; feature: NICU; material: stool | host: Homo sapiens | place: USA: Saint Louis, MO | collected 2012-05-20
GGATAACACAACTCATCACTCTGCTGTAATGTAAAACCTTCCAGTTGTTCTGCATGAGGTGCATGAAGATGTACTTCATTGTAAATCAGCCCCTTCAGCTCCATCAAATGTCGCGGTCCCGGCGTGGCAGTAATGACCCAACCGCCGGGCTTCACTACTCGCGCTAGTTCTTCTGCTTTACACGGCGCGTAAATACGTATTATGGCGTCCATACTGGTATCGGAAAACGGCAAACGGTGGCTGGAAGCGACACAAAAAGTGACCTGCGGATAGCGTTTCGCCGCCGCTTTTATCGCTACCTTCGAGACATCCAGGCCAAACGTGGTGATTTCGGGCAACGCATCAGCAAATGCGTGTGTGTAATACCCTTCACCACAGCCAATATCCAGCACCGCCGTGGCCTTTTCATCAAGCCGTTCCCGCAGTTGGGCGACAATTGCATCACGCAGCGGCTGATAATGTCCGGCATCTAAGAATGCGCGGCGTGCTTGCATCATTTCCGCGCTGTCGCCCGGATCACGAGACCGTTTATGCTGAACGGGCAGCAGATTGACATACCCTTCTTTCGCCATATCAAACTGATGTCGCTGGGGACAGATATAGCTGTTTTTTTCACGCAAAAGAGGCTGATGGCAAAGTGGACAGGAAAACGACATGACAACTCCGGCAGGATACTAAAGGCCGCAAGTGTAACGCGAATCATGCGGCGGGCAAATATCCGAACGACTGGAGCGAAGATAAAACAAAGTAAAAAGCCTCGCATTCGACGAGGCTTTATAGCGAGATTGAAGCGTATTCACACTTCAGATCAGTGGATTCGATCAGATAGCTGTTACGTTAACAGCTGCCGGACCTTTCTGACCGTCCTGAATTTCGAACTCAACGTTCTGACCTTCAGCCAGAGTTTTGAAACCATTACCCTGGATAGCGGAGAAGTGTACGAACACATCTTTGCTGCCATCAGCCGGAGTAATGAAGCCAAAACCTTTAGACTCGTTGAACCACTTAACTTGACCTTTAATCTTTGCCATTTTGCAAAATTCCTTAGAGTGTTTTCTTAGCCCGCAGGCATTAACTGAGATAAAACTGAGACATTACTGCATGAGGCACTAATATAAGGTTCGGCAGAGAAGCGGTATTCAACGACAACGTGTTTACTCAGGACTTCTTTACTGAAAATGCCACACATAAACAGAACTGTACCTCGTTTAACCCGAAACGTGTTATCACATACTACGTAAATAATGGCAAGCCATTTTTAGACGGCTCTCGATCGCTCGCACAAATTATAAGGGAATCATTTGATCACCTGCACATTTATGCGACTTTGCTTCCTCTGGCTTATCCTTCTCCCTCCGCGCTGGCGCCGCTGAGACGGCCCCCTGCCTGGGAGTTTATCCGCCATTGCTCAATGACTTCAGCTTGCCGGGCCCCGCGTAGAGCCAAGCTGCCAATTTTAGGGGGAGTCAGAAAGCATTGCATAAAGATGCATTTAAAAGCTCATATCGATAGTTGAAAAATTGCTTTACCGGCCCATGGCATAATATCGAAGCGCGTTATTTGAAGTACTTAAAATATTGTCTATACTTCACCGCAATAATGAACGCCTGATGACAGTCAGGTCTTTCCTGTTCTTTTATTTGATGAATTAAACAAACTAATTAAAGAGAGCATAAACGCGCCGCCTCCGCTTGCCGGTGGGCAGGTTTACGTTCGGAAGAGAATTTATCGATAAGGATACGTTATACACCGGGGGAGATACAGGCGCACACCGTCACGATGTACACCTGACAATCAGATTAGCGCTCTGCGACCAGACGAATGAAGTCGTCGTCGCCTTTCCCCTTCTCGGCGATGGAAGGTTCTGCGACACTCTCCTTCTCTGGCTCATTGGCCTCGCAGAGACGGCGCAGCAGCGCGTTTTGCCGCTTTTGCTGATCCAGCAGCGCCTGCAGCAGCGCTATCTGCTCATTAGCGCGCGAGCTGGCGCGATTAACAAAAAACCATAACAACAGGCCGACAAGCAACAGCACAACTGAAAGCGCCACGGATGCCAGGCTTACAATCCCAGGATTTAGTAACTCACTCATTTCACCACCTCAAAGAGAAGGCGTTTATTCTACCACCCGCGCGGCAGAAGAAAATCAGTCATATTAAAAATGTCTTACCAGGGAATAAATTTATTGATAGTGCAGATGCCGCTGAAGAACTGTACATCCTGATCGCACATTACGTTAAGCATCTGAGTCCATAGCAGTAAACAACCTGCGATGATGACTATCAGCAAAACCCAGCGTAATTTTTTCACTCCACACTCCGCATCAGTACCAGATGTCGCCAGGATAACATGACCTTCTTAAACCGCGGCTAACTGTAATACGAAAGGCAAGTTTAGGAATCATAGACTTGTTTCAAACGATGTTCATGCCAGAATGGACGCAAGGATAATACAAATAATGAGGCAACAATGCGATTGATCATTCGTACCATTGTGGTGCTGGCTATCTTGTGGATTGGCGTATTATTAAGCGGCTACGGCGTATTAATGGGCAGCAGCGAGAATGCCGGGGGGCTGGGATTGCAGTGTAAATATCTCACGGCTCGCGGCATCAGTACCGCACAATATGTTCATTCCAGCAGCGGTATTATCGGCATTACCGATTGCCCTATCCTGCGAAAAAGCGCCACGGTAGTCGATAACGGCTAGTCACGATCGGGCTACAGACGCTGTAGCCCGATTTACGCACAAGGTCAGAACGGATAATCGTTGTAGCCCATCTGTTCTGAAATTTTACGCGCCGCCGTGTGCAGCATCGCCACGTACTCGTTCAGGCGTTCTTCCGAGAAACGCAGCGTCGGGAAAGAGATACTCAGGCCCGCGATAACCACGCCGAAGCGGTCGAAAACCGGAACCCCGATGCAGCGCAGTCCCTCTTCCTGCTCTTCGTTATCTTCGCCATACCCCTGCTCGCGGACCTTATCGAGAACCGCCAGCAGCTCTTCGGTGCTGGTGATAGTTCGGTCGGTGCTGCGTTTGTACTCCACCCCTTCCAGAATCTGCTCAACCTCGGCACGATCGCGCCAGGCCAGCAGCACTTTACCGATCGCGGTGCTGTACAGCGGGTTACGACGCCCGATGCGCGAATACATGCGCAAATTGTACATTGAGTCGATTTTGTGGATGTAAACAATGCTGTCTTCATCCAGGGCGCCCAGGTGGACGGTCTCTTTCGTCAGGCGTGAAAGCTCGCGCATCTGAATATCAGCGCTGCGCACCAAATCAACGTTCTGCAAAGCCCGCGCGCCAAGTTCGAAGAGTTTCAGGGTCAGAGAATATTTCTCGGACTCACCTTCCTGAGCTACGTATCCCAGCGATTTCATGGTCTGCAAAAAGCGATAAACGGTGCTTTTTGACATCATGACGCGCTGGGACAGTTCGGTAATGCCAATTTCACGCTCTTCGCCAAGCGCCTGCAGAATGCCAAAAACCTTCAATACCGAAGAGACAGAATCTGGCTGTTTATCCAAATCTGCAACTGCCATTTATCACCTCATCGCAACTGTTTTATAAAAATTAGAACCGGTTTTTATTATAAATTCGCATCCCGTTACCCGCAATCGTTCTTCTGCCGATTCGTTACAAATCTGCGACATGCCGCTGAATAATCAATGCTAAAATTATTAACCAGTTAATAGTTCCCGATAAGATACAGACTTCACATGGATAAAAACATCTCCGATGGGCTGCCTTTACCGCAGCGTTACGGCGCCATTCTGACCATTGTATTAGGCCTGGCGATGGCGGTGCTGGACGGCGCTATCGCCAACGTCGCCCTGCCGACCATCGCCAGCGATTTAAACGCATCCCCGGCCTCTTCAATCTGGATAGTTAATGCCTACCAAATTGCTATCGTTATCGCGCTGCTGCCGCTCTCTTTCCTCGGCGATATGGTCGGCTACCGGCGTATTTATAAAATCGGCCTGGTGCTTTTTACCTTCACGTCACTGGCCTGCGCGCTCTCCAGAAGCCTGGAAATGCTGACCCTGGCGCGCGTGGCGCAGGGGCTCGGCGGCGCGGCGCTGATGAGCGTTAACACCGCGCTGATTCGCCTGATTTATCCTCAGCGCTTTCTCGGCCGCGGGATGGGGATCAACTCTTTCGTGGTGGCCGTCTCCTCCGCGGCGGGGCCGACCATCGCCGCCGCGATTCTCTCAATGGCTTCATGGCAATGGCTGTTTCTGATTAACGTTCCGCTGGGGATTATTTCACTGCTTCTCGCGATGCGCTATCTGCCAGCTAACACCGGCCGCAGCAAGGTTACCCGCTTCGACCTGCCGAGCGCCATCATGAATGCCCTCACTTTTGGCTTACTGATTACCGCCCTCGGCGGGTTCGCTCAGGGCCAGTCAGGCGCGCTGGTTGCGGCGGAGGTTATGGCCATGCTGGTCGTCGGGTTCTTTTTTGTCCGCCGCCAGCTCAAAATGCCGGTCCCCCTGCTGCCGGTTGACCTGCTGCGCATTCCGCTATTCTCTCTGTCAATTTGTACGTCGATATGCTCTTTTTGCGCCCAGATGCTGGCGATGGTTTCGCTGCCGTTCTTCCTGCAGTCAATGATGGGGCGTAGCGAAGTGGAAACCGGTCTGCTCCTGACGCCGTGGCCGCTGGCCACTATGGTCATGGCGCCGCTGGCGGGATATTTGATTGAGAAAGTTCACGCCGGGCTGCTGGGCGCGATGGGTCTAATCATCATGGCCTGCGGCCTGTTCGGCCTGGCTTTACTGCCCTCCGCGCCGTCGGACCTGGATATTATCTGGCGAATGGCGCTCTGCGGCGCGGGCTTTGGCCTGTTCCAGTCCCCCAACAATCACACCATCGTCTCGTCAGCGCCGGCTCATCGCAGCGGCGGCGCAAGCGGCATGCTGGGGACCGCGCGCCTGCTTGGACAGAGCACTGGCGCCGCGCTGGTGGCGCTGCTGTTTAACCTGCTGGGCAATAGCGGAACCCACACCGCGCTTCTGCTGGCCGGAACGTTTGCCGTCGTCGCGGCCGCCGTCAGCGGGCTACGCGTCACGCAGCCGCGCGTCAGGCTGTAACGCAAAACCGGCATAAAAAAATCCGCAGCCCGAAGGTTGCGGATTTTTGTTTTCAGGGCCAGGCGCGACGGTTATTTCAGGTATTCGCCGCTGCGCAGGGCTTCAATACGTTTATCCAGCGGCGGGTGAGTCATAAACAGCTCGCTCATGGATTTCGCTTTGCCGTTAATGCAGAACGCCATCATGCTGCTGGCCTCCTGCGGCTCATAGCTGGTTTTCAGCCGCTGCAGCGCGGCGATCATTTTCTCACGCCCTACCAGCTTCGCTGAACCGGCGTCCGCATGGAACTCGCGGTAGCGGGAGAACCACATAGTGATGATGCTGGCCAGAATACCAAATACCAGCTCCAGCACCGTGGCGACCGCAAAGTAGATCAGCGGGTTGCCGTTGCTGCTTTCACCTTCATCGCGGTTGCCGCCGAGGAAGCCCGCCGCAATCTGCGCGATAACGCGCGAGATAAAGATAACGAAGGTGTTCACTACCCCCTGGATCAGCGTCATGGTGACCATATCACCGTTGGCGATGTGGCTAATCTCATGGGCGATAACCGCTTCCGCTTCATCACGGCTCATGTTCTGCAGCAGCCCGGTACTGACCGCCACCAGCGACGCATCGCGGCGCGCGCCGGTCGCGAAGGCGTTAATATCCGGCGCATGGTAGATAGCGACCTGCGGCATAGCGATGCCCGCCTGACGCGCCTGCTGCGCGACGGTATTCATCAGCCAGCGCTCGGTTTCGTTACGCGGCTGCTCAATGACTTCTCCACCCACCGATTTCAGCGCCATCCATTTCGACATCAGCAGCGAAACGATTGAGCCGCCGAAACCAAACAACAGGGCCATGATCAGCAGCCCGGTCATGCTGCTTGACTGAATTCCCGTCAGGCTCAGCACCAGCCCGAACACCACCATCACTGCCAGGTTGGTCAGCAGGAAAAGCGCGATTCGCATCATAATTTTCTTTTAACCTCGATTTAACAAAACGCACTATGCGATTACCCACATGGTATGGGTAGAACGCCAATTTTCAACCATCAGGCCCCGCTAAGTCACGAGAAAGACACAACTTTACATTTTGTAGCATATTGCTGACGCTGGGCAAAAGCGTTGACATTTTGTTGAAATCAGGCAATGAACGTTGGGAAAGGCGAGAAAGAAAACGGGCACAACTTAGTGTGCCCGTTGGGGGATTATTTACTGGCCGGCGGCTCGACCGCTGGCCGATCCTTTTCCTCATGGGCCAGGTCGAGCGCAATATGAACCGTTTCATCAAGATACGGGTCAGGCTCCTGGTAATCCTTCGGCAGATCTTCCAGCTTTTTCAGTAGCGGCTTGCCTTCGCGTTTCAGGCGATCGTTAACGCGGGCCAGACGAATTGCATCATCTTCTTCATTCTCCTTTTCACGCTGCGCGTAATTCAGGGAGACGATGTTGCGTTTGTCTTTTATCGCGTTATAGCGAGCAATGTCCTTCATGATGTACTGGAACTCAGGATCCTTGGCGATACGCGCATCGTGGCGCTTCAGCAGCTCGGCTCCGAACGGCGTCAGGTCACCATACTTCACGAAGGTTGCCGCATTGACGCTATCCCACGGCAGCGCGTTATCTTCATACTGCTCGCCGGTTTCACGCTCTTCGGTTCCGGTCGGCATCATGATGTCCGGCGTCACACCCTTGCGCTGAGTACTCCCGCCGTTAATACGGTAGAATTTCTGGATGGTGTACTGTACGGACCCCAGCGCCGGCCAGTCAGGGCGCAGCATCTGATCGTAAATGCGGTTCAGCGAACGATACTGCTGGACGGTCCCCTTGCCAAAGGTCGGCTCACCGACGATCAGCGCGCGGCCATAGTCCTGCATCGCGGCGGCGAAAATTTCAGAAGCCGAGGCGCTGAAACGGTCGACCAGCACCACCAGCGGGCCTTTGTAGTACACCACGCCGTCGGTATCGCTGTCTTCACGCACCTTACCGTTATTATCGCGTACCTGGACAACCGGGCCGGATGGAATAAACAGGCCAGAAAGCGAAACCGCTTCGGTCAGCGCCCCGCCGCCGTTGCTGCGCAGATCGATAACGATGCTGCTAACGTTCTGTTTCTCCAGTTTCTGCAGCTGAACCTTGACGTCGTCCGTCAGGCCAACATAGAAACCCGGAATATCCAGCACGCCAACCTTCTCTTTGCCGACGGTTTTGACTGACATCTTAACCGCGCGGTCTTCAAGACGAATGCGTTCGCGCGTAAGGGTCACAATCCGCGTTTTCGCGCCTTTACCCGCCGGGAGAATTTCCAGACGAACCTTGCTGCCCTTGGGACCTTTGATCAGCGCCACGACATCATCAAGACGCCAGCCGATGACATCAACCATGCCTTTACCCGGCTGGCCAACGCCAACGATACGGTCGCCCACGCTGATGGATTTACTCTTCGCCGCAGGACCACCGGCCACCAGTGAGTTGATCACCGTGTAGTCGTCATCCATCTGCAGTACCGCGCCGATACCTTCGAGAGACAGGCTCATTTCGGTGTTGAACTGTTCGGTATTGCGCGGAGAGAGATAGTTCGTATGCGGGTCGATTTCACGCGCAAAGGCGGTCATCGCCAGCGAGAAAACGTCTTCACTATTGGTTTGCGCCAGACGGCGAATGGCAAACTTGTAGCGACGGGTTAGGGTCTCGCGAATCTCTTTATCATCTTTGCCAGCCAGCTTGAGGCTGAGCTGATCAAACTTCACCTTGGCATCCCACAGCGCATTCAGCTCGGCCTCATCTTTCGGCCAGGGAGACTTGCTGCGGTCAAGGTTGAAGTTGTCATTGCCGGTAAAGTCCATCGGACGTTCCAGCACTTTCAATGCATATTGATAACGCTCAAATCGACGCTTCTGCGCCAGGTTATACAGGTCGTAAAAAACGTCCAGCTTCCCGCTGCGCAGCTCATCGCCGATTTGATTCTTTTTCGCGGCAAACTGGGCCACGTCGCTGGCTAACAGCACGTTATGGCTGTAGTCGAGCAGGTTCAGGTAGCGATCGAAAATTTTTGCCGAAAAGGCATTATCAAGATCGAACTGCCGGTAGTGAGAGCGGGTAAAGCGCGATGTGACGCGCTCGCTCACCGTCGCGTGCTGCGGCTCTTCTTTCAGCACGGGGATTTGATCGATCCGGGTGATATCGTCCACGGCGAATGACTGGCCTGCGATTACCAGCAGGCCCGCCAACGCGGTGAGCTTAAAGAATTTGTTCATGCCTGGCCCGGCCTCCGTTTCAGAACACCAGGTGTTCTGCGCGTACAATCATTGACATACCAGAAGTCAGCTGTACACGAACGCCATCTTTGGTGATTTCCAGGACGGTGGCGTCCATTGCATTATTGCCTGCTTTCACCTTCAGTGCCTGGCCAACGGTCAATACAGACACATCTGATACAGGGGTATGACGCTCTTCGCGCGGCGCTTTGGCTGCTGCTGCCGGGCGAGGTTTACGCTGCTCAGCGCCGTCTTTACGACGCGCCTGAGGCTGAGGACGCGGTTTACGCTCGCGACGTGCCCCCTCTTCCTGCTGGCCTGCTGCGGCAGCGGCTTCGCGTTTTTTGGCCTGCTGCGCTTCGCGCTGCGCCTGGACGCGGGCTTTTGCTTCTTCAAGCTGCTGACGGGCATGAGCGACGTGCTGCTCTTCCAGTTCGCCGCACGGGTTGCCGTCAAGGTCAACGCGGACTGCGCCAGGCTTAACGCCGTACAGGTAGCGCCAGCTCGAAGTATAAAGACGCAAAGCAGCGCGAAGTTGGGTTTTGCTGAGATTCATCTCTCCGCCAACGCGCTCAACGAGATCCTGAAAAATACCGACTTTCAGGGGGCGAGCTTCGCCTTCAGCGCTAAAACACTGAGGGAAACGTTCGGCCAGAAACGCAATGACTTCTTTACTGCTATTCAACTTAGGTTGATTTTCCATGAAATTTCCTGATTACAACGGACGTAGCCAACAAGCCGCAGGCATGAACAGGCGTCATTATAATGACGTCATCGGTAAATGCTACGTTATCCGTTGATTATCCTGCGACGCGGGTGAATATTTTTTGATAATCAGTCGCAGAAATGAGTTTTTCCAGATGCGCGACCAGTTCTGCCAGTCCCTGCTCATCTTCAGCGGTGAAGCGGGAATGCGCCGTGCTATCGATATCCAGGACGCCGATAGTTTGATTGTTCACCCGTAACGGGAAGACAATTTCCGAATTACTGGCGGCGTCACAGGCGATGTGCCCATCAAACGCGTGAACATCCTCTACCCGCTGCACGCGATTCTGCGCGACGGCAGTCCCGCATACGCCGCGTCCGACCGGAATCCGCACGCAGGCCAGCTTGCCCTGGAACGGGCCAAGCACCAGCGTGTCACCTTCCAGAAGATAGAAACCGGCCCAGTTCACGTCGGTCAGCCGCTCGAACAGCAGCGCGCTGGTATTTGAAATCATCGCCAGAAAACTGGTTTCGCCTGCCATTAACGCCTGAAAATCGCGGTTCAAATCCGCGTAGAATTCTGATTTGTTCATTATTTGGTCGCTTAGTTGTCTTACTACCTTACACTTACAGCCTAATAAAATAAGCTTTAAATGCATTCATGCTCAAGATGAATTCATTCCTGAGTTAAGATAGAGAGATACACTCATTTCTGTAAGCTATAAATGCCACTAAAAACACCCAGGATTACGCCAGCAAAAAAAATGGTCGTCTACTCGGTCAGCGCCCCCGTTGAGCACGCTCACTATCAGCGCTGTCCGCAGTGCGACCTGCTGTTTCGTTTACCGGTCCTAAAAAAGAATCAAAGCGCCTGGTGTCCCCGCTGCAACGCCAAAGTGCGCGATGGCCGCGACTGGTCGCTTACCCGGCTGGGCAGCATGGCAATCGCGATGCTGCTGCTGATGCCTTTTGCCTGGAGCGAACCGCTGCTGCGTTTGCATCTGCTGGGCGTGCGTATCGACGCTAACGTCCTTCAGGGCATCTGGCAAATGACCGGCCAGGGCGATCCGCTCACGGCGGCGATGGTGCTATTTTGCGCGGTCGTGGCGCCGGTGCTGCTGGTGGTCTCAATCGCCTATCTGTGGCTGGGCAACGTGCTGGGCATGAATCTGCGCCCGATACTGCTGATGCTGGAGCGGCTCAAAGAGTGGGTGATGCTGGATATTTACCTGGTCGGCATCGGCGTCGCCTCCATTAAGGTGCAGGATTACGCCTTCCTGCAGCCGGGCATCGGGCTTATCGCCTATATCTCCCTCACCCTGCTCAGTATCCTGACGCTTATCCATATGAACGTGGAGGAGCTCTGGGAGCGTTTTTACCCCCAGCGCCCGGCGCTGCGGCCGGATGAAAACCTGCAGGTTTGCCTCGGCTGCCATTATACCGGCCATCGCGATTCGCGCGGCCGCTGCCGTCGCTGCCACACTCCCCTGCGCCACAGACGCCGCCAGAGCCTGCAAAAGAGCTGGGCTGCGCTGATTGCGTCAATGGTTTTCCTGCTGCCTGCCAACCTGCTGCCGATCTCGATTATCTACGTCAACGGCGCACGTCAGGATGACACCATCCTTTCCGGCATTATGTCGCTGGCCAGCAGCAACGTCGCTATCGCCGGCGTCGTGTTCATCGCCAGTATTCTGGTCCCATTCACCAAAGTAATTGTATTGTTTACGCTGCTGGTCAGCATACAATTCAAGTGTGAACAGGGGTTACGTACCCGCATCCTGCTACTGCGGCTGATTACCTGGATCGGCCGCTGGTCTATGTTGGATCTTTTTGTCATCGCATTAACCATGTCGCTGATCAACCGCGATCAGCTCCTCGCGTTTACGATGGGGCCCGCCGCGGTCTATTTTGGCGCCGCGGTAATATTAACTATCCTTGCTGTTGAATGGCTGGACAGCCGCTTACTTTGGGACGCACATGAGTCAGGAAACGCCCGCTTCGCCGACTGAAGCCAAAATTAAAACTAAACGCCGTATCTCGCCATTTTGGCTGCTGCCGGTCATCGCGCTGCTGATTGCCGGCTGGCTGATATGGACCAGCTACCAGGATCGCGGTACGACGATCGTTATCGACTTCCAGTCCGCTAACGGTATCGTCCCTGGCCGCACGCCTATCCGCTATCAGGGGGTAGAAGTCGGTACGGTGGAGAACATCTCGCTGAGTAAAGATCTGAGCAAAATTGAGGTTTCCGCCAGCGTCAAGGGCGATATGAAAGATGCGCTGCGCAAGGAGACGCAGTTCTGGCTGGTAACGCCGAAGGCTTCTCTCGCCGGCGTGTCCGGCCTGGATGCGCTGGTGGGCGGTAACTATATCGGCATGATGCCCGGCCAGGGCGAGCCCGAGGATCACTTTGTCGCCCTCGATACCCAGCCGAAGTACCACATCAACAACGGCGAGCTGATGATTCATCTCAAGTCAGCGGACTTGGGTTCGTTAACCAGCGGCTCGCTGGTCTATTTCCGCAAAATTCCGGTCGGCCGGGTATATGACTACGCCATTAATCCGAACAATCAGGGCGTCACCATTGATGTGCTGATCGAGCGGCGTTTCACCAACCTGGTGAAAAAAGAGAGCCGTTTCTGGAACGTATCCGGCGTGAAGGCGGACGTCAGCCTGAGCGGAGCGAAAGTCCAGCTGGACAGCCTCTCGGCGCTGGTGAACGGCGCTATCGCCTTTGATTCCCCGGATGATTCTCCACAGGCTCAGCAAAACACGGACTATCACTTATACGAAGACCTGGCGCACAGCCAGCGCGGCGTGGTGGTTAAACTGGATCTCCCGGATGGCGCAGGCTTAAAAGCGGGCTCTACGCCGCTGATGTACCAGGGCCTGGAGGTCGGCCAGCTCAGTAAGCTGAATCTCAATGGCGACGGGAAAGTGACCGGCGAAATGACCGTCGACCCGAGCGTCGTCAGCCTGCTGCGCGAGAAGACGCTGATTCAGATGAAGAAGCCGAAAATCTCGCTGGATAACCCCAGCGTCAGCGCCCTGCTGACCGGCACCACCTTCGAGCTGGTCCCCGGCGAGGGTGAACCCCGCAACCAGTTTGCGGTGCTGCCTGCCGATAAATCCATTCTGGAAGAGCCGGATGTCGCGACCGTCACGCTCACCGCGCCGGAAAGCTACGGCATCGACGCCGGGCAGCCGCTGATTCTGCACGGCGTGCAGATTGGCCAGGTTCTGGAACGCAAGCTGAACGCCGATGGCGTCACGTTCCAGGTGGCGGTGATGCCGGAGTACCGTTCTCTGGTACGCGGCGATAGCAAATTCGTGGTCAACAGCCGCATCGACGTTAAAGTCGGCATCGATGGCGTGGAGTTCCTCGGGGCCAGCGCCAGCGAATGGGTCAGCGGCGGGATCCGCGTTATCCCGGGCGACAAAGGGGCGATGCAAAGCCGCTATCCGCTGTACGCGAACCAGGAAAAGGCGCTGGAAAACAGTATGAGCGATCTGCCGACCACCACGCTTACGCTCTCAGCCGAGACGCTGCCGGACGTGCAGGCAGGCTCCGTGGTGCTGTACCGTAAATTTGCGGTCGGGGAAATCATCACCGTGCAGCCGCGCAAGAACGCCTTTGAGATCAATATCCATATCAAGCCGGAATATCGCCATCTGCTGACCAGCAACAGCGTGTTCTGGGCCGAAGGCGGCGCGAAAGTGCAGCTTAACGGCAGCGGCCTGACGGTGCAGGCATCCCCGCTCTCCCGCGCGCTGAAGGGCGCGATTAGCTTTGATAACCTCAGCGGCGCCAGCGCCAGCGCGCGGATCGATAACAAACGCGTGCTGTATGCGTCAGAAACCGCCGCCCGCGCGGTGGGTGGGCAGATAACCCTGCACGCCTTCGACGCCGGTAAAATCGCCGAAGGGATGCCAATTCGCTACCTGGGGATTGATATTGGCCAGATCCAGTCGCTGAATTTAATTACCGCGAAAAACGAAGTGCAGGCGAAAGCGGTTCTCTACCCGGAATACGTCAATACTTTTGCCCGCGCCGGGACGCGTTTCTCGGTGATTACGCCGCAGATATCCGCGGCGGGCGTCGAACATCTGGATACCCTTTTCCAGGCCTATATCAACGTCGAGCCGGGACGCGGTGCGCCGCGCCGTGATTTCGAAATTCAGGAAACCACGATCAGCGATTCACGTTATATCGACGGCCTGAGCATTATCGTCGAAGTACCGGAAGCGGGTTCGCTGGGTATCGGCACGCCGGTGCTATTCCGCGGGCTCGAAGTCGGCACGGTGACCGGTCTGATGCTCGGTTCGATGTCGGATCGCGTGATGGTACAGCTGCGTATCAGCAAGCGTTATCAGTATCTGGTGCGCAACAACTCGGTATTCTGGCTGGCTTCCGGCTATAGCCTCGACTTTGGCCTGATTGGCGGGGTGGTGAAAACCGGTACCTTTAATCAGTTCATTCGCGGCGGCATCGCGTTTGCGACGCCTCCGGGTACGCCGCTGGCGCCGAAAGCGCAGGATGGCAAACACTTCCTGCTGCTGGAGAGCGAACCGAAAGAGTGGCGCGAATGGGGCACCGCCCTGCCGCGCTAAGCATAACAGGCTCCGGTGTCCGCCGCCGGAGCCTTTATGGTAAACTACGCCCCCTTTTTTCGTTGTGGTGCGCTCCCCGTGGCTCAAAACGCTGTCTATCTTCCTGAAGAATTCCTCGCTCAAATGCGTGCGGCAATGCCGACGCATCTCTCTTTTGACGACTTTATCGCCGCCTGCCAGCGCCCGCTGCGGCGAAGCATTCGCGTCAATACGCTGAAAATCACGGTGGCTGATTTTTTGCAGCTGGTCGCCCCCTACCGCTGGCAGCTCACGCCGGTTCCGTGGTGCGAAGAGGGTTTCTGGATCGAGCGTGAAGATGAAGACGACCTGCCGCTGGGCAGCACGGCCGAGCACCTTAGCGGGCTGTTTTACATTCAGGAAGCCAGCTCCATGCTGCCGGTCGCCGCGCTGTTTGCCGACGGACAGATGCCGAAGCGGGTGATGGACGTCGCCGCCGCGCCGGGTTCTAAAACCACGCAAATCGCCGCCCGCATGGGTAATGAAGGCGGCATTCTGGCCAATGAATATTCCGCCAGCCGGGTTAAAGTCCTGCACGCCAACATCAGCCGCTGTGGAATCAGCAACGTGGCGCTGACCCATTTCGATGGTCGGGTATTCGGCGCCGCGCTGCCGGAATGCTTTGACGCGATCCTGCTCGACGCCCCCTGCTCCGGCGAAGGGGTAGTACGTAAAGATCCCGATGCGCTGAAAAACTGGTCGCCGGAAAGCAACGCGGAAATTGCGGTGACCCAGCGCGAGCTGATTGACAGCGCGTTTCACGCCCTTCGCCCCGGCGGGACGCTGGTTTACTCCACCTGTACCCTGAACCGGCAAGAAAACGAAGAGGTGGTCAACGGGCTGCTGGCGCGCTATCCGCAGGCGGTAGAAGTCGTGCCGCTCGGCTCACTGTTCCCGCAGGCCAGCGAAGCCCTCACCGAGGAGGGCTTCCTGCACGTCTTCCCGCAGATTTTTGACTGCGAAGGGTTCTTCGTCGCCCGTTTACGTAAAACCGCGGCCATCGACCCGCTCCCGGCGCCGGGTTATAAAGTGGGGAAATTCCCCTTCACGCCGCTTAAAACCCGCGAATCCGCCGCCGTAATTGCCGCCGCCGCCGCCGTCGGTTTGCAGTGGACCGCCGACCATACGCTCTGGCAGCGCGATAAAGAAATCTGGTTATTCCCACAGGCGCTCGAAGCGTTATTCGGCAAAGTGCGCTTTTCCCGCATCGGCATTCGGCTCGCCGAAACCCATAACAAAGGCTACCGCTGGCAGCACGAAGCGGTGATTGCGCTTGCCGCGCCGGCCGCTCCCCTGGCGCTGACGGAGGCCGAAGCGGAAGAGTGGTATCGCGGTCGCGATATCTATCCTGAAACGCTCCCGCAGAAGGATGATGCGATTGTCACCTATCAGGGCGCGCCGATCGGGCTGGCGAAAAAAGTCGGGTCGCGTTTAAAAAATAGCTATCCCCGCGAACTGGTGCGTGACGGTAAGCTTTTTAGCAAAAAAGCGTGATGGCGCGTCGAAAAACAGCATTTTTTCACTGGCGCTTTACGCCCGTTTGTCTACGCTGAAAAATGGCGGCCTTAACTGGTCGTACCACAACTCAGCAGACAAACGGGGTGAATTTATGGCCAAAACTAACGTACGTATCGGCGCGTTTGAGATAGACGACGCCGAACTGCACGGCGAACAGCAGGGAGAGCGAACGTTAAGCATCCCCTGTAAATCCGATCCGGATTTATGCATGCAGCTTGATGCATGGGACGCGGATACCAGCGTACCCGCCATACTTGATGGTGAACATTCCGTCCTCTACCGTAAGCACTACGATCGCCAGTCCGATGCCTGGGTCATGCGCCTCGCCTGACTCAATTGAACCCGTCGCCTGAGACGGGTTATTTATTTCCCCGCTTCTCCGTCATCTCCTACACTTAACGCTATGTTTTTCAGGATATGAGGCTCGGATGTTTGCCTTAGTGCTGTTTATTTGTTACCTGGACGGCGGCTGTGAAGATATCGTTGTCGATGTTTACGATAACGAGCGGCAGTGCACAACGGCCATGGACGATCAGCGGATACGCCACGGCGGCTGCTTTCCGGTAGAAGATTTTATCGATAGTTTCTGGCTTCCCGCCCGAGAATACAGCGATTTTTAGCCTGCCAGCTGTAGCGCCACCAGGGTTAGCTCTCCACCAAACACGGCCCCCGTATCGATATAGTGCTGGTTATCGCTATCGTAGCGTCGCTTCAGCGGCGTATGGCCGAACCAGAAATGGTCAGCGCCGGCAATCGCCCCGTGACGCCCGGCGAGATGGTCAGTGAGACGCTGCCGACGCCACAGCACCTGGTGCTCATCAACAACGCGCTGCCAGCGATAAACCGCGGCGGGGTAATCAGCGTGGGCAATCACGTGCACCTGCTCACCGCTGTGGAGTTCAATAATTAGCGGCAGTCGGCGGCAGCGGGCAATAAGCGCCGTAAGGCGTTGCTTTTGGCTCGCCGCACGCTGCGTATACCAGTCGCCTCCGTTCATCTCCCAGAGCCTCATATCGCCGTCGGCAAGCGCCTCCAGCGCCATCTGTTCATGGTTTCCACGCACCGCGTAAACCCAGCGATAGCGCAGTAAATCCAGACACTCCGCGCTTTGTGGCCCACGATCGATCAGATCGCCCACCGAAAGAAGCAGATCCTGGTAAGGGTCAAACTTGCGCTCACGAAGGGCCGCCATCAGGCGTGCGAAACAGCCGTGCAGGTCGCCCACCAGCCAGATATTACGCCAGTCGCAACCGTAAATACGCTGATACATATTTCGTCCTCCTCGCATAATTATAGGAAAACCCTGCGGCTTCACCGCCCGTAAATTGGCACCTCAATCGATTTTAAACGAAAGCCAAATATAGTCCGGCCGGGCATTAAGCTCCCCACGATATATCCATAGAATAGAGGCTAAATAACACCGAGGTATTCATCGTGACGGATAACAGCCTGCATTCAGCCAGCGTAGTTGAGCGACGCCCAAATCTCATTGCCGATCTGGTGATGGGCCGGATCACCCCCGCCCCCATCTGGCAACAACGTCATTACCGGCTTAAGTTTTTACTGCGCACGGCATTATTTTATGCGCCAACGCGCAGCATGCTGGAGAGCCTGTCGGCGCGTGCGGATTTCAATCAGCTGCTCGCCGCTCAGGTGACGCTGCCGGGTAAAGTCCATCGCCAGTATTTAACCCGCGGGTTAAACGCCAGCCAGCGCGCTCAGGCCATTATCAGCCACTATCAGTTCGTTGATTCCCTGGGCGCCTCGCGCCTCGCCGGGGCCATGACCGCCGCGAAAGATGTGCCGCTGCTTGAGCTGACAGGCAAAGACGACAGCCGGTTTACGCTCTCCGCTTCCTCGGCGGGCAAAGCCGAACGCGAGGGCGAAACGACGCTGTGGCTGCGCGATAGCGATGAGATTGTGCTTGCCAGCGCGACCTTTAGCGTCACCCGCCAGCAGGAGCAATGGCAGTTGACTATCGGCGGCCTGCAGGGGCCACGCAGCACCGTTCCGCACGAAGTGATTAAACGGGCGACCCGCGCCTGTTACGGCCTGTTCCCGAAACGCCTGCTGATGGAATTTATCTGGTTAATGGCGGCGCGTTGCAACATTCATCACATTTACGGGGTCAGCGACAGCGGCCACGTCTTCCGCGCGCTGCGCTATCGGCTGAGTAAAGGGCGCCATTTTCACGCCAGCTATAACGAGTTCTGGCACTCTATCGATGGGGTCGCCGACGGCGCCTGGCGCTGGCGCCTGCCGCTGCAGCTGGAAAGAAAGACGCTTGAGAGCATCGCCAGTAAGAAACGCGCCGAATATCGTCGCCGCTTCCAGCTGCTGGATGATATGGCCGCTCAGATGGCGATACTCATGGATTAGCTCTCCCGCCGCTTCGCCAACGCCGTTTAGCACAACGGCGTTTGCATCTTCAACGGCGCTTTAGTTACTATCATAACTTCGTTGTACTCCTTGCGGACGGCTAGTGAAGTTATGAGCAAAACAGAATTACTCCTGCTGGCTATCCTGTTGATTATTTTGACCGCTGCTCTGTGGTTTATTTTTAGCGGACAAATATGGTTTCTGGTGAGCTTTCTGGAAACATGGCTGTACCCCTCTTTTGTGGCGCCAGAATAAATCGTTGCCCATTATTTTCACGCCGTCGTTCGCCCCCTTCGCCTCCCTGACAATAACCCATAGCGCGGTCAGAAGAATAACCGCCAAAAAAGTGAAAAACCGTCTCTTATCTATTATTTCATTTGTCATACAAATGTGTATACTGGGTCACTTCCGATGTTGGCCCGTAAAGTTCACCTGCACTATGGGCCTGATTTTGTGCAGGTGTTTTTTCCTCGCCCTTGCTCAACGGCGCCTCCAGTGTCTATACTCGCCTTTTTGTCCAGATTTTTTGTTGCAAACTTTGCGCCAGATTGTGATTTAAGAAAAAATCGCCCTATTTTCACGCCCCTTCAAAACACAATTAAAAAACATAACACCAACAATTAATTAACAAAAAGAGTTTTCATCCACATAAAAGGCATAAATACAGAATAAAAATCCAATAAAAAACACATAACCAGCTATAAATACAAAATTACACATATCTTGCAGGAGTAGTTATACGTTAACCAACAAAACCGCGGCACTTAATCGGTGACCAACGTCTATCGCTACATTGTTGTTTTTCTTCAGCGGCTTTCCACTAAGAGGTTCTCTATGAACGTCACAACGATCTCGCGCAGTCTCCTGGGCGGCTTACTGAGCGCCATAGTTATTCTTCAACCGGCTTCTGCAGCGGGAACCTTAAGCGGCCAGATTGGCGTCCAGGTGACGCTCGGCAGCGGATGCAGCGTATCGAATGTCCGCAATGGCGAAAACAACCGCTGGGGCAACATTAATTTCGGCTCCTATGGCGATTTAGCCAACTCCATTGATGCGGAGATCACCGGCAGCGGCGGCGGAAGCGCCCTAACCGTGACCTGCACCGAGGATCTTGCCTCGACCCTGACGCTTGACGGCGGCCAGTCTGGCGATGCTGCGCTGCGCTATATGAAAAACGCCGGTGGCACCCAGCAGATTGCCTATCGGCTCTATTCGGATGCCGCCCGCAATAACGAAATCCTGCCTGGCGGCACGATACCTATCGTTGGCACAGGGAATCCACAGGCGATTCCTGTTTTTGCCCGCATTCGCCCCGAAGACCAGAGCGTCAACGCGCCGACAGCCGATGTGTATGACGACATTGTCACCGCGACCTTAGCCTGGTAACCGCATAAGGAAAATGGGCGTCATGCTTCGACCAGAGTGGCTTACATTACTTCTGCTTTTTACCTCGGGCGCCCATGCCGCCGTTGCCCAAAAGACGTTCAAAGTCTCCGCGCAGATAACCGCTGGCTGCGCGCTGGGCGCCGGGGACGGCTCCCAAACGACGGACTTCGGCACGCTGAATTTTGGCACCCTGTCATCGCTTTACAGCAACGTGGATGTCGCGAGTACCGCCGGCGCAGGTTCCATCATCGTGACCTGCACGCCCGGCACCGCTATTTCAATCGCCCTCGACTATGGCGTCAACGGCGGCTCAGCCACTCAGCGCTACATGTCGAACGGCAACAGCAGCACGCTGGCGTACCAGCTTTATCAAGACGCCAACCGCGCTAACGTTTGGGGCAGCAGTACGCTGGCCCTGAGCGTCGCATCCTTTCCGAGCACCACGCAAACCTACACGGTTTATGGCCGCCTTTTTGCCACGAATGGCTTCCCGGCGGTGGGCTCCTATACCGACACGGTCACCGTCACGCTGACCTATTAGATAATTCACAGGTTAACTATGATTCGCTGTAGATTTGCGCCGTTTATATTCGCTTTATTGCTTCCCTCATCCGTGCTGGCCGCCAGCTCCGTTCTGGTATGGCCGATATTTCAAACGATCGAAAGCCACGAAACAGGGTCTGAACTGTGGCTGGAGAATCGCGGCAGCGCGCCGGTTAATTTGCAGCTGCGCGTGTTTGCCTGGGATCAAAAAGCGTCAGCGGACGTCTACGCCGATCAGCGGGATGTTGTCGCCAGCCCGCCTTTTACCACGGTAGCGCCGGGGCAGCGCCAGCTGGTGCGGCTCATGCGCGTCGCCCCCATCGCAAACGGCAAAGAGCAGTCCTATCGCATTGTTATCGATGAGATCCCTGCCGCGCAACCCGCGGCGCAGACGGAACAGAACGCCGCCGGGCTGAAAATGCGCATGCGCTATGTCCTGCCGCTGTTTACCTATGGGCAGGGCGTCACGCCGCTAAAGAACGCGGGTTCAGTCGAACCGGTAAGGGCCACGCTGCGCTGGTCGCTCTCGCAGCAAAATAACCGCCAGACGCTGTGCATCGAAAACAGAGGCAATCAGCACGCGCGCCTCAGCGCGGTTTACTGGGCGAACGCGAACGGTAAGGGGCGCATTCCCCAGGCTAATGGTCTTCTCGGCTACGTTCTGGCGCAGAAAAAGAGCTGTTTCCCGAGCGCCGGAAACGCTTCCGTGCCGTCAGGAATGCATCTGTTCGCGAAATTAACGGATAACGGTCAGGCGGTGGAAATTCCGGCGAATCGTTAAAAATGAGAGATCTGAAAAGGACGGCGTCCGGGGGGCTGCTGGCGATAGCGTCGGTAACGGCCTGCGCCTCGACCTATGATTCCCTGCCTGCGCCTGCGGCATCCTACGGCGAAAAGCAGGAGTACGAGCTGTACCTCAGCGTATCGGTCAACGGCAATATTCTTGCCGGCGCCGTTCCGGTAAAGGTCAACGCTGGCCACTACTGGATCGCGGCCAGCGTGTTGCAGCAAGCGCATATTCCCCTGCAGACCGGCGACGCGCTGGTTGATGTGACGACGCTCCCCTCGGTGAAAGTGGAATATGACCAGCCGGATCAGATCCTCAAGCTCCAGGTTCCGGACAAATGGCTCCCTGAGCAGCACATCGGGGGGACCACGGAACAACCTGGCCAGACCGCGATAAGCAGCCCGGGAATTTTATTTAACTACGACGCTTACAGCCTCTTTTCATCCGGCGGTTCGCAAACCACCAGCACCTTCACCGAAACGCGCCTTTTCGGCCCGCCGGGCGTCCTTTCCAATAACGCCGTGATTCGGCAAAACTGGTCTTCGACGGGCTACGAGCAGCAGGGCTATATGCGCTACGACACCCTGTGGAAGTACAGCGATAGCGACCAAATGATTAGCTACCAGGCCGGGGACGTGGTCAGTAACGCCCTGACGTGGAGCAGTTCCGTGCGCATGGGGGGGCTACGCCTGAGCCGCAACTTCAGCGTTCGCCCGGATCTGGTGACATATCCGCTGCTTAACTTATCCGGCAGCGCGGCGGTTCCTTCAAGCGTCGATCTGTTTATTAACGGCTATAAGAGCAGCTCTGCGCAAATCAATGGCGGCCCCTATACGCTGACCAACGTTCCCTGGATCAGCGGCGCCGGCGAAGCCACCGTGGTGACCACCGACGCTCTGGGTCGCCAGGTCTCCACCAGCATCCCTTTTTATGTCTCCAATACCCTGCTGCGGGAAGGACTGAGCGATTTTGATTTCACCCTCGGCGCCCTGCGCAACAACTACGGTATCAGGAGTGCCGATTATGGCGCCGGCGCGGTAAGCGCTATTTATCGCTACGGATTCAACAACTGGCTCACGCTTTCGACGCATACCGAAGACCGCGAAGGGTTAACCAATGCCGGCATTGGCAGCGATATCGGCGTGGGGAATCTGGGCACCCTCAGCCTGTCGGGCAGCGCCAGCCGTGGCGAGGGAGACGGAAACCAGTTCACCTCGGGTTACTCTTACTATGGCAGTAGCTGGGGAGTGAGCTATCAACATATCCGCCGCAGCGCCGGCTACGACAACCTCAGCACCTATGGGTCTACCGCCACGCTCAGCCGTCAGTCAGACCAGGCCACGCTGAGCCTGAGTCCGTGGGGACGAACCCTCGGTTCTTTTAGCATTGGCTACTTTGATATCAAAGCCGAGGATAATTCGCGCACCCGGCTGCTGAACCTCTCCTGGAGCCGCGGCCTGTGGCTCAGCAGCAGCCTCAGCCTGAGCGTCAACCGCGATCTGCAGGAAGGTAGTTACGCCAGCATGCTGCAGGTCATCATCCCTTTCGATTCGCAAACCTCCGTCCAGCTAAGCGGCCAGCGCGCCAGCGCCGGACAATGGGGAGAAAATATCAGCGTCAGCCGCTCTGCTCCGGCAGAAGGCGGGCTGGGCTGGAACCTCGCCCATTCGATCGGCGGCGATAACTATAGTCAGGCGGATCTGACCTGGATCAACCGCGTGTCAACGCTGAGCGGAGGCTACTACGGGTCGCGCGACGATCGTCACAGCTGGTTTGAGGCCGCGGGCTCGGTGGTGCTGATGGATAACAGTCTGTTTTTCGCCCGGCAAATTAACGACGCCTTTATCGTCGTCTCCACCGGCAACTACCCGAATATTGCGGTGAATTATGAAAATCGCAAAGTCGGCGTGACCGATAAAAATGGTCATCTGCTGATCCCGTGGGCGACGGCGTGGTATCCGGGGAAAGTCACCCTCGATACGCTACCGCTGCCAACGGACACCGAAGCCGTCACGGTGGAGAAACGCATCGCCGTGCGCGAAGGCAGCGGAGCACTGGTCGATTTCCCGGTGAACCGCGTGCGCTCGGCAACCCTCGTCTTCGTCGATGCCAGGGGGCAACCGCTGCCGGTCGGTACGCCGGTCGAGGAGGTTAACAGCAAGCAGCGCGGCCTGGTGGGCTATGACGGCGTGGTCTGGTTCTCGCACCTTGGACGCCACAACGAAGTCAAAATAAACGCCGGAGAGCTTCGATGCAGCGTCCAGTTCGAACTTCCGTCCTCAACGCCGGTTCCGCAGCGGATAGGTCCGGTCAGCTGCCCCTCTTAACAGCGGAGATAACGTTGAAAAGTATTATCCTCGTATTCGCGATGCTCTTAGCGCTCGGGCAAGCCAGCACCGCGCTGGCCGCCTGCAGTATCAAAACCAGTGCGCCAGCGATCGGCCCGGTGGATTCCTTTGCGCTCAACAGCGCGCCTCAGGGCGTGATGGCCGGCGCGGGGTTTTACTGCACCCCGGAACTGGTGGCGCTGAACTCAACCAATACGTTAAGCGCCACTCTGGCGTCGGCCAACAAGAGCAACGGCGTTCCGCGGCTGCTTAATGGCGCGGGCGACGCCATCCCTTATAGCGTCTGTTCTGACGCCTCGTGCTCGCCGGCCTATCAGGACGGCGGCGTGATTAGCTGGTCCAGAACAACGCTGCTCGAACTGCTGGGTTTATTTAACTCAAGCGATGGCACCATGCCGCTCTACTTCAGAACCACGCCGGGAGCCAACGTCCCCGCCGGTACCTATACCGATGTGTTAACCATCACCTGGGTGTACCGATTCTGCTACGTCGGGCTCGATCTGCTGGGCATTAAGATATGTATTCCGAATAACGGAACCCTGACCTCGACGGTCAACGTGTCGGTGAAGGTGACCAATGTTTGCTATATCGACAGCGCGCCGGACGTCGAATTTGCCTCTGCCGCCCTTCCGTCCGGTTTTAGCCAGTACAGCGGCCAGCTTGCCATCCGCTGCACTAAAAACGCGGCCTACACCGTCAACCTCACCAGCACTAACGCCAGCGTCGGCGACTGGCGGCAGATGAGCCAGCCCATTGCGAACCAACCAACCGCCTGGCTGCAGTATCAGTTTTACCAGCCCAACGGCAGCGCCTGGACGGAAAGCAACAATCTCAGCGTAACCGGCTCCGGCGCCGCGCAGTCCGCGAACTACACCCTCAAGATTAACCCGACCCAGAGCAACCAGCCTGCGGGAACCTACAGCGATACCGTACTGGTGACCGTGAGCTACTAAAACGTTAGCAGACGATTTTTTGTAAAAGAAATGTTTAGGAAATTATTGTTGTGGTATAAGAAAAAAGCCCCGAAAAAAGCGACTGGGGTTTTGCAATGGAATCTGCGGTTTGTGAAAAACAGATAAAAAGAGACCGAACACGATTCCTGTATTCGGTCCAGGGAAATGGCTCTTGGGAGAGAGCCGTGCGCTAAAAGTTGGCATTAATGCAGGCTAAGTCGCCTTGCCTTATAAGAATAGTTTACCGTGTCAGGTTTTCCAGTCCGCGACAAAAGTGGACGAATAATTCGTATCAAAATTGCTGATGCCAACAAAAAACCGCCACGCCCGGTATAGGGGGATGGCGGTTTTTTTCATGTAAATACAGCGGGATGCAGGCGGCGATCAGCAGAGCTTCTGCGCGCGCTCAATAAAGGGCGCCAGGCTCATTTTTTGTCCCGGCTGCTGCGGATCGTCAATCTGGATCACAGAAATCGGCTGCGCGTTGGTTTTACCGTCTTTCATCTGCTGTTCGGCGATGTCGTTTAGCGGGTACTGCACCAGGGTACTGGGATTAATGGCGAACAGCGCGTTGCCCGGACGGCAGGTCAGCATCACCTCTTCGCGGTTAAACGCCCAGCTCTCCTTACCCACCTCAAAGCGGCTTACGGTAATCACCTGCGGTGCCGCCAGCGCAGCGCCAGAACTTGCCAGTAACAACATTGTCAGAACGATTTTTTTCATGATTTAACCAGTTTATTCAGAAAGGTTCCCAGGTGGCAAACAGGCTGACGGCAAATAGCGCCAGCGCCCCCAGCGCAATTTCTATCTGCGTGGTGCGCACGATGAGCTGCTCCGCTCGCGTTCCGCCTGCCGACATGCGTGGCACCAGAACATACCGGTTCACCAGCGCAATTGCCACCATTGCCGCCACCAGCGCACATTTGAACAACAGCATACGCCCCCAGGGCGAGGCGCTGATAAGTCCGCCCTGGATCAGCAGCGCATTTACCACGCCGCTGGCGATGGCGCCGACAACCGCCAGATGCCCGTAGCGCGAAAAACGCATCATGGTGCAGATGGCCGCCTGCCGCCAGCGACCGTGCGCCAGGCGAAGACAGTAGATAAACGGCAGCAGACCGCCAAACCAGCTGGCCACGCAAAACAGATGAAGCGCATGGTTGGTTCGCTGCACTATCCCCAGCCAGCCATCGTTCATTGCGGCATGCCCGACGCCGGCCAGCAGCAGCAGCTGAGCGCAAAACAGCACCAGCAGCAAACGTCCCGGTCGCCGGGGCTTCAGCCAGACCACCGCCAGCGCCACAAAGGCGAGTAAAATTTGCCATACCCACACGCCGCCAAACTGCGTCCCGGCCACCGCCTGCCAGATAGCCGGCTGCCAGACGTCCGGCCAGCCGTTGCCCATCAAGCCGCCCTGCGCCATCAGCATCAGCAGCGCCGACAGCGCGCTTGCTGATAATAAATAGCGCATCAGCGGATAGAAGCGCTGCATCATCAAACGACGTAAGGCCACCGGCGCCCACCATGCGCCGTAGAGGACGCAGCCGAAAGCGACGATCAGCGAAATGAAATGGATAAAGCGTAAGCTGACATAGACTCCACTCAGCATCGGCTTACTTCACGGTAAAGGTGTATTGCCCTTTCGTCTTGTGGCCATCTACGGAGACCACGTGCCAGTTAACGGTATATTCGCCCGGCGTCAACGCCTGCTCAACCGGTACCGTCAGCTGAGCCTTATTGCTGTCGCTGCGGACGGGTTTACCGAGGGTGATGGTCTTCTGCTGCGGCCCGGTGAGGGTTACGCCGCTAAACTGCGTTTCGATGCCTTCGGAGAAGTTCAGGGTCAGCGCCTGCGGTGAAGCGTTCACCACGGTATTGGCCGCCGGAAGCTGTTGTTGTAGATGGGCGTGGGCCGATGCGCCTGCTGCGGTCAGGCAACCGGCGAGAAACAGAGACAGACGCAGCGCGCGCCCGGCGATGATTGGCATAGTTGTCATTCCTTTTTGTTATGTATGTAGCACAGAGAATAACCCTGTATAATGGCGCAGTCGAGCTAAGCGTCTGAGACTTGCCTTTTTGCCGCGTGCTTAGTACTTTTTGCGGCGTTATCAGAGGAGAAACCGATGGAAAAGAACCTGGCTAAACTATCCCAGGAGGAGATGGACAAAGTGAATGTCGATCTCGCCGCGGCGGGCGTCGCGTTTAAAGAACGCTACAATATGCCGGTGGTGGCTGATTTAGTCGAAAGAGAACAGCCCGAGCATCTGCGCGGCTGGTTTCGTGAACGTCTGATTGCCCATCGACTGGCCTCCGTTTCGCTCTCTCGCCTGCCCTATGAACCGAAACAGAAATAATTCCCGTCCCCTGCGGACATCCACGTTGGCAAGACCCGCGCATTCTATTACGCTGGTTTCTTTGGCCTGGAGCGAGCCATGCTGCGCGTAATCGATACAGAAACCTGCGGATTGCAGGGAGGCATTGTTGAAATCGCCTCGGTAGATATTGTCGACGGACACATCACCAATCCCATGAGCCACCTGGTTCGCCCCGACCGGCCTATCAGCCCGCAGGCGATGGCGATTCACCATATCACCGAAGAGATGGTCGCCGATAAGCCGTGGATCGAGGAGATTGTGCCGCTGTATATGGGCAGTCCGTGGTATGTCGCCCATAACGCCAGCTTTGACCGCCGGGTGTTGCCGGAAATGCAGGGCGAGTGGATCTGCACGATGAAGCTGGCGCGCCGCCTGTGGCCAGGCATCAAGTACAGCAATATGGGGCTGTATAAATCGCGCAAGCTCAGCGTCGCGACGCCACCGGGACTGCATCATCACCGGGCGCTGTACGATTGCTATATCACCGCGGCCCTGCTGCTCGATATCATCAACACCTCCGGCTGGACGCCTGAGGAGATGGCGACCATTACCGGCCGCCCGGCGCTGCTCTCCACCTTTACCTTCGGCAAATACCGCGGCAAGCCGGTCTCGGAAGTGGCGGAAAACGATCCTGGCTATTTACGCTGGCTGTTTAATAACCTGGATCGCATGAGCCCCGAGCTGCGCCTGACGCTGAAGCACTATCTCGGGGAGTAATCGGCGCTATACCTCCGCCTGGCCCGGCAGCGTCCCCTGCGCCAGGCCAATCAGAAACGCATACTCCAGTGCCACGCCTTCATAGCTTTTGAAGCGGCCGGATTTACCGCCGTGGCCGGAATCCATATCGGTACACAGCAGCAGCAGGTTATCGTCGGTTTTCAGCTCGCGCAGTTTTGCCACCCATTTTGCCGGCTCCCAGTATTGTACCTGCGAATCATGCAGGCCCGTGGTGACCAGCAAATGCGGATACGCCTGAGCCTGCACGCCGTCGTACGGGCTGTAGCTTTTCATATAGCGGTAATAGGCTTCATCCTGCGGATTCCCCCACTCTTCAAACTCGCCGGTGGTCAGCGGAATCGACTCATCGAGCATGGTGGTGAGGACATCGACAAAGGGAACCTGGGCCACCACGCCGTGAAAGAGCTCCGGCCGCTGGTTCACCGCGACGCCCATCAGCATACCGCCGGCGCTGCCGCCCATGCCGTAGCAAAAACGCGGATCGCCGTAGCCCTGCGCCAGCAGCGCATCGCAGACGTCGAGATAATCGTTGAAGGTATTTTTCTTGCACAAAAACTTACCGTCTTCGTACCACTGCTGGCCCAGCTCGCCGCCGCCGCGAATATGGGCGATAGCGAACACAAAGCCGCGGTCGAGCAGGCTCAGGCGGCTGGCGCTGAAATCCGCATCCATGCTTGCGCCATAGGAGCCGTAGCCGTACACCAGCAGAGGGCTGGCGCCCTTGCGGAAATGTTCATGACGGTAGACCAGCGAGACCGGGACTTCGACGCCGTCGCGGGCGTTGATCCACAGATGCTCGCTGCGGTAGTGGCTGGCATCGAACCCTTTGACTTCCTGCTGTTTCAGCACCCGCCGCTCGCCGGTATTCATATCCAGCTCAAACAGCGTATCCGGCGTCGTCATGGAGGAGTAGCCGTAGCGCAGGCGGGCGGTTTCCGGCTCCGGATTATAGGCAAGCCAGGTTACATAGGCCGGATCGTCAAAGGCAATGCCCTGGGACTCTCTTGTCTTACGATTGATCTGACGCAGGCTGGTCAGCCCGCGCTGGCGCTCTTCCACAACCAGCCAGTCGGTAAACAGGGTAAATCCTTCCAGCATGACTTCGTGACGCGGCGCGATCAGGGTCTCCCACTGCTGCTCATCGCGCAGGGTAGTGCGATAAAGGCCGAAGTTCTTACCCTCACGGTTAGAGCGCAGATAGAAAGCGTGCTGATAGTGATCGAGGCTATATTCATGATCTTTACGCCGCGGTAGAAAACAGACCGGCTCGGCGTCGGTCATTTCCGCATTGAGCAGCAGCACTTCGCTGGTGGTCGCGCTGGCCAGATAGATCACCACAAACTGCTGGGAAGTCGTCTTGTGTGCGCTGACGTAAAAAGTATCGTCCTGCTCTTCATACACCAGAACATCCGCACTGGCCGGGGTCCCCAGACGGTGGCGCCAGACCTGATACGGCAGCAGCGTGGTGGGATGTTTACGCACGTACCACAGGGTCTGCGAATCGTTACTCCAGGCAAAATCAGGCGAGACGTTCTCCAGCACTTCCGCAAATTGCCGGTCGTCGTTTAAGGGAAAGAAGCGCAGGCTATACTGGCGTCGGGAGAGATAGTCTTCCGCCACCGCCATCAGGCTGTTGTCGGGCGAAACGCCTAATCCGCCGAGGGTATAGAATTCGCTGCCGGCCGCACGCTGGTTACCGTCAAGCAGGACGTCCCATTCATCCCACTCCTCTTTGACTACCGGCTGGCGTTGATAAATCGCGTACTCGCAGCCCGGCTCGTAGACCTGACGGTAACGATAGCCATTTTTGCTGTAGGGGGCTGACACTTCGCGCTGCGGAATACGGTCGATAATCTCCTTGAGTACCCTGTCCTGCAGGCTACTTTGCGAAGACATCACTTTTTTGCCGTACTCATTTTCCTGGCGCAGATAATCCAGCACTTCCGCCTGCGAGCGATCGTCATCGCGCAGCCAGTAGTAATTATCGATTCGCGTGTCGCCATGTAATGTCATGGCATGGGGGATCCGTTTCGCTTTTGGTGGCATCTGCTTATTCTTCTGCGGCTTGTATTGAGTACTAAAATTTTCAGGCTGCTTCAAAGCAGCCTGAAGGGTGACGTGACTACACAATATATAAGGGTGGCAAAAGTCGCCAGCGATGCAAGCGAAACGTGCGGATTTAAGCCGTTACGGCCTGTTTTTGCGCCTGAATATCCCTTTCGATATCTTCACGCACTTCCTGCGGGAGCTTCAGCGCTTCGCCGAGGGCGTTCAGATAGCTGCGTTCCATAAAGTGGTCAATATCAATGACCGCGCAGCTGATATAGTAAACTTCAAGCGCCTCTTGCTCGCTGCTGATACCCTGCGCCAGGCTCTGCGGGTCGAGGGGCTGCGCCAGCGCCCGGTCAATTAACACCCGGCCCTGGACGTCGACGTTTGCCGCACGCAGCTGCTCTTCGATATTTGCCCGCTCGCGTTCGTCAATATGTCCATCGCTTTTGGCGGCGAAGACCAGCGCCATAATCAGCCGTTCGCTGCTGGCATCGAGTTCGGCCGGTGCGGGAGATGGCGCCTGTGCGGGCGCGACATCAGCCGATGCCTGCTGCGCGTTGGCGCGCATCTTCTGCTGATATTTATTCCATAAAACGCTGCCCGCAACCGCGCCGCCGCCGACCAGCAGCGCACCGGTGCCGTATTTGGCTAACAGCTTGCGCGATGATTTGCTGGCGACCAGCAGCCCGGCCAGCCCGCCAAGCGCGCCCGGCAGGAGTAAATTTTTGCCGCTTGATTGATCGTCAGATGAAGAAGACCGCCCCTGCTGACCCAGCAGAGACTGCAGTTGATTAAGCCAGTTAGCCATACATTTCCTCGTTGCGCGATAAGCGATACCACCAGCCTAAACGACGCGACGTCAGGAAACGTTATCGGCAGCTAAAGATGAGCAAATGTCGCGCCGGGAAGCGCGGGAGCCTGCCGCCAGAAGCGCTGGCGGCGGCAGCGTAGCTCAGGCCGCTTTCGCTTTGCGCGGCTTCGCCGGCGCCGGGGCTTCAGATTCGACGACGTCGTCGGTCTTGTCGCCCTCTTCTGCTTCTGCGCGATCGGCTGGCGCCTCGGCGGCGCCCTCGGCTTCCGGCAGCTTACCGGAGCGCAAAATATGGTTGAGGGTGTCTTTACGTTCGGCCAGCCACATCGCCATGCTATCGCGCTGCTCTTCATCGAGCGTTAGCGGGCATTCAACCAGCCAGTCGTTCAGTACTTCCGCCAGATCGAGCATTTTGTCATAAGCATCGGCCTCTTTTTTGCTGGCAAAAGACATTTTTTCCTCACCTTCGCGAATCACTACATATTTAATTTCAACCGCCATGATGCAGCCTCTCAGTACTGTATTTTTATACAGTATATCAAATTTCTTCCCCGAACTCAAATGACGCGCATAAAGACATGCGCAAACGTTTTCGTTTATAATGCGGCGCATGTTTTTTTACTGCGGAAGAGAGTTATGACTGTATTAGGTACGGCGCTGCGCCCTGCGGCAACAAAGGTAATGCTGTTAGGTTCCGGTGAACTGGGTAAAGAAGTGGCCATTGAATGCCAGCGCCTGGGAATTGAGACCATCGCCGTCGATCGTTACCCTGACGCTCCGGCCATGCAGGTCGCACACCGTTCGCACGTCATCAATATGCTGCACGGCGAAACGTTGCAGGCGCTGATTGAGCAGGAAAAGCCTGACTTTATCGTGCCGGAAATCGAGGCCATCGCCACCGATACACTGGTCGCGCTGGAGCAGGCCGGGCAGAAAGTCGTCCCCACCGCGCGCGCGGCAAAGCTCACCATGAATCGCGAAGGGATCCGCCGCCTGGCCGCTGAAGAGCTGAAGCTGCCGACCTCCGCCTACCGTTTTGCCGACAGCGAATCCGCCTTCCGCGAAGCCGTCGCCGGGATAGGCCTGCCGTGCATCGTCAAGCCGGTAATGAGCTCATCGGGTAAAGGCCAGAGCTTTATTCGTTCCAGCGAACAGCTGGCTGACGCCTGGCAGTATGCGCAGCAGGGCGGCCGCGCCGGAGCCGGACGCGTTATCGTTGAAGGCGTGGTGAATTTTGATTTCGAGATTACCCTTCTCACCGTCAGCGCCGCGGATGGCGTACACTTCTGCGCGCCGGTCGGTCATCGCCAGGAAGATGGCGACTATCGTGAATCCTGGCAGCCGCAGCAGATGAGCGCGCTGGCGCTGGAACGCGCGCAGGAAATCGCCCGTCAAGTGGTGCTGGCGCTGGGCGGCTACGGCCTGTTCGGCGTCGAACTGTTCGTCTGCGGTGATGAGGTGATTTTTAGCGAAGTCTCGCCGCGCCCGCACGACACCGGTATGGTCACGCTGATTTCACAGGACTTATCCGAGTTCGCCCTGCACGTTCGCGCCTTCCTCGGCCTGCCGATTGGCGCGATTCGCCAGTACGGCCCGGCGGCCTCGGCGGTGATCCTGCCGCAGCTAACCAGCCAGAACGTCACTTTCAGCAATATTCAGGCCGCGGTCGGCGCGGGACTGCAGCTGCGTCTGTTCGGCAAGCCGGAAATTGACGGTTCGCGTCGTCTGGGCGTGACGCTGGCGATAGCCGATAACGTTGAGGAAGCTGTTGCGCGCGCCAAAGCGGCGGCGTCAGCGGTCGTGGTCGCAGGATAAAAAAAAGCCCGGTCGCAGACCGGGCCTCTGGTGAGTGCGCGAAGATTACTTCGCGCCTTCTACCGCCTCACGAGCCAGTTTGGTGATACGGTCGTAATCACCGGCTTCCAGCGCATCCGCCGGCACCAGCCAGGAGCCGCCGATGCACAGTACGCTGTTCAGCGCCAGATAGTCGCGATAGTTCGCCGGAGAGATGCCGCCAGTCGGGCAGAAGCGAATGTGCGCGAACGGGCCGCCAATCGCCTGCAGCGCTTTCACGCCGCCGTTTGCTTCCGCCGGGAAGAATTTGAACTCTTTCAGGCCATACTGCATACCCAGCATCAGCTCGGATACGGTGCTGATCCCCGGGATCAGCGGAATAGTGCCTTCGCCGGTCGCCGCTTTCAGCAGGGATTCGGTCAGGCCAGGGCTGATAGCAAACTGCGCGCCCGCTTCGGTCACTTCTTTCAGCTGCTCAACGTTAGTGACGGTACCGGCACCGACAATCGCTTCCGGGACTTCTTTGGCGATCGCGCGGATAGCGTCCATCGCGCACTCGGTACGCAGGGTCACTTCCAGTACGCGTACGCCGCCTGCAACCAGCGCTTTCGCCATTGGCACAGCGTGTTCCAGCTTTTTCACCACGATTACCGGTACTACCGGACCGGAGGTGAGGATTGCTTCTGCAGTTGTTTTCCAGTTTTTCATCAGATTTTCTCTCGCCAGATCTATAAATCGAATCGTCTTAAAAATTGATGCAGGTTGCGCCCTGTTCTGCTCCGGAGAGTTTCTCACGCAGCGCACCGAACATTTCCCGGCCGGTTCCCACGCGCGAACCGCTCAGGTCAGGAATATGCGCCTGACGCGCGGCCAGCTCTGCGTCATCGACCAGCAGCGTTAGCTCGCCCGTCTGGCCGTTGACGCGGATGATATCGCCATCGCGTACCTTCGCCAGCAGGCCCCCATCGTACGCTTCTGGCGTCACGTGGATCGCCGATGGCACTTTGCCTGATGCGCCGGAGAGACGACCATCGGTTACCAGCGCAATTTTGAAACGGCGGTCCAATAATACACCAAGTGGCGGCATAAGTTTATGTAATTCTGGCATGCCGTTCGCTTTTGGCCCCTGATGACGGACGACAACCACGCAATCTTTGTCGAGCAGCCCCGCTTCAAAGGCGGGCAGTACGTCATGCTGGCTCTCGAAAACCACCGCAGGAGCTTCAATAATCTGGTTTTCAACCGGCACGGCGGAGGTTTTCATGACCGCGCGTCCGAGGTTACCGCTCAGCACTTTGGTGCCGCCGTGGCGAGAGAACGGTTTGTCAAACGTGGCGATAACCTGTTCGTCCAGCGGCGCGGTCGCCCCTTCGCGCCAGTCAAGTTCGCCGTTATTAAGCCAGGGTTCCATGGTGTAGCGAGAGAGGCCGAAGCCGGCCACGGTGTGAACATCTTCATGCAGCAGGCCGCCTTTCAGCAGCTCGCGCACCAGCACCGGCACGCCGCCAGCCGCCTGGAAGTGGTTAATATCCGCCGGGCCGTTCGGGTAGAGGCGCGCCAGCAGCGGCACCACGTCAGAGAGATCGGAGAAATCATCCCAGTTAATGATAATCCCTGCCGCCCGCGCCATAGCCACCAGGTGCATGGTGTGGTTGGTAGAGCCGCCGGTTGCCAGCAGCGCGACAATCCCGTTGACCACCACTTTTTCATCAAACATTTTGCCCAGCGGCATCCACTCGTTACCGTTGCCGGTCAGGCGGGTCACCTGGCGGGCGGCGGCGGCGGTCAGCGCTTCGCGCAGCGGCGCATCCGGATGCACGAATGACGATCCGGGCAGCTGCATCCCCATAAACTCAACCACCATCTGGTTGGTATTGGCGGTACCGTAGAAGGTACAGGTGCCAGGCGCATGGTAAGACGCGGCTTCGGACTCCAGCAGCGCCATACGATCCACTTTGCCTTCCGCATAGAGCTGACGAATGCGCACTTTTTCTTTATTCGCCAGGCCGCTGGCCATCGGCCCGGAAGGGATAAAGATGGACGGCAGGTGGCCGAAAGACAGCGCAGCCATCGCCAGGCCGGGGACAATTTTATCGCAGACGCCGAGGTAGAGCGCGCCGTCAAACATGTTGTGCGACAGGCCAATCGCGGCGGACATGGCAATCACTTCGCGGCTGAGCAGCGACAGCTCCATCCCATCCTGCCCCTGCGTCACGCCATCGCACATCGCCGGAACGCCGCCGGCGACCTGGCCTACCGCGTTCGCGGAGTGCAGCGCTTTGCGGATAATGTCCGGATAGCGCTCATAGGGCTGGTGGGCGGACAGCATATCGTTGTAGGAGGTAATAATGGCGATGTTATTGCGCAGCATGCTTTTCAGCGAGGCTTTGTCATCCGCCTGGCAGGCGGCAAAGCCGTGGGCCAGGTTACCGCATGCCAGCTGGGCGCGATGAACGGTGTCGGTTTTGGCCTGGTTAATCCGGGCGAGGTAGGCTTCGCGGGTATCGCGCGAGCGTTCGATGATGCGATTTGTTACCCGTAACATTTCAGAATTCATAAAGGCTCCTCAAATTTCATCTGTCCGGCCGCAGCGCTTTAGCGGTACTTTTAGGGGCTTAGGGCACCAGTACTGGGGCTCAGGGGCAAAATATCTGCAGGCAGTGTAATAAAAAAAGCCCCGGGGGTGAATCCTCCGGGGCTTAAAAGATTAAAAATTACGCGACTTGCTGCGTCAGATCATGTTACCGGTAAAATAACCCTGACGGAGGAGCTGGCGATTACTCAAACTCGTTCCACGAACGACCGTCGCGGGTGATCATCGCCACGGAGGCAACCGGCCCCCAGGTACCCGCCTGATACGGTTTCGGCGAATCACGATCGGCAGCCCAGGCTTCAGTGATGGAATCGACCCACTTCCACGCCTCTTCCACTTCATCACGACGGACGAACAGCGCCTGGATACCGCGCATCGTTTCCAGCAGCAGGCGCTCGTAGGCATCCGCCAGGTGGGTTTGATTAAAGGTTTCCGAGTAGCTCAGATCCAGCTTGGTGATCTGCAGGTTATGCTTGTGGTCAAGTCCGGGAACTTTGTTCAGCACCTGGATATCCACCCCTTCATCCGGCTGCAGACGAATGGTCAGCTTATTCTGCGGCAGCTCTTGCCAGGTCTCTTTGAACAGGTTCAGTTCCGGCGTCTTGAAGTAAACCACGACTTCGGAACACTTGGTCGGCAGACGTTTACCGGTACGCAGGTAGAACGGTACGCCCGCCCAGCGCCAGTTGTCGATATCCACGCGGATCGCCACGAAGGTTTCTGTATGGCTGGACTTGTTGGCCCCCTCTTCCTCGAGGTAGCCCGGCACTTTTTTGCCCTGGGCAAAACCGGCGGTGTACTGGCCGCGCACCGTTTTTTCACGCACGTTGGTGCGGTCAATGCGGCGCAGCGATTTCAGCACCTTCACTTTTTCATCGCGGATGCTATCGGCAGTCAAATCTGACGGCGGGGACATGGCAATCATGCACAGAATTTGCAGCAGGTGGTTCTGGATCATGTCGCGCATCTGCCCGGCCTGATCGAAGTAGCCCCAGCGGCCCTCAATGCCCACCTCTTCCGCCACGGTGATCTCGACGTGATCGATGGTGCGGCTGTCCCAGTTATTGACGAACAGCGAGTTGGCAAAGCGCAGCGCCAGCAGGTTCAGCACAGTCTCTTTACCCAGATAGTGGTCGATACGGTAGACCTGGCACTCTTCAAAGAACTCACCCACCCGATCGTTGATCTCGCGGGAGGTTTCCAGGGAGGTACCCAGCGGTTTCTCCATCACCACGCGGGCCGGCTTGGCGTTCAGCTTCGCTTCACCCAGACCTTTGCAAATCGCGCCAAAGGTGCTCGGCGGCATGGCGAAATAGTTAATGGTCACCCGCTCTTTTTGATCGAGCATTTTGCCCAGGCGGGTAAACGCTTTGGTATCGTTGACGTCAAGGTTACAAAAATCCAGACGCCCGCTCAGGGTCTCCCACAAACCTTCATCGATTTTCTCCTTCATGAAGGTTTCCATCGCTTCGCGGACTACCTTGGTGTAAGCGTCTTTGTCCCAGTCGGCGCGACCGACGCCGATGATGCGGGTGTCAGGGTGGATCTGGCCCGCTTTTTCAAGCTGATACAGGGAAGGCAGCAATTTACGTCGCGCCAGGTCACCCTTCGCGCCGAAAATGACCAGATCGCATGCCTGGGCCGTTTGCGTTACCGCCATGTCATTCTCCTTAGTTGATAGCCCGGTGCTTATGCCAGACTATAGTTGTATTTGTAATTTTCTTTCACTGCATCGTACTGTGTTTACGAATTTCCCGAAACCCTCAGCGGCCGTTCCCGCTGCTAAATCGCACAGGGTGGAAAATAGAGGCTGAGATTTTGGGCATGCGGCTAATATTGTTCGTTGTTTCGACCGATTATCAGTTAGTAAAATACGACTCTGATCATGTAATGAAAAAAAACAACATATTTTCAGGTCATTCCTCACCGTTTCCGACTACGGAGGGGTATATTCTTGCTAAAACGCCTGATGATTTCACCCATTAATGAAATCGCTTCCATTGATGAGCGCCCGATTACCCATGAATATGCTGGAAAAAATCCAGTCCCGGCTGGAACACCTTAGCAAATCTGAACGCAAAGTGGCGGAAGTCATCCTTGCTACCCCCGCGCAGGCCATTCATTCAAGTATTGCCGCCCTGGCGCTGGAAGCCGGCGTCAGTGAGCCCACGGTTAACCGTTTCTGCCGCAGCCTGGAAACGCGCGGTTTCCCGGATTTCAAACTGCATCTTGCACAAAGCCTGGCGCACGGTACGCTCTATGTTAACCGCAACGTCGATGAAGACGACAGCGTTGAGTCCTATACGGGAAAGATATTTGAGTCAGCCATGGCCAGTTTAGATCAGGTCCATCATTCTCTCGACATGTCGGCGATCAATCGCGCGGTTGACCTGCTCACGCAGGCGAAGAAAATCGCCTTTTTTGGCCTGGGCTCTTCGGCCGCCGTCGCCCACGACGCGATGAACAAGTTTTTCCGTTTTAACGTGCCGGTGATCTATTCCGACGACATCGTCCTGCAACGCATGAGCTGTATGAACTGTAATGACGATGATGTGGTGGTGATCATCTCGCATACCGGCAGGACTAAAAGCCTGGTGGAGCTGGCTCAGCTGGCCCGCGAAAACGATGCGATGGTGATCGCGATTACCTCCCCCGGCACGCCGCTTTCCCGGGAATCAACGCTGGCGATTACCCTGGACGTACCGGAAGATACCGATATCTATATGCCGATGGTCTCCCGCTTAGCGCAGCTGACGGTGATTGATGTCCTAGCGACCGGCTTCACCCTGCGGCGGGGAGCAAAATTCAGAGATAACTTGAAGAGGGTCAAGGAAGCGCTCAAGGAATCGCGCTTTGATAAAGAGCTCAGCGTACACAGCAATGACCAATAAAAGTAGAAACAAAGCACTATCCTATTACACCGTCGGTAACGTTCCGGTATAGCGACTTTGCTCGTCGGCGCTACCGAATCCATGTTCACGCAACACCAAAGTTGTTTCAGTCAACGGAGTATTACATGTCCAGAAGGCTTCGCAGAACCAAAATCGTGACTACCTTAGGCCCGGCTACCGACCGCGATAACAACCTTGAGAAGGTTATTGCCGCAGGCGCTAACGTGGTACGTATGAACTTCTCTCACGGCACCGCGGAGGATCATCAGATCCGTGCGGATAAAGTCCGTGAGATTGCGGCGAAACTGGGCCGTCATGTCGCGATTCTCGGTGACCTACAGGGGCCGAAAATCCGCGTTTCCACCTTCAAAGAAGGCAAAATTTTCCTCAATATCGGCGATAAATTCCTCCTCGACGCAAACCTGGGTAAAGGCGAAGGCGACAAAGAGAAAGTCGGCATCGACTATAAAGGGCTCCCGGCTGACGTGGTTCCGGGCGACATTCTGCTGCTGGACGACGGCCGCGTACAGCTGAAGGTCCTGGAAGTTCAGGGCATGAAGGTGTTCACCGAAGTCACCGTCGGCGGACCGTTGTCCAACAATAAGGGGATTAACAAGCTGGGCGGCGGCCTCTCGGCAGAAGCGCTGACGGAGAAAGACAAAGCGGACATCATCACCGCCGCCAAAATTGGCGTCGATTACCTGGCCGTCTCCTTCCCGCGCTGCGGCGAAGACCTGAACTACGCTCGTCGCCTGGCGCGCGATGCCGGCTGCGATGCCAAAATCGTCGCCAAAGTCGAGCGCGCGGAAGCGGTATGCGATCAGGACGCGATGGATGACGTGATCCTCGCCTCCGACGTTGTCATGGTGGCACGCGGCGACCTCGGCGTGGAAATCGGCGATCCGGAGCTGGTCGGCATCCAGAAGGCGCTGATCCGCCGCGCCCGTCAGCTGAACCGCTCGGTCATTACCGCGACGCAGATGATGGAGTCGATGATCACCAACCCGATGCCAACCCGCGCCGAAGTCATGGACGTGGCGAACGCCGTGCTGGACGGCACCGACGCCGTGATGCTGTCGGCAGAAACCGCCGCGGGCCAGTATCCGTCTGAGACCGTTGCCGCGATGGCGCGCGTCTGCCTCGGCGCGGAAAAAATCCCCAGCCTCAACGTCTCCAAGCACCGCCTGGACATTCAGTTCGATAACGTGGAAGAAGCCATTGCGATGTCCGCCATGTACGCGGCGAACCACCTCAAGGGCGTCACCGCTATCATTACCATGACGGAATCCGGTCGGACCGCGCTGATGACTTCCCGCATCAGCTCCGGCCTGCCGATTTTCGCGCTGTCTCGCCACGAGCGCACGCTGAACCTGACCGCGCTGTATCGCGGCGTGACCCCGGTGCATTTCGATAGCGTCAATGAAGGCGTAGCCGCTGCGCACGACGCGGTAACGCTGCTGCGTGATAAAGGCTATCTGGTGACCGGCGACCTGGTTATCGTCACTCAGGGTGACGTGATGAGCACCATCGGTAGCACCAACACCACCCGCATTCTGACCGTCGAGTAAGCCTCTCCACCTACCTGCCAGCGCCGCAGCTGGCAGGTATTTTTTTGCCCCCTCGCCCGCTAAACTACGCAAGCCAGCTCAACAATAGCGTGGCGGTAATCACCGTCGACGCGCCGCCGATACGGGTGGCTATCTGGGCAAAAGGCATTAATCCCATTCGGTTTGATGCCGAGAGAATGGCAACGTCTCCCGTCCCCCCAAGCCCGCTGTGGCAGCTGGTGACGATGGCCGCTTCGACCGGGTACATATTCAAACGAGAAGCGATAAGAAAGCCGCTTAGCGCCATCGCAATGACGATTGAGCCACAAACCACCACGTAGCCAACCGAGAAGACCGCGACCACGCTTTCCAGAGGAACATACAGCATTCCCAGGCCTATCATCAGCGGCCAAACCAGCGCGGCGGAGACGAACTTGTAGCAGCTGTGCGCCCCCAGTTCCATCGCCGCCGGGATAACTTTCGCGTATTTGCAAAATACCGCGGCCAGAATCATCAGCACCGGCCCCGGAATATGCACCACCTTTTCCAGCAGACCGCCGACGATAAAAAACGCGCAAATCATTAATAATCCGGCCCCCATCAGCTGGAAATCCGTGGGCTGCGCGCGCTGATTTTGCGCAAAGACGCTGTTATCTTCATGGCTGCGGATCAGCATTCCGCTGCCGGAGAGCGAAGGACGTCGCGTCCCCATGCGCGCCAGAAAACCGGCGCAGATGATGGCGAAAATGTTGCCCACCACGGCAGCCGGCGCCAGCTGCGCCACGTAAACGTCGGGCGTTTGCCCGAGAATAGCTGAATAGGCCAGCGACAGGGGCAGGATCCCTTCACCGATACCGCCGCCGATGATCGGCACGATAATAAAGAAAAAGGTGTGGTAGAAACTGTAGCCAACCAGGCTGCCCACCAGCAGGCCGGTTAAGATCGCCGCCCCGGTCCCCACCACCAGCGGGACAAACATACGTACCATTCCCTGAATCAGGATGGTTCTGTTCATGCCCAGAATGCTGCCGACGACCAGGCAGGCGATGACGAAATAGAGGAGGTTGGCCTCTTTCATCAGCAAGTGCACGGTATCGAGTGTATGCGCTTCGAACATGCCGAAATAGACCAGCACCGACGGCGTCATCAGGCACAAAATGGCCGGGCCGCCAACCTCCTTGAGGATCGGCACCATTCGGCCAATTTTAGCCAGCGCGAACCCCAGGGTCATGATTACCGCCAGACCGCCAATCATGTTCTTCGGCAGCAGGCCTGCGGTCGCGGAGATGGCAACAATTGCGGCTATCCCGATAAAGAGCACCAACGGCACGGCGCCGACCTCAATATTGGATAAAAGTCGTGGCGCCTGCCCGCTCGGCAGCGTTTTATCTATCGGGTGGTTGAGTGAGTTATTTTCCATATTTTTACCTGAATAATGATGTCACGTAGGGTATCGACGCAATATTAAAAGCGCGCAATCAAATAAATAAAAAAGTGCCAGGCAAAATACCAATGAAACAAAAAAACGTTAGCACAGGACGTTAACATTAAAAAATAAAATCCAGGTTTTACTGTCGTGCTTTGTGACTAAAGCATAATATTTATTTTAAGTAATTTAATTTATTACCCTGAAACTAAAGTTACCGGCATCGGTATAACTGAATAGCAGAGAGATAAAGTGATGACTCTGTCCTTTTTTCTCTATTTGTAAGTAAAGTATTTAAGACGAAATTATTTAAACCCCAGCGACTGTGATGACTATCACCTTTTAAATATTATGGGATCGCTAGATTAAAAAAACACAACGTAGCCGATAATATATTTTCAGGACATCTTATGCCTTCACTGCTCTTAGAATCCCTTTTTCCCCTGGTGTTTATCATGCTGCTCGGATGGCTAAGCGGTAAGCTGGGCTATACCCGCCGCGAGGATGCGTCCGTACTGGCCACGGTGGTCATTCGTTTCGCGCTTCCCTTCCATCTTTTTATCGGCGCACTGAATACTCATCCCGATAAGATGAAAAACTTCACCTTTATGGCGGTGTTAGTCATCGGTCTGATGGGGTCATATATCCTCACGCTCCTGATCTCACGCTATGTTTTTCGTCATGATATTAAAACCAGCGCGATTCAGTCCCTGGTGTGCGCGTTCCCCGACATGGCCTACTTTGGCGCTCCCGTGCTTGCGGTGCTGATTGGTCCGGAGGGTTTTCTCGGCGTGCTTATCGGTAACCTGGTGACCAGCGTATTGATGATCCCCCTGACCATCATCCTGATTCGCATGGGTGACAAGCGCGGCCGCGCTGACGCGGAACAGCCTAATCCGCTGCGGCTTATCCTGCAAAACCTGTTTAAAGCCGTCCGAAACCCGATCGTCTGGATACCGATTTCCGGGGTACTGCTCAGCCTTGCCGGAGTACAGCTGCCGCACATGCTGAGCATGCCCATTGAGATGGTGGGAAAAGTGGCGGGCGGCCTCTCCCTGTTCGCCCTTGGGCTGCTATTTTACGGCGAACGTCCTACGGTCAATATTCAAACCTGTACCAATATCAGCATCAAGAATCTGCTCCAGCCGGCCATGATGGCCGTAGCCGGCCTCGCCTTCGGGCTCAGCCATAGCCTGATGCAGCAGGTCATTATCATCGGCGCGACGCCTTCCGCCATTGCGGCAGGGATGTTTGCCCTGCGCAGCGATACCTATATCGAGCCCGCCTCATCCTCTATTTTGCTCGGTACCGCAGTGGGCGTCGTCACTGAAGGATTCATGATTTATTTAATCTCTTAATCACTGAAATAAAGCCCGAAGAATTCCGGAAATTATTTATTATGATATTCAGGAGTCATCAAATGTTAGCCACAGAAACCTTATATACGCCCTATAACGGCGCCGTGCTGCTGGAAAACCCGTTATTAAATAAAGGTCTCGCGTTTACTGAAGGTGAACGGACCGCGTTTAATCTTCAGGGTCTGCTGCCGCATAATGTCGAAACGATTGAAGAGCAAACCGCGCGCGCGTGGGGGCAGTTTTGCCAGTTTAAACGGGATATTTCGCGCCATATCTACCTGCGAAATATTCAGGATACTAACGAGACCCTATTCTATAATCTGCTGCGCAGCCATATGAAAGAAACGCTGCCGATCATCTATACCCCAACGGTAGGTGAAGCATGTGAACACTTCTCTGAAATTTATCGCCGGGGACGCGGTCTGTTTATTTCATGGCCTAACCGTCACAACATTGATGAGATGCTGCAGGGCTTTTCCCGCAATGATATCAACGTTATTGTGGTGACCGACGGCGAGCGCATTCTTGGCCTCGGCGACCAGGGGATTGGCGGCATGGGGATCCCGATTGGTAAACTCTCGTTATATACAGCCTGCGGGGGTATACACCCGGCATCAACGCTCCCCATTATGCTGGACGTGGGCACCAACAACGCCCAGCATCTTGAGGACCCGCTGTATATGGGCTGGCGTCATCCGCGTATAAGCGACGAGCAGTACATGGAATTTATGGACATGTTTGTCCATGCCATCACGCAGCGCTGGCCCAATGTGCTACTACAGTTCGAAGATTTTGCGCAAAAAAACGCCACCCGGCTTCTTAACCGCTATCGTCACCAGCTGTGCTGTTTCAACGATGATATTCAGGGCACGGCAGCCGTGACCTCAGGTACGCTGATCGCTGCCGCCGCTGCTGCCGGTACGCGGATCCGCGATCAGCGCGTGGTGTTTCTCGGCAGCGGATCGGCCGGATGCGGGATAGCGGAAAAAATCATTGCGCTGATGGTTGATGACGGGCTCTCAGAGCAGGAAGCGCGCAATCGCATCTTTATGGTCGACCGCCCTGGCCTGTTGACCGATGAGATGCCGGATTTGCTGGACTTCCAGCAGGGCCACGTCACGCCGCGGAAAAATCTTACCCGCTGGGATACCAGTGCGGCCCACCTGTCGCTGATGGATGTTGTACGCAACGTCCATCCCACCGTACTGATTGGCGTATCCGGCCAGCCGGGACTGTTCAGCGAAGAGATTATCAAAGAGATGCACCGGCACTGCCCGCGTCCGATTATTATGCCGCTGTCCAACCCGACCTCCCGCGCCGAAGCCCAGCCGAAGGATCTGCTGGAATGGACCCGGGGGAATGCGCTAATTGCCACCGGCAGCCCGTTCGCGCCCGTATTCTATGACGGTAAGACCTACGATATCGCACAGTGCAACAATGCCTATGTTTTCCCCGGTCTGGGGCTAGGGATTCTGGCCAGCAAAGCGGCGCGCGTGACCGAAGGGATGCTTATCGCCTGCAGTAAAACCCTGGCCGCCCACTCGCCTTTGGCCACCCGCGACGCCGGCGGATTACTGCCGCCGGTCGACGAGATTGAGATGATTTCCCGGGCAATTGCCGCAGAGGTCGCACGCGCGGCTCAGCAGGATGGCGTCGCGCCGCAGATTGACGAGGCTCAGCTGGCCGCGAATATCGATAAAATGTTCTGGCGAGCGCGCTACACCGCGTATAAACGATCGCCATTTTGATCGCCATCCCAGACACATATTACGGGAAGCGCGCCGGCTTCCCGCCGCACCGGGAAACCCCGCATGATTAATGTGCTGATTGTCGATGATGATTCCATGGTGGCCGAGCTGAACCGGCTGTTTCTCAGCCGGGTGGCGGATTTCCACTGCTGCGGCGTGGCCCCCACGGTCCGCGAAGCCAGGGAGATGCTCAGCCATTTGGCGCAGGTCGATCTGGTGCTGCTGGATGTCTACATGCAGCAAGAGAACGGGCTGGATCTGCTGCCCGCGCTACGCGCCGATGCGCGAAATATTGATGTCATTATGATTACCTCCGCTGCCGATAGGTGCACGGTTCAGACGGCGCTGCATTATGGCGTGGTCGATTACCTGATTAAACCGTTTCAGTTTCCGCGCTTTGAGGAGGCGCTGTTGTCATGGCGTAAAAAGCGCGATCTGAAGAATGCGAAATCCAGCTACGCCCAGGCCGATGTGGACAGCCTGCTGCGCGGCGGGGTTCAGCAGCAGGAAAGCGCACGCCGCTTGCCGAAAGGGCTTACGCCGCAGACGCTTCGTCTGGTGTGCCAGTGGATTGACGCCTGGCAGGAACGTGACTTTTCGACCAATGAACTGGCCGCGGCGCTGCAGATATCCCGGGTCTCATGCCGCAAATATCTGATTTGGCTGGAGCAGATAAATATCCTCTACACCACCAACCATTACGGCATCACCGGTCGTCCGGAATATCGTTACCGGCTCGTTGCCGATCATTTGGCGCTACTCAAACAATACGGCTAATGAACCCGGTGAGGCCATTGGCTGCGATTTTCACCCCTGATGCGGCTTCTTCTTGGGGTACAGCTCTTTACGCTTGTAGGGCTCGATTTCACCCGGCTTGCGCGTTTTCAGCAGCTTGAGGATCCAGGTGTACTGCTCGGTATGCGGCTTCACGAACACTTCCACCTCTTCGTTCATCCGCCGGGCGATAGTGTTATCGTCCGCCTCCAGCAGATCGTCCATCGGCGGGCGCACCAGCACCGTCAGACGATGCGTTTTACCATCATAGACCGGGAACAGCGGTACGACGCGGGCGCGGCAGACTTTCATTAAACGGCCGATCGCCGGGAGCGTCGCTTTATAGGTGGCAAAGAAATCAACAAACTCGCTGTGCTCGGCGCCGTGATCCTGATCCGGCAGATAGTAGCCCCAGTACCCCTGACGCACCGACTGAATAAACGGTTTGATCCCGTCGTTGCGCGCGTGCATACGTCCACCGAAACGACGGCGCACGGTATTCCAGACGTAATCAAATACCGGATTGCCCTGATTATGGAACATCGCCGCCATTTTTTGCCCGCCGGAAGCCATCAGCATCGCCGGAATATCCACGCCCCAGGCATGGGGAACCAGAAAGATCACCTTCTCGTTGTTTCTCTGCATCTCCTCGATGATCTCTTTGCCCTGCCAGTCGACGCGAGAAAGAATGCGCTGCGGGTCGCGCAGGCCTAACTCCGCCATCATGACCATCGCCTGCGGCGCGGAGGCATACATTGCATCAATAATGGCTTCTCGTTCCTGCTCACTCTTTTCCGGGAAACAGTACAGCAGGTTAATCTGCGCCCGACGGCGCGAACTCTTTGCCAGACGCCCCACAAAGCGCCCCATTTTGCCGAGAATCGGATCGCGGAAAGAGGCCGGCGTCAGAGCGATACCGGCGAAGGCAAAAACCCCTAACCACGCGCCCCAGTAGCGCGGTAGCAAAAAGGATTTTTCAAATTTTGGAATAAATTCAATATTATTTTTTTTCGTTTCCATGCCCAATCCGCAGAATTACCGCTCAATAAAGATAATGGGTTAGTTTAGCGATACGTTGAGTAACGTACAAAAGAAAAAGCCGGCGCACAGCGTGCACCGGCTTTAACTGACGGAAGGTTAGTCAAACCGCAGCTGCGGAATCACCTGTTTTGCCTGCGCCAGATAATCGGTACGGTCGGAACCGCTGAGCCCTTCCGTACGCGGCAGTTTCGCCGTTAGCGGGTTGACCGCCTGCTGGTTGATCCACACTTCATAATGCAGATGCGGACCGGTAGAACGCCCTGTGTTGCCCGACAGCGCAATACGATCGCCACGTTTCACCTTCTGCCCGGGTTTGACCAGCAGCTTACGCAGGTGCATATAGCGGGTGGTATAGGTGCGACCATGACGGACGGCGACGTAATAACCTGCCGCACCGCTACGTTTAGCCACCACCACTTCGCCATCCCCTACCGACAGCACCGGCGTGCCCTGCGGCATCGCAAAATCGACGCCACGATGCGGCGCGACGCGGCCGGTCACCGGGTTCAGACGACGCGGGTTAAAGTTCGAAGAGACGCGGAACTGACGTGCGGTCGGGAAGCGCAGGAACCCCTTCGCCAGGCCGGTACCGTTGCGGTCGTAGAATTTGCCATCCTCAGCGCGGATCGCGTAATAGTCTTTACCCTCCGAGCGCAGGCGCACGCCAAGCAGCTGGCTTTGCTCGCGCTTACCGTCGAGCATTTCACGCGACATCAGCACGGAGAATTCATCGCCTTTTTTCAGCTTACGGAAGTCCATCTGCCACTGCATGGCTTTGATCACCGCGCTGATTTCGGTACTGGTCAGGCCGGCATCGCGAGCGCTGGCGACAAAGCTGCCGCCTACGGTACCTTTCAGTACGCTATTGACCCAGTCGCCTTTTTGCAGCTCGCTGCTCATTTTGAAACCGTTTGCAACCCGATCGTAGGTGCGGGTTTCGCGGCGCGACATCTCCCAGGTCAGGCTTTGCAGGTCGCCATCCGCCGTCAGGGTCCAGGAGAGCTGTTGACCAATTTTCAGATTACGCAGCTCTTTATCCACCGAGGAGAGCCGGGCGATATCGCCCATATCAATGCCGTACTGATTAAGAATGCTGCTAAGCGTATCGCCGGTCGAGACCACATATTCGTGGCCACCGGAATCGCTATCCGCCTTGTCATCCAGTTCGTCCTGAGGGATAGCCTCTTCTTCCTGAGGCGCCTGATCGATGGGTTCCGAAGCTTCTGGCAGCAGCGAACGAATTTCGCTTTGTTCCAGCTCGATGGTTCTGGTGATGGGGGTGGATTCAGGATGGTGGTAAATGTAAGGCCGCCAGACGGCGACCGCTAATGTAAGAACGCTAAGCGACCCCAGCATAACGCGGTGAGGTCGTGGCAGATTGTTAAATGCCTGAGTGACAGCGCGGGCTATCTGTTGCACGTATTCACTTCCTCGTTATTCTCCTTTCAGGCAGCTTGAATACTGATTCGCCATCTGGCTCAGGAATTGCGGGTAACTCTCTTTACCCAGCTTAATTCCGATTCCAAGTGGATCCAGGGTTCCCATGCGCACGGACGTTCCCCTGGCAACAGCTTCGATGACCGCTGGCCTGAACTGTGGCTCAGCAAAAACGCAAGTTGCTTTTTGCTCAACCAGCTGTGTTCTGATTTCGTGTAAACGCTGCGCACCAGGCTGGATTTCAGGGTTGACAGTAAAATGACCCAGTGGGGTCAAACCGTAATGTTTTTCAAAGTAGCCGTAGGCGTCATGAAAAACGAAATATCCCTTCCCTTTCAGCGGTGCCAGCTCGGTCCCAACCTGCTTGTCGGTTGCGGCTAATTTTGCCTCAAAATCCTTCAGGTTGGCGTCAAGTTTGGCTCGACTCTGCGGCATAAGTTCCAATAATTTATCGTGGATTGCAACCGCCGAAAGGCGCGCTATCTCTGGGGAAAGCCACAGATGCATGTTATAGATGCCGTGATGGTGATCGTCGTCACTATTTTCCCCGGCGCCATGGTCGTGACCATGATGGTCGTCGTCGTCGTCGGTGCCTTTCATGAGTAACGGTTTCACGCCGTCAAGCTCGGCAATCGTCACCTTTTTGTTCGGCGCAATGCTTTGCGTTGACTTATCCATAAACGCCTCCATCTCTGGACCAATCCAGACCACTAAGTCTGCGTTCTGTAAGCGTTTTGCATCCGATGGCCGCAGCGAATAGTCATGCTCCGAGGCCCCGTCCGGCAGCAGTACCTGCGTCTGTGTCACCCCATCCGCGATAGCGGAAGCGATAAAACCCAGTGGCTTAAGGGAAGTGACAACCGCGGCGCTGGCCAACGGCGCATGGGCGAACAAAAAAGCGGCGCTAAGTCCAGCGCAAAGAAGCGTATTTTTATGTAACATAATGCGTCTAATCATCGTATAGAATGAGAAAGATGTGATATTATAACATTCACTGGCTTGTGCAACCTCTAATTTGATATGACAAATCTTGTAACTCTGGAAAACGTCGCGGTCGTTTATGGCCAAAGGCGCGTGCTGTCTGACATTTCGCTAACGCTAAAGCCGGGCAAAATTTTAACCTTACTGGGGCCGAACGGCGCCGGTAAATCGACCCTCGTGAGAGTGGTTCTGGGGCTGGTAGCACCCTCGGAAGGGATTATCAAACGCGACGGGCATCTGCGGATCGGCTATGTGCCGCAAAAGTTGCACCTTGATGCTACCCTGCCGCTGACCGTCAGCCGCTTTATGCTTTTACGTCCGGGAACGCACAAACGCGACATTCTGCCAGCGCTTAAGCGCGTGCAGGCCGGGCATCTGATCGACGCCCCTATGCAGAAGCTTTCCGGCGGAGAAACCCAGCGGGTACTGCTGGCACGGGCGCTGCTCAATCAGCCGCAGCTGCTGGTGCTCGACGAGCCGACGCAGGGCGTTGACGTCAACGGCCAGGTGGCGCTTTACGATCTGATTAACCAGCTGCGCCAGGAGCTTGATTGCGCCGTACTGATGGTTTCTCATGACCTGCATCTGGTAATGGCCAAAACCGACGAAGTGCTGTGCCTGAATCAGCATATTTGCTGCTCCGGCGCGCCGGAAGTGGTCTCTATGCACCCGGAATTTATCTCGATGTTCGGCCAGCGCGGCGCGGAACAGCTAGGGATCTATCGCCATCATCATAACCACCGCCACGACCTGCAGGGGCGGATTGTACTGCGTCGGGGAAATGACCGTTAATGATTGAATTACTGCTCCCCGGCTGGCTGGCCGGAATGATGCTCGCCTGTGCGGCGGGTCCGCTGGGATCGTTCGTCGTCTGGCGCCGGATGTCCTACTTCGGCGATACCCTGGCCCACGCCTCTCTGCTCGGCGTGGCTTTTGGTTTACTGCTCAACGTCAATCCGTTCTATGCGGTCATCGCGGTGACGCTGCTGCTGGCGGGCGGCCTGGTGTGGCTGGAGAAACGCCCCCACCTGGCGGTAGACACGCTACTCGGCATCATGGCGCACAGCGCGCTGTCGCTGGGCCTGGTGGTGGTCAGCCTGATGTCAAACGTGCGCGTCGATCTGATGGCCTATCTGTTCGGCGATCTGCTGGCGGTGACGCCGGAAGATTTGATCTCCATTGCGATTGGCGTGGTTATCGTGCTGGCGATCCTGCTCTGGCAATGGCGCAACCTGCTGTCGATGACCATTAGCCCGGACCTGGCGTTTGTTGATGGCGTTAAGCTTCAGCGGGTCAAGCTGCTATTGATGCTGGTGACCGCTCTGACCATCGGCGTGGCGATGAAGTTCGTCGGGGCGCTGATTATCACGTCGCTGTTGATTATTCCCGCCGCAACGGCCCGCCGCTTTGCCCGTACGCCGGAGCAAATGGCGGGAGTGGCGGTTGGCGTTGGAATGATTGCGGTTACCGGAGGATTGACCTTCTCGGCGTTCTACGACACGCCGGCGGGGCCTTCCGTGGTGCTGTGCGCCGCGCTGCTGTTTATTTTCAGCATGAGCAAGAAACCGGCCGCCTGACGCTTATGCGCCCGCGTCAGCCGTCATCAAAACTCGGCAGACGGCTATGGGCTCATGGCCGTCTGCCGACGTTGTAGCCCGGCTAAGGCGTTCACGCCGCAAGCCGGGACATCAAACCGCAATACCGCTTCAGCTATTTCCCCGGCTTGCGCTCCGCTTAGCCGGGCTACTGGCCTCTGCAGTCTGCCGTTTTATAGCCGGACAACGATTACGGCATTTCCGGCGGCGTAATGCCGAAGTGGGTCCAGGCCCGTACCGTCGCCATTCGCCCGCGCGGCGTACGCTGTAAAAAGCCCTGCTGGATCAGATACGGCTCCAGCACGTCTTCAATGGTTTCCCGCTCTTCACCGATGGCCGCCGCCAGGTTATCCAGGCCGACCGGCCCGCCAAAGAATTTATCGATGACCGCCAGCAGCAGCTTACGGTCCATATAATCAAAGCCTTCCGCATCCACGTTGAGCATATCCAGCGCCTGAGCGGCAATCTCCTCAGAGATACGCCCGTCGTAGCGAACCTCGGCAAAATCGCGCACCCTGCGCAGCAGGCGGTTGGCGATTCGCGGCGTACCGCGCGCGCGGCGCGCGACCTCCAGAGCCCCCTCTTCGCTCATCTCCAGTCCCATATAGCGGGCGCTGCGGCTGACAATATGCTGCAGGTCCGGGATCTGGTAGAACTCCAGGCGCTGAACGATGCCAAAACGGTCGCGCAGCGGCGATGTCAGCGAGCCGGCGCGAGTCGTCGCGCCAATCAGGGTAAACGGCGGCAGATCGATTTTTATTGAACGCGCCGCGGGCCCTTCGCCAATCATGATATCCAGCTGATAATCTTCCATTGCCGGATACAGGACTTCTTCGACCACCGGCGACAGGCGGTGGATCTCGTCGATAAACAGAACGTCGTGGGGCTCAAGATTGGTCAGCATCGCCGCCAGATCGCCCGCCTTCTCAAGCACCGGGCCGGAGGTGGTGCGCAGGTTAACGCCCATCTCGTTAGCGACGATGTTTGCCAGGGTGGTTTTCCCCAGCCCCGGCGGGCCAAAAATCAGCAGGTGATCGAGCGCGTCGCCGCGCAGCTTCGCCGCCTGGATAAAGATCTCCATTTGCGAACGGACGTGCGGCTGGCCCACGTACTCTTGCAGCAATTTTGGACGAATTGCGCGATCGGCCGCCTCTTCAAAACCGCTGCTGTCCGCCGATACCAGCCTGTCTGCTTCAATCATCCCTTACCTCACAACGCGGCGCGGAGCGCTTCGCGAATTAGCGTTTCACTGTTGGCATCCGGGCGTACGATTTTGCTGACCATCCGGCTGGCCTCCTGAGGTTTATAGCCCAGCGCCACCAGCGCGGCAACCGCTTCCTGTTCAGCATCATCGTCAGACGGGCCGGCCGGCGACGTCAGGACCAGATCCGCTGCCGGCGTGAACAGATCGCCGTGTAGTCCTTTGAAGCGGTCTTTCATCTCGACAATCAGGCGTTCCGCGGTTTTCTTGCCGATACCCGGCAGCTTCACCAGCGCCGCCAGCTCCTCGCGCTCAACGGCATTGACAAACTGCTGCGCCGACATGCCGGAAAGGATCGCCAGCGCCAGCTTCGGACCGACGCCGTTGGTTTTAATCAGCTCTTTAAACAGCGTGCGCTCCTGCTTGTTGTTAAAGCCATACAGCAGCTGTGCATCTTCACGGACGATAAAGTGGGTGAAAATGATCGCCTCTTTACCCACGTCCGGCAGCTCATAGAAGCAGGTCATCGGCAGATGAACCTCATAGCCTACGCCTCCCGTTTCAAGTAAAACCAGCGGGGGTTGTTTTTCGAGAATGATGCCTCTGAGTCTGCCTATCACATGGAGCTCCTGGATTAAGGGCCGAAAGTCTAATGCGGTATCATAAAAAAAGGCTGGATAGATATCCAGCCTGATTTCAGGTTATCGTAAGCGTCCGCGCGCCAGGTTCAGGCGGCTTTCGCCGATCTGAGCCGCGTTCTGGCTGACGTGGCAATGGGTGATGGCGATGGCTAAAGCATCCGCCGCATCCGCCTGCGGGTTAGCCGGCAGCTTAAGCAACGTGCGCACCATGTGCTGCACCTGGCTCTTTTCCGCGCTGCCGATGCCGACAACGGTCTGCTTTACCTGCCTGGCGGCGTACTCAAAGACCGGCAGGTCCTGATTCGTCGCCGCGACAATCGCCACGCCGCGCGCCTGGCCAAGCTTCAGCGCCGAGTCGGCGTTCTTTGCCATAAACACTTGTTCGATGGCAAAATAGTCCGGCTGGAACTGGGTAATAATTTCCGTCACGCCCGCATAGATAAGCTTCAGGCGAGACGGTAAATCATCCACTTTCGTGCGAATACAGCCGCTGCCCAGGTAGCTAAGCTGGCGTCCAACCTGGCGGATGACGCCATAACCAGTGACGCGCGACCCCGGGTCAATGCCGAGAATAATGGCCATCACGCGCCTCCGGTCATAACTAACCCGTGAGACCCTAAAGATTTCAGTTCACAGCCAGGCGGCCACGCAGCGCATCCCCGGGGGCGTAGATTCACTACGTGACCGGGGTAAGCGAGGAGAGCCAACACCGCTGTGGGCTGAAAGATTACGGGTATCACAGGGTTGCGGCGACCTCATCAGAGATCTCGCCGTTGTGATAAACTTCCTGCACGTCGTCGCAATCTTCCAGCATATCGATCAGTCGCAGCAGTTTCGGCGCAGTTTCCGCGTCCATATCCGCTTTGGTTGACGGGATCATCGAGACTTCAGCGGCGTCCGCTTTCAGGCCGGCGGCTTCCAGCGCATCGCGTACCGCGCCCATCTCTTCCCAGGCGGTATAAACGTCAATCGCGCCGTCGTCATAGGTCACAACGTCTTCCGCGCCCGCTTCCAGCGCCGCTTCCATGATCGCATCTTCGTCGCCTTTCTCGAAGGAGATAACGCCTTTTTTGCTGAACAGGTAGGAAACGGAACCGTCGGTCCCCAGGTTACCGCCGGTTTTGGTGAAGGCATGACGTACTTCCGCCACGGTACGGTTGCGGTTGTCGGACAGACATTCAACCATTACCGCCGTGCCGCCAGGACCGTAACCTTCATAGATGATGGTTTCCATGTTCGCATCATCATCGCCGCCGACGCCGCGCGCGATAGCGCGGTTCAGGGTGTCGCGGGTCATGTTGTTGCTCAGCGCTTTGTCGATTGCCGCGCGCAGACGCGGGTTAGAGCCCGCATCGCCGCCGCCCAGACGCGCGGCGGTGACCAGCTCGCGAATAATTTTCGTAAAGATCTTACCGCGCTTGGCATCCTGTGCCGCTTTGCGGTGCTTGGTGTTGGCCCATTTACTATGACCTGCCATAAAAAACTCTCCAAAAAAAAGCGCGCCCTTTCAGGCGGCGTTAATTACAAATTCTTCAATCGCCTGCCGGTTGCTCCAGGACTTGGTCAACGTGGCGGCTTCCGCCGCGTCAACCCAGCGATAGTCCAGATGTTCCGTAAAGACAATCTGGCGTTCATGGGGGAGCGCAAGACGGAACCAAAACTCCGTATTGCGCTCAACGCCCGGCGCATAGCGATGACGTAAATGAGAAAATATCTCGAATTCTACCGTACGCTGACAATCAACCAAAGCCAGCTGCTCGCAGGCAACATCGATGGCGACCTCTTCCATAACTTCACGCGCGGCAGCCTGCGGCGCGGTTTCTCCCTCTTCCAGGCTGCCGGTAACCGACTGCCAGAACGCGGGATCGTCGCGCCGCTGCAACATCAGCACCCGCTTCGTATCTTCGGCGTAAATCACCACCAGTACGGAAACGGGGAGCTTGAATGACATCTTACTTATTCTCCAGAGACTCTTTTGCCTCTTTCGCCACCACCTGAATACCGAGTTCGCTCAGCGATGCCGGGTTAGCGAAGCTTGGCGCTTCGGTCATCAGGCAAGCGGCTGCGGTCGTTTTCGGGAAGGCGATAACGTCACGGATATTATCGGTACCGGTCAGCAGCATGGTCAAACGGTCGAGGCCAAAAGCCAGGCCCGCGTGCGGCGGGGTGCCGTATTTCAGCGCGTCCAGCAGGAAGCCAAACTTCTCGCGCTGCTCCTGCTCGTTAATGCCCAGGATGCCGAACACGGTCTGCTGCATCTCACCGCTGTGAATACGCACGGAACCGCCGCCCACTTCATAGCCGTTGATGACCATATCGTAGGCGTTGGCCACCGCGTCTTCCGGCGCGGCTTTCAGCTCTGCGGCGGACATGTCTTTCGGCGAGGTGAACGGATGGTGCATCGCGGTCAGGCCGCCTTCGCCGTCGTCTTCAAACATCGGGAAGTCGATAACCCACAGCGGCGCCCATTTGTCTTCGTCGGTCAGGTTCAGGTCTTTGCCCAGCTTCAGACGCAGCGCGCCCAGCGCGTCGGCGACCACTTTTTTGTTATCCGCGCCGAAGAAGATCATATCGCCATCCTGCGCGCCGGTGCGCTCAAGGATCGCTTCAACGATGTCGGCGTTAAGGAATTTAGCCACCGGGCTGTTGATGCCTTCAAGGCCTTTCGCCCGCTCGGTTACTTTAATATAGGCCAGCCCTTTCGCGCCGTAGATCTGGACAAACTTACCGTATTCGTCGATTTGCTTACGGGTCAGCGCAGCGCCGCCCGGTACGCGCAGCGCGGCAACGCGCCCTTTGGCGTCGTTAGCCGGGCCGGCGAAGACGGCGAATTCCACCGCTTTCACCAGATCGGCGACGTCCACCAGCTCCATCGGGTTACGCAGGTCTGGTTTGTCAGAACCGTAGCGGCGCTCGGCTTCGGCGAAGGTCATGATCGGGAAATCGCCCAGATCCACGCCCTTCACTTCCTGCCACAGGTTGCGCACCAGCGCTTCCATGACTTCGCGCACCTGCCCGGCGGTCATGAAGGAGGTTTCCACATCGATCTGGGTAAATTCCGGCTGACGGTCGGCACGCAGGTCTTCGTCGCGGAAGCATTTAACGATCTGATAGTAGCGGTCAAAACCGGACATCATCAGCAGCTGCTTGAACAGCTGTGGAGACTGCGGCAGCGCGTAGAATTTCCCTTTATGCACGCGGGATGGGACCAGGTAGTCGCGCGCGCCTTCCGGCGTGGCTTTGGTCAGCATCGGCGTTTCGATGTCGAGGAAACCGTGGTCATCCATAAAGCGGCGCACCAGGCTGGTGATTTTCGCACGGGTCTTCAGGCGCTGCGCCATTTCCGGACGACGCAGGTCCAGGTAGCGATATTTCAGACGCGCTTCTTCGGTATTGACGTGGTTGGAGTCCAGCGGCAGCGCTTCAGCGCGGTTGATAATCGTCAGATCCGATGCCAGCACTTCGATGGCGCCGGTGGCCATATCGCTATTGATGTTTTTTTCGTCACGCGCGCGCACGGTACCGGTGACCTGGATGCAGAACTCATTACGCAGTTCAGAGGCCAGCTTTAGTGCGTCGGCACGATCCGGATCGAAAAACACCTGTACGATGCCTTCGCGGTCACGCATATCGATAAAGATAAGGCTACCGAGATCACGACGACGGTTGACCCAACCACACAGAGTCACTTGCTGCCCTACGTGGGACAGACGAAGCTGCCCGCAATATTCTGTACGCATGAGATATCCCTTAACTTAGCCGCAGGCGGATTGTTGCCTGTCTTGCAGGCGACGAGGTCGCAGCTTTAGCTGATGTCACAACTGAATGAAAAAAGGCGGCTATTATACTGGAAATTATGGCGCACGATAAGCCCGGCGCAGCGCGCAGCGTTGCTTTGCTGCGCGCTTATTGCTTGTACTCACAAAAATTAACAAAATTTGTTACCCTCGGGCGAGATCGGCAACGGTATTGTAGCGACCTGACAACAGAAGAAGATACGGGGATATCATGTTAGAACTCAATGCAAAAAAAACCGCGCTGGTGGTTATAGACCTGCAGGAAGGCATTTTACCGTTTGCCGGCGGCCCGCATCGGGCTGACGACGTGGTTGAGCGCGCCGCGAGTCTGGCCAAAAAGTGCCGCCAGCAGGGTTCCCCGGTGGTCATGGTTCGCGTTGGCTGGTCGGCGGATTTCGCCGAAGCGCTGAAGCAGCCGGTCGATGCCCAGGCAGGCGCCCATACGCTACCGGAAAACTGGTGGTTCTATCCGCTGGCGCTGGGAAAACAGGAGAGCGACATCGAAGTCACCAAACGCCAGTGGGGAGCCTTTTACGGCACCGACCTGGAGCTGCAGCTTCGCCGTCGCGGTATCGATACGATTATCCTGTGCGGTATCTCAACCAATATCGGCGTCGAATCGACGGCGCGCAACGCCTGGGAGCTGGGCTTCAATCTGATTCTCGTTGAAGACGCCTGCAGCGCAGCAACGGCTGAACAGCATCAGGGCAGCATGACGCACATCTTCCCGCGTATTGCCCGCGTGCGCAGTACCGAGGAGGTACTTGCCGCGTTATGATCTATATTGGGCTTCCCCAATGGGCGCACCCGAAGTGGGTGCGCCTGGGTATCACCAGCCTTGAAGAGTATGCCCGCCATTTTAACTGCGTGACGCGGTAAATTTAAAAATCGACAAATATCGTCCAGGAGCGCCATTTTTATGGCTGGAGATAGCAATCAATATCGGTTGTTTGCAATATTTGGCGAATTTTGCTGATTTCTAATGCCCCATCAGTGCCCCATTAAGCCAATTCCTCGATAATAACGATCCCATTCTGACCATCTGCACCAGGATTAACCGGCCTTGAAGGACCATTGGAACATCCAGACGCCCCGCCGCCATAACCACCGCCATTGTTAGCCGGATTGTTTATGGCCGGAATAGAGCCCCCTACGCCAAGTTGACTATTTGCTCCGCGCGAAGCGATTGCATATTCAGTTGAAATGGCTGATGCACATTCAGAGCCCGGCCCACTTATCCCGACAATATTCCATCCGGTAGGGCTGTTCGAGTTTGTGTTCGCCACCGGCTGAAATGGAGGATTAGCCGGCCCCGCAGGCAGGCCCGCTTTGCCGCCGGGAGCGGAAATCAGCGTTCCTACTGAACTGGTCCCGCCATCTTCCCCATAAAGTGAGGATGCAGTCCCGCCTTTCCCGCCCAGGCCAATGGTGATCATTACTGAGGTTAATGCTGATACGTCATAAATTCCCTCGGCGTATGCGCCAGCCCCGCCACCATTGCTAATCGAAACCTGACCAGCACCGGTCGCCGGCGCAGCAGAACTACCGCCCCCGGCCCCCAAAATTCTAATCCTCCATTTTGTTGCGCCAGGTGTTTTTGTGAACATTCCGCTGCTCGTAACGACACGCGGAACGCCCATAAGGCGACCATTGATCGTGCCATCTGACGAGCCGAGATTTAATAACGCCTGTCTTACCGCCTCACTTCCTTCGGCTGCAATTTCAGAAAAATTATTTGCGATCTGCAGGCAGGAAAGGAAAGACCCCGCGGTCAACATATTTGCCACAATATCATTCGTTGACCAGACTCTTGCCGTGGTCCCTTCCTGTCCTCGCTGAACAGTCATAACGTCACCGGAGACAGAGGTAACGTGCATTATTTCGGTAATTAATTTAGTCGCAGCATCAACAATGGTTAATTTGAAATAACTTTGACCTGATACGGGCTGAGGGAATAAGGCACCTGTCCCGCTACTCACTGTAATAACAGTTGCAGATGCGCTAATTCCTGACGCGAGGACGCTTTTAGCATTGTTATTTGCCAGTAGTTTTAGCGCCATGATTCCTCCAAAAATGAAATGTAACTCAGGAGAGATTGCGGCCGTCAATTTTCATGGCAGCCGCAATTACCTGATTAAATACACGCTTTCCAGCAATACAGCCCGCCGTGATCGTATGTTGAAGCTCCAGGAAATCCTTCGTATAAGTCTGACCTGTCAAAAGAGAGTATGAATAGCTCTGTCTCGTCGCCATTTGTGAATGGAACTAACGTACACCATGGCCCCGTCGTATTTGATGCAAGGTAGACATCCTGAGTGAACTCTCCGAGGTATGTCAGTCCAGCTTCGTACTTACGCAGGTGCAGCTTATTCGAAGTTCCCCCACTCGTAAGATACGTTGTGCTCCCGAAATGTACGAACTGGTTTCCTGTATCGCGCACGCCAGCAGGGACTTCAGCTGTCGTATATTCCTGCACAATACCGTCGTACAACGTCGGGCTCCGGAAGGTTTTGCATCCGCTGGAAATGGTGTTCCCCGTCATCACCCACTGACCGCTCGAAGCTTCATAGTAGAAATCAATATCCTCCACGTAGCTTGCCCCGATCCCGAAAAAACTGCCGTTGGCGTTCTTCAGTTGCACGGAGTTTCTGACGATGATCACGCCGCCCTGCAGCAAGTCCTGTTTCGTCTCAAAGTACAGTTTTGGCCGGTTGTTATCGGCCAGCCCTTTACCTTGGTAATCCATACCGCACGAGATACCCTTCCAACTCTGACTATTACGGTCATAAACCGCTTTGATACTGTCATCACCAAGGACAACATTCTCGTCGGTGCCATCGGTTCTAACCTGGAAAATAGCGCCGATCATCTGTACTTCGCTGCTATTGAAGTTGATACGGACTATCTGAGTGTACAGGTCTGAGATAGTGGTACCTGTTCCCTCAACGAGAAAATAAAGCCAGTTTCCGCGCTGAATAAACGTTCCGTCTTCATAGGTAAGAAAACGAATGGAGACGGAATTAGCCCCACTAGCGATGCGGTTAGAGAAGCCGGTAAAGGTGACTGAGTCTGAAGAAGTAAAGTTGTCAGTCTGCGCGAATACGTAAGTTTTCCATGTATCAAGGAACTCCACTTTTCTGGCATCGAAAATAGCATAATGCTCATATCTACCGATCCAGTTCCAAGACCCGTCTGCGTTAACTTTGTTGATTATCAGGGAAACTCCGGTGTTCTGTACGCGGAGAACTGCACCCGCCATATCTGAGCCTGCAAATGACGTGGAATTCAGTAATACACCATCTGCGTAAATCTCACATATAACCTGCGCATTTGAGACGCGCACAGATACACTATTAGCCTGAGTAGGGTCTGCAAACATAATCCCTACTGTCGCATTACCTGAGATACGATCGATCGCGATTTCACTTGTAGCAAACGGCATATATCTATCCGCGAACATAAAGGTTCGTCCGTTGGCTGTAGGCCCCTGGAAAGAAACCTTACCTTTGTTCCACGAGTAGGAAAAGACGTTACCTGGAGTGATATCGTAAATGTTGCTCTGCAGGTTCCACGGGTCATTGCTCAAGTCCATAAAAGAGAGCATGAAAGAGTCAGCCGCGTTATAGAAATCGCGACGCGCCCATTGCTTAGCGAACGTGTATCCCAAAGGATTACTAAAGCTGTTGAATCCCGGAGTCTTTTCAGGTAGACCGGACAGGTCCATATGGTAATTCGCGTTGAACACTTTCGCCACGGGGCGTGTGGTGTACGCCGCTTGCGAGATCATCGCGGATACGTCGTCTACCCGCGTGAGGCTGTTAGGGTACTGCTTCTTAACACTGTAGACTGGGTCCGTAGTCTTTCTCACCCGGACAGCGATGTACCCGTCCTGGGTGGCCGCAGCCCTTCTAGTGGCTGTGACATAACCACCACCACTGGAGAACGTGTAAAGGTCTGCAACCCAGCCTCGGCTCATGTCACATTGCATAAGATAGGCGATCTGCTCACCTACAGTCGCTGAACCATATTGCCCGTACATCAGAACAATGTCGCCTTTACGGACCGGGATGTAATACATCCTCCAAGCATTATAAGCGGAACCCGATACTACACGGCCTCCGCTATACATTACCGAGTTGTCCACAATGGCTGATGCATTGCTGGTATAATCAGTGGTTACTGTTGCACCCGTGATATCGTCGGCGAAAACATACAACTGGGCGGTTTTCGTAATCGTCGCAGCCGGGGTAGTCACACGAACGCGAACATATACGTACCCGTCCTGAGTCGCCTTGCCAGATATAGTCCCGTCGCTAGAGGAGCCGGGCGACGTATAGACGCCTAAATTTCCCACGTACTTCAGCGCGCTATCCAGTTGGATAACGTAGGCCATCGACTCTCCGGAGGTACCAGAACCCAGTTGCCCTTTATAGGTAATGAGGTCCCCGGCTTTTACCGGCAGGTATACGGCCTGCCAGCTGGCGCCAGCGTTGTCGGTTACCGTTCCATCTGCGTACATCACCCGCCCGGTTACCGTGTAGCTTGTGTCGGCTGCTGTGACGTCAGTAGTTGTCCTGTTGGTCGCGGTAAGCGAAGCCTTAGTCCGCAGAGTGAGAGGGTCTTCGACGGCCACAAACAGCGACGACGTTTTGGTGATTGTAGCGGCCGGGGTAGTAACCCTCACACGCACATAGACGAATCCGTCTTGTGTCGCAGTTCCTGCGAGAGAACCCGTGTGGGACGTTCCGGGGGACGTATAAGAAGACATTGGCGCGACAAAATTTTTTGCTGTATCAAGTTGAATCAGATAAGCAATGACTTGGCCTGAAGTCGCAGAGCCGATCTCACCTTGATATCGTACCACGTCCCCTGCCCGAACCGGGACGTAGGCTGCTTTCCAACTGGCACCTGCATTATCTACTTTGGACCCGTCCGCATAAAGTACCCTTCCTACTACGTATCCCGTAGTATCGAGGTTAGTGACGTCCAGAGTCTTGCGATTAGTGTACGCCGCTTCAGTGCTGGTAGTCGGTGAGAAAGGACTCGTGGCTGGGGCAAATCGATACTGCTGTTTCAGTATCACGGCAGGCGTAGGGGTTACCCGTACCCGAACATACGCATATCCGTTCTGTGTAGCGATACCTGATACTTTCCCTGTTGTAGCCGCGCCTGTAGATGTGTAGGTTGCAATGTTGCCGACGATCGCAAGATTACTATCCAACTGCACGATGTATGCGATCACTTCTCCGGGAGTGGCGGATCCCACTTCTCCACGGTATTCTACAGTATCACCAGCCCTTACAGGCAGATATGCCGCCTTCCAGGAATCTCCAGCTGCGTCAGTTACTGTTCCGTTCGCATAAATGACACGACCCGGCACGTATCAGGTAGTGTTCGCATTGGTCACATCCAACATAGGTCTGTTGGTGATAATAGCAGACACACTATCCTGACTGGCTACGCCGCCCTCAGCCCCAATATCTGACTGAAGAACCAGCGTCTTTTTGCGCTGAGTAAGGGTAAACACGGCGCCAACCCGGACCCTTACATACACATAGCCGCCCTGCGTGGCCGTACCCTGCAGCGTAGCATTATCGGTAACGCTTCCTGTAGAAGTCCAGGTGGCCAGGGGGGCCACGAACTGTTTATCGGCATCCAGTTGGATGATATAAGCCATCTGCTCGCCTGGTGTATTCGACCCCACAGTCCCGCTGTACGAGACAGTCTCACCTGTGCGCACCCTAAGGTAGTAAGCATTCCAGGATGGGCTTGAAGCGGTGGTCCCGTCACCATACATGACCAGGCCGGTGACAATCTCTGCTTCGCTTTTAGCATCCCCTGTAATGTAGCCCGTTTTAAGAGCGCTCATTGACGGCATAGCAATTCCGGTAGCCGCCAGCGTGCCACCGTTGTTGATGTACTCGTTAGCCAGAGTGCTGTCAGCAGAATCCCTTACCCAGCAATACCCACCGTTTAGAATATTACCAGCCGAAACATCACTTTGCGCCTCGGTTAATGATAAATATTCTCTGACGCTGTTAGAAATCGATCCCTGGCCAACGTATTCAGCAACCTCAACAGCTACGCCAGCATTGTTTTTGTAATATCGAAATGCCAGAACATTACCGACACCTTGAGGAACACGGAAGTATTGACCAGAAGTTGTCCCGGCAATACCGGCAGTGGTGTCGGCAAAGGTGAGCTTATTGTCGCCGAACTCTGCGGCACTGAGGGCATACCCCTGCGCCTCTTCAGCTGAACTGGCTGCCTGATTTGCAAAATCAGCGATAACATTTAACGTATCGGCCGTCATCATGTTGGCGACCATATCATTGGCCGCCCATGCACGTGCTAATGTCCCTTCCTGCGCGCGCTCAATAGTGAAGATATCGCCAGCCTTGGCTGTCACGTTCACGATCTCAACCTGTGAGCCTGTAGCAGCATCGGTGATAGTCAGCTTAAAGTAACTCTCACCGGCCACGGCGTCAGGGAACTCGGCACCAGTTCCAGCGCTAACGATCAGCGACGTGTCGGTTGCGCTGATAGCAGAAGCCAGAACGCTTTCTGCGTTGTTTGTAGCCAAAAGGGTTAGTGCCATGTATCCTCCGGGATTTAGGCATAAAAAAACCGCATTCGCGGCTTTCATTGGAAATGGTGAAGATAATGAATAATGTTTCAGTTGCTATTCTAAAAATACTTCTTGGTTCTTTATCTACTGTCGCAATACTCCTTTCGGCATTCCTTATAGCATTATGCTTTGATATGTGGGTGAACTCAGGCATTCCGCCATTTGAAAATTTAAAATTCAGTATATTTCTATTTTTTGTTATTTTACTTATCGTTATAATTTGCCAGTGCCTTAAATTTCATCTTTTTATAACTATTGATAATAGAAATATAAAGTCAGTCAATAACCTCAACAGTAATTGATTGATAGAAAGGCATATGCAGCAGGCCGCTATCCATGGCCTGCTTGAAGAAAATGGCGAACTCGAAATCCTCGGTTATCACAAAAGCCGTGTCCTTCTGGTTGTACTTCCTTGAGTTATAGGCCGAAGCGTTATAGATGGCACTCCGGGTGAACTGCCGGCGCCCCTTGTAGATGGAAATCACAATACCGCCATCGACAAACTGGATAGAGATGCTCCAGCGCTGGTCATTGAGGATGTCTGTGCCGTTTACACCCAGAAGAAAGCGCAGAATTCTCCGCTTAATCCAAGGGATAGAGAAGTAAAATCCATCACCCTTATAAAAATTCCAGGTCATGATCCGCTTAAAGAGGTCATCGGAGACAACTACCTGGTCTGACTGGTTAATAACCCGGTACTCATTGAAAGCCAGTTGGTTAAATTCCAGGGTGTTATATGGCCCTATCTCCCTCTGCTCACTGCTGGAGATTACCGGGGGCAGCACGCCATAGATACCATGGGCAATCCACCGAAGCTGATCTCCGGTGTTGTATTCTCCGATAAAAATAGGCAGGTTGGCATTGACCATCCAGTCATAAATTCCCTGCGCCATAGAGTTATACGCAGTGAAGAACGCCCGCAGATTGTCATCATCATTATATTGCGTATACATATACGACCGAATGATACTGTCAAGCATGCTACGCTCCGTTAACGATCACGCCATCTGACGCAATATAGAAGTAACTGAACCTGTCGCCGCTGATGATATTGGTCCCGGCATCAGGATCGGTTATCACACCGTTGATTGTGACCACGACATTTAATGTGCTTATCAGCGCCATATCGATTGTCGAGTTAATCGCCTTCAAAAACGCGTCTTTCAGATTGTTAACGTTCAGCGGCTTGCCGGCAAATATGCCGTTCACATACTGAATGGTTGGCGCCGAGACCAGGGAGGCGACAGTAGCGTCAGTCAGGTAGTTAATGCTTTCGGTTCCCCACTGATATGTCACGGTGACGCGCTGCAGTAACGGCGTCACGAATGGGATCACGTAGTTATCAGGCCAATCGTTAACCGTCACGGTGTTGTTTCTGACGTTCGGCGTCACTTCTCCGCCGCCGCCCCACGTCCCGGATGAGGTCGTATTAATGCCAATAGAAAACGTGTGAGGCGATAGCACTGTAACAGTCAGCGGCACGTCATTAATGCCGGTCATTCCAGTTACGCCAGTAATCCTGATAACCTGCCCGTTAGTGTAACCATGCGTCAGGTCGGTGCTCACAACGCCAGGGTTGGCATTCGTGATCCCAGTTACGCTCAGTGAACACCCTTTCAGCCGACTGATATCCCCAGCTGACTTATATAGCGCTCCAGCAATATCGTATATATCGCCGCCAGCGCACATGACTATCCACTTATCCCCGTCCTGAATGACGGAAACAAGCCTCGCCTGCACGTTATCAAGGCTGGTGAGGTGCTGCCTTATAAATCCCGGGTATCCCTGAACGGTAGCCATTTGGGCCTGCCATACCCTGTCGCGAAACTGATAGTTCGTCTCAGGGTCCGCGCCCGGGGTACCGGCGATCGTATTTGTGCAGGTGATGGTAATGTCAGACGGAAGGCTGGTAATAATCTGATTCACCGTATTAACTGGTACGGCCCAGGTACCCGTCTCCGTTCCCTCACACGTTACGTTAGCCGACACACCAGAAGATGAGATGATCGTCGCATCACTGACTGAATAGGTATAAGTCCCATCAGAAACGATAAATCCTTGCGGGATAACAAACCCGGCCGGCCCAGAGAACTGAATGGGTACCGTTGTCGTGCCTGAGGTTTTCTGTCCAGGGATGCCAGCCTGCTGCGCGAGAAGCTCCAGCATAGCGAGGTTGGCTTTTAGAGGTCCGACCGAGTTAATCAGGTCTACCCTTGCCTGGTCACAGACGATCAGCGCGCCAACATCGGTACTTACCACGTCCTCAATCAGCGAGCCAGGTAATTCAGTCGTAAGCCCTGGTGATAAGGCAATAGCCTGGGAAACGAGCTGAGCGCGCAGCTCTTCCGCCGTCATCGGCACAGGGCCTGCTGACGTATAACTGACCGGTAAATCGCTCATATGGCCACCTGAGTAATAATTTTTGAACCTGCGTTTGTGATTGCCGAGATGTTATAAACAGGCGGGTCATCGCTGACTAACGCAATCTGCAACGAGGAGAAATACTGGCTGAATTGTTTCTGAATGCGGTTAACGTAATACGTCGGCAGGATTTGCTGTATCACAGACCCGGCAGCCGGGATGCCGTTGTTTGCGTAAAAAGGTGATTCCTGTGGAGCCAGTTTCAGATTCTGGATCAGGGTGGTCAAATACACCGAGTCATTAAACCCATTTTCATCTGTTTCCACCAGGACCCACTTTCCCTCAGAGTTTCGGCCATAGGTTCTCACTCGGTGATACTCCCGTTAAACGTTGAAGTCGGACCCCCGGTATCATTTCCATCGTTACCGTTGGAATGTTCATGGCTGTTCAGCCACGCCACAAGGGACTCCCACCCGGCGTGCATGATTGCCGGGCTGGTGCTGGCCACTGAATCCTGCAGGTGACCGGCATCTCCCGAAAGGCTCCATTTGCTACCCGTCAGCGAGAAAACTGTCCCGCCAACGGTTACCGTGAAGCTGTCAGGCGTGGAAATAGCGATGCTTTCAGGCTTCAGTAGAAAAGTAGTATTGCTGCCGCTATCGCGCAGCGTTACACCCTCCGGCCCGTACACCGTCACCACCTGCCCGTCGACGTCCTGCCACTCGGTATGACTGATAGGAAGGTAAACCAGGGCGCTCAGGTTCGCTGGCTGCGTCAGATCGGCAACTCCGCCACCCAGTCCACTCATGCCGCCGATATAGGTATCTGCAGGAATGACAATCCCCCGGTCTCCGGGCTGCATTGGGTAGCGCACATATTGGGGGCCAAAAAGAGGAATGGTTACCTGTGGCAAAGTGAATGGGATATTCGTCAGGCTGAACGATACGGTAACCATCTTTCCTGACTGCCTGACGATCGTTGCAGGTAACACCTTACCAACCAACTGCATAGCTTCGGCAATTTTTTCCTCAGCGAAGTTGTTCATGCTCTTGGCAAAATTTAGTCGCTGATTAATGGTCACGATTAGGGCTCCTGCGTCACATACGCCTCAAAGATAGTTACCCAGCTCGCCGCGTCGGGCTGTCGGCTATTGCCTACGCATCTACATGACTGAATGGCGAAGACGCCCGAGAATGCAGTCTTGCTACGGTATTGCGAGTACGAGGAAGCCTGAGTGATAGCCATGGCGCCTGCAGGCATCCTCACATAGTCACCAACCTGAATATCAGCCCTCATTACACAGGTAATCATCACCCGGTTAAACTCAATCCATACCGGCTGCCCGATAAGATCAGTAAATTCAAGCTGAATAGGGGTCTTCTTTTTCTCAGTTGCTACGCTGTCCCATACCCTGATTTCCTTTCCCGGGAACATGCCCATTTCAACGCCGAGATAACCCTCATCCCTGATAATGCTGCGGCTAATGCTTTTCAGGTTAGAGGCGAGTTGCTGCATACTGGAACAGTAAATCGGGGAGTCGTAGTTCAGGACCAGCAGATCACTAATAGTGATATTGATTTTGCAATCAGGGAAAGCGCGTTGAAGCGCAAAAAAGAGCGCCACAGACAATTTTTGCCCTTTACTCCATGGCATCGTGATATTCACCGGCTTATCCACAGAGCCGGAGCCAGCAGTAATAATCATGTCCAGCGAGAGATCTATTCCCTGCCAGTTCCCGAATGGCTGCTGAATGACGCCTTCGAGAATCATCCCGCTCTGTGACGCTTTGGCCAGTGGAAGCCCTTTCGACATGCCGACAAATCCCTTTATCGTCATGCCGAACATGTTTTGCTCAGCCTGCTGCATTTCCTTGATGCTTACTCCATACACCCTCACAAGGCTATTACCCATAGGCGTTGACATGCCGTAGCGCTGAATATCAAATTCAACCATCAGGCAGCCAGGGTTATAGTTTCCGTATGCATCCAGGCTTTTATATTGCTTAAAAAGCTTCCCGCTTTTTTCGAAAATCTGGAAATCGTAATACCTCATCAGTTGGTTACCTCAATCAGGCCGTTTTGTTCACGCCAGATCATGGTTGTTCTGGAGAAAACTCCGGCAATCAGATTTATTCCAGATTCATTCGTTGAGCCGACAGCCGGGGTATTAAGCACGGTATTACCAGAATTGTCCGTAATGAGGATGTACCACCGCTGCGCAGAGATATTCCATCTTATCTGGCAGTTATATACCGTTCCATCGAGCGCAGGTGTGAAAGCCATGCTCTCTCTCTCATTGCCAGTAAACGAGTAGGTTTCCGTCGTCATAGACCAAACTCCCCGCCTAGCCTACCGATAAGGCCGACAATATCGTAGACTGGCCCCATGAACCTCCAGACAGTTGGTATCACTTAAATTAGTGATAGTCTTAATACTAGTTTTAGAC